>Ga0114915_1000356_pt1 | contig 21358 bp, 15 predicted proteins | sample MalvirAntarct_55_FD_87288 | JGI IMG/M metagenome (GOLD analysis project Ga0114915, IMG submission 87288) | Marine viral communities from the Global Malaspina Expedition - Malaspina viral metaG Antarct_55 | ecosystem: Environmental > Aquatic > Marine > Oceanic | place: South Georgia Island...
CGGCTGCTTTACTCGTACTCGGAAAAAAGTTCGATGCCTATTGGAAGGAAAAAGAGGAAGACTGATTTCGCTGACCGATAGGCAGAAGCACGCGCAGTGGGTCAGTACAGCAGTAGCATCAGGCGCGAGACAAGATAAGGCCTGTGACGTGATTGGATTATCAAGTAGAACCTTACAGCGTTGGCGAATAGGCGGTGAGATTAGCGCAGATAAAAGGCCAACCGCAATGAGGCCAGAGCCTGGAAATAAACTGAGTCATGCTGAAAGACAAGCCGTGATTGATGTGTGTAATAGTGAAGAGTTTGCCTCATTACCACCAAGCCAAATTGTCCCGATACTCGCCGATAGAGGTGAGTATATTGCTTCGGAGTCGAGTTTTTACCGTGTATTACATACTAAAAACATGCTGCACCACCGAGGCAAAGCTAAGCCGAGAAATGTTCATAAAAAGCCAACCAGTTATATGGCTAAAAAAGCGAACGAAGTGTGGAGTTGGGATATCAGTTACCTGCCTACAACGGTGATAGGAAAACACTATTATCTGTACATGATTGAAGATATTTACAGTCGAAAAATCGTCGGTTGGGAAGTTCACTACGACGAAACAGGTGAGCAAGCAGCAGCACTACTAGAGCGCACCGTCTGGTCAGAGAAATGCTTAAAGAAAGACGTTGTGTTGCACTCAGATAATGGCGCGCCCATGAAGAGCCTGACGATGCGAGCTAAGATGTACGATTTAGGCGTTGTGACCTCACGAAGCCGTCCAAGGGTAAGTAATGATAATCCGTACTCAGAATCGCTATTTAGAACGGTAAAGTATCATCCACGTTGGCCTAGTGAAGGTTTTAAGTCGTTAGAAGCAACACGTAAATGGGTCAATGAATTTGTTTGTTGGTACAACAACGAGCATCGCCATAGCAGGATTAAGTTTGTGACACCAAACCAAAGGCATGATGGTCTTGATGTTGGAATACTGGCGAAGCGAAAAGCGTTGTATCAGACAAAAAGAAATGAACATCCAGAGCGATGGTCAAAAGAAGTGCGAAACTGGCAGCCAATAGGCGCTGTGGCGTTAAATCCAGAGCAACATAAAGAAGCTGCTTAACAATTTAGGCGACAACTGTCTTGAAAAACGCCGCTATTTGAAGATAGAAATAGTCCACTGTTTGAGACTTACCCAACGTATTCATTACAATTAGAGTTTCAACACTGCAGAATATTAATTGAACACATTTATAAAGCGTTTGAGCAAATACTCCTGTTAATTCAATCAAATTATGAAGGAGCTCAAATGAATGTGAAGCAACAGGTAACTGACTTAATCACTTTTTTTGATGAGTTAGAAAGTTTGTTGAAAGCGATCAATATAAAGAGTGAGAGTATTTTTTTTCCTACGATTGACGAAACTTTGAAGCAAGAAGATATAGCAGATTTATTTTTGACATTGGCACATTATGCCGCAGCAGAATAATGATAAAACCGATGGTATGAGTGTTCTGCGCAACATCTTTTAGTGATTAATCGGTGTGATCTTCTACAATCTGCCAGTAATTTATTATCAATACAGGCTAGAGCGGGTTTATCTTTGCATATTTTTTATGTTGAGAGATAAAATGAGTGTTACTCAAGGCCTATCATTGCGGGCATAGTTGCCAACGTCGAGATTTCAGGGTTATAAACCATGTTAGTCTCAGCCCGGCAGGCAACGGCAATTTTCAGTCACTACCTACAACTTCACTTTTTTAGTCGGCTAAATAGCGCTAATTTGAGATTGCCTAACAGAAAATTAGCCGACTAGATTATTGATTAGTTTAGATAAACCCGACCTAACATAAGGTGGGAATCCTTTAGTAAAAATGTCGATAAATACAGATCAACTGCGCATCATTTGGATGACATTTTCTTTTCTGTCTAATACAACATACATAGCCGTATTTTGGCCATTTTCAATATCACTTGCCATTCGTTTTAAGCCATTATCTAATGCTTCTTTGTCAACATCTGCCAGCATGCTAGTGACAAAAATAAATTCCCAATCAGCGTTTATATTATCTGCTTCATTACATAACTCAGTGAAAGTAGTGAGTTCAGTAGGGGATTTGTCAACACACATAACAGGTATCATATGGCCTTTATTTTCACCATTGTCCAATTGCTCATAATCCGCTTTAGCGAACAAAAATAACAATTTTACCGGTTCACCTTGATAGCCAGCCATGGTAATTAATTCTTTTAATGCACTCATATTAATACTCTTTATCTAGACAACTTTTGAATCGATATGGTTACAGGCTTACTATTGAAGTAAGCCTGGGGCAAACTATTATTTATGGATTGTAAAACTCTCCATCTTTACGAAGATAAAACCACCAATTAACAAGTAAACAAACGGCATAAAATATGGCAAAGCCAATTAGGGCTACATCAGGTGTACCTGCTTTTATTTGCTGGCCAAAAACCATAGGAATATAAAATGCGCCATAAGCAGCAACAGCCGAAGTCCAACCTAATACTGGACCCGCTTGTTCTTTTGGAAATACCATTGCTATCGTTCTAAAAGTAGAGCCATTACCAATTCCGGTAGCAGCGAACAGAACTAAAAAGATGATGAAGAACGGCATAAAAAACTCTTCTGGAGTTGCAGAATTATATGCCTGCTCCATGTAATAAGCAGCACCAAAGCTTGAAACCACCATTACTGCTGAGCACAATTGAGTAACAAAAGCTCCACCCAGTTTATCTGCAATCCAACCACCAACGGGGCGAATTAGGGCTCCAATAAATGGTGCCATCCAAGCATACATTAATGCACTTGGACCATTAGGGTTAACTGTATCGTGTGTCATTTGACCATCAACCAGTACATGTTGAAAACCAAAAATCACTTTAATGGCTAATGGAAATGCAGCAGAGAAACCAATGAATGAACCAAATGTCATAGTGTAGATAACGCTCATAACCCAAGTATGTTTGTTATTAAAGATTTGGTATTGCTTTGATAGGCTATCACCTATTGCTCCTGGTAGCATTTTTAAACAAAATACCGTTGATGCCACGACTAACACTAAGACTAATTCTTTGGGGATACCCCATCCAGAGCCATTTGCCGCTTCGGGCAATATTAACCATAGGCCTGCTGCAGCAATCACTAAGCCTATGCTTAACATAACGCTAATCATAGCGATAGCGCTTAGTGGAGAACCAACATCAGGCGATACTTCTTTAGTTCGAATATTGTTCATACCAAACCAAGTCGCAAAAAATAGTGGCACTAATATGAGCAACCACAAGTAACCGCCATTCTGGATCCAAGTCTCTGAACCAGCAGGCACCTTACCAATCAAACTACCTGATGGACTGACTAACGTCACAGGATCGCCGCCAAATGCTCCAAAGACACCATAGGTCATAAATAATGGGATAAGTATTTGCATTGAAGTAACACCAAAGTTACCCAACCCTGCATTTAAGCCTAATGCTAACCCTTGTTGGCTTTTAGGGAAGAAGAAACTGATGTTAGACATCGAAGAAGCAAAGTTACCACCGCCAAAACCTGATAATAATGCTAGTAACTGGTATTGCCATAATGGTGTATCCGGGTTTTGTAGCGCGACCCCAGTAAAAAATGCCGGGATAATCAATAATGATGTTGTAAAAAAGATAGTATTTCGACCACCACAAAAACGAATAAAAAAACTACTAGGAATTCGTAAGGTTGCCCCTGACAAACCAGCAATCGCTGTCAAAGTAAATAGTTCGTCAGAAGTAAAGTCAAAACCAGCATTCATCATTTGAACGGTCAGAATGCCCCAATAAAGCCAAACGGCAAAGCCACATAATAAGCTGGGTATAGAAATCCACAGATTTCTTCGAGCAATTGATTTGCCACTGGTTTGCCAGAACTGCTCATTTTCTGGTTCCCATTTGTTTAGATCTGTCATTATACTCATCCATTGGGTTAAATTTAGCATCACTATGGTGACAGACCGTCTTATAGACAATGCACATTCGTGGGTAATTTTATAGGTTAAATTACAGATTGGTGTACCTATCAGTAGGTATGCGTTTGCATTAATCTACTGTTAATTATAGTTTTTATTGTTAGTTGATTTTACTCCAGCTAAGTATTTAAGCTTCATACCGCCGTGAAAACATTCTGATCAGTTCATGATGTAAATCAATTTTTGTTTCGGGTATGTTACTTAATATGACCTGGGTTTTATTTTTATGCATTTAAGGGCTACAAAATGAACAAGGATATCGCGACGATTATTTTGATTGATGATCATCCACTTTTACGAAAGGGCCTGATACAACTCATTGCCTTAGAAGACGATTTAGAAGTTGTGGGGGAAGCCGATAACGGTACTAAAGGCATTGAATTGGCGAAGGAATTAGATCCTGATTTAATTATTTTAGACTTGAATATGCACGGACTTGATGGACTCGAAACGTTACGTATTATGCGTTCAGAAGGGGTAACCTCACGTATTATTATGTTAACTGTTTCTGACAATGATGAAGATGTTATTCAAGCGATCAGTTTTGGCGCAGATGGTTACTTACTTAAAGATATGGATCCTGTGTTAATCCTAGAAAAAATTAAACAAGCAGTGACAGGCAAGATGGTTATATCTGAAAAATTGGCCGCTATATTAGCTAAAGCTATCCGTAAGCCAGATGTATCACAAAAAGCGTTGATGTTAAATTCACTGACTAGTAGAGAATTTGAAATATTAAAGCTTATTGCAAAAGGCTTGACGAATAAATTAATTGCTCGAGATCTCGATATTACCGATGGCACTGTTAAAGTACATGTAAAACATTTATTAAAAAAATTAGGAATGCGCTCTCGTGTTGAAGCTGCCGTGTGGATGTTGCACCAACAAAAATAAATATAAATATCTACTAATTATACGTTTAGTTTTTGCAATTGGTTGGTTTTACAGAAGTTAATTAACAATCAAATGCTGAATTACGTTACTGTGTACAGTTAATGATGATATTTAATGAGTAATACATCATTAACTGTAACTTAAGTACAAATGTAAATCAGATCTACTCTATATCAAATCCTATAATTCAAAGATGCTATTTATTCTGCATCATTATTATCAGCTTTTACGCTGGTTTGCGATAACGTACTTTGTGGCATAAATGTTAGCTCCACTTCTGTACCGCCACCTAAACGGTCTCTTATTTTCAGTTCACCGTTTAATTGTTTTGATCGCTCTTGCATAATAGCCATGCCATAATGATTAAGTTTGGCAGACTGAGTGATACCAATACCATCATCGCTAACCGTCAATACTATCTTGTTATTTTCTGATTGTTTTATGTCTATCCAAACGTGTTTACCCTGACTATGATGAACAGTGTTTTGACATGCTTCTCGTGCAATTTGCAATAAATGAATTTCTTCCATGGGTGACAAAGGAACTTGCTGAATAGCAAAATGTAAATAGAATTGCATTTCACTTTGCTCTGTCAGTAATTCCAATGTTTTGTTCAACGCAGGGTGTAAGCCCTCATCAAGTACTTTTAATCTGAATGTCGTGAGCAGTTCTCGTAATTGTCGATAAGCGGAGTCTAACCCTAATCGTAGCTCGTCAATAATCGGTTGCTGTTGCTCGTATTGCAGTCTTTTTTGACTAAAATCCAAACGCGTAACTTGAATCTTTAAATACGAAAGGGCTTGAGCTAACGAATCATGCAATTCTCTGGCAATCACAGTACGCTCTTGCAGAAGGGCTATACGTCTTTCTTTATTGTGTTGGTCCGCTAGATTAAGAGATAGAGCGACTTGATCTGCCACAGATTGAATTAACTGATTTTGCCAACTATGCGGGCTCATGGTTAAATCGTTTGTTACGACTAACACCCCATAGTTTATATCATTGTAGACTAGAGGGTACAGAGTATTTTGGGGTTCTGAAATATTTATAAATACTGCATCTCCATGGCATTTATTACAGTTTTTTGTCGTGCATAAGTGACTGGTTAATTGATGGTTTTGAACCTGTAAATAGGGATTATCCCCTTGGGCAGTCATCAAACACAGTTCAATATTATCAACGTTAATTAAATCGGCTAGTTCATCGAGTAGTTTTTGATAGTCAATTTTATGCTCTTGTTTTTCTAACATTGTCCTTACCGTGGTGAACAAAAACTTCAACGCTTTATTATTTCTTTTTAGTTCTTGTGTTTGTTCAATGACTCTTTTTTCAAGCTGTCCATACATTGCCGCTATTGCATCGCAAGTATGGTTTAATGTAGCAGCAAGCAAGGCTAGTTCGTCGTCTCCTTTTATTTGTACTCTCTGCGTAAAATCTCCTTTACCTATTGCATGTGCCGCCTTGGTGAGTTGTGCCATTGGTATTTGTACCCATAATTTCATCAAATATATAATTAACACACCTAATATTAGGGTAATAAATACGGCAACAAGTTGTATTGTTCTCAATAAAACAATTCTATGTTCGGCGTTTTTTTGCAAAAGGCTCACGATCTGGTTAGCTTTTTCTACCTGAGTAGCGAGAAGTTGTGTTAACTGAGGATTATCGGCAACAAGATTAGGTTTGACTTCTTGATACCAAAATACTGATAAGTCTTGTAATACAGTTATCACATCCGGTGATTGTCTAAACTTGTTGAAGATTGGTGAATCTAATTTTGCTTCAAATAAGGATACTGTTTGTTTAGTTTCTTCTGTTAGCCCTGCATTGGTATAAAATCCTATCTGGTATGTTTGCATCCTAAGTGAACCACCAATATTGATAGCATATGCATCTATGTCGGCTTGTTCTGTTATCCAATAAGACGCAAACATCGTCATTATTGCAATAGCGATAATGCTGGTTAACGACAGGGTGATGTAAAGCATCACTGAACCAATAAAACGTTTTTTCATCTAATTACCCACAAAGAATTGATTACACAATAATGTGACATATCAATAGCCATATTCGGTTACACAAGCCTGTATTACCGCCTAAAAACACTATCCAGAATATACTCACAAGAGGGTATTTTCTTGTTCTACATCACTTTTATTACTGATTTTGACGTGATCTGAGTCAAATTAAAGTCTGCTTTGTAATCATATATTACAGATTATCGCTGAGCATAATACAAACTTGTTTTGGCATAAGAAAAAAGAGTAACAGGCCAACTACCGAGTAGGTGAGGAGATGTAAACATGAGCCATTTCTTAAATAAAATGCGCTTCTTTAAGACAAATAAGCAATCGTTTTCCAATGAACATGGCGTGACTACTGATGAAAGTCGCGAGTGGGAAGATGGATATCGTCGTCGTTGGCAACATGATAAAATTGTACGTTCAACACACGGTGTAAACTGTACAGGTTCGTGTAGCTGGAAAATATATGTTAAAGATGGATTAGTCACATGGGAAACACAACAAACTGACTATCCAAGAACTCGCCCAGATTTACCAAACCACGAGCCTAGAGGTTGTCCACGTGGTGCAAGTTACTCTTGGTACATCTATAGTGCCAATCGCTTAAAATACCCTAAAGTACGTCAAGCCTTATTAAAACTTTGGCGTGAAGCTAAAACTCAATTTAGCGATCCTGTTGATGCATGGGCTTCAATCGTTAATGACCCAATTAAGGCTAAAAGCTATAAAACGAAGCGCGGTTTAGGCGGTTTTATTCGTTCTGAATGGAATGAAGTAAACGAAATTATTGCAGCATCAAATATTTATACGGCTAAAGAATATGGTCCAGACCGTATTATGGGATTTTCTCCTATTCCGGCAATGAGTATGGTGAGTTACGCCGCAGGTTCTCGTTATCTATCGCTAATCGGTGGTAACTGTTTAAGTTTTTATGACTGGTATTGTGATTTACCACCGTCATCTCCTCAAGTATGGGGCGAACAAACAGATGTTCCAGAATCGGCTGACTGGTATAACTCAAACTACATTATTGCTTGGGGTTCAAACGTACCTCAAACTCGTACACCTGACGCCCACTTCTTTACTGAAGTGCGTTACAAAGGCACTAAAACTGTCGTTATCACATCAGATTATTCTGAATGTTCTAAATTGTCTGACATTTGGTTATCACCAAAGCAGGGTACCGACGCTGCACTCTCGATGGCTTTTGGCCATGTCATTTTAAAAGAATTTCACATTGAAAAACCGAGTGAATATTTTGCTGACTATGTGCGCACTTATACCGATATGCCGATGTTGGTTAAGTTAGATAAAAATGACACTGGTTTAGTCCAAGGTGCATTTTTACGTGCATCTGATTTAGCAGACAATCTTGGCCAAGATAACAACCCTGAATGGAAAACCATTGCAATAGATGAAAACACTGGAGAACTTATTTCTCCAACGGGTTCAATTGGTTACCGATGGGGTGAGAAGGGCAAATGGAACATTGAGCAACGTAACGGCAAAACAGGAGAAAAACATAAGTTTGCATTGAGCTTAAAGCAACAAGCTGACAGCGTAGCCGATGTACAGTTTCCTTATTTTGGCAGCAAAGCTCATGATTTAGGCTACTTTCAACACACTGAACATGATGAAATCCAAGTTCGCAAAGTCCCTGTTAAGAACGTTACGCTTAAAGATGGCACCAGCGTTTTAGTTGCCAGCGTATTTGATTTAATGATTGCGCACTACGGTGTTGATAATGGTCTTGGCGACGACAATACTGCTAAATCTTATTTAGATAACGTGCCTTATACACCTGGTTGGCAGCAACAAATCACCGGCGTTGATCCTGAAAATGTCATTCAAGTTGCCCGTGAGTTTGCAGATAATGCACATAAAACCAAAGGCCGCAGCATGGTTATTGTGGGTGCCGGCTTAAACCATTGGTACAACATGGATATGAACTACCGTGGTTTAATCAACATGCTCATGATGTGTGGCTGTGTTGGTCAATCAGGTGGCGGTTGGGCGCATTATGTTGGCCAAGAAAAGTTACGCCCTCAGTGCGGTTGGGTACCATTAGCTTTCGGTTCAGATTGGCAAAAACCACCACGTCAAATGAACGGAACTTCGTTTTTCTATAACCATTCTGATCAATGGCGTTATGAAAAACTCGAAATGACCGAAGTGTTGTCGCCTCTGGCAGATAAGACTAAGTGGACAGCATCAGTACTTGACTACAACACACGTGCTGAACGCATGGGGTGGTTGCCTTCAGCGCCACAATTTAATAAAAACCCACTTGATTTATGTAAAGAAGCGGTTAAAGCGGGTATGTCACCTAAAGATTATACTGTGCAGCAGTTAACTTCAGGTGAAATGCAATTTGCGAGTTTAGATCCTGATAATCCTAAAAACTACCCACACAACATGTTTATTTGGCGTTCAAACCTACTGGGATCTTCAGGTAAAGGCCATGAATACATGTTGCGCCACCTCCTTGGCACTAAGCATGGCCTACAAGGTAAAGACTTAGGCGAAAGTGGTGATAAAAAACCAGAAGATGTGATTTGGCATGAGAAAGCACCTGAAGGCAAAGTAGATTTATGGGTGACATTGGATTTCCGTATGTCTACAACTTGCTTGTATTCAGACATCGTTTTACCTACCGCGACTTGGTATGAAAAAGACGATATGAATACATCAGATATGCATCCATTTATTCACCCATTATCTAAGGCGGTTGATCCTGTTTGGGAATCTCGTTCAGATTGGGACATTTTTAAAGGTATCGCTAAAACATTCTCTAACCTTTGTGTAGGGCATTTAGGTGTGGAGCAAGACCTTGTTTCAGTGCCTTTAATGCACGATACACCTGCTGAATTAGCTCAACCAGATGGCGTTAAAATGTGGTGGAAAGGTGAATGTGACCTTATTCCGGGTAAAACAGCGCCAAACTTTATGGTTGTAGAGCGTGATTATCCTAATACCTATAACCGATTTACCTCTCTTGGTCCTTTATTGGAAAGCCAAGGTAATGGAGGTAAAGGCATTAACTGGAATACCGAAAAAGAAGTAGCATTCCTTGGTGAGCTCAACTATCTGCACACTACTGAAGGCCCTCAAAAAGGTAGACCAAAAATTGAATCGTCTATTGATGCTGCCGAAGTCATCTTGAGCTTGGCACCAGAAACAAATGGTCAAGTAGCGGTTAAAGCGTGGGCTGCATTAAGTGAGTTTACAGGTCTTGACCATAGCCACTTAGCCAAACCTAAAGAAGAAGAGAAAATTCGCTTCCGGGATATCCAAGCGCAACCACGTAAAATTATTAGCTCGCCAACTTGGTCTGGGTTAGAAGACGAGCATGTGTCTTATAACGCTGGCTATACAAACGTTCATGAGTTTATACCTTGGCGCACAGTAACGGGTCGTCAACAGTTCTATCAAGATCATCAATGGATGCGCGATTTTGGCGAGACATTAGTGAGTTACAAACCACCTGTTAACTTAAAAACGACTCAACCTATTATAGGCAAAAAACCAAATGGTAATAAAGAGTTGGTGCTGAACTGGATCACTCCGCATCAAAAATGGGGTATTCATTCAACCTATTCAGACAACCTACTCATGCTTACGTTAAGTCGTGGTGGTCCGATTGTGTGGTTAAGCGAAATCGACGCCAAAGATGCAGGCATTAAAGATAACGATTGGATTGAAGTCTTTAACGTAAACGGTGCAATAGCGTGTCGTGCGGTTGTATCACAACGTGTACCACAAGGGATGAGCATGATGTACCACGCTCAAGAGCGAATTGTTAACACCCCAGGTGCTGAAACAACAGGAACTCGTGGTGGTATCCATAACTCAGTCACTCGAGCTGTGATGAAACCAACCCATATGATCGGTGGTTATGCACAGCAATCATACGGTTTTAACTATTACGGTACCGTAGGGTGTAACCGAGATGAGTTCGTGATTGTTCGTAAAATGGACAATGTTGACTGGTTAGACGCAGAGTAAGTCGAGGATAAAAATATGAAAGTACGTGCACAAATTGGCATGGTGTTAAACCTAGATAAATGTATCGGCTGCCACACTTGCTCTATTACTTGTAAAAACGTTTGGACTAGCCGCGAGGGTGTGGAATATGCCTGGTTCAATAACGTAGAAACCAAACCGGGTATTGGTTATCCAAAAGAATGGGAAAACCAAGATAAATATAATGGTGGATGGAAGCGCAATAAAAATGGCTCTCTAGAGCCTCGTCAAGGTAATCGCCGTAGATTATTAGCTAATATTTTTGCTAATCCAGATTTACCTGAAATTGATGATTATTACGAACCATTCGATTTTGATTATCAACATTTACACAATGCACCAGATAGCAAGCATCAGCCTGTGGCTCGTCCTCGTTCATTGATTACCGGTCAACGTATGGAGAAAATTAACTGGGGGCCAAACTGGGAAGAAATTCTTGGTACAGAGTTCTCTGAGCGTAAAAAAGATAAAAACTTTGATGAAGTTGTGCAAAAAGACATCTATGGTCAGTTTGAAAAAACATTCATGATGTATTTGCCACGCTTATGCGAACATTGCATCAACCCTGCTTGTGTTGCGAGTTGTCCATCGGGCGCTATCTATAAGCGTGAAGAAGATGGCATTGTGCTGATTGACCAAGACAAGTGTCGTGGCTGGCGTATGTGTGTATCTGGTTGTCCATACAAAAAGATCTATTACAACTGGAAATCAGGTAAATCAGAGAAATGTATTTTCTGTTTCCCACGTATCGAAGCTGGGCAACCAACAGTATGTGCAGAAACCTGTGTGGGCCGAATTCGCTACCTAGGCGTGCTTTTATATGATGCTGACAGAGTCGAAGAAGTCGCAAGCGTACCTAATGAGCATGACTTGTATCCCGCTCAATTAAGTATGTTCCTTGACCCAAGTGACCCAGAAGTTATTGCAGCTGCTAGAGCGGAAGGGATCCCTGATAGTTGGTTAGAGTCAGCTCGTCAGTCACCAGTATACAAAATGGCTGTTGACTGGAAAGTGGCACTACCATTACACCCTGAATATCGCACTTTACCAATGGTGTGGTATGTGCCGCCTCTATCACCAATACAAACTGCCGTAAAAGCAGGTCATATTGGCATGAATGGTGTTATTCCTGATTTGAAATCTCAGCGAATTCCAATGCGCTATTTGGCTAACTTATTAACAGCGGGTGACGAACGCCCTGTTATTCATGCGCTTGAAAGAATGATTGCAATGCGCGCCTTTAAACGTGCTCAGCAAGTTGAGGGTGTTGAAGATTTAGCCGTGCTTAAGCAAGTTGGTTTAACGGTAAACCAAGTTGAAGAAATGTATCGCTATATGGCGATTGCAAATTACGAGGATCGCTTCGTCATTCCAACCAGCCATAAAGCCTATGCTGCCAATGCTTATGACATGAAGAGCGGCTGTGGATTTAGCTTTGGTAACGGTTGTAGTGACGGTGGAAATAGCGTGAATTTGTTTGGTAACAAAAAGCAAACTGTTCGCCAGATTATCCCTGTTGAGATCAAATAAGGAGTAAAACATGCAAGTATTGAGTGTGATATCTCATCTGCTGGATTACCCCAAGCAGGAGATGATTGATGCGTGTGATGAACTCATTGAAGTGGTACAAAATAGTCCATTGAATGAGCAACATCAAGCAGCTGTAGTCGGCTTTATTGAACACCGTTTTGCAGGTGATTTAATGGACTGGCAAGCAGAGTATGATGGCCTATTTGAGCGTGGTCGTGCTCTTGGTTTGTGGTTATTTGAACACTTGCACGGCGAAAGCCGGGATCGTGGTCAAGCGATGGTTGATTTGGTTAGCCAATACAAACAAGCAGGATTAGAACTCGATAAAAAAGAATTGCCGGATTATATCCCACTATTTCTTGAGTTTTTATCAAGCCAAGGTGATGAAAATGCTAGGGCGGGAATACAAGAAGTAGAGCATATTCTTGCACTTCTATTTTGTCGCCTAGAGAAACGTCAGAGTGATTACGCGGTGTTGCTTGATGCGTTACTTCATATAGCGCAAAACCAGGTCGACTTGGCTCCAATTCGAGCCCAACTCGTTAATGAAAAGCGTGATGATACTAAGCAGGCGATTGATAAAGAATGGGAAGAAGAAGCGGTTACCTTTGGTGCCCCTGATGCAGAAAACTGCCCAAGCTCTGTTAATCGTCCGAGTGAAAGTCAACGCAAAGATCAGTTTGTGCCAGTCACCTGGACTGGTTTTGATAAACGTGCCAGTTAGGAGTAAACCATGAGTTATTTAAACACGCTGTTTTTTGGCATTTACCCTTATATTGCCTTCGCTATTTTTATTGTAGGCTCTATCGTACGTTACGATAGAGAGCAGTATACGTGGAAAACAGGTTCAAGCCAGCTACTTGAAAGTAAAGACCTTAAAAGAGGAAGTCGAGCTTTTCATATTGGAATTATCGCGATTTTACTTGGTCACTTTGTTGGTTTGCTTACTCCAGCGGAGGTATGGCACTTGTTTGGCATTGAAGCCAGTGACAAACAATTAATCGCGATAACGGCTGGTGGAATATTTGGTTTAATTTGTTTATATGGATTAACCATTTTAATCAAACGTCGCTTAAACAACCCGAGAATAAAAGCAACAAGCAGTAACATGGACATTGCCATTTTGATGGTGCTCTATGTCCAGCTTGTACTCGGATTAATAACTATCATAGTGTCTTTGGGGCATCTTGATGGTTCAGAAATGTTATTGCTGATGAGCTGGGCTCAAAATGTGGTGACATTTGATATTTCTGAAGCGACAGCATCGATTGCCGATGTGAATATTATCTTCAAACTGCATATATTTCTTGGTATGAGTTTGTTTGTATTATTTCCGTTTAGTCGTCTAGTTCACATTGCCAGTGTTCCAGTTCAATACTTAAGCAGAAACTACCAAGTTGTTCGTGTGAAACGTTAATGATAATGATGCCCTGGGCTTAGCTCAGGGCATTTTTCATCTCCATTGAGGGTACCTTATGATAAGCGTTAATCAAGAGTCTATCTCTGAACAAGCCGTATTGAATGAAATGCAATATCATCCAGCAGACAATCATAGAGCCGCTATGGTAAGTGCTGCTCAAAGTTTAATTATTGGTAAATTGCTATTACAACGTGCAGACGAACTCAATTTGACCAATAACATTGATGCAACAACATTTGCAGATGAAAAAACTTACCAAGATGCCGTTTTAGAGCAACTTATTAATCAAGATATTAAAATACCACAAGCCACATCGGCAGAGTGCCAACAGTATTACCAAGCCAATTTATCAAAATTTACGACATCACCATTAGTGGCCGCAAGACACATTTTATTGCCTGCTCCAGTAGAAGATATCAATGCAAGATTAGAGGCTAAAGCATTAGCTGACGAGATTATTAAGCAACTAAAACAGGGTGAAAGCTTCAGCGTTTTAGCTTCAGCACATTCTAAATGCGACTCTTCGAAGCATGGCGGTGTATTGGGGCAATTGAGTAAAGGTCAAACCGTTGCAGAATTTGAACGACAAGTTTTTGCTGCAAGTGAAGGGTTAATGACTCATGCAGTAGAATCACGTTATGGATACCATGTGGTATTTATTGACATGAAAATTGCCGGTAATCAATTACCTTATGATTTAGTTAAGCAACGTATCACGATTTATTTAAATGAAAAAGTAAAACGTAAAGCAATAGCACAATACATTAGACACCTAATAAGCCAGGCTAATATTGATGGATTTGAATTTGATGTTGATGCCAGTCCATTAATGCAATAGTTACAGAAGTTAAACAATTAGAGAAGTTAAACACTGTCTTTGTAGATAAAACAATAAAAATAAGGGGAACCCATGTCTCGTGTAATATTTGATTGGAAAGATCCATTACAGTTCGATAGTTTGTTAACTGGCGAAGAACGCATGATCCGAGATATGACTCATGAATTCGCACAAGAAAAATTAATGACTCGAGTATTAATGGCGAATCGAAAAGAACATTTTGATCGCGAGATCATGAATGAACTTGGTGCACTTGGTTTATTAGGTTCAACTTTGCCGGAGCAATACGGCGGCTCAGACGCTAATTATGTGAGTTATGGATTAGTTGCCCGTGAAATCGAACGCGTGGACAGTGGATACCGTTCAGCCATGAGCGTGCAGTCATCTTTAGTGATGCATCCGATTTATGCCTATGGCAGCGAAGCACAACGGATGAAATATTTGCCAAAATTAGCCAGTGGTGAATGGGTTGGATGCTTTGGATTAACAGAGCCAGATGTTGGCTCAGACCCTGGTGGCATGAAAACGCGAGCGACTAAAACCCAAGGGGGTTATGTCCTAACTGGCGCTAAAATGTGGATCACCAATTCACCTATTGCTGATGTGTTTGTGGTGTGGGCCAAACTAGACGGCGAGATCCGAGGATTCATACTAGAAAAAGGCATGAAAGGATTAAGTGCCCCAAAAATAGAAGGTAAATTCTCACTGCGAGCTTCTATCACTGGTGAGATAGTGATGGATAACGTTGAGGTGGGTGAAGATGCATTGCTGCCTAATGTGTCTGGCTTAAAAGGGCCTTTTGGTTGCCTTAACAAAGCCCGTTACGGCATTGCTTGGGGCGCATTGGGTGCAGCAGAGTTTTGTTGGCACGCGGCGCGTCAATACAGCTTAGATAGAATTCAATTTAACCGTCCATTAGCGGCAACCCAGTTAATTCAAAAGAAACTGGCTGATATGCAAACCGATATCACCATGGGTTTATTTGCTTGCTTACAAGCGGGTAGATTGATGGATAACGATACCTTGCCCGTTGAAGCCATTTCGATGATCAAACGTAACTCCTGCGGTAAGGCGTTGGACATAGCCCGCATGGCGCGTGATATGCACGGCGGCAATGGCATTAGTGATGAGTTTCATGTTATCCGCCATGTCATGAACCTTGAAGCCGTCAATACCTACGAAGGCACTCATGATATTCATGCGCTCATTTTAGGTCGTGCGCAAACGGGCATTCAAGCCTTTGGCTAACCCGAGGCTATGCTAAGTAGATTGTGATCTGAATATTAACTTAGTTTCAAATGGGTAATGACTGACGCGTATCTCATATTCGTCAGTCAGTGAGCCGCAAAGGCTTCAATCTATGTGTCAGGCCAACATGTACATAAGACCAACATATGCACAGGTCAACGTATGAAGAGGTCAATTAAATAGCAGTTCTATTTTAAGCATCACGCTAAGTAACAGAACTAGAGTCACTAAAAAATCAAATCAAGTAAGACTTAGCCAAATATAAAGTTGCAATGTCCTTTGGGTTTTCTCATAGGGTGAATTTTTGCTAGCTAAAATTGTTAATTCAGCCCAAGTAATAACTTGAATTAGCTGTGGTTGAGCCAATGTGTGATACAGCAAATTATGTAGGATTACAGCTATGGAAGATAGGGCAATAGCATTAGAGCAGCAGTTTATTGAGCGCGTATTAGCTGAAGATTTTGAAGATATAGGCGAAGGCTGGGATCACGCCAACTTGGGGTTAAGTGATGCTGATTTTCTTGGGTTATTTGAATCACAACTTAAAAGTCGTTTACTGGATTTAGAGTCGCGCCGCATGCGTGCTCGTAATCAAGGTTTTTATACTATTGGTAGCTCAGGACACGAAGGTAATGCGGCCTATGCATTAGCAACGCGGCCTACAGATATGGCGTTTCTGCATTATCGCAGCGCCGCTTTCATGATAGAGCGTGGCAGGCGAGTTGCTGGTGAAACCCAGCTTTGGGACATGTTGCTGTCTTTTTCAGCCTCAAGTGACGATCCCATTTCTGGTGGACGTCATAAAGTGCTGGGCAGTAAACGCTTATTTATTCCTCCGCAAACTTCAACTATTGCATCGCATTTACCAAAGGCTATTGGTGCTGCATTTAGTATTCCACTTACCGCGCGATTATCGGTTGCCGCTAATATGCCCGCAGACAGTATCGTCGTGTGTAATTTTGGTGATGCATCATCGAATCATGCCAGTGCTCAAACCGCAATCAATGCTGCATGTTGGACAGCGTACCAGCAAATTCCGTTGCCAATAATGTTTGTGTGCGAAGATAACGGTATTGGTATTTCAACTCGTACTCCCAAAGGCTGGATAACAGCCAATTTTAGCCAGCGTGCAGGGCTTAAATATTTTTATTGCGACGGCCGTGATGTATTGGATACCTATCGAGTCAGTAAGCTTGCGGCAGACTATGTCCGTAAACATAAAAAACCAGTGTTTTTACATGTGCGCACAGTGCGGTTAATGGGCCATGCAGGCAGTGACGCCGAAATAGCCTATTTAAGTAAAGACTATATTTTACAAAATGAAGCCCAGGATCCTTTACTGGTTACGGCGCAACAAATAATTAAAGCCAAACTGTTAACCTCAGATCAAGTGATTGAATTATATCAAGAGCTTAAAGCAAGGATAAGTGCGATTGCTATGCAAGTGGTCAACAGGCCAAAATTGCAATCGGCCGCACAAGTCATGGCCAGTATTATTCCTCCCAAAATAGTGAAATCAACGTTAGCCGAATCAAAGCCATACACTGAAGATGCGTTCAATCAATTAATGAGCGCCGATAAACTATCGTTAGATAAGCCAGTGCACATGGGTAAACTCATTAATCTCACCTTAACTGAGCTGATGGGTCGTAACGACAATATTGTGGTCTGCGGTGAAGATGTGGGTAAAAAAGGTGGTGTTTATCATGTGACATCACGTTTGGTTGAACGTTTTGGTCCTAATCGAGTGATCAACACCTTGCTAGATGAAACCGCTATTTTAGGCTTGGCAATCGGCATGGCACACAACGGTATTTTGCCGATCCCAGAGATCCAATTTCTGGCATACGTACATAATGCAGAAGATCAAATTCGCGGTGAAGCTGCAACGTTATCGTTTTTCTCTAATGGTCAATTCACTAATCCCATGGTCATTCGCATCGCGGGACTTGGTTATCAAAAAGGCTTCGGTGGTCATTTTCATAATGACAATTCATTTACCGTATTTCGGGATATTCCGGGGCTTATTTTGGCATGTCCATCTAATGGTGAAGACGCGATGGCTATGCTTCGCGAATGTGTGCGTTTAGCTCAGGAAGAGCAACGTGTCGTAGTATTTCTTGAGCCTATAGCCCTTTACATGACACGTGATTTACACGAGGTAGGTGATAATTTATGGGCTGGGCAATATGTGCCACAAGCCAAAGCTTTGACGCTTGCTTATGGTGAATTAGGCCTGTTTGGCGAGGGTAAAGACCTCTGCATTATTAGTTATGGCAATGGGTATTATTTAAGTCGCCAAGCAGAAAAAATATTGGCCGAGCAGGGTATTGCCGTCACGGTTATCGACCTACGTTACCTCGCGCCACTCAATGAAACCGCAATAGCCGAAAAAGCCCGCCATTGCCGTCATATATTAATCGTGGATGAGTGCCGTCGAAGTGGTTCGGTGAGCGAAGCGATTATAACCAGCCTGCATGAACAACTTGGTTCGTTATGCCCTGTAGTGGCAAGAATAACCGCCGAGGATTGTTATATTCCGTTAGCGGATGCTGCAACCCTGCCGTTACCGGTGCGAGATGCCATCGTTGACGCGGCTTTAGCCTTAGTTAAAAACAATCCTGTTGATCAATCAGCTAATCAAGCCCTAGATAACAGTCTGGTGCAACAGCAGGAGATACCAGCATGAACCCAAATCAAATAAATAGTCAAAAACCTAAACAAAGAATACTGGTGGTTGCCCCAGGCCGAGGTTGCTATAACAAAGACGAACTCGGTTATTTACAGCGAAATCATGTTGATAAACAGGACTTTATTGCACATATCGATGCTTATCGACGTCAGCAAAACCAAATGAGCATAGCTGAACTTGATAGTGAAACAAAATACTCATTCAAACAGCATACCTCGGGCGAAAATGCCTCCGCGCTAATTTATGCGTGTTCAATGAGTGACTTTATCGACATTGACCGCGAACAATATGACATCGTTGCTGTAACCGGTAATTCGATGGGGTGGTATATCGCTTTAGCGTTGGCGGGGGCTTTAGATCACGATGGCGCTATTCAAGTCATTAATACTATGGGATCTATGATGGCCAATGGCTTAATTGGTGGGCAGCTTATCTATCCTGAAATGGACGAGCATTGGCGGCTCGACTGCGCAAAAACTCAGCTTATCGATAACCTGATGGAGCAAATTAACAATGAGGAGGGGGGTCATCTTTATACATCAATTTACCTTGGCGGATATCGAGTAATAGCGGGTAACGAAGCTGGACTTAAACGCGCTGAATCGTTATTCCCAAACATTGACGATAGATACCCAATGCGTCTATATAACCACGGTGCATTTCATTCTCCTTTAATGGCGGATATTTCAGCGCGAGGTAAGGCTGCATTAACTGCCGAGTTATTTCAGCAACCCAAAATCCCGATGATCGATGGCGAAGGACGTATTTGGACACAATACAGCACCGATACCAATAAATTACATGAATACACCCTTGGGCATCAGGTATTAGCGCCTTATGATTTCACCAAAGCGATAGCCGTTGGTATAAAAGAGTTTGCTCCAGACAAAGTCATCGTACTAGGCCCTGGCAATACCTTAGGCGGGCCAACGGCTCAGTCAATTATAAATACACAAGGTTATGGTTGGACCAATAAAACGGACTTTATCAATACACAAGAAAAAACTCCAAAACTATTAGCAATGGGACATCAGGTACAAAGAAAGTTCGTTAGTCATGGCTAACGTAACGTTAATTTTTTAGTATATGCAAAGTCTTAGCTGATAAATTGATTAAGTATTCGTATAGGATTGCCTATCGCTTAACTAATTGAAAATATGAGGAGAGTTGTGATGATGAAATACAGTTTGACCCTAGGCTTTATATTTTTTACCTTGCTCTTGTATTACTGTGATTCGAGAGTAAACGACAGCAAGGATGATGAAAACAGTGAAAATGAAGAAGAATAAATAATATGAAGTAAATTAACCAGGGTGAACGCATGAGCGCTTAAATTTCAACCAACTCGGTTAAGCCTGCACTCAAAACGTCTTCTAAATATTCTGGTTTCATCCTGGCTCGTTTTTGTTTCATGGGTATACTTCACTTAGATGATTCTGAGCGGAGCATATTTAACGATAGTTTGCGTAACAATGACCAATTCTCTGATGCATGATTTTGATAAATCAGGCAATAGTCCTCACCCATTGAAGCATCCAACAGCCAGTCTATACTGTGGTGAGCCATGATGTAATAAAATGGGATTAGACCATTTACCTTCGCCGTTTCGACTATATTTTAATGCGTGGCACTGGCATGGACCCCATTTGCCGTGTGGCTAAATAACCAATTCTTTCGGCATATCACAAATGGTTTTACTACACGTTCAGCTCTATTATTATCGATGCTTAGTTCTATCCAGCTGCTCATGGTTTGGCGACTGAGCTCAATATCGTATTGCTTTAACATGGCTTCCTGGTGATAAGTTGACTGAGTAAACTTATCACCAGGAAATAACAATAAAGATGATTTTACAAATATCACTCATATGATCATACTGTTGATATGTAAGACTAAGTTAGACAGCACATATAAGGTGGATAAATGAACTACTATGCAGAGGATCCCTTCTAGGTAATGTAAACCTGGAGGGTAAATGAAAAAACTAAAACATCAGTACCGAAAACGTATTAAAAGTCAGCGTCAATATTTTTGGGGTTATTATCCAAGCGTACGCAGTGGAGCCCACAAGCACTTTTCAACAAAACAGGAAAAGGGTTATTACTTCCTTCATATGATTGAGTGCAAAGGTTACCCGATCAAGTTACGAGCAGCTCGTGGAAGATCGTTGGCTAACCCATGGGATGACTATCCAGCGTATGTGTATGACCTAGCAAAAAGTTGGAAGCATAATTCCAAACGACATTATCAGTACTACAAGTAAATCTCACTATAATAAAGCTCCTTCTTTGAGGAGCTTTTCTTTTTTAAGATCCTAGAAGAGCGTCAAGAGCCATTAATTTTATTGGCTCTGTTGTAAACAACTAGTCAACTGCAGCTATTTTTAACATTCCAAGGTAACAGGCTGTCAATATCCGGTGCTGGTGCAGAGTTCATCAAGGCAAGCCATGATTAATTCAAATGGCGTTAAGCCATTTACCTTTGTTGTTTCGTCAATACTATAAAGCTTGGCGCGAGCTGGCCACTTCCACAACCGGTAAAGGCGTCCATAACTTCCAAGCTTTAGTAGATTAAACCACGCAAAAGCTGCTAACAACTGACCCCGTATCTATGGGGGCTATAGCTGCAAATGCCTTTTAATGATGGTACTAAAAAATAGTATCAAACTCGCTTGAAGTGATACTAAAA
>Ga0114915_1000357_pt1 | contig 21322 bp, 15 predicted proteins | sample MalvirAntarct_55_FD_87288 | JGI IMG/M metagenome (GOLD analysis project Ga0114915, IMG submission 87288) | Marine viral communities from the Global Malaspina Expedition - Malaspina viral metaG Antarct_55 | ecosystem: Environmental > Aquatic > Marine > Oceanic | place: South Georgia Island...
AATCGGCGAATTGAGCGGACGCCGACTCGGCGGGTTGACGATCCGTCTGGGAGACGACTTCAGCTACACGGATCCCGTGGATCACCGTGTGACACCCCACCAGGGTGTCCGCCTTCTCTTCGACGACGGCTCTCGCATCGTCTACCGGCTGTCCGGCACGGGAACTGGCAGCGCGATCCTGCGGATTTATCTTGAACGCTATGAATCGAATCCGGGTCGGCACGACCAGGATGTGCAATCCAGGTTGGCCGATCTTGCGATCGTAGCGCGCGAGCTTGCGGAGATCTCCGCCCGGCTTGGGCGTGAGGCGCCATCGGTGATCACTTGAGCCGCGTACGGCAGCCACGCTCCGACGGCGACGGCCAGTCGAGCCTTCGCCGTTTCGTCCTTCCGGCGACGTCGCGTCACTGCGATGGTCCCTGATCCAGGGCCTGCGGCAGAAGGCGGATTCGTCAGGCCCAAAGCCCCGGCTATCCGGCCTGATCAAGCGCGGATCGGCGGCGACAATATACGCCATGCGGCGAAGCGCCGGGCTTTCAACCTCCGCCTATTGGGCGGTGTAGCCGCCGTCGATGACCAGTTCGGTGCCGGTGACGAACTTCGACTCATCTGAGGCGAGATAGAGCACGCCGTAGGCGATGTCGTCCGGCTCTCCGACATGACCAATCGGGTGCAGGACGTTCAGGGCCTGCCGGCCCTCTTCGACGTCGCCGTTCTCAGCCAGGTAGTTCTCGACCATCGGCGTCCAGATATAGCCAGGATGGATCGAGTTCACCCGGATGCCCAGCCCCGCCTTGGCGCAATAGAGCGCAGTCGACTTGGTATAAAGTCGCACGCCACCCTTCGACGCGTTATAGGCACCGAGATTTGGATCGCCGACAAGCCCCTCGATCGAGGAGAGGTTTATGATCGAGCCGCCCGGTGGGTCGTTCCGTTTCATCGCCAGGATCGCGTGCTTGGTCCCGAGGAACACGCCGTCAAGATTGACGTTCATCAGCCGATGCCAACGCTCCAGCGTCTCCTCCTCGGGAGGCCCACCCCAGCCGACACCGGCATTGTTGACGAGCACGTCGAGGCGGCCGAAGCGATCAAGGGTTGCCTGCACCACGTACTTCCAGGCGCTCTCGTCGGAAACGTCGTGATGGAGGTAGAGCGCATCGCCGCCATCCTCGCTGATGATCTGCGCCACCCGCTCACCTTCCTCATCCTTGATGTCGCTGAGGACCACCTTCGCCCCCTCCCGCGCCAGCATCCGCGCCGAGGCCTCGCCCAGCCCCAGCGCCGCTCCTGTCACGATCGCCACCTTGTCTCGCACTCTGCTCATCTTCAGACTCCCTCTGGTCGATGCCGGTGGGCCGAGATTCGCCCGGGGTTGGCGAACTACGATTCCATGGACCGGCAGACGGCGACGATCGTCGAGCGCGCCTCCAGCCAGATCTCGTCCGCTGCATTCACCCCATGTTCGGTGCCGGGAGAGGTGTCGGCAGTGGGATCCTCCTTCGAAGTGTCGATCACCACTTGCCAACCGCTTCCCGGCGGCGCCGGCATGATGAATTGGCAGCGGGCAGGAGCCGCGTTGAAGAGCAGGCAGAGGGCAGTGTCGCTGCCCCGGACGAGGCAGCCGAGCCGGTTGTCGGACCCCTGCCAGTCGGGCGCATTCCCCGCCGGCCCGAACCAGTTGACCTCCCCATCCGTGTAGAAGGTCTCGGCGCGCAGGACCGGATGCGCCTGGCGCAGGGCGATCAGCCGCTGGACGAAGCGCACGAGCTCGGCATTCCGCTCCGCCAGCGACCAGTCGTACCAGGAGATCGCGTTGTCCTGGCAGTAGGCATTGTTGTTGCCCGCCTGGGTGCGGCGGAACTCGTCGCCGCCGAGCAGCATCGGCACGCCGCGCGAGAGCAGGAGCGTGGCGAGCTGGTTCTTGATCTGCCGCAGGCGCATTGTCTCGATCCGCGGATCGTCGGTAGGACCTTCGGCGCCGTTGTTGTCGCTGTAGTTCTCGTCGCAGCCGTCGCGGTTGTCCTCGCCGTTCGCCTCGTTGTGCTTGCGCGCGTAGCTGACGAGGTCGTTGAGCGTGAAGCCGTCGTGGCTGGTGATGAAGTTGACGCTGTTGAGCGGGCTTTCGCCGCCGTGCTGGTAGAGATCGCTGCTGCCGGCGAGGCGGGTCGCCAACGCCCCGGTCATGCCGGGATCGCCGCGCCAGAACCGGCGCACGTCGTCGCGGAAGTGGCAGTTCCATTCGGCCCAGCGCCCGCCGGGGAAGCTGCCCACCTGGAAAGCGCCGCCAGCGTCCCAAGCCTCGGCGATCAGCTTGACGTGCCGCAGGATCGGGTCCTCGGCGATCTGTTCGAGCAGCGGCGGGTTCGCCAGCAGATTGCCTTGCTCATCCCGCCCGAGCACCGACGCGAGGTCAAAGCGGAAACCGTCGACGTGGCAGTGGATCACCCAGTGCCGCAGGCAATCCACGACCATGCTGCGCACCACGGGGTGATTGCAGTTCAGAGTGTTGCCGCACCCGGTGTAGTCGGCGTAATCGCCGTCGGGGGTCAGCATGTAGTAGATGGCGTTGTCGAGGCCCCGGAAGCTGTAGGTCGGACCGCCCCTCCCACCTTCCCCGGTGTGATTGAACACGACGTCAAGAATGACTTCGATGCCGGCGCGGTGCAGCTCGAGCACCATCATCTTGAAAGCGGTGAGCTCGCCGCCGGGCGCCACGTCGCCCGCATAATGCGCCATCGGCGCGAACAGACCGACCGGATTGTAGCCCCAGTAATCGCGCAAGCGCCCGCCCGTCACCGGATTCTTGCGGTCGACGCCGTCGGGCACGAAGGCCTGGACCGGCATCAGCTCGATCGCCGTGACGCCGAGCTCGCGGAGATAGGGAATCTTCTCGACGACGCCGAGATACCCGCCCGCGTGGCGGACGCCGGAGGAGGGGTGGATCGTGAGGCCGCGCACGTGGGTTTCATAGATGATCGTATCGCTCCACCTGTGGCGCGGCGCCGCGTCGTCGTCCCAGTCGAACGGCCGCTCCGCGATCACGCAACGCCCGTCCGTCGCCAGGCGGACGCCCGGCGCGCCGGCCGAGGTGACGATGGCCCTGGCATAAGGGTCCAGCAGCACCTGGTCCGGGTCGAAGGCATCGCCCTCGCCGCCACCGCTCGCACCGTCGGCCTGGAACGCATACAGCTTGCCGGGCAGATCGCCTGCCAGGCGGACATGCCAGATGTCGCCGGTACGATGGTGTCGTGGCTCGAGGCTGTGGACGGCGCTCGGCGTCGTGTCCTGCACGCTGTCATACAGCAGCAGCGTGAGGCGCCGCGCGTGGCGGCTGAACAGAGCAAGGTTCAGTCCGTCGCAGCATTCGTGCGGCCCGAGCGGCAGCGGCTCGCCGTACCCGATCCTGATGGCGCCGGCGGAATTCGCCGGCATGGAAATCCCGAACGCCGTACCGCGCCTGTCCGCAGCCACGGGCGATCGCCGCTGGGTCGCGGCCCCGGGGCGCTTGGGCGTTATCGCCTCGTCTTGTCTAGCCATGCAGCACCATGTTGCTGGGCTCGCCCCGGCCGAATGCCTCGATGTTCTCCAGCGTCGTCTCGATGATGCGTCGGACCGCGCTTTCCGTGTTGTAAGCGTTGTGCGGCGTCACGATCACGTTGGGGAAGCGCAGCAGCACGTGGTTGGCGACGAGCGCCTTCAGGTCGTGGCCTTCGGTCCACGCCTCGCGGAAGATCTGCGCCTCCTCGCGGATCAGCGGCTCCTGCGGCAGGACGTCGAGCCCGGCGGCCCGCAGCCTCCCGTCAGAGAGCGCGCGGACCAGGGCCGGTACGTCGACGACATTGCCGCGCGCCGTGTTGATCAGAATGGCGCCCGGCTTCATCAGGTCAAACTCGCGGTCGGACATCAGGCTCGCGGAGCCCGGCGTCGCCGGCACGTGGAGCGTCAGCGCGTCCGCCGCGGCCAGCACCTCGTCCAGCTCGGCATAGCGGAAGCCGAGCCCCGACGCCGCCTCGGCATCGGGATAAAGGTCATGGGCGATGACCGTCATGCCGAAGCCGCGGGCGATCTCGATCGCGCGGCGCCCGATCCGCCCCGTGCCGATCACGCCAAGCGTCTTGCCGCGCAGCTCGGAACCGCGCAGCCCGGCCTGCGAGAAGTTGCCGCGCCGCGTCTGCCCGACCGCCTCGACCAGGTTCCGCGCCACGGCCAGGAGCAACGCGAAGGCGTGCTCGGCCACGGTCGAATCGCCGTAGTCGGGCACGTTCGCCACCGCAATGCCATGCGCCTGGCACCAGCCGAGGTCGATATGGTCGTAGCCGGTCGAGCGGGTCGCGATCAGCTTGAGGGAGGGGAACTGCGCCAGAACGTCGGCGCCGAGCTTCGAGTTTACGAAGGTGCTGACGATCTCGGCGTCCGGATAATCCGCAGCCGTGCGCGCGTCGAGCGGCTCGCGCGTGCAGCTCAGCTCATGCGCCGGCTCCAGCCGCAGGCAGGCCTGGTGCTCCCACTCCTCGGTCTCGAAGACGACGACCTTCATCGTGCGGTGCCGCGCTTGGGCATCGCCGCGTTCGGGACGGCGTCCAGTCGCTGCTCGACTTCCGCCACGTGGCGCACGGTCGCGACGAAGCTGTCGGGATTGAGCGAGATCGAATCGATCCTCTCCTCGACCAGGAAGGCGGCGAATTCGGGATAGTTGCTCGGCGCCTGCCCGCAGATGCCGATCTTGATGCCGGAGGCGTGCGCTTTGACGATGGCCTCGCGGATCGCACGCTTGACAGCCTCGTTGCGCTCGTCGAACAGGGGCGCAAGCTCGCCGGAGTCGCGGTCCACCCCGAGTACGAGCTGGGTCAGGTCGTTCGAGCCGATCGAGAAGCCGTCGAAGCGCTGCGCGAACTCCTCGGCCAGGAACACATTCGAGGGGATCTCGCACATCATGTAGATCTCGAGCCCGCTCTGGCCGCGCTCGATCCCGTTCTCGGCCATCACCGCCAGCACACGGTCGGCCTCCTCCGGCGTCCGGCAGAACGGCACCATGATGATGATATTCGTCAGGCCGATCACCTCGCGCACTTTCTTCAGTGCCCGGCACTCGAGGGCAAAGCCTTCTCGGTAGCGCGCGTCGTAATAGCGCGAGGCTCCGCGCCAGCCGAGCATCGGGTTCTCCTCCTCGGGCTCGAAGGCGCCGCCGCCGAGGAGATGGGCGTATTCGTTGGTCTTGAAGTCGCTGAGCCGGACGATCACGGGGTGCGGATGATAGGGCGCCGCCAGCTTGGCGATGCCGAGCGCCAGCGTTTCGACGAAGTATTCCTTCGGGTCATCATAGCCGCGGGTGAGGTCGCGGATCTCGCGCCGCACCGCAGGATCTTCTACCCGCTCCGGATGGACAAGCGCCATCGGGTGGATCTTGATCAGATTGTTGATGATGAACTCCATCCGCGCCAATCCGACCCCCTTGGCCGGCAGCCGCCACCAGCGGAAGGCGGCGGCTGGACTGGCGATGTTCACCATCATCGCCGTCCGGGTCTCGGGCAGATCCGAGAGGTCCACCTCGGTCGCCTCGAAGGGTAGGATGCCGTCATAGACCACACCCTGATCGCCCTCGGCGCAGGACAGGGTGATCTCCTGCCCGTCGCGCAGTTGCTCGGTGCCGTGGCCAGTGCCGACGATGGCGGGGACGCCCAGCTCGCGGCTGACGATGGCGGCGTGGCTGGTCGTGCCACCATGGTCGGTGATGATCCCCGCCGCCCTCTTCATGATCGGCACCCAGTCCGGGTCGGTCATGCCGGTAACCAGGATAGCGCCGTCGCGGAAGCGGTCGATGTCGGCCGCGCTGCGGATGGCGCAGACCCGGCCGGCGGCGATCGCCTCGCCGATCGCCGAGCCGGTGAGGATCGGCTTGCCCTTCTCCTTCAGGCGATAGGTTCTGAACTGGCCGGTCTGCCGGGAGGACTGCACGGTCTCGGGCCGCGCCTGGACCATGTAGAGCTCGCCCGTTTCGCCGTCCTTGGCCCATTCCATGTCCATTGGACGGCCATAGTGGGCCTCGATGGTCTCGGCCCAGCGACCGAGTTCCATGATCTCCGTCTCGGCGAGGACGAAGGCCTGCCGCTCCTTCTGAGTGGTCGCGACTGTCGCGGTGCGGGTGCTGCCGCCGGTCGCGTAGATCATCTTGGTCTCCTTGGCGCCAAGCGTCTTCTCGATGATCGGGGCATAGCGGCCGTCGCCGAGCAAGGGCTTGAACACCAGATACTTGTCGGGATCGACGGCGCCCTGGACCACGGTCTCGCCCAAGCCCCAGGCGGCGCTGATCACGGCGACGCCGGGGAAGCCGGTCTCGGTGTCGATCGAGAACATGACGCCCGATCCCGCGAGGTCGGAGCGGACCATCCGCTGGACGCCGATCGACAGCGCGACCTCCAGATGATCGAAGCCCTGGGTCTCGCGGTAGCTGATCGCGCGGTCCGTGAACAGCGAGGCATAGCAGCGCCGGCAGGCGTCGAGCAGGGCGCGCTCGCCGCGCACGTTGAGGAAGGTCTCCTGCTGACCGGCGAAGCTCGCCTGCGGCAGATCCTCGGCGGTCGCGCTGGAGCGCACGGCGACGCTGACCTCGCTCTGATCGTCGCGCCGCGACAGCTCGCGATAGCCCTCCCGGATCGCGTCGGCGATCGGCTCCGGAAACTCGGCGTCGAGGAAGAGCCGGCGGATAACCTCGCCCGTCTCGTGCAGCGAGGCCTTGCCGCTTTTCAGCGCCTTGAGGCGCGCACGCATCTCCGCTTCGAAGCCGTTGGCCGCCACGTATTCTCGGAAGGCCGCGGCGGTGGTGGCGAACCCGTCCGGCACCCGCACGCCCTTGTCCTTCAGGGTGCGCACCATCTCGCCGAGCGAGGCGTTCTTGCCGCCGACGCGCGGGACATCGCCTATGGTCAGGGTGTCGAACCAGGCTATGCGTTGCTCTGTCATCGATGTGCTCCTCGTGATAAAGGCCGAGATTCTGCGCCACCTCCTGCGTGACTCGCTCCGGCACGCGATGTGCGACGACGCTCACGATCTTCATAGGCGGGTAGCTTGTCTGCTAAAGACGCAAGGGGAGGACAGGCCTTACAGCCCCGAGGGCAATTCCGGAGGTTCTGCGCGTGTGCTATCAGAGCGCCGGAGGTCGGCCGCCCGCCGAAGCCCTAGGAAGTAACCTCAATCCCAAGACGGGGCAGCCGACGGCGACGCAGATAGCTTCCCGATGCGGTCTGGGCCGGGGGGCGCCTCTTGCCTGCCAATACATGCACGGTAATGCCCGGAGCCCGGCCGCGTCTCTTCCCTGTGAGAACTCTACCGATGCGCTCCCCAGCGAGGGAAAGAAGCGGAGAAGAGATGTGACAAATAGGCCCCCCAAGTGCCTCAACCGTCAGGCGTTTACGCTCGGCGCGGATCTCGATCGCGACGTTCGTGCGTTGACTGAGGAGTGGGGTACGGAAGACGCGCTTCGGCGCCTGTGGCAGAAAGACGAAAGCCTTTGGACGGGCGCGGATGAGAACAACTGGATGGGCTGGCTCGACATCGTCGACCATGAGCTGACACGCATCGCCGAGTACAGGAACTTCGGCGATGAGGTGCGACGCGAAACGTTTTCGGATGCGGTCCTCCTTGGCATGGGTGGCTCAAGTCTCGGGCCAGAGGTCTTGGCCGACATCTTCGGGTCCGTACCGGGATATCCTCGTCTGCGTATCCTCGACTCGACTGATCCGGCCCAGTTGCGGGCGACTGAGGAGGCTGTCGCTCTTGACAAAACGCTCTTCATCGTCTCGTCAAAGTCGGGCTCCACGCTCGAACCAAACATTCTCAAGGACTATTTTTTCGAGCGGGTGAAGAGTCTCGTTGGAGCCGAGCGCGCCGGCGGCCGCTTTATCGTGGTAACGGATCCCGGTTCTTCTTTGGAAAAGACGGCGCGAGTTGCCGGCTTTCGCCGCATATTTCATGGCGACCCAAGTATCGGCGGGCGCTACTCGGTTCTCTCCGCCTTCGGCCTTGTCCCCGCGGCTGCAATCGGGCTCGATGTCGGTCGTCTCCTGGATGACGCGCGCATGATGATGCGCTCCTGCGGTCCGGATGTGCCTGCGGCTGAGAACCCAGGGGTGCACCTCGGCCTCGCAATGGGTGCCGCTGAACGCCAAGGTCACGACAAGGTCACGATCGTCACGGCCGCAAAGATTTCCGGTTTTGGAGCCTGGGCGGAGCAACTCATTGCCGAGTCGACCGGAAAAGACGGCCGCGGCCTGATCCCCGTCGACGGCGAACCGCTGGGGCCGCCTGAAGTTTACGGTCGGGATCGCCTGTTCATTCAGCTTAGACTTGGGGGAGCTAACGAGCCTCGCCAGGAGGCTGCGCTCGCGGCGCTCGAGGAGGCGGGCCATCCCATTGTGCGCATCGACATCGCGTCGCTAAACGCTCTCGTCCAGGAGTTCGTTCGATGGGAATTCGCGATTGCGGCCGCCGGCGTGGTGGTCGGTATCAACCCCTTCGATCAGCCGGACGTTGAGACAAGCAAGGTGAGGACGCGCGAACTGACGTCGGCCTTCGAGGAAGCCCGTGAGCTTCCAGCCGATGTGCCAGTCATCGCCCGGGAGGGCATCGAGCTTTACACCGACAGGAGCAATGCAGAAGCGCTCCGACAAGCGGGCGCCGGCGATAGCATCGAGAGCTGGCTTCGGGCGCATTTCGACCGAATCCGGCCGGGCGACTACCTTGCTATCCTCGCTTACGTCGCCCGTAGTTCAGCGCACAGAGAAGTTCTTGAGAAGGCTCGCCTCGCACTGCGCGACGCCAAAAGGGTCGCGACCTGTCTCGGCTTCGGTCCGCGGTTCTTGCACTCCACGGGTCAAGCCTACAAAGGCGGCCCGAACTCGGGTGTGTTCCTGCAGATAACGACAGAAGGCGGGGCCGATCTGACCGTTCCGGGTCGTCGCTACAGCTTCGGCGTGGTCGAAGCCGCGCAGGCCCGCGGCGACTTTGACGTCCTCGCAGAGCGCGGACGGCGGGTACTCCGGCTCCATCTGAAAACTGATATCACGGCCGGGCTTGAATCTATCGTCGCGAGGACCAGACAGGCTCTTGGCTGATGTTGCAGACGACGCGACGGAACACGGAAGATAGAGGATCCATTCCCTCGGTTGAGCATGGCGTGAGGCATAACGGCAAACCTGCCGCCAGCCGACGGCGCAACAGCGTAGGTTCAACCGCACCGCTCCTCACACCTCCGGTAGAGCCTTGCTGATCTCAGACGACTCTGCGGCTGACACGGCGCCCTTGCTGGATGATGGCGGCATCTCGCGATCGAAGTAGCCGCCGATACGTCCGCGGCAATTCGATCATTCCCGTTGCCGCGCAACGCCGCCGATGCGTTGGGTCAGACTACTGCATGTGCTAATGCCCGCAGCGGGCAGACAGAACGCCGAAATATACCGGAAGACCTAAATGGTGGTTGCAATATTATTGGGAGTGTCGCTTGTCGCGGTGACGTTTCTATTTCATTTTACGGTTCTTCGTTGGCTCTCCGGCGGCATGGCGCGCATCGCGATGACCGCCGGCGTGCGTATTCTGGCCATTGTCCTCGTGGCGTTGATAGCCCACCTCGTCGAGGTGGCTGTATACGCGGGTGCCTATGCGCTCGCCAGTGGTGCGCTGGCCCTCGGCGACTTCGGCGGTCGGGCCATCGCAGATCCGCTCGACTATTTCTATTTTTCGATCGTGAGCTATACCTCGCTGGGACTCGGCGACGTCTTTCCTAGCGGCCACCTTCGATTCATCACCGGTGTCGAGGCCTTGAACGGTCTTCTGTTGATCGCCTGGTCGGGGTCTTTCATCTATATCGCCATGGGGCACCTTTGGCCCTGGCAGCCTTGCACCGAGCCGGGCGGCATCGCCGCGGACAGGAAGTCCGGCGGAACAGCGCCATGACATCCATGGCATCTTTCCGAGCCACACCGGAACCGAGACTGACGGGCACACGATGAAATCCGATTACCAGGCGAACAGCATCAGCCTCACCAGCGCCGTCTCGATGGGGACCGGCGTCATGATCGGCGCCGGCATCTTCGCGCTCACCGGGCAAATCGCGGAACTGGCGGGACCCTGGTTCCCGCTCTCCTTCGTCGCGGGCGGGATCGTGACCGGCTTCAGCGCCTATACCTATGTGAAGATGTCGAACGCTTTCCCGTCCGCCGGCGGGATCGCGATGATCCTGCAGAAGGCCTATGGGCCCGGCGCGGTCGCGGCGGCGGCATCGCTGCTGATGGCGCTCTCCATGGTCATCAACGAGAGTCTCGTCGCCCGCACCTTCGGCACCTATGTCCTAAGGCCGTTCGATCTGGAGGCGGGTAACGTCCTTATACCAGTTCTCGGCGTCGGGCTGATCGTCTTCGCCTACCTGGTCAACATATCGGGCAATCGCTCCGTCGGCCTGTTCTCCCTGGTCATGGCGTTTCTGAAGATCGGGGGCATCGCAGTCTTCGGTATCGCGGCGCTCGCAGCCAGCGGCTTCAGCTTCGCGCCAGCATCCGGTTCGCAGGAAGCCGTCCCGATCGCAGGCTTCACGGCGTCGATCGCGCTGTCGATCCTCGCGTTCAAAGGCTTCACCACGATCGCCAACAGCGGCGCCGAGATCGTCGATCCGCACCGCAACGTCGGTCGCACGATCATCTTCTCCATCGCGATCTGCGTGGTGGTCTATCTGCTCGTCGCGTTCGCAGTCGGCTCCAGCCTCTCGCTGGACGAGATCGTCGCTGCCAAGGACTACTCGCTGGCCGAGGCGGCGGAGCCGGCGCTCGGCCCTTACGGCTTTTACTTCACCATCGCGCTCGCAGTCGTCGCCACCGCCTCGGGCCTGCTCGCGAGCGTCTTCGCCGTCTCGCGCATGCTGGCGATGCTGACCGAAATGGAGATGATCCCGCACAGCCATTTCGGCATGCGTGGTCCGATCCGCGAGCACACACTGGTCTATACGGTCGTGGTCGCAGGGCTCCTGACAGTGTTCTTCGACCTCAGCCGCATCGCCTCGCTCGGCGCCTTCTTCTACCTGGTGATGGACATCCTGATCCACTGGGGCGTGTTCCGTCGTCTGCGCCACGAAATTGAGGCGAGCGGATGGGTGCTGATCATAGCCATCGCGCTCGACGCGCTGGTGCTCGGCGTCTTCGGCGCCATGAAGCTGCAATCCGACCCGCTCATCGTGGTCATCGCTGTTGTCGCCATCGCCGCGGTGTTCGCCTATGAGCGGGTCTTTCTATCCCGCTGGACCGACGCGAAGGGACACGCCGACCATTGAAGCGCGGCATTCCGCGCGGATGCCAATCCGGGTTTTCACAGAAATGTCGGACCGCTCCAGCATCAGACAGAGGTGCTGCAGTCCCCGAATGGCGCATCCTAACCCGACTGGGGCACGAGCGGTCCCCAGCAGCACAGCCAGCAGGAGGCGCAGGCAGCGCCACCGAGGCGGGGAGACCGGTAGCCACTTCTGCTGTAATGGCGTCGCTGGACGCGCGTCTTTAACCCATCAAGAGGCGATGAGACCCCGACCTGGTCAGATTCCGCACTTGTTAGAGCGGCGCTGGGTATCACCGGGTCAGGGTCAGGGCTCGTCGGCGGGCGAGTAAAATCCCTCCCCGCCTCAAGCGCAGCGAAAGAGAGGAGCGCGCCATGGCGAACCGGGTTGTCTCATCCTTCCGCACGCTCGACGATGTCGACATCTCGGGAAAAACAGTGGTCGTGCGAGTCGATCTGAACGTTCCCGCCAAGAACGGCGCGGTGGCCGACGCCACACGGATCGAGCGCACTATTCCGACGCTCCGCGAACTCATCGAGAAGGGCGCGAAAGTCGTCCTACTTTCCCATTTCGGGCGGCCCAAAGGAAAGGTCGTGCCGGCAATGAGCTTGGAGCCAGTCGCAGGCACGCTACAAGCGATGCTCGGCCGGCCCGTCACCTTCGTTACGACGGATTGGCGCGACGGCCGCGCCGCAGAAGCGGTGCGCGATACCGCGCCGGGCACCGTGCTGCTGATGGAGAACACGCGCTTTCATCCGGGCGAGGAGATGAACGATCCGGAACTGGCCGCCGCGTTCGGCCGGCTCGGCGATGTCTATGTGAACGACGCGTTCTCCGCCGCGCATCGCGCCCACGCCTCCACGGAAGGCATCGCCCATGTCCTCCCGGCGGTGGCAGGCCGCGCTATGCAGGCTGAGCTGGAGGCGCTCGTCCTGGTTCTCCAAACACCGGATCGTCCGGTGTTCGCCCTGATCGGGGGTAAGAAGATCTCCAGCAAGCTCGATCTCCTCGGGAATCTAGTGGCTAAAGTGCAAGTCCTCGGCATCGGCGGCGCAATGGCCAACACGTTCCTGGCGGCGGGGGGCCGGCCGATCGGCAAATCGCTTGCCGAACGTGAGATACTGGACACGGCGCGCGATGTCATGCGGCGCGCGAATGAGGCGGGCTGCGAAGTCCTCCTGCCCGTTGACGCGGTCGTCGCGGCTGAGCTCAGCGCAGGGGTCGAGACCCGCACGGTGCCGGTCGAAGAGGTCGGCCCGGACGACATGATCCTCGATATCGGCCCCGCGACGGTCACGCTTCTCGAAGCGAGACTGAAGGCAGCGCGCACCGTCGTCTGGAATGGCCCGCTGGGCGCCTTCGAGATCCGGCCCTTCGATCGCGGGACGGTGGCGGTCGCCCTTGCCGTCGCCAAGCTGACGGATGCCGGCACAATTCGTGCGGTCGCCGGTGGAGGCGACACGGTCGCCGCGCTGAACCACGCCGGCGTTGCGGAGCACTTCAGTTATGTGTCGGCGGCCGGCGGGGCGTTCCTCGAATGGCTCGAGGGCAGGGCGCTGCCGGGCGTCGAAGCACTGCGCGCGTGAACAGCGCGGTGGTCAGGCTGCAATCAGGTCGATGGTTCAGATCTTGCGCAGCGGTGGGACCGAAGAGGAAGCGTCGAGTGAACCGAATGGAGACACTGAGCGTGGAATCAAACGGCTACGAGAAAGGACCATTCCAATGACATCTCAGGATGGAAATGGCGGTCAGAGTGGTCCCTGGGGTGGCGGGTCCAAACCTGGCGCCGATCTGGATTCCCGGCGTCGGACCGATCACCGCATCCGCCACCGCCGCGAATCGAGACGTTCCGCAAGGGCCGGGATTTCGCCCTCCGGCTCGGGCTGACGCCGTTTCCGCGGCTCGATCAGCCGCGAGTGGTTCCGGCCCGTGCAATGCGGCCCCGCCCGGCATGCAGAGGAGAAATCGAGTGAACCGAAAGATTGCCGCGCTCACGGCGCGGGAAATCCTGGATTCGAGGGGTTGGCCGACCATCAAGGTGACGGTCCGCATAGAGGGCGGCGCCACAGCCAGCGCCTCGGTGCCTTCGGGAGCATCGACCGGGCAATTCGAGGCGCACGAGCTTCGCGACGGCGATCCCGCACGCTACTCGGGTCGCGGCGTCCTGGAGGCGGTCGCCAACGTCGAGCGACAGATCGCGCCAGCTCTCATCGGCGTCGACGCTGCGCGCCAGCCGGAAATCGACCGGCTGATGTGCGAGCTCGACGGCACGGAGAACAAGGCGCGGCTCGGCGCGAACGCCATCCTCGGCGTTTCATTGGCGGTCGCACGCGCAGCGGCCGAAGCAAGTGAAATGCCGCTCTACGAATACCTGGGGGGACCCACGGCCCGGCGTCTTCCGGTCCCCATGTTGAACATCATCAACGGAGGCAAGCACGCCGACAGCGGCCTCAAGATGCAGGAGTTCATGATCGTACCACATGGCGCGCCAACCTACGGCGAAGCGCTGCGTTACGGTTCGGAAACCTACCACGCCCTGAAAGGCCTTCTGGCGGAAGGCGGCTATGGCGCAGGCGTCGGCGATGAAGGCGGCTTCGCGCCCCGTCTGAGAAACGATCGCGAGGCGTTGGTGCTGATCGTGCGCGCGATCGAGACGGCGGGCTACGAGCCTGGTCGGCAAATTGCCATCGCGCTCGATCCCGCGGCCACCTCCTTCGCCACGGATGGTGGTTACGCCCTGCCTGAACTTGGCGGTGCGCATATGACGAGTGACGAGCTTCTGGCGGTGTATGATGATTGGATCGCCGCATTTCCCATCGTGTCCATCGAGGACGGCTTCGCCGAGGACGACTGGGCCGCCTTCACCAAACAGAACATGGCCATGGGAGACTGCGTCCAGATCGTGGGGGATGACCTCTATGTCACCAATCCGCGCTTCATCCAGCGCGGGATCGACGAGAAGGCGACGAACGCCGTTCTGATCAAGCCCAATCAGATCGGCACCGTGACCGAGACGGTGGCGGCAATCGAACTTTGCCGCCGAGCCGGCCTTCGCTACAAATTTTCCCACCGCTCTGGAGAGACAGAGGATGCATTCGTCGCTGATTTCGCCGTCGCCATGGGCGGCGGCCAGCTCAAGAGCGGTGCGCCCTGCCGGGGTGAGCGTCTCGCCAAGTACAATCGCTTGCTGGAGATTGAGCACGAGCTCGGCCCCGATGCCCTTTTCTTCTCCCCCTTCACCGTGTGAAATTTCCGGCGAAGATCCCACACGGTGCCGCCGCATTCACCTCGAGTGAGAGCCCTGCACCCCAGCACGGACGGGATCTCGGCGAAGCGGCGAAACTTATGCTGTCCGTCTGACGTGGTTGGAGCTGGCGCGAGCAGGCCTTGAACTGCTTGGCTGGGTAGCGCGCCGGCTCCTTTAGTTAGGTACCCGCAGGCGCACGACGGGCGAAGCGCCTTACCGTTTCCCGACGACGTCGGACCAGTACTGATCCAGAGTGCTGCGCCAGCTGTCGCCCGACGTCTGATCGAAGCTCCCCCGCTCCACCTTCGGCGCCGCTGCGAACGCTTCAGGGGACGCATCGAGCACATAGATCTCGTGGTCCGTCGTGGCGCGAAGATCGGACCAGCGAACGGCGACAAGCTCTCCGCCCAAACCGAGGAAGCCGCCACGCGAGGCCAGGACGTAGGCGATCGTCTGCCGAGCCGGATCCAAGACGACGTCTTCGATCTCCCCCAGCTCCTGGTCCTGGGGCGTGCGGATGTCGGCGCCGATGACGATATCCGCGCGCATCAGGCGGTCCATCTCCGTGACGGGGGTCGCCTGCGCCAGGTGCGCGCGACGCCAAGTCCTCCGCGCATCCGGGTCGTCGCTCTCGGGGCCGACCAGCTTCTGGTGCTCCTGATAGACCTGGCGCATTGACGCGAGCACTGTCTGGCAGGATTGCTCGTCGCCGTCGAAGGCATAAACATAGGCGGCGTCGCGGAGCGACTGCATCTTCTGCCGCGGCGTTCCGGACATGCCATAGCCCATACCGTAGCTGCCGTACCCTGTGCCGTATCCGGTTGGCGCCAAGACGCCGAACCCGACACCTGCAAGCTCATCCTCGAACGCCCGCAGGTCTGCCAGACATTGCTGCGCCACCTGCCCCTGTTGAGAGGCTCCATCCGGCAGGCTCTCCACATCGGCCGCACGGACCGCCAGCGGCGGCGACGAAGGCTAAAGCGACAAGTCGAGACGTATGCATGGTGTCTTTCCTCCATTCAAATCGGCGAGGCGAGGATCGCCGATGCTCCTCTGATGACTTCGTCGTGGATCCGCCGGGACGTTTCCCCTCGGATATCCACCCGAAGAGCCGGAGTGATGCCGGGCGACGGCCTCCGACGGTTTCCGGCACTGAAAGCCTGCCGAGCCCGTTGCCGCATGCACTTCAGCGCATGCCGGTTTCTCCGGACAGGCCAGATTGCCTTCACCGTCTCTAACTGACGTCGCCGAGGACGACGCATTACAACTGGGGCGTGCGTCCTTCCCACCCACGCACGCATTGCCGACGCGGTTCCTTGGTTCCGCCAGGTCGACGCGCGGCTCCGGGGCGGTGGGAGGACCCGCCGTAAGAAAGTGCTTCGAGCCGCGTCTTTATCCGTGACGTCGGACGCTACCATGGCACCGACAGGAGGAAGAGCAATGGCCGAGACTGTCGCTTCCAGCCGCTATTCCGACGGGTCGGCGGACGGCGCCGGCACCCGCCGTGATTTCCTGTACCTGGCCACGGGCGCCGTGGCCGCGGTCGGCAGCGCCGCTGCCCTCTGGCCATTCATCGACAGCATGAATCCCGCTGCCGACGTCTTCGCCGTGTCCTCCGTCGAGGTCGATCTGGCACCGATCGAACCCGGCCAGCGCGTGACCGTAAAATGGCGCGGCAAGCCGGTGTTCATCGATCACCGACCGCCGGAGCGAATCGCCGAGGCCCGCGCGGTCGATCTGAATGAGTTGATCGACCCCCAGACCGACGGCGACCGCGTGGTGCGGGAGGAGTGGCTGATCGTCGTCGGGATCTGCACGCATCTCGGCTGTGTACCGCTCGGCCAGCGGCAAGGCGACCCGGTCGGAAACTGGGACGGCTGGTTCTGCCCCTGTCACGGCTCCCATTACGATACCGCGGGGCGCGTCCGTCGCGGCCCGGCCCCGCTCAATCTGGAAGTGCCGCCATATGAGTTCGTAACCGATACGACCGTCCGGATCGGTTAGCGCGGCGGACTTGAAGCCTGCCCAATTCGGACGGACCCACGCGGCCGACTGTAACGATCACCGTATCGCACCGTCTATACGGGCTGCAGGGTCAAAAGTGAGTACGGCGTCGCCACCCGTTCTCGATCCTCCGAGCAAGCCGAGAATGTCGGATGTAGTTTCATGAGCGAGCTTCTCTATTTTCTGATCTGGGCGGCGGTCATCTTCGTGATGCTGCGCTTCGGTTGCGGTGCCCATGTCATGGGATACGGCCACGGCAAGGCCGAGCGGGACGGTGGAAACCCGCAGAGCCGGGGAGCCGGTACCTTGCGGTGGATTCCTCCAGCCGAGGACGTGGATCCCGTCTGCGGCAAGACCGTCAGCACCGCTGCGGCGAAGCCGAGCGTCCATGAGGGCAGCGTCTACTACTTCTGCTCACGCGACTGCCGGGAGATGTTCGAAGCCGCACCCGAGCAGTACGTCGGGCCGGCGGCTCAAGGGCCGCAACTGCGGCTGGAGAATAGCCATGGCTGATGCAAAAACTTCTCCGAGCATCGCGCTGCGCTCGGGGACGCCCCTGCCAGTCCAGGCCACGCCCCGGATCCCGGTGATCGCGCTCGGTATGAGCCTGGGTCTGTTCCTCGCGGTCACTTTCGTCCTCTGCGTCGGGTTCGACCTCCTGTTCCCCGGGAAGGCGATGTATGAGAGTTGGCTGCGGCTGCTGCCGGGCTTCACTTGGCTCAGCTGGCCGAGCTTCCTTCTCGGGCTGGCCGAGAGTTTCGCCTACGGCTGGTACGTGGCCCTGGTCTTCGGCCCACTCTACAACTTCTTCGCCGCGCGCAGCGGCCGAAGAGAGAGAGGATGACCTCGCCAGCGAAAGCGCCTCTCTCCATGGCTGCGTGAACAGCGGGCTCAGCCGGCTTCGACGGTCACCGTGAGCCTCATCATGATCGGCGAGACGGCCCTGCGGCCGCCGCCGCGGCTGCATGAGGCTGACGCTTCAGACTCGAGAGAGCGCAGCACTGTAATGCGTCCAAGTCCGGCGCGTCTGAGCAGATGAACTCGCTTCCAAGATCGGAACGTGCCCGTCACGGTCGCGCGATGGAGGGTTTGAGGATGAAACGACTCAAAGCGGTTGGGCCGGCAGCGGCGGCAGCCTCGGCGCCGCTGCCGGCGCTGGCACAGGCCGCGGCAGATCGGCCGACCTATTGGCATTCCGGCTGGGACTGGGGATGGGGACACATGTTTTTCGGCTCCCTCATGATGATCCTTTTCTGGGGCGGGTTGATTCTGGTGATCCTGCTCGCGGTCCGGTGGCTGGGTGGCGGGACGTCCCACGGCGCCGGATCGCCTTCAGTCAGGCGGCCGCTCGATATCCTTCAAGAGCGTTTCGCCCGCGGCGAGATCGATCAGGAGGAGTTCGAGAAGCGCAGGCGCCTGTTGTCTGATTGAGAGTGCCGCTTCGCCGTGAAACGGAAGCCGACCAAGCGCTATTTCAGCTCCCCGCAGCCGCTGCACTTCAAAGTCAACACAGCCGATAAACCGGATGAGGCGATGAATAAGCCCCAGGATCATGATCACATCCACCATCACCGCGATGTGCCCGACCTTGTTGCAAGTGGAACCACAAAAGATCCGGTTTGCGGAATGACGGTTAAGTTGAACGCAGGCAAGCCGACCCGGCAGTATAAGGGCGAGACCTACCATTTCTGCTCGCAGAGGTGCCACGACAAGTTCGCGGCCGATCCGGCGAGATACCTGGAGCCGGCGAGCGCGCCGGTCGAGAGCGTCCCGCCGGGCACGAAGTACACCTGCCCGATGCATCCGGAGATCGTGCGCGACGGGCCGGGCGACTGCCCGATCTGCGGGATGGCGCTGGAGCCGATGGGGATCCCCGCCGCCGACGAGGGACCAAACCCCGAGCTCGTCGATTTCACGCGGCGGTTCTGGGTCGGCACCGTGCTCACCGTGCCTCTTCTGGTGCTGACGATGGGTCCCTTCGTTGGGCTCGGCGTCGTCCGCGACGTCCTCGGCGAGCGCACGACGCTCTGGATCGAGCTCATCCTGGGTACACCGGTCATCCTGTGGGCCGGCTGGCCGTTCTTCGTGCGCGGCGTCAAGTCCGTGATCAACCGCAGCCTCAACATGTTCACGCTGATCGGCATGGGCGTCGGCGCGGCCTATCTCTTCAGTGTGGTCGCCGTGCTCGCGCCAGGCATCTTTCCCGCCGGCTTTCGCGATGCCGAAGGCCATGTCGGCGTCTATTTCGAGGCCGGCGCGGTGATCGTTGTCCTGGTGCTGCTCGGCCAGGTGATGGAGCTGCGCGCGCGCGAGCGCACCGGCTCGGCGATCCGGGCACTGCTGGACCTCGCCGCGAAGACCGCCCGCGTGATCCGGGAGGACGGGCGGGAGGAAGAGATCCCGCTCGAGGAGGTCGAGGTCGGCGACCGGCTGCGCGTGCGCCCGGGCGACAAGGTCCCGGTCGACGGCGTCGTCATAGAGGGTCGCTCCTCGGTTGACGAATCGATGATCTCCGGCGAGCCGGTGCCGGTCGAGAAGGTCGAGGGCGAGAAGGTGACCGGTGCCACGATCAACGGTACGGGCAGCCTGATCATCGAGGCCGAGCGCGTCGGCGCCGACACCATGCTCAGCCAGATCGTCGAGATGGTGGCGAATGCGCAACGCTCGCGCGCGCCGATCCAGAAGCTCGCCGACTCAGTGGCCGGCATGTTCGTGCCGGCCGTGATCGCGATCGCGATCGTCGCCTTCGTCGTCTGGGCGACCTGGGGGCCGGCGCCGGCGCTCGCCTACGCGCTGGTATCGGCGGTGGCAGTCCTGATCATCGCCTGCCCCTGCGCGCTGGGCCTGGCCACGCCGATGTCGATCATGACGGCGACCGGCCGGGGCGCGCAGGCCGGCGTGCTGATCAAGAACGCCGAGGCGCTGGAGCGCTTCGCGAAGGTCGATACGCTGATCGTCGACAAGACCGGCACGCTGACGGTTGGCAAGCCGAAGCTCGTCGCCGTCCTTCCGGAAAGCGGGCATGACGAGGACGAGGTGCTGCGCCTGGCGGCAAGCCTGGAACGGGGCTCGGAGCACCCGCTCGCCGAGGCGATCGTCACGGGAGCCGAGGAGCGCGGGATCTCCCTGGCCAAGGCCGAGGAATTCGAGGCGGTCACTGGCAAGGGGGTGAAGGGCGTCGTCGACGGCAAGCCGGTGGCGCTCGGCAACGCGAAGCTGCTCGCCGACCTCGGCGTCGACGGCGGCGGGCTCTCGGAGTCCGCGAATGCCCGGCGCGACGAGGGCGAGACGGTGATGTTCGTCATCGTCGGCTCGGAGATCGCCGGCCTCGTGTCGGTCGCCGATCCGGTCAAGGAGACGACTCCGGCTGCGCTGAAGGCGCTGCATGAACAAGGCTTCCGCATCGTTATGGCGACCGGCGACAACGCGCGCACAGCCAAGGCGGTGGCGGCGCGCCTCGGCATCGACGAGATCCGCGCCGACGTGCTGCCCGAAGACAAGGCACGCATAATCGAGGAGTTGCAGGCCGAGGGCCGCAAGGTCGCCATGGCGGGAGACGGTGTCAACGACGCGCCCGCGCTCGCCCAGGCCGACGTCGGAATCGCCATGGGCACCGGCGCCGACGTGGCGATCGAAAGCGCAGGCTTCACCCTGGTGAAGGGCGACCTCAACGGCATCGTGCGGGCGCGGCGGCTCGCGCGCGCGACCATGCGCAACATCAAGCAGAACCTGTTCTTCGCCCTGGTCTACAACGCCGCCGGCGTCCCGGTTGCGGCGGGCGTGCTGTTCCCGTTCTTCGGCATTTTGATCTCGCCGATCTTCGCGGCCGCGGCGATGAGCCTGTCGTCCGTGTCCGTTGTCGGCAACGCGCTGCGCCTGCGTTCGGTCAAGATCTAGGGAAGGTCACCGATTCTCTCTCGAAATGGAGAACCTAAAGCCATGAAAGCCATATCAATCCTTCGGACGACCGCGTGGACCGGGCTGCTGGCACCGCTGATGCTGGCAGCTCAAACCGCCGTGGCCGAGCCGCTCGTGTACGTGCCTCTAGGCGGAGACAACAAGATCGTCGCCATCGATGCCGCGAAGGACGAGATCGTCGACACGATAGGCGGCCTGGCGGCCGTCCATGGCCTCGCCGGAACACCCGACGGCCGATTCCTGATCGCCGGCAGCTTCGAGACGCGCGCGCGGGACGGCGAAGCGGTGGCGAAGCCGGCGGGCGTCTCCGAAGACGAGCACGCTGCGCACCACGGCGCCGCGCCTGCCAATGCGAAAGCCGACGCGGGCGTCAGCACCGTCTCGGTGATCCAGACCGCTGACGGGTCCGTGGTCCGGCGCATCGACGTGCCCGGTGCCGTCCATCACGTTGCGGTCAGCCCCGACGGCCGGTTCGCCGTCGTCACTCACCCCAATGACGGCACAATCAGCGCCATCGACCTCGGCTCCTACGAACTGGTCGCGACCGTCGCGACCGGGCCGCTGCCCAATTACGCGGCCTTCGGTCCCGAGGGCGATCGGCTCTTCGTCAGCAATGCCGGCAACGACACGGTCAGCGAGGTCGACACGACGCGGTGGATCGTCCGGTCGAACGCCGTGGTCGGCAGCAGCCCCGAGCATGTCGTATTGGCCGACGACGGCGCCACTCTCTACGTCAACAACGTGGAGGACGGCACGATCTCCGTCCTCGACGTCGGCGACCGGCAGGTCGTGAAGACGATTCCGATTGGCTCGACCCTCCACGGGATCGATCTGTCCGACGA
>Ga0114915_1000360_pt1 | contig 21165 bp, 51 predicted proteins | sample MalvirAntarct_55_FD_87288 | JGI IMG/M metagenome (GOLD analysis project Ga0114915, IMG submission 87288) | Marine viral communities from the Global Malaspina Expedition - Malaspina viral metaG Antarct_55 | ecosystem: Environmental > Aquatic > Marine > Oceanic | place: South Georgia Island...
ATATGACATAGTATCTAGAATATGAAAAAAACCAGAAATATTAAAAGAAATAAACATGATCGAATTGTAAATGATTATGATAAACAAAAGGAAAAACATTTAGAAAGATTAGCTAATAAGATACTTAAAGATGAAGAAAAAAGAGATAATTTAAGATCAAAAAATATTAATGGAGATTTTTGGGATAAGTTTTAAATTATCAAAAATAAGATTAGGATCCCCAATAAATTGTTCGTATATTATATTATATAAAAAATAAAAGTTATGTTATACAAATACAATAAAGATAAACTAGAATACACCCCAGTTAGTAATAGTACTACAAATTTTTTGAAAATAGCATTAGTGTTTTTTACAGCAATGTTTTTTATATCATTTTTCCCAACTGCAACAGAAATAGAATATGTTACTAATACCGAAAACATATTAATAGTTAAAGGAGAAAATGATTTTAATGAATCAAAACTCATTAAAGAAATAAAAAGATTAAATTTCAAATTCCCACATATTATTCTAGCACAAGCAAGACTTGAATCCGGGAACTTTGAATCAAAGATATTTATTGAAAATCATAATTTATTTGGTATGAAAGAAGCTAGAGTTAGATTAAATTTAGCTAAAGGTACACAACATGGTCATGCTTATTATAATAGTTGGGAAGAATCAATTACAGATTATGCTTTATGGTATTCAACATATGCTTATAAATGTAATACAGAAAAACAATTATATAAATTATTAGATAAACAGTATGCTGAAGCTACAAACTATGTATCATCATTAAAACATATAATATTAGTTAATAATTTAAAAGATAAATTTGAGTTTGGGAATTAAAGATGAAAATATAAAAATGTTTGGATTATCTACAGATGAATATTTCAATTTTTTAGACGATGAAATATTAATTGAAATGGCTCAAAACTATCCAATAGAATTGAAGAGATTATGTAATTTAATTACTTTAGATTCTCAACTTGAACGTGAAAGAGAAGAAAAAATGAATAAAATTAAATGGTAAACTATAAAAAATAAATTATGAAAGTAGAAGTTTCAAATGGGGAAATAGTTGATAAAGTAACAATTTTAGAATTAAAATTATTAAATATTACTAATACTGAAAAATTAATTAATATCCAAAAAGAATTTGATGAATTAAACCCATTACTTGAGGAATTATTTAATAAATATTCACCTCTCATACAACACCATTATTTAGAATTAGCTAATATTAATAGCCAATTGTGGGGAATTGAGGATGATATTAGAGAATGTGAATTAAAATCACAATTTGATAATATCTTTATAGAATTAGCAAGATCTGTATATATTACTAATGATAAACGTTGTGAAGTTAAAAAAAAGATAAATATTTTAACAAATTCTGGTTTTATTGAGGAAAAATCATACCAAGACTACCAATAAAAAACTTGGTTACCCGAGATATCTTTTGTATATTTACGTATAAGAAATAAAGGTTATCAATATGGCATTGTGGAAATTCAGTAATTTAAATAAGTATGGAAATATTAGGACTCGCATTATCTATCGTCCTAATGGTGAATCTTTTGGTATAAATCCTAAGGGTTTTGGTCCTTTTATCGGTATTAATAGATTTAAATATAAATATAAAGAATCATTACTACCTCCCCATTTATGTGTAATTAAAGATCAAAAATACATTATCCCTACTTGGACCCCAGTATTAATGGAAACCCAATTAAGTGATATAGATTGGATTAAACCAAAATCTAAAAATTCAAGTAAAAAACCACCAATAGTAGAAACTAATAAAAGTAGTAGCAGTAGTAAAATCTATACAACTACATACTATCCAGATTCTGAAAAATACTATTGTGATTGTCCTGGAACATGGAGAACTGGTGGTAATTGTAAACACATAAAAAAAATGAGAAATGAGCAATTGTAAAGTAAGTTGGTGTAATAAAGAAACAGAATTTTATAATGCTTCACAACAATATAAATACTGTTCTACTCATATCCAATATAAAAAATATGCGTCTAATGCCCCAACAAGACCACATTTAATGTATAAGGTTGAAAAGTTATTAGCAGATAAATTGAAGTGTGAAGATTGTGGCTATGATGCTAAGAAATTTCACCCAAAAAGACCATTAAATCAACTAGCAGGGTTATTTGATGTTGATCATATTATATCAGATACTAAACATACACTTGAAGGTGAACAACCATCAAATTATCAATTATTATGTAAACAGTGTCATATATTAAAATCATATGACAGTGGTGATTTTATTTCAAAAATTAATAGAAAATAATATGAAAAGAGGAAGACCAAGTGAACAACCCGCAGAAGTTAAAGAAAAATGGACCCAAGAATGGTTTGATGTTCCAACAAAACCTGAATTAGGTTGTAAACATACATGGTATTATGATAATAGTAAAACTACTAATGGTCCTTGGAAAACTGAAATAACCTATCCAAAGTCATTTAAACCTGACAAGTTTAAACCTCAAAAAGGTAAAGCATATAACAAAATGCCAGTAGTTATGGTGTTTAAAACATCAAATCGTTCAAATGCAAAAACAAAAATGAAGATTTGGGCCAACGAAAATATCGACTATATTATATCAGCTGACAAACTCCCAGGCGTACCATCAACATCAATTATCTTAGAACTTGGGGTAGGTAAGGGATTTATAAACAAATGGCGATCTAAACATAATTTATAATATTTATTAACGTAATTAAAACAAAATACAATGGCAACAAGAGCACTTATAGGTTATTTAGATGAAGATAGAAACTTCACTTGCACATACAACCATTACGATGGCTATCCAGAGAGTTTAGGTAAAGTATTACTTAACCATTATGATACTGAAGATACAGCTAAAAAAATAGCAAACACAGGATATATCTCATCTGTAGATGAAGATGGAACTATTGATTCAAAATACGATGAACCAGCTAATAAAATTAAATTAGATGGTGAGTGGGAAGATGCATTAGAAGAAATGGCTAATAAAATAAATGAATATGGTGCTGATTATGGTTATATTTGGTGGGAAGGTGATGGAGATTGGGTTGAAGTAAAAAACAATGGCATTAGAAGTATGATAGATCAAATAGCAAATCAAATGGCATCAGCTGCTAGTATGTTTGGTCCTGTGGATGAAAATAAAAAAGAAGAAAAAATGGAAGAGATAGAAGAAAATTATAAAACAAAATGGGCTGAATTCATTACTGAAAATAAAGTAATAGATGACCAATGGACAGTATACGTAAAATCATTAGTTAATGCTATTAAATTAAATGGTATTGATGATTATATTAATTTTAGTGAAGCTGATTTCAAAGAAGATTTTGATAATTATATAGCTGATAAAATGGATATGTAATATATTTTTTAATATTACTTTAAGAGAGATGCGAAAGCATCTCTTTTTTTATTGAAAATATATGCGCAAGGACTTGGAGAAGCCAAATTCTGTTCGTATATTTACACATAAATAAGGCGCGGAGCCAAACATTTAGAATTAAAAATAAAGGTCATGAGTATTAAAGAACAATTACAAAAAGGTGATATTAGATTTTCAATTAATGGAAAATTAGAATACCAAAAAAACAAAGAAACCGGAGAGTATGGAATGTATCCCAAAATATTTAAAGTAACTAAAGATGGGGAAAGCATTTATGATAATATGATTAATGGAATGAATGTTACTAAATGGGGTCCTACCTGTGTTACATTATATACATTTGATATGTTAAGTAAAAAAACAGTAGGTAAAATAAATTATAATCAAATCACAATAGTAAAATAAAAACTATGAATCTACTAGATCAAAAACAACTATTATATCTAAAGAAAAACTATTTCACACCAGGTCAAAAAACTTTATGTAAAAAATTTGAACAATATGGTGGTACCTTTACTTTTAAAGTAGAAGATAATAAGTTTAAATTAACATATAACCAATCTAAAGCTTATACCGATTTTGTTTTCAATCAAAACCATATGAAGCATAGAGGAGGTATTATGAATAGAGGAGCTGGACCTTTACTTCAAGATAAATATAATAAGATTAACTATACTGAAGAAAATCTAATATATCAATTAGATAAGAAAAAATAAAAACATCCACGAAAGGATTTGGTTTCCTGAGAAAATGTTCGTATATTTACAGGGTAAAACGGGTGCGAGCCCCAATATTAATTAAAAAAAAATAAAGGTTATGAAAGCAAATGAATTAAGGATAAATAATTGGGTGCATAGAGATAGTGCTTTTAATACACCATTAGGATTGGATTTACAAATAACTGCTGATTCAATAAAAAATGCAGAAAAATATTCGCCAATACCATTAACAGAAGAATGGTTGTTGAAGTTTGGGTTTGATAGAAATATATTAAATGCAAATCACAATGATATAATATACTATTCTGAAAACAATATAGCTATAAAAGGAATGTTAGGAATGGTTAAACCAAGCCAATGTATTTACGTCCACCAACTACAAAACCTTTACTTTGCATTAACAAATGAAGAATTAATAACAAAAGAGTAAAGCCCCTCTCACTAACAAGGGCGATATAAATATGGATATAGAAATTAATAATTGTGATTTTTGCAAGGGATTAAAGCAGGTAGAAAGAACATACCTACGACCTACAAATGAACCAAAAAAAAAGACAAATGAGATGTATAATGAGGGAGATTACTTTATCATCATTAAAACTTGTTCTGATTGTGGAACACCTAAAGAACTAAAACAACTAAAAGAGTAAAGCCCCTCTCACTAATATGAAAGGTTAAAAAATAAAAAACTAACAGATGTGTGACAAAATACAAAAATAGATATGAAAGCAAAACAATTTTTAAAAGATAGGAAATTAGATAAGGGTAGATTAACTATGCACTTAAATGGTGCTGATTACTCTGTAGATTTACAGAACTTATTAGAGGAATACGCTAACCAAAGAGTAATTGATGAATTAGAAGAAAAGTGGGAAACTAAGGGTGTAAAATTAGAACCAAAAACAATAGATGAAATATTAGATTTATATGGCTTTAATAGTGACTCTCTAAAAGCAAGTATTGAGTGGTTAATAAATCAAAGAGTTATTGATGAGTTGGAAACATTTATTGACCATTCAGGTAAGTATTATGGTGTGGATTATGCTATAAAAGATAGAATTAAAGAACTAAAACAATAGGTATGAGTGATTACAAAGTAAGATTCTACCAAGACAATATATACGAAGTAATAGATACAGATGGTGACTCACAGTATCAAGGAAGCTTATCAGATTGCAACGCTTGGTTACAATTGAATGACAGAGGGTACTTCAACTAAAAATAACCGCATAAAGGCTTGGAGAAGCCAAAAAAATTACGTATATTTACGGGTAAATAAGGCGCGATGCCGGACAACAAATTCAAAAAATAAAGGTTATGAATGAGTATTTATATGAAGAGCAGTTGAAGAATGAAAGATTCGAAGAGTTAGTTAACACTAAAATGATATTAACCAAAGAAGAGGTTGATTTTGTTATTAGTTGGGATCCAACCGAAAAAGAAAACATGTTTTACTTAAATGAAAATGAATTTTTAAATTTAAACATTTACAGTGAGCATGATCATGAGAAACGTCAATATGAATTTTCTGTTAATTAAAGACTCCCACACAAAGGCTTGGAGAAGCCAAAAATTGTTCGTATATTTACGGGGTAAATAAGGCGCGAAGCCTATAAAAATTAAAAATTAAAAAATAAAAGTTATGTCAAAAAAAGTAAATTTAAATCCAACAAATTCAAAAGTTATTAATGGTGCAGTATTTGTAAGTGCCTTAAAAGTTATTGCAATGAGTAAAACATTAAAAGATTTTGTCGAGTATGGTAATAACATTACTCATCCAACGTTAGGTCTTATGTATCAATATGATGGTCCTTACTCACGCGCTTAATTTGGTTTCTGTAAAAATTGTTTGTATATTTAAGTATAAATGTTAATTAAAATAATAAAGGTTATGTTAAATAAAATAGATTTCAGATTTCTAGCAGGTGCGTTAATTTCATTAATAATCTCCCTACTTACAATAGCTGGAATAACCCAACAACTAATCCATTTCGCAGATCCAATAAATGAATTTGCATTTACGGTAATGGCTCTTATGTTAAGTATAACGTTCCTATTTGGAATAAAAAAATAAAAATTATGTTTAAAGATAAAATATTTTGGAAGGAAGGATTTGAAGGTAAATGTGTAGGTGGATTAATGTTTAGATCATTTGATTTAAATGAATTCATTGAAAAAGTTGAAGAAGAAGAAGGTCATGAAGTAGTGGCTGTCAAATTTGAAGGAAATAATATAGAATTAATAATTAACGGAGAAAAAAACCAATAAAAGTTATGGCTAAAAAAGTAAAAGTAAAAAAATCGTTTCTAACACCTAAATGGGTTAAAGTTAAAGAGATGTATGAAAAGGGAACTAATGGTTCTGATAAGTATGGTAAAAATTTCAAAATTGGTGGAGAGTTAGATATGCTAGCAACTGAGTTTGTTGATATTCTAGGTGAATTAACTCGTCAATTTGGTGGGTATTCTGTAATTGAAGATGTTAAAATGGATTTATGGAAAGAACGTATTTGGTCTTTAATTGAGAATGCTGGATTATTACCTGAAATAGCATGGAGAGATGATTTAGAAGCAGATGCAATTAAAAAAGCAGAGCAAGATAGATGGGATGCTCTTGATGAGGATGATTATGAAGTTGATTTAGAAGATAAAGTAAAAGAAGTTTACGGATTTTAAATAAATAAAAATGGATAAAAATACAAAAGAACGATTATATCAAAAGTTAATGTTAATCCTTCAATTAGTGGAAAATCACGATAGAGAAGCAATACAACATTTAGAAGAATTAATTCATAGGATTCAATTCGATCAAGTTTAGTATATGTTATATAAAGACTTACTTATAGGAGCCGGAGCTTTTGTTGTAGCTCATATTTTAACATTCTTTCAACTAAATGGTCAATTCTTAAAAATTGATTGGTTTAGGAAAAATGAAATATGGGTTGCAGCAGCAGGAGTAATACTATCATTTTTTTATATGTGGGGAACTAAATATGCTGTAAGTGGAATGGGTGGTTTATTATGGCCCGCTAGATTTATTGGATTTGGTGTTGGAATGATTATTTACGCAATTGGTGTTTGGTATTTCTTTAGTGAAGGTATCAATCTAAAAACAACAGTAAGCTTAGCATTATGTTTATTATTGCTTATAATCCAAGTGGTATGGAAATAGACAAAAATAAATTAAAATCGAAAGCTTCTTTCTACAAAACACTCCCAGTTAATACGTATATACAATGATTACCGACTACCTTAAATATGTGAGCGACGATGCTTACGTTGTTAAACGTGAGATAAAAATCGATAGTTTTTTAATAAAAGGCCAAAACCGCTTGAATATGGAGTGGGTTAAGGCTTGGAGAGATTGGTTGATGTGCGATCACGTCTTGAAGACTCAAACCCATTTTATTTTCTGTCAACGAATTGAAGAGGCTCAAATAATTGAAGGAAATGTCGAAGTATAATTACGATAGTGAAAGGGATGATGAGCGCTTTCCACCATGTAAATCTTGCGGTGGAGAGGAAGTTACTTTAAACGCGCTAACCGACTTGTTATCTTGTGCTACGTGCGGTGGAACCCTTCGTGAGGTAGTAAAGCATGCGAAGAAAGAAAAGGCGGTTGGAAAAAAAGTTCGCTTGAACTGGAAGTAAGTTTAGTGGGCTCAATATTTATAATAAAATAAGAATATGGATTTATGGGATGGAAGTAATGTATGCGGAGTAGTTCAAGCGAGAAATGCTGCTACGGGAATGAGGTGTTTGGTTCAAGGAACCAATCCTATATTTCTTTCAACTGCTCGTTGGAGTAGGGATTTATTAACACAGCCTGATTTTCATTCAGCTTACGCTGGTGGGCAGGCTATGAGAAGTGATGTGGGGGCAACTGCAGTTGGAAATGATGAAGTAATTTGGGTGGGAAATGCAAGGTTTCATGCTGGAAATGGAAGCTCTTCAAATTTAAATACTACAATATTTTTCGGTCCTGTAGTGCATGAAGACACGCAGGAATACTGTGACTTTCTTCTAGCACTTCCAATTTTTAAAGAAGTTGGGATTACTCCGGCTTCAACTACTGAATTTCTTAGACTAACCCAACAGCTATATGAATTAGGGATGTGGGGTTGGACTGAAGGAGGTTATCCTCCTATAGGTGCTAAACCTATTTTTAATTTTGTAATGCATATGGATGAATGTTGGGATGGAAATACAATTGCAAGTTATGTAGGAACAGCAGCAAACAACTTTTCAGCAGCTTCTTTTGTTTCTGCAACTCCATCTACTTACAGTAATTGGTCTGCACCGTGGGCTGGTGTTATGAATTTTAATAATACTTTAGGAATTAGTTGCGATAGTGATCCTGCTATAACAGGTGAGGTAACTATTGAAAGTTTATTTGAGAAAGATAATGATACAAGTGGAGAGTATTTGTGGGATGGAAGAGCTGATGGAGGGACATGGATGTTGATGAAGAATAATAGTTTTGACATTAATTGGAATAATCAAAATAGATTTAACTTAACAGATGGTATGAGTATAGGGGCTAAATATCATATAGTAGCTACAGCTAAATCATCAACTAATACTAGTAAGATTTATTTAGGTGATCCTTTTGGTAGTGTACTAACAAATATTGGAACAGCAAACCAATCATTAACTAGTGTTGGTCTGGATTGGAAGATTGGTGTAAGATATACTAATGTCTCACATTTCGATGGAGAAATGGCTATGCACAGGGTTTGGGATTTCACCATGGATGACACACAGGCTAATATTTTATATCTACATGAATTGGGGCAAATGAATACTGGAGAATTTTAAATTATGGAATTGAAAAAAAATCAAACACTACACGCCTTCGGCATTTTAACTGAATATAGACCTTGGGGTAAGTATGAAGTATTGCTTAATAGCAATGATGTTAAAGTAAAACGTATTACTGTTAATCCTAATAGTAGATTATCATACCAATACCATGAAAAAAGGAGAGAACAATGGATGGTAGTAAGTGGTTCCTTAACTATTATTTTAGATGATGAGAAGGTATTTAGAGAACCTGGAGAAACAATTCATATACCTTTGGGTGCTAAACATAGAGCGTGGAATGAAACTGACGATCCAGTTGTATTTATAGAAGTTCAAACTGGAGATTATTTTGGTGAAGATGATATTATTAGATTAGAAGATGATTATAATAGATAAACGATATGCCGACAAAGAAAATTAGAGCAGAATTTAAAGAAGCAAATCCTAGTGAAATACGATATGCTATACTAGAAAACTACTTCTTTGGATTAAGTGGAGCTGTAATAGTTCCATTTATTGCATTAAGAATGGATATAGCAGTACTAATAGGATATATGATACATTATTTTTACATTAGTAAAGTAATTAATAGACCAAAATATACAACCAGTTTAGCTAAGTTTATATTGTTTCCAATTCCAACAGCATTAGGTGGATTTACTGGATATAAGATAGCTTATTTTTTATCACAATATTTAACACAGTATATAAATTAAAAATATTAAATGGAAGAACAAGATATAGTAGAATTGTTAAAAAGAGGTTGGTGGGTGTCAGTATCACCTGTTAATAGTGGGGGTGAATGGAAATTTACTTGTGGAGTTTACAAGAAGTTTAAAAAGTCTGGTAACTGGATTACAGATAACTGTAAAACATTTTCAACCCCTCAACAATGTTATAGTTGGGCTAAAAGTATATTAGAGAAAAAAATGATGAAAAATGTATATGACAAAAAAATGAATAAATTATAATTAAAACAAAAAAAAATGAAAACAAGAATAGGCTATATAATAGTAGCAGCGTTTTGGATAGTAGTAATGCTGCTAGTATCAACAAAAACACAAGCACAACAACCTAATATGTGTGATTCACTATCGTATTCAACTGTAGTAGACAGTACACTTGGAATACATTAATGGTAACTGGAAGTAATAGTGGTAATTGGTTTTTTGTGGATTCTATAGATTGGAATTTTACAGCATGTAATGCAGTAGCATGTTATGTACCACAAGGTAACGATCCATATTATTTTCCATTAATACAACCAACAGACACAGTTAAATTATGTTATGATGCTTTTGTATATTCTATGGGGGCAATGACAGTATGCAATCACTGTGATTCATTAATATACGACTTTATGTCTGATACATGGATAACATATAACTCACAAGGTAATACTACAGGAATAGAAGAGTTAATTAAAAACGAAGGTATGTATAACATGATATATGATCTACAAGGTAGAGAGCTTAAACAAGCTCCCAAAGGTAAAATGTACATAAGAAATAGAAAACTAACAATAACTAAATAAAATTAAAACAATGAAAAAAACACTAATACTACTAATACTAACAATTTTAGTAGCGTGCACAACAACAAAAGAATGTTGCTCACAAACATTTGTAAGCACAACCCCTGAAAATAAAAATATTGTACTTGAAGAATTTACAGGTATACACTGTACATTCTGTCCTGATGGGCATGTAATAGCTCAAAACTTATATAATAGCAATTCCGGAAATGTTACTTTAATAAATATTCATGTAGGTAGTTATGCTTCACCTTACCCAGGTGAACCAGATTTTAGAACAAATTTCGGTTCAGCAATTGATGCTCAAGCTCAAGTAGCAGGTTATCCTGCAGGAACTGTAAATAGACACCAATTTGCAATGTCGCAAGGTGGAGGTACAGCAATGAGTAGAAGTGATTGGGCAACAGCTGGTAGTTATATGTTAGCAGATAATTCTCCAGTTAATATTGGAATAATGTCAAATGTAGACATTGTAGCAAACACACTTAATGTTGATGTTGAAGTATATTATACAGACTCAACAGTAGTATTAAATAATTATTTAAACGTATTCGTATTACAAAATAATGTAGCAGGTCCACAAGTTGGGGCTCAATCATTTAATCCAGGTGCAATTATTTCTGGACCTTGGAACCCAACATATAATCACAACCATATGTTTCGCCATTCATTAACAGGGCAATGGGGAGATATGATATCAAACCCACTACCAGGTTCATTTTACACATTTACTTATACTTGGATTCTACCAACAGATATTAATGGTGTTAGTTTAGATATAACTAATTTAGAAATTGCAGCGTTTATTGCAGAGGGTAATCAAGAAATTATTACAGGAGAAGTAAATACTCCATCATTATTATTTTTAAATTCATATGATGCTAATGTAACTACATCTACAGCTAAAGATGTTATTTGTGCTAGTGAAACTGATATTGAAATTACATTTAGAAATTATGGAAATCAAGCATTAACATCATTAGACTTAACATATGATATTAATGGTGGGGCATCTGTTATACATAATTGGGTTGGTAATTTAGCTCCAGGTGCTCAAGAAATAGTAACTATTACTAATGTTCCTTTTGCTCCTCTAGCTAATAATACAGTTACATGGTTAGCTACTAATCCTAATGGACAAGTAGATCAAAATACAAATAATAATTCTAATATTTCAATATTTAAACATTTGAACTTATCTGGTGATGTAATACCTGGGATTACTGCAGGTACAATTGATGTATCTATATTTACTGATGGATATGGATCTGAAACAACATGGGAAATTGTTGATGAAAGTGGAAATGTATATGGTTCTGGAGGGCCATATTCTAATAATACTCAATATAATGAAACAGCATATACAGCAGTATTTCCTAATTGTTTTGATTTCAAATTATATGACTCATATGGTGATGGAATGATGGATAATGGTATTGGATCAGTATTAGTAACAGATCAAAATAATAATATTATATTTGAAGGGGATGCAAATAATTTAATAAATTTTACAGAATTAGATACTTATTTTCAATCAACGGGTGGAACTCTTAATTCATGGGAATGTACACCATTTGGATGTGTTGACTTAGGTATTGGTTTTGGAGCGTATATGACGCAATTAGAATGTGAATCTGACACTATTACTGGGTGTTATATTATAAGCAGTATAAACGAAATTGAAAATTCTGATATTTATGGTAAGATGTATGACTTATTAGGTAGAGAAGTAACTAATATTAGATTAAATACAATGTACATTAGAAATCAAAAATTATATATAAATAAATAATATGAACATGACTAAACACATCAATCAACCATTTATTACTATTTTGACTTGGGTATTATTATCAACAACTATACTTATAGCTGTTAATAAGGTTTGGTCTAATAATACAATACATTTTAAGGAGGTAAATAATAAATTAATCAATGTTTTATGGCAAGATGCTTCGAGATGGGATGCAAATACTGCTAAAAGGGTTGCTGAAATTAATCCCGATAAATTTATTATAAACATTGATGGGCCTTATTCACTATCAACATCAACAACTGGTCCTCATCCTATGCAATTGAAAGAATTTATTGATACATTAGTAAATGTTTATGGTTGGAGTGGAGTATTAGTAATGCATCCTGATTGTAATAAATTAGAATTTAAACATGATTGGAGTAATGGATTAATGTGGTTTAACGATGGTTGGAAGTTATATGCAGATTATATGAAAGTATTAAATAATACATTAAAATCGCATAAACTACCGTTATTTACGGAGTTATTAATTGAAACTGAAGGATCTGGTATGACTAGTAAAGCTAATGTGCAGAGTAAGATATTTGATAATTTTAGAAGTTATATAAATGATTCATCTATTAAACTATCAGCAACATCTGATTGGAATAAAAAATCATTTCCTGCTTCTGCTGATTATTATTATGCACAAATGTATGATGTATGTTATAGTAAAAAAGATGGTGGAATTCCATCATTATGTGGGATTAATAATCCTAATGTAAAAGATAGAGTAAATACACTTGTAACAAATATGGTTAGTAGTATTACTTTAAATAGGTTAGAAGATGTTACCTTTATATTTACATATGCTCCATATGCTAAATGTCCTTCAATTACAGAAAAAAATACAACAAACACATCAACATTACCTTCTTTAATTTGTAAATGTCCTCATTTTGGTAAACCTTACTGTCCTACATTAGATTCTCCAATGTTTGGGGGTGATTCAGTGGATTATTGGAATAAATCCCAATTTAGTGCCTTTTCTAAAGAATTTAAGAATTCAATTAATAATGCAAGTGTAGGTATATGGCATTGTGAAAGTCCAATAAAAAATTGGAAATGAAAAAAATAGGAAATTTTATAATAATGTTATTATGTGTGACTATGGTTTGGATAATCATTAAGCATAATAATAGTAAAGAAAGAAATATTAGAAGTATTATAAAAACACACAATGAAATAAATAATACTAATGCTAAGTTTCCGGTTATATCAAAACCATCATCAAGTAGTTCAACAGTATTTGCGGGTGATAGTATAAGAATTATGCCCATAGAGTAAAGATTTACCATAAAAGATTTGGTTATTAGATTATTTGTTCGTATATTTACGTATAAATAAGGCGCGAGCCCATTAAAGACAGTTATGAAAAGAGTATTATATTTACACGGGTTAGAAAGCAAACAGGGGGGTGAAAAAGTTGAGTTTTTATCGTCTAAGTGTTTAGTACATGCCCCTGAAATGGATTATACAAGAAGTGATATTTTTTCTTACCTCCACCAAATAGTTGATGAATTTAGACCTGATGTAATTATAGGTTCTAGTATGGGTGGGTATGCTGCTTACATTTTAGGAAGTATTACCAAAACAAAAGTAATTTTATTCAATCCTGCTTTACATTCTAGAGTATTTCACCCCAATATGCCTGAGTGGGTGAAATTTCACTGCCCTCATGAAATGGTTGTTATATTGGGTGAAAAAGACACCGTTATTGATTGTAACACGACGTTAGAATGGATTAAAGATCATACTGCGGATAAGCATGTGAATACAACCGTTCAACGTTTAAATACAATGGGACATAGGGTTACGTTTTCGGCTTTTACTGATATGTATAATCAATATATTAAATAATATACAAAATAAAATGGAAAATTTCGATTTAAAAAAATATTTAGCTGAAGGTAAGCTAAAAGAAAATGATAAAAATGATTATGCTAACAGTGAAGAAGATTACACTGATAGTATGGTTATAGAAAAAATAAAAGATATAATAAGATATCACGAACTTGACCCATCAGATGTAATGGAAGAAGTAGGCCAAGAGTTTAATATTGCTTTCGAATTTGGAAGGCTTTAATAAAAATAAATGGGTAATTTTAATATAACAAAATTTTTTAGAGATCAATATTTAGCTGAAGGGGATTGGGAAAATATTCCAAAATCTGATTTAGATAAAGTAGATGATGATTTAATTAAGCTTATTAATACTGCTTATGATTCTATTGGTGGTCATGCTAATTTTTCAACAGCTAGTGATATAAGTAAAGAATCAAATAGAGGAGCTGATTATGAAGTAATTGATTTAGATGATGATGGTGATTTTGATGCTGTAAACGTTTCAAAATCAAAACCTGTAGGAACTAAATTTGTAGCAACAGGACATGATGGATCTTCACAAGCAAAACGAGCAGTTATTACACATAAAATAGAAAGACTTAAAAAACCTGGATTTTACGTAGAAGTATCAGGAAAAATACAAGATATATTAATGAAGGCAGGTGTTCCTCAAGTAACTGATGAGAATACAATTGAAACTGCTCTTTTAGGAAAAGATATTAAAATGAACGCAGATGGTTCATATAGAAGAAAAATTGGTGGGACTTGGCATGAAAAAATTATGTTAGGTTCTCCACTTGTGAAAACTCCTACATCTTAGGTAGGTTGTTATAGCTAAGCTTATTATATTATGTCTCAACATTGTTTAAAAGTGTAGAGAGGTAGTTATAAGTTATCTAAAGTAGTTGGCCACTACGTTTTTAAACAAACTTTTTATTAACCAAAATCAAAAAAATGAAAAAAATGATTTTAACATTAGCTTTAGGACTGCTTGTTGTAGCCTCAACTAATGCGCAAAACACGAAGGGAGACTGGTACGTAGGTACAGGAGATGTCTCAAACGTTGCTTGGACTGATTGGTCTATAGCTCCATCACTAGGATATGGTGTAACGGATAAACTTATGGTAGGGTTCAACCTATCTCAAGTAGATTCTACAGCAGACTTGATGATAGATTTACATGCTAGATACTTTATGACATTAGGTGGTCATGATGTTTATGCATATGCTTCTACTGAAGGTTTGAACACTGATAATCTTAGTTTAGGATTAGGTAAAATGTTTACCGTACACAAAGGTGTATATTTAGATCCTAAAATTGTGTATAATTTAGCAGATAAAACTACTAACATGATGTTAGGGTTTGGTCTTAAGTTTTAATAATTTTAAAAATTTTAAAAAATGGAAAAAGTATTCAACACTGTAAAAGGTTTTTTAGCAGGATTAGGTAGTTTAATGATGGCTGTATTACCATTAACTATTTTATGGCAAGTACTTTCTGGATCTACAGTATTCGGAATGGATGTCATTGCAAATTTAACAAGTTTAGTAACCGCTATTGGTGAAGGAGGATTTGTTGGATTAATTGTATTAATTCTAGTAGTTTCTTTCTTTACAGATAAGAAATAATATAATTTAATTATATTTTATTAAGGAAGGCGTCGAGAAATCGACGCCTTTTTTATGTGAAAGGATTTGGTTACCTGAAATAGTTTTCGTATATTTACGTATGTTAAAAAGCGAGATACAAGCAATTATTAATGATGTTTACCCAAAAATTGAAAAATATTATGGATTTTCTAAATATTTTAATTGTACACCGTTTATAGAACTTCACCATAATATATATGAGAGAGCATCAGGTGAAGAGTATCCAGTAGAAATTATTGATGAATTAGAATGCAGCCCAGATGCTGAATTTGAAAGAATTCAAAATACAATTGTTATTTATTATCCAAAAATGGTGAGTAAACAATTAATAATTGAAACTTTAATTCATGAATATCAACATTATTTACAATCCCCAACATGGTTTACTAGATATTATGATATGGGTTATGAATATAATAATCATCCCTATGAATTAGCTGCAACTAAAGCTGAAGATAATTGGAAGACGTTTGCATAAGGATTTGGTTACCGTAGAAAGAGTTCGTATATTTACACATAAATGAGGCGCGAAGCCAAGCATTTATAATTAAAAATAAAGGTTTTGAAAAATAAAGAAAGAGTTAGTTTAGCAAACAGTTATATTGTAGGATATGCAAAAGATTTTATCACTGATGAGGAGTGTAATGAAATGATTGATTTAGCATTAAATAAAATATCAATTATTAATGGTGATGGGATTATTTGGCAAGATGCATATGATGAGGAAGAATTTCACACACAATTTAGTAAAAGTATGACAGAAAAAGAAGATTGGTGTCATTACTCAGGTATGCCATCACCAGAAGCTTACACTAATGATGATGTTAAAGTTGAATGTTCATTAGAATTAGATAATGAGTGGGCTAACGAATCTATATAATTATGAAATATTGGAGTAAATATAAAGTACCATTTTTCTTAGGATCTGTATTTATAAAAATACAAACAAATAGAGGATTAAAAGTTACTAAAACTGGGTGGGATGGGTTATTTATTAAATATAGATGTTCTACTCGTAATTTATGGTTAGCAAAATCATGTTTAAAATCACTAGTTTAGTATTATGGAAGCAATTGATATAATGCTTGATAGATGGATTTTTAATAGTATAATCAGAGCTGAAATTAGGGTGCTAATAGTAAAAGAAATAAATAAAATTAAAGAAATAAAAGTTATGAAAACATTTGAAAATATAGAGTGGAAAAAACATCAATTAGGCCCTGGATTTATTCAAGGATTATTAATGCTAGATAGTGGTATTGAGTTATCTGTAGTAGCAGGTAGTGGGATGTACTGTAGCTCTAAAGCTGGTACTTGTAAGCCAGTTGACATTATGAAAATTGATGAAATATTATCATTTGAGGTTGCTATATTTAATGATGGTAGTTTTTTGGAGGAAATGGATGATCAAGTACTAGGATGGCAATCGAGAGAAGATATTAATGAATTAATTAAAAAACACTCATAATATGAATAATTATAGTGGAAGTTTAGATAGCTTAATAGCTAATTTTGAAACAAAAAATGAACATGGTTTTACAATACCTGAGGTAGATCATATGTTACAAAAATTTCCAAATATTGATACTGTGAAATTTGATAAGGTATTAGAATTTGTTGATTGTATGGTTGTAGGTGATGATTTTTTGTATTATCATAGTGATGTACTTAAGGCATTAAAAAGTGGAGTTGAATAAAATTAAAATAAATAATATGAAAATAACTGAATTAAGAAGTATGATGAAAGGTTACATACAAGACGCTACTCAATCAGAGGTACCTAATATAACTCTACTAGATAGAATGATGGAGGATATTGAAGCATATACTGAACAAAAGATATTGGACAGTACTAACGTACGTACTAGTAAGAGCTGTTCTGATATACTAGCTGGTCCTTACTGGGAAAGACGCAAACAATTAGTATAATATGAGAAAATATTGGGGTTGTGAAATGGATAGTCCAATTTATAGACAAGTTGCAAAAGAAATGGCTAAGGCTAAAATTAAAGTAAAAACTAATGTCAAAAAACGAGGAAAAAACAAAGTTGCCTAAGTGGTTTACAGGTGAAAAGTATAGTGATGGTGGTCTTGTACAGAATAGATTTTCAGGTGATGAATTTGAATTAACGGCTGAGGAATTATCAATGTATGATTTTATAATGGGTGCAACTATGATGGTGGAAATGGGAATGATGAATGATGATATGACTGCTGACCTTAAAAAGGGTTTGGATTGGTTTAGGCAAAATAATGCTAAGGCTTATATGGTATTATTGGATTAAATGCATTAATACGCGTGTTAAATCGTATAAATTACATTAACTATATATAATCATGGGGTAATATAGTTTGAATGGTTTATTAATTAAATACAATAAATAAAATTAAAGACTTCCACGTAAAGATTTGGTTCCCCGAGGAATTGTTCGTATATTTACAGGGTAAATGAGGCGGGAACGCAATTAATAATTAAAAAATAAAGGTTATGTTAAAAGAAGTTAAAAGAGGTCGTCCAAGTAAAACAGTTAAAGCACCAACTATGAAGTTAAATGTGAAAACTGTTAAAATGAATGATTTAGAATTTGATAAGAAATTATTTGAACCAATGGTTACTGGAACTAAAGTTGATAGTTTTTTTAGTGCTGAGGGTGGTGTTATGCCTGGAACAAATGTTGTAGTTACTGGTGATCCAGGTGTTGGGAAAACAACAGTATTATTAGATATATTAGGTGATTTACAAATAAAAGGTAAAAAATGTTTATTTATAAGTGGGGAAATGAATGCTATTGATATGGTAGGTTATGTTCGTAGATTTCCTAAATTTGGTGATGTAGATATATTATTTATGGGTGATTATGCTGATGTAAACCCTGATGTAGTATTAAGAACGGCACTTAAAGAAGGTTATGATTGTGTATTAATAGATTCATTAGCAGAAATAAGTGATAACTATGTTGATCATTTTGGAGGTTCAGTTAAATCAAATACTAATAGAATACTTCAATTATTAGATGAGCATAATCAAGCAAATAATGATGCTAAAATAAATTCTACATTTTTAATAATACAACAAGTTACTAAAGGTGGTACATTTGTTGGGTCAAATAAAATAAAACACATGACAACAGCAATGGGTCATTTAAAATTTGATAGTGATGGTGGTAGATTTTTTCATTTTAGTAAAAATCGTAGAGGTGGTAATGGTAATAAATTATTTTTTAATTTAAATAGTAAGAATAAAGTTAACTGGTTATATGATGAGCCAATAAATATGGGAATATAATGATAAATTACTTAATAATAGGGTTAGTTTATACATTTTTAATGGAAATACTTTTAATTCATGATAAGAATCCAATGAATTATGGAGAGAGAATAATTAGTTTATTACTTTGGCCTGTATTTTTGTTATTGTGGTTAAAAAATATGTTTAATACTTTTAATAAAAAATAAAATGAAAAATAAATTAAATAGATACGTTGTAACAATGGAAATGTATGTTTATGCTGATAATGATTATATGGCTAGAAAGCGTGCTCATACATTAGCTAAATCAATAGATCAAAAGGCAGACAATTCACGTGTTGCTGTTACAGAATTAGGTGAGCAACCATTTGCATCATTAGATTATAGAAAAATAGATGATCATTCAGAGCCAGTCAGTAGCAAATATGTTGATGAAGATTTAGCATTTTAGTTAAAAACGCTTGGCTTAGCCAAATATTGTTCGTATATTTAAGTATAAATAGGGTGAGAACCCAATAAAAATTAAGGTTATGATTAGAGAAAAACAAAATAATGAAGGTCCTACAATTATTGATTTAACAGGTCCAGATGGTAATGCTTTTGCATTAATGGCTTATGCCAAAAAGTTTGCTAAAGAATTAGGCATTGATAGTCCTATAGATGAAATGATGCAGGGTGATTATGAGCATTTATTACTTACATTTGATAAGTATTTTGGTGATTTCGTAATACTAGAAAGATAGTAATCTGATGAAGATAACATTAATATCAGACACTCACACTTTTCATTCTCAAATAACTGATGATTTACCTGGAGGTGATTTACTAATTCATGCTGGTGATTGTATGAATACAGGTAATCGTCAAAGTGAATTGGTTGATTTTTTAGATTGGATGGAGCATGATGTTAAAGGTTATAAACATAAATTATTTATTGCTGGTAACCATGATTGGATATTTGAAAAATATCCTGATGTTTGTGAGAATTTGCTTTTAGAATATTCTCCAAGTGTTGAGTATTTACAAGATGAACTATCGTGTAATGAAGATATTAAAATATATGGTTCACCTTGGCAACCTGAGTTTTGTGATTGGGCATTTAATTTACCACGTAAAGGGGATGAATTATTTGAGAAATGGAATAATATTCCAGATGAGACTGATATTTTAGTTACACATGGTCCTCGTTATGGTTATTTAGATTATACAACTGCTGGTAGTGGTGGTAATGTTGGTTGTGAGGCGTTAGATAGTGTTATATTAATAAATCCACCTAAAATTCATGTATTTGGTCATGTTCATAGTAGCTATGGTTATAAATGGGATGGTGTAACACATCATATTAATGCTTCTGTATTAAATGATAACTACAAATACACAAACCAACCAATTAATATTGAGTGGGATAAGGAAACTAATGAAATTGAATTTATATGAAAGCAACTTTAGAATTTGATTTTGAGAATGAAGATGATCAAGCTGAACATCTGAGATGTGTTAAATCTTCTGATATGGCTTGTTTCATTTGGGAACTTAAACATAACTTCTGGCGTAAGTGGAAACATGATGAAACGGATTTCAATTTAGATAACTATAAAGAAGCATTAAGTGAACTTTTAGAATCCTATAATATTAATATTGATGAATTAATAAAGTGAATAAAATAATATGAGTGATAATAACAAAATGACAGGACGTAGAATCGATCGTGATAGATGGGATTGGATGGATGAAGGTGATGTTAATACTAATAACCCCCAGTTAATTAAATTTATTAAAGATATGGAAGCAGCGGAAGAGGAAAGGATTTTACAGAAATTAAATAGTACTAATCAAGGAAAAAGCAAAAAAAGTAGAGATGATACTACGGCTATTGTTGGTTGGACTATAATGATTGGAGTTGTTTTAATTTTAGGAATGGCAATATTAACAGCTATAAAATCAATAATATGAAAGATAAAGGAAACAGAGAGCACGAGGGGAATTTAAATATACTACATGAGTATGTAAAGAATATGTCGCCGGAAGATAGAGCACAATATTTTGCTGACTTAGATAAGATACGTCATGATATTGAGGATGCAAAGGAAGACAATAGAAAGCATAAACCTCAAACCGAGGAAGATTGGGGAGATGGAGAAGATGACGATGATTGGGATTCCAGTA
>Ga0114915_1000373_pt1 | contig 20906 bp, 19 predicted proteins | sample MalvirAntarct_55_FD_87288 | JGI IMG/M metagenome (GOLD analysis project Ga0114915, IMG submission 87288) | Marine viral communities from the Global Malaspina Expedition - Malaspina viral metaG Antarct_55 | ecosystem: Environmental > Aquatic > Marine > Oceanic | place: South Georgia Island...
GCATCAGGCACGTCACCGTTACGCCGGTATCGCGCAGTTCGTGCCGAAGCGCGAACGAGAAGCTGTCGAGGAATGCCTTCGAGGCATTGTAGACCGCCTGATAGGTCCCGGGCATGAAGCCGGCGATGGACCCCGTGATGAGGATGCGGCCCTGGTTTCGCCGCTTCATCTCCCGTCCGATCTTCTGGACCAGATAGATCGTGCCCGTCACGTTGGTGTCGACGACCCGGCGGACGTCGTCGAAGTCCTGATCCAGAAACGCCTTCCCGAGCCCCCGTCCCGCATTGGCCAGGAGCGCCTCCACCGGACGATCGCCGATGGCGCCGCAGAGGAGGTCCACGCCCTGAAGCGTCGCGAGATCGACCCGCACCGCTTCGACGGCGGCACCCGAGCTCCGCAGCTCGCTCGCCGCCTGCTCGATCTCGGCTTCGTCGGCGGCGATCAGGAGATCGAAACCGTTCCGGGCGCACTCCTTGGCGAGCTCCAGGCCAATTCCCGTGGAGGCGCCGGTCACGACAGCGAGCGGCCTGTCATTCGTAGGCATTGGATGCTCCTGGTCTTCCGGGGAAGCGGCAAGGCAGGCGGGACAGCAGGCGGCGTCAGCCGCCCGGCGTCATGACCACCTTGATGCAGCCGTCCTTCTTGTCGCGGAACGTTTCGTAGAGCTCCGGTCCCTGGTCGAGGCCCGCCCGGTGGGTGATGACGAAGGACGGGTCGATCTCGCCCGACTGCACCTTCTGGAGCAGCGGCGCGAGATAGCGATGCGTGTGCGTCTGACCGGTCTTCATGGTCAGCGCCTTGTTCATGAAGGCGCCGAACGGCAGCTTGTCGACCACGCCGATATAGACACCCGGGACGGAGATCGTCCCGCCCTTGCGGCAGCACATGATGATCTCGCGCAGCACGCTGGGCCGATCCGTGGCGAGGAAGGCGGCGGCCTTCACCTTGTCCAGGACGGAGCCGATCGCGCCGCCCGTGTGGGCCTCCGTGCCGACCGCATCGATGCAGCGGTCCGGGCCGCGCCCGCCGGTCATTTCCATCAGCCGGTCGTATACGTCGGCTTCGTCGAAATTGATGGTTTCCGCCTTGCCGTGGCTCTGCGCCATCGCGAGCCGTTCGGGGACGTCGTCGATCGCGATGACCCTGCCGGCACCCAGCATCCAGGCGCTCTGAATGGCGAACTGCGCGACAGGCCCGCACCCCCACACCGCCACGGTATCGCCCGGCTCGATGTCGGCGTTCTCGGCAGCCATGTAGCCGGTCGGAAAGATGTCCGACAGGAAGAGTACCTGCTCGTCCGGTATCCCGTCCGGCACGACGATCGGGCCCACGTCGGCATAAGGGACGCGGAGATACTCCGCCTGCCCGCCGGCGTAACCGCCGAGAAGATGCGAGTAGCCGAACAGGCCCGACGGCGAATGCCCCATCAGCTTCGCGGCAGCGGCACCGTTCGGATTGGAACGGTCGCAGAGCGAAAACAGCTGCTTCTTGCAGAAGAAGCATTCACCGCAGGCGATGTTGAACGGCACGACGACGCGGTCGCCGACCTTCAGCTTCGAATTGCCGCTGCCGACCTCGACCACCTCGCCCATGGTCTCATGGCCGAGGACGTCGCCGCTCTCCATGCTCGGCATGTATCCGTCGTAGAGATGGAGGTCCGAACCGCAGATCGCGCACGCGGTGACCTTGATGATCGCGTCCCGCGCATCCTCGATCTTGGGATCGGGAACGGTGTCGTAGCGCACGTCGCTCTTGCCGTGCCAGCACAGGGCCTTCATCGCCTTCTCCCGTTGGACGTCCGAACCGGCGGAGGCGAGGCGTCCTCCTCTCCGACCGCGCCGCAGCCTCGCGGCGTTTCGTCGGGTGTAACCGAGCCTGGAAACGGACGTTCCCGCCGCCCATGAAGATTCCGCGGAGGCGTCTGAAGAGACGGCGAACAGCCTCCATCCACCCCGCAGCCCGGCACGGGAAACATGCGGCGGATCCGCCGGGCCGGCAGCCCCGGCGCTGAAACCGCGGCCGAATTCGTAAGGCCGGAACCCAGGGATCACATTCTTGTTAAGCGCTCATGCTCCGTAGCGAGAGGTAGATGGCAGTGGTTGATCGCGAAATCGTGGTCGTCGCCGGCGGCGCCGGCTTTATCGGTTCCCATCTCTGCGAGCGCCTCATCGAGCGGGGGTCGACCGTCGTTTGCATCGACAATATGCAGACCGGTTCGGCCGAAAACCTGAGGGCCGTGACAGGTCATCCCCGGTTCTCGTTTATCCGTCACGACGTGACCGCACCGCTTTCGATTCCATCCAGGGTAGACCGGATCTTCAACCTCGCCTGTCCCGCCTCGCCGGTTCACTACCAGGAGGATCCGGTCGCGACGTTGCGGACTTGCGTCTTGGGCGCATGCAACATGCTCGAACTCGCCCGGGTGAAGAACGCGCGGATCCTCCAGGCTTCGACGAGCGAGGTCTACGGGGATCCGGAGGTGCACCCGCAACCGGAGGACTATCGCGGGTGCGTCAACATCACCGGTCCGAGAGCCTGCTACGACGAGGGGAAACGTGCGGCGGAGACACTGTTCTTCGACTACCACCGCATGCACGGCCTCGAGATCAAGGTCGCCAGGATCTTCAACACCTATGGCCCGCGCATGCATGAGAACGACGGGCGCGTCGTCTCGAACCTGATCGTGCAGGCCCTGCGCGGCGAGCCTCTCACGATCTATGGGGACGGGTCGCAAACCCGCTCCTTTTGCTACGTGGATGATCTCGTTACCGGCTTCGAACTTCTGATGGAGAGCGACGCGTCGATCCGAGGGCCGGTCAACCTCGGCAATCCGACCGAGCTCACGATCGCGCAGATCGCCGGAACCATCCTGGCAATGACCAATTCACGGTCGCAGATGGTGCACCTGCCGTTGCCCGAGGACGACCCCCGGCGGCGGCGCCCCGTCATCGATGAGGCCCGCAACCTCCTCGGCTGGTCTCCGCGGATTCCGTTGGAAACGGGCCTGCGCGCCACGATCGACCATTTCCGCGCGCAGATGGCGCAAAGGAAGCTCCTCTACGCGATTCCGGAGCGCGCGGTGGCCCAGCCGTTCACGGCCTGAGCCAGACGGCATGAGCCAGGGCGCCGCGCCGCTCAGAGCGAGGGCGGAGCGTACCCCTCGCCGGTGCCGCGCCGGCACAGGTAAACCTCGCGCTCCGGGTGCGCGACGATCTCGAAGCCGGCACTCCGTAGCATGGCCTCGGCGGCGGCGCGGTTCGGGATCCACCAGTTGGTCGGGTCCCCCGCGTAACGGTCCTCGACGAAATAGAGGCTGGGATAGTCCGGCCGGTCGAAATGTGCCTGATCGTCGAAATCATAATCCGGCGCCACCGCGGCGACCGCGTCGGGACCGCGCTGCATGGACTGGAACAGAAGCATGTCGCCGACCGCGTGCCGGTGGAGCAGGTCGAGCGCCAGCAGCGGGTGGCGCAGGTGGTACAGCACGCCCATGAAGATGACGAGATCGAACCTCTCGCCCAGCTGCGCGACGTCGTAGACGGACATCCGGCGGAACTCGATGTCGTGGCCGAGCACGTCGGCCGCGAACCGCGCCTGGGCCAGATAGCGTTCGTCGGAATCGACGGCCACGACACGGTCGGCGCCGCGCCGCTTCATCTCCATGGCGTAGAAGCCGCCGTTGCAGCCTATGTCGAGAACCGTTCGGCCCGTCAGGTCGTCCGGTACGGCCGCGGCGAAGCCGCGCCACTTAAACGCCGGATAGTCGCCGAGGAAATGGTCGGGCGCCGTCGGCACGCCGTGCAGGTCGATATTGTGAAACCAGGGCCCGAGGCCCCGCAGGCCCGCGACGATCTCCTGCCGGCTCCATTGTCTTTGCGCACGCACGTCTCAACCCACCTTCGCCAGATCCGAATGCGCCTGCCGCAGCGCGGACAGCGCCTCCACCAATTGGGCGGCCCGGGCCGTACCCGTGTGCTCGCCTAGTACGATCGCCCGGGCGCGCTCGGCCCGGGCACGCCGCGCACCGTCGTCGCCGGCTTCGAGGACGGCGACGACGTCCGCGGCCTCGCGGGCCAGGACGATGGCCTCGCCCTCGGGCAGCAGGTCGGTCAGGCCCTCCCAGACGTCGCTGACAATCGGCGTGCCGCAGGCGGCCGCTTCGAACAGTCGGACGCTGGGCGACCAGCCGGCGGCGATCATGTCGGCGCGCGTCACGTTCAGCGTGTGCCGTTGCCGCCCATAGAAGGCCGCATGCTCGGACGGCGGCAGATGATCGATGCGCTCGACGTTCGGCGGCCATGCGATCGAGTCGGGATATTGCGGGCCGGCCACCACGAAGCGGCGGTGCGGCAGGCGCCGCGCCGGCTCGATCAGCAGGCGCTCCAGGGTCGGCTGCCGGTCGTCGCTGTAGGTCCCGAGATAGCCGAGGTCCCACACCGGCGCGTCCCCGGTCGGCCGGTAGCGCGTCTCGTCCACCGCGCAGTAGAGGGCCATGGACCGCCGCGCGCCGAAATCCTCGGTGAGGCGCTGCAGGAGCGGCCCGCCCGTGAAGGAAAGATACAGGTCCACCGCCGGGATCTGCCGCCGGGCCAGATATTCCTCATCGCCGCGGCGCAGCTTGGCCAGGGTCACCGGCGTGTCGATGTCGTAGAAGGCGACCGGACCGCGCGCGGCCTCCAGCACGATGTCGAGCGCCGCGACCCCCTCCGGCACGTAGGAGCCGAAGATCACCGCATCGGCGTCGGCAATGGCGCTGCGATGCCGCTCCGCCAGTTCCGTCAGGTCGGCATAGAGCCTGAGGTCGCAGAAGTCTGGATCGGGCAGATCCCTGTTCGCGGCGTACCAGGGCACGTCCCGCTCCAGGAACAGCACGCGGTGGCCCAGCCTCTGCAGTCCGCGGATCAGAGCCCGGTACGTCGTCGCGTGGCCGTTGCCCCAGGAGGAGGACAGCGACAGGCCGACGATGACGATGTCGAGGGGGCGCTGCGTCATGCCGCGGCCTCCGGCTGCTTGGCGAGACGGTCGCGCAGCAGGCGGTCGACCTGACGGGCGCGCAGCGCATAGGTGTGGTCGCGCAGCACACGGGCCAGCGCCCTGCGGCCGATCGCGGTCGCATCCTCGGGCGTCAGGCCCGCCATGATCTCCGCGACGTCCCTGCCGTCGCGGGCGACCAGCACCTCGCGGCCGGGCTCCAGGAACATCTCCAGTCCCGTCCAGGCATCGGTGATCAGGCACGCCCCGGCGCCCGCTGCCTCGAACACGCGCGTCGGCGGCGAGAAGCCGGTGCTCGCCATGCTGGCGCGGTTGATGTTCAGCACCGCCTTTGGCGTCACGTTGAAGGCATTGTGGTCGCGGCTCGACACATGGCCGATGTAGCGCACGTTCGCCGGCAGGCCGCGGTCCGCCCAGCCCGAGCCGCCGAGCAGGAACGACGCCTCCGGCCGCGCCGCCGCCGGCTCCAGGAAGAAGTCCTCGACGCGCGCTTCGCGGTCCGGCAGGCGGTTGCCGAGGAAGGCGAGGTCGGCGGCGAACTTCGGCTCCGGCTGCACCGGGTGGTGAGTGTCGGGGTCGAGCGCGTTGTAGACGGGGATGCAGGCGGCGGCCCCCAGAGCGGCATAGGCCGACACCACCGGATCGCCGCCGCCATAGGTCAGGACCAGATCGAGGTCCTTCAGCGCCTGCCGCAGCGGATGGCCGGGCTGCGCCTGCAGGTCGGCCAGAGTCGCGGGTGCGTCGACGTCCCAGAAGATCTTCAGGGCCTGCGGCCGCGCGGCGCCGAGCACGGCGGCGAGCAGTGCGTCGTCCTCATAGCCGACGCCGCTCGCCTTCACCACGACGTCGGCGGAAGCTGCCTCCGCTGCCGCGCGCCGCAAGTCCGGCGGCGTGGCCGGATAGACGACGACGCGGCACCAGTCCGGCGGGTCGATGTCCCGGTTCTGCTGCCGGTCGAAGGCGTCGGGCTCGTAGAAGGTGATCTCGTGGCCGTCGCCGGCGAGCGCGCGCAACAGCCCGCGGTAATAGGTCGCCGCGCCGTTCCAATAGGACGAGAGGATGCTGGAGCCGTAAAAGGCGATCTTCATTCGGCTGCCTCCTGTTCTCCGGACAACTGGCGCCGCACCCGCTCCGTGCCGATGCGCCGCAGCACGGTCAGGAGTTCGTCGACCCGGTGACCGCAGGTATGCCTGGCGCGGATCGTCTCGATGCCGGAGCGCGACAGCGACGCCGCCAAGTCGGGATCGTTCAGGACCGCCGAGAGGGCGCCCGCCATCTCGGCGCCGCTGCCGACCGACAGATAGTCCTGCCCGGTGCGGAAGAGGGTCTCCGCGTCGGACCAGGGCGCCGATACCAGCGGGATGCCGCAGGCGAGCGCCTCGAACATCCGGATCGTCGGAATGCCCGGCAGCGATTCCACATAGGGCCGCCGCGGAACGTGCATGGTGACACGGTGCGCCGCGAAGGCGGCCGGAACGTCGACATTGGCGATCCAGCCGCCATAGGCGAGGCCGGCGGCGCGGAGTTGCGCCAGCGCCTCGTCCGGGTAGCGAACGCCGCGCACCGTGCCGCTCAGCCCGAGCCGCCGGCACGGCTCGATCAGGAAGGCCTCCAGCTCGGCGGTGCGCTCGCCGTCGCCCCAGTTGCCGATCCAGACGAGATCGCGCTCCGGCCGGCGTTCGACGGGCGGCCTGAAGAGCGTGATGTCCGCCGCTTCGTGCCAGGTGAAGACCTGGTCCGCCCACCCCGCCGCGAGATAGCGCTGCCGAAGGGTTTCGCCGAAGGCGAGGATCGCGTCGTAATCGGTCAGCATGAGGTCGGCGATCGACCGCTCCGCCGACACGGCCCGGTGGTGCGTGTCGTGGAAGAGCAGCGTGAAGTCGCCGCCGCGCCGCCGCGCCGCACCGATCCGTGCCACCAGGGCGGGATCGGTCCACTCGTGCACGAGGACGACATCCGCCGCGGCGAGCGCCGCTTCATGATCGAAGGCGGCGTCGTAGGTTTGCACGGACAGCTCCGGGAAGGTCTCGCCGAAGCTGTCGGCGGCGGCGGCGCCCTGCTCGCGGATCAGGTTGCTGCGGCTCCAGCCATCCTCCGGCTCGAGGGCCAGCGTCTCGAAGCCACGCCCGGCGAGTTCGCGCAGGATCCCGCGCAGGAAATGCGCATTGCCGTGGTTCCAGTCGGAAACCAGGGAATGCGTATAGAGGAGAAAACGCATCTAGGGGGAAACCTCCACGAACTCGGTCTGTCGAGCATGGCCACGTCCGGATGCAGCGCCTGCCATCGCGCCGGCATAGGCCTCCATCAGCAGCGTCGTCTGCCGCTCGATCGTGAACGAGGCCGCGCGCGACCGGGCGCGCGCTGCGAGATCCCGGCGCAGGCTGTCGTCCGACGCGAGGGCATCGATCGCCCTGGCAAAGGCTGACGGATCGTGGGGGTCAGCGAACATGGCGGCACCGCCCCACAGCTCGCGAAAGGTCGGGATGTCCGCGAGGACGAGGGCCGCACGGGAGAGCGCCGCCTCCAACACCGCCAGACCGAACGGCTCGTAGATGGACGGCGCCGCGAAGACCGCGGCACGATCCATCTCGGAACGCACCGCAGCGGCGTCGAGCGGGCCGAGCATCTGCGCGCTGGTCGCTGCGAAGCGCTGCCCGAGGGGCCCTTCGACCGCACCGGCCATGACGATGGGCCAGGCAGTCTCGCCGGCGGCTTCGTCGAGGACGCGGCCGTTCTTCCCCTCGTCCCACCACCGACCGGCAGCGAAGACGAACGGCTCCTTCTGCTGCGCGGCGGCAGCCGGAGCCGCCGCGTTCGGTACGATCTTCAGGCCGCCGATCCTGCCGTACGCCTCCACCAGGGCGCGGGCGTGGCTGGCGGTCGGCACGAGCGTGAGGCGCGCGGCGTCGAATCCGGCCCGCGTCATGTCGAACCGCCAACGCCATTCCGCCGGCGCCGCGCCCGGACGCACCGCGCGCCACCAGGTATGGACACAGGAGTGCGAGACGACCACGAACGGCAGCCCCTCCGGCAGTCCCACCGCCTGGATCGGCGTATTCAAGTGCAGAAGGTCCACGCCGTGGCGCTCGGTCGCCGCTACGAGCAGCCTCGGCACATCGGCCAGTTCCGAGGCCTCGGCCGCCATCCAGTCCAGCGGCGCGTCGAGCCAGTCGAGCGACGCGCCCGGAATGGCGTCCACCTCCCGCCGTTGAGCGGCCGAGGGCGGCGGGCCGGAGCCTACCAGCACCACGCTGACGCCCGCCCCGGCCATGCCGCGGGCGACGTCAACGGCGTAGCGCCAGACACCGCCGACCGCATCCACGGTCAGCAGGATCCGGCGCAGTTTCAGCGGCCGGCGCAGCATGAGCGTTCCAGCGCCGGCAGCGGCAGCGGACGCTGTTCCTGAATGTCGCTGAAGCGGTCGAACGCTTCCAGATAGTGATCGTGCGCCCGCTCCCACGCGAGGTCGTCGGGCTCACCCCACTTCGCCCGGTAGCTGGGCGAACTCGGATAGGGGTAGAGCGGCACGGGCTCATTCGCCCAGACGCCGGCGGCAAGCAGCCTGTCCCGCCATGCTGCGACCATCTCGGCCTCGTCTTCCTCCATACCGATGAGGTTCGCCTGGACGAACGGCACATGCTTCCGCGCCTTGATCAGCAGGTCGGCGAGTTCGTCGGTATCGAGACGGCAGCGCTTGGCCAGTGCCTCACGGCCCTCGACGGTCAGGCTCTCTACGCCCGCCTCGATCGAGACGCACCCTGCCGCGCCCAGCAGTTCGAGGAGATCCGGCTTCCAGAGGTCGATCCGGGTCTGCACGCCGAACTGGATGTCGCGCCCGACGAGCGCCTCCAACAGCGGCTTCTGCGGCAGGAAGATCTCGTCGACGAAGTAGACGTAGCCGACACCCTGGGCGATCAGCCCATCGATCTCCGCCAGGACCGCGTCCAGGTTGCGCCGCCGGTACTTGTCGCGAAAGTCGATCTTCGCGCAGAAGGTGCAGTTGTAGGGGCAGCCGCGCGAGGCTTCGACCTCGGCGCCCAGGCCGCGCTGGACCTCCTCGAAGCGGTGATGGTGATGGGGGTGGTTGGCGATCCAGGCGTCCGGCCAATGCAGTGCGGGATGATCGACGAAGCCGCTCGCATGGACGCCGCCGTTGATCCGCACCTCGCCGCCGTCCGGCACCGCCGTGGCAGGCACGCGCGACCAGTCGCGCGCCTCGGCGAGTTGCACCACGATCTCCTCGCACTCGCCGCGGACGACGGCATCGACCCCCAGCTTCCGCACCGTCGGTGCCGGCGTCGCGGAGCCGTGCGGGCCGACCGCGACGGTGCGGCCGCCGCGTCCGGCGAGCGCGTTCAGGAACTCCGCCGGCACCCGCAGTTCCGGCGGGGCGCAGCGCCAGAACAGATAGGTCGGCGCCGTCGTGACCACCGTCATCTCCGGCTCGAAATCCGCCACGGCATCGGCCAGCGCCCGGTTGTCGAGATCCTGCAGCTGGCCGTCCAGCATCAGGACCTCGTGTCCGCGCGCCTCCAGCAGCGCCTTCGAGTAGCCGAGCTCGAGCGGCAAATGCGGATTGCGGCATCCGAAATAGATGCTGCCGTCATAGGTCCAGTAGGGGTTGACGAGTGCGACTCTCATGCGAGCAGCCTCCGGGTTTCGTTCTGCGCTCCCTCGCCCTGCGTCCTCAGCCAGTCGGCCAGATCGCGCAGGCCGTCGCGCCAGGGCATCGCGGCCGCCCATCCGACCGTTTCGCGGAGCTTTCGGGTATCGGCGACGAAATAGAGCTGGTCGCCCTGCCGCCATTCGCTCGTCTCGACCGGCGGCGGCCGGTCGACGATGCGGCCGATCTCGCGCATCACCATCCGCAGGCTGACCGCGTTGGCCGGCCCGCCGCCGAGATTGAAGACCTGTCCCTTCACCCGGCGGATGTTCTCCAGAAGGGCCCGATACGCAGCGACCGCGTCGCCGACATGCAGGATGTCGCGGACCTGCTTGCCGTCGCCGTAGATCGTGATCTGTTCGCCGCGCAGGGCCTTGATCAGGAAGTGCGCGACCCAGCCCTGGTCCTCGGTGCCGAACTGGCGCGGCCCGTAGATGCAGCTCATCCGGAGCACCGCGGTCGGCAGGCCGTAGGATTTCGCGTAGTCGAGGACATACTGGTCAGCCACGCCCTTCGAGCAGCCGTAGGGCGTGCAGAAGTCGAGCGGCCGGTCTTCGCCGACGCCGTGATTGCGGATCTCGTCGACCTTCGGGAGGTAGCGATCCTCCAGTTCGGCAAGCGCGATGTCGGCGAGGTTGCCGTAGACCTTGTTGGTCGAGGCGAACACGACGGGCACGTCCCGTCCCTGCTTGCGCACGGCCTCCAGCAGGTTGACCGTCCCCTGCGCATTGACTGCGAAATCGTGCTGCGGCTGGTCCAGGCTCGTCGTGACCGCCACCTGGGCCGCCAGATGGAAGACGGCACCGGCATCTGCGATCGCGGCATCGAGCGCCGCGGGATCGCGTATGTCGGCGATGGCCGGGTGCACCCGGTCGCGGTGGCGATCGCGCAGCCACTGCAGGTTCGTTTCGACGCCGGAGCGGCTGAGATTGTCGACGACGACGACGTCGCGCCCTTCGCCGAGGTAGCTGTCGGAGAGGTTCGAGCCGATGAAACCCGCACCGCCGACGATCACGATAGGCTTCGTCGGCCGCGAGACGGCGGGTGCCGCGAGCCGCCGCGCGTCCTCCAACTTGGCCACGCCGCCCTCGCGCAGCAGCCGGGCCGTCAGCTTCGGCCTGCCGCCGGCATCGACGATCCCACAATGATAGTGGCGCGGATCGAAATAGGTGCCCTCCTGCACCGGGACCTCGGCCGGTATGTCCTGCCAGCTGTACCAGTAGAGCCGCTCGGCGGGCGCCTTCAGCGCCTCGAGAAGCAGTGCCGCCTGCTTGAACTCGTCGTTGCGCCACGTCGAGTAGCCGGCCTCGGTGATCCAGATCTCCGCATCCGGATTATGGCGGTCGAGCACCGCACGCATCTCGCCGAGATGCTTCGCCCACCCGCGCCACGTCCCGTCCTCGCTGTCCCATGTACCGGGAAAGCCGTGGAAGCCGACCGCATGCACCTTCGCCAGGACGCCGCGCCGGCCGATCAGGTCCAGCCAGTTGGCGTCGAACGGGCACGGACCGCCGAGAACCGCCTTCCACCCGCGCTCGCCGATCCAGTGCGCCGCGGCACCGGCCATCTCGCAGAACAGCAGCCAGTCGGTGTCCTCGCGCCAGTCCCAGTCGAGCAGGTTGTTCGGCTCGTTCCAGAGCTCGACGTTGCTGAAATGCCGCCCGTAGCGCGTAAGGATATGGTCGCAGAAATCGGCATAGTCGAGCAGCCGCCTGGGCGGGCCCGACGCGGCGCCGGTCCGCGACAGCGACGGCGGCGTGTAGTGCAGGCACGGCAGCAGGTCGATGCGCTCGCCCAGGTATGGGATCAGCCAGTCGTACCAGGCCTCGCCGCCCGGGGCGTGATACTCGGCCCAGGAAATGTGGGTCCGCAGAAAGGACGCCCCGGCAGCGCGCATTCCGGCGATGGCGGCTTCCACCCTGGCGTGCTCGCCCGGCCGGAACCATTCCACGAAGCCATAGGCGGGAGCGGGCGTCTGCGGCGGTAGTGGGGGTCCGGCGTTCACGCGACCAGCCCCCGCGCCTCGAGCGCCTGCCGCATCTCGGCGGCGCGATCCGTCTTCGCCTCCGCGGTCTCGACCCACGCCGCCAGTTCGCCGAGCGATGTCTCCAGCGGATGCTGCGGCTCGAAGCCGAGAAGCGTGCGCGCCCGGCCGATGTCGGCGAAGCAGTTGCGAATGTCCCCGGCGCGCGCCTTGCGCAGGATCTCCGGCCGGATGTCGGACCCCATGGCGTTCGCCAGCAGCTCTGCCACCTGCTTCACGCTATAGGAGCGGCCGCTGCCGACATTGACCACGGCACCGGCGACGTCGGGACGTTCCAGCGCGGCGCGGAAGGCGCGGGCGACGTCGCCCACATGCACGAAGTCGCGCCGCTGCTCGCCGTCCTCGAAGATCAGCGGCGGCTGGCCGTTGATGATGCGCGAGGCGAAGTTCGCCAGCACGCCGGTATAGGGATTCGAGAGCGCCTGTCCCGGGCCGAACACATTGAACAGCCGCAGCGCCACCGCCTCGACGCCATACGCCTCGCCGAAGATCAGCGTCGCCCGTTCCTGCGCATACTTCGTCAGCGCATAGATCGAGGCTAGATCGACGGGCTTCTCTTCATTGGTGGCCACCGGCGCCAAGGCGGCGCCGTCGGGGCCGGCGATCTCCCAACGTCCCTGCCGGACCGCTGCGGCGTCGCGCCGCGCGTCGCCGACGGTGCGTCCGTCGGCCGCGCGATAGAGCCCCTCGCCGTACACGCTCATCGATGACGCGACGACCAGGCGGCGTATAGGCCGGTCGATCAGCGCCTGCAGCAGGACGGCCGTGCCGAGCTCGTTCGCGCCGACATAGCGGTCGATCTCGTACATGCTCTGCCCGACCCCGACCTCGGCCGCCAGATGCACGACGGAGGAAACGCCATCCACGGCGCGCCGCACCGCCGCCGCGTCGCGCACGTCGCCCTCGACGAACTCGATCTCCGGCGGAAATGCCGGCGGCGTGCCGCCATGCACCTGATCGATCAACGCATCCAGCACCCGAACCCGATAACCGCCGCGGAGAAGTTCGTCACAGAGGTGCCTGCCGATGAAGCCGAAGCCACCGGTCACCAGGATGCGTTCCTTCATACCCGTCCTCGACGTTCGAATGATCCCCCGGGGCTCGCACGCGAGCCTGAGCCCCTAATCGATTTTGCGGGCTTTAGTTCCGCCGGAACGGGACGTGCCGGGCCGAAGCTGCGGCCCGCGGTAGCCGCTCACCGGCAGACCACCGCATGCGTCAGGTCCGAAACCACGACATCCGCACCCGCGTCCCGCAATGCACGCTCGCCGCCATGCCGTGCCAGACCGACCACCAGTCCGAAGCCGCCGGCGCGAGCGGCAGCGACGCCGGACACGGCATCTTCGACGACGGCCGCCACGGCAGGATCGGCGCCCATCTCCGCAGCGGCATGCAGGAAGATATCCGGCGCCGGCTTGCCCTTCAGCCCGGCGGCCGCGGCCCGATTCCCCTCGATCAGCACATCGAACAGATCCCGCGTGTTCGACGCCTTCAGCACCTGCTCCGCATTCCGGCTCGACGAGATCGCGGCGACCCTGACGCCGGCGGCCTTCAGCCGCCCGATCAGATCCACCGTGTCCTGGAACGGCGTCACGCCCTGCTTCGCCAGACAATCGCGAAAGAGGGCGTTCTTCCGCACCGCCAAGCCCCGGATCGTGTCCGCCTCAGGTGGATCTCCGCTCCCACCCTCGGGAACCGAGATGTCGCGGGCCGACAGGAAGCTGCGGAGGCCGTCGAGACGGGGCTTGCCGTCGACATAGGTGCGGTAGTCGGTCAGCGAGAACGGCACCGCAGCACTCTCGCCGCTTCGGGCATGCTCCCGCAGAAAGCCGTCGAACAATGCCTTCCACGCGGCGAAGTGAAGTTCGGCCGTGTCGGTGACGACGCCGTCCATGTCGAAGATCACGAGACGGCAGGCCGCGGGATCGAAGCGAAGAGTGCCGCCCTCGACCTGCTGTTGCCGCGTGTCACCTTCCGACGTTCCGGCCCGCAGGACCTCGGGACGAGTTCGGTCGCCCCCTCCCCCGTTCAGGCGAACCGACGGCGACACCAGCGCAAATCTCTGACAGCCGCCCGGGACCAGTTTGCGAAAGTGGCTGCGATACGCGACGTCGATCATCGGCGCGATTTCCGGCCTACTTCTCACCTCGAGGGTCGCCGGCGTGACCTCGACCTCCAGGCGGTGCTGGCGGAACTGCAACCCGACATGCAGCCGGTCGACCCCCTCCGGCAGCATCGGATTGAAGTGCAGGATGCCGGACCGCGTTTCGAGCCCGAGGTAATTGCGCTGCACGAGGTCGACAGTTCCGGCCATGGCGCCGGTATGAATGCCTTCCTCGGTGGTGCCGCCCTGAATGTCGGCGATGTCGCTGTCGAGGCCCCGCTGGAACAGCCGCCAGGAGTGCTCCCTGTCGGATCGCGCCAGCACCCAGGCATGCGTCACCAGGCTCAGCGTGGAGCCGTGCGACGTGCGGGCGAGGTGGTAGTCGACGTTCCGCCGGATGGCCTGCGGATCGAACGCATGGCCCAGCTGCTCGAAGATCTGAACCACCTCTTCGGCGGAGAAGAGATAGAAGATCATCAGCACGTCGGCCTGCTTCGAGACCTTGTACCGGTTCACGTCGTCGCCTTCCGCCTCCAGGATCCTGTCCAGGCGCTGAATGTTGCCGTACCGCTCGGTATAGGCGCGCCAATCGAGTTCGCGCAGGCTCTCGTATCCCTCGAACTGGCTGATGATGCCGTCCTCCAGCAGGGGTACTTGGAGCTTGCGGCCGACGTCCTGCCACCGCTCGCATTCGTCGTCGTCGAGCCCGGTGATCTCCATGATCTCCGTCAGGCGATCGGGCGGCAGCAGATCCATCACGTCGCGCGCCCGCGCCAGCAGCCACGCGACGAGGACGTTCGTGTATGCGTTGTTGTTCAGCCCGCCCGCCGCTTCCGGAGCCGCGTCCGGATAGGCGGTGTGGAACTCGTCGGGCCCGACCACGCCCTTTATGTCGTAGCGCCCGCTCGCGGGATTGTACGAGGCGAGGGAGCCCCAGAACTGCGCGATCGAGAGGAACATCTCGGCGCCGAAGCCATACATGAACTCGGTATCGTTCGTGGCTTCCCAGTACCGCCAGATGTTGTAGCAGATCGCACCGTTCACATGGCGCTGCCGGTGGCTGCGGTCGGGGATCCATCTGCCGGACCGCGGGTTCAGATGCAGCCGCTGCGATTCCTCCCTGCCGTCGGAGCCGCTTTGCCAAGGAAACATCGCCCCGCGAAACCCCTCCGCCGCCGCGGCACGCCGCGCCGCGCCGATCCGGCGGAAGCGATAGCGCATCGCCTCGCGCACCAAGTGCGGCAGCCGCAGCGTCAGGAACGGCAAAATGAACAGTTCGTCCCAGAATATATGGCCGCGATAGGCTTCGCCGTGCCAACCGCGCGCGGGGATGCCGACGTCGCGGTTGACGGAATGCGGCGAGATCGTCTGGAGCAGGTGGAAGATGTGCAGCCGCAGCTTCCTCTGCTCGCCGTTACAGTCCGGCCCCTCGAATCCGATGTCGCACCGGTCCCACAGGTGCCGCCACGACAACGCATGACGCAGCGCCAGAGCCTCGTAGCCCTCGGCCCGATCGAGCGTTTCCAGAGCGGCGACCCTCGGCTCTGCGATGGCGGGGTCGCGGCCGGTATGCAGCGCCACGGTCTTCTCGATCACCAGCGGTCCGTCACCGACACGGACGATGGCTTCCTGCTGGACTGAATTCGGCAACCGCCGAACCGTCACGTCCGCATCGGAACCGCCACCACCCGTCACGGCCAAGCGCGCGGCCTGCACGATCTCGATCCGGGACTGCGTCGTCCGCACCCGCAGCGAGACCCGCCCCCTTCCCTCGTCATGCGTCTCCAGCGTCTCGAGGTGGCGGATGGCGAGTGCGGCGTAGCGCGCGACGCCCGCATTGCACGCGCCGGCGTCGAGTACCGACTGCACGACGATTTCGCCTTCCCAGTCCTCCGGCGTCAGTTCGACCTGCAGGGCAGCGACGTGGCAGTCCGCCATGCTGACGAGGCGCCGCTCCCGCCATCGCGTGGTGCGTCCGGCGGCATCGCGGAAGCGGATGTCGCGCAGCAGTTCGCCGCGGCGAAGGTCGAGCCGCTGCAGGAAAGACAGAATCTCGACCGCGTCGATCGAGAACCACGCGCCGTCGCCGATCCGGAACGTCAGCGGCAGCCAGTTCGGAACATTGACCAAGTCCTCGTTCTCGACTTCGTGGCCTTCGACCTTGCTGACGAGACGGTTATAGAGACCAGCCACGTAGGTTCCCGGATAATGCCGGTCGTCGACTGCAGCGACATCCGCAAAGGCACCGCGTGTCGCGAAATAGCCGTTGCCGAGCGTGCAGAGTGCCTCCCGCAGCCTCTCCTTCTCCGGCTCGTAGCGGGTGTATTCGGTATACCAGTCCGACATGTCGCGCTCGATGGAGTCAGGCATTTTCTCGGTCCATTCGATCGAACAGCCGCTCGACGTCGGAACGATGACAAAGGTCGGTGGCGGGCGTCATCGCCGCGGCGGCGCCAGCGGCCACCCCGTACGCGAAGGCGTCTTCCGTCGATCGGCCCTGCGCCATCGCGAGCACCATCGCCGCCAGAAAGCTGTCACCGGCGCCGACTGCACTGCGAACTTCAACCTCGGGATTGGAGCGTTTCAGGACGCCGGCCGATGTCACGAGCATCGCACCCGCCGCGCCCAGGGTGAGCGCCACGATCTGGGCACCGCCGGCATCGACGATCTCGCGGCAGGCGGCCACTTGCGCGGCATGCGATGTCAGATCCCGGCCGGTCAATTCTTCCAGTTCACGTCGGTTCGGCTTGATCAGGTAGACGCCCTCGCTCACGACTGCACGGAGCGCCTCGCCGGAAACGTCGGCGACGCACCGCGCTCCGCTCCGGCTGCTCCGGCGGGCCACCTCGGCGGCCAAGTCGGGCGGGGCGTCCGCAGGCATGCTGCCGCTCAGGACCGCGAAGCTCGCCTCGCAGCCGTCGACCTCATGGAGAAAGGCGTCCCGTTCGGACTGCTCCATGCGTGGGCCGGCCGGCACGAAGCGGTATTCCTGACGGTGCTTTCGATCGAAAACGGTGTGACTGATGCGGGTGGTTCCGGCGATCGGCACGTTGCGGTGGTCGACGTCCAGTTGGTCGATCAGGCGCGCGAGCGCATCGCCGACGAAGCCCCCGGCCGCGTAGAGCGCGAAAGCCTCGCCGCCGAGTTCCTGCACCACCCGCGCCACGTTGATGCCGCCACCCCCCGGATCGAATCGTTCCTCCACGGTCCGCGTCTTGCGGACCGGCGCTACCTCGACGGCCTCGCTCCAGTGATCGACCGCCGGGTTGAGGGTGAATGTCGCTACATCGTACACGGCCAAGCCTGACGTCCTCGGTGCCGGTGCGGGGTGTTCCCCTGTTCTGGCGAACTCGGATTGTCCGACTCGGTTCCCCGACGCCTCGCGCTGCCCGTGTCCAGGCTCCCCGACCTCTTCCGCCGCTACCGGGAATGATCCGCTCTGCGCGTTGTTATCGGCAACAGGGCTCAGCCCCCGTGCATTGGATCGCCTTCGATCCGGAGGCGCTTTTCGGGAGAACGACATGAGCGAAGCCAAGACCACTACGGACCATGACAGCATCCGCCGCTGGGCGGAACAGCGCGGCGGTCGCCCCGCCACGGTATCGGCGACGCGCGACGGCGGGCCGGGCATCCTGCGGATCGATTTCGGCGAACCCGACGAAGGCCTGTCTCCGATCGGCTGGGACGATTTCTTCGCAAAATTCGATCGGGAGAAGCTGGCCTTTCTTCACCAGGACGAGACCCAGTCGGGCGAGGTCAGCCGCTTCCACAAGTTCGTGGACCGTGACGGCCAGCCCTGACGCCCGAGACAGGAGGGAGCACACCATGGCAGACCGCCCCGTAGCGGCCCGCGTCGAAAATGCGGATAGCGTGCGCGCCGCCATCGATCGGGGGGAGACGCGCGACAAGGTCGCGGCGGCCGATCCTGCGGCTGCACCCCTGGGCAGCGACAGCGAGGCTGCGGGCGTCGCACCGGAATCCGGCCGCACCGGCCCCGCGTCGCGAGAGGAGACGGCGACGACCGCACGATCGGGCGACGTCACGGAGAGAACCCGCATGTCGCCGGGGCGCCTGCTTCTGCTCGTCGCGCTCTGTGCCGCGGCGGCAGCGGTGGTCGCCTGGTGGCAACTCGGCGGCGGCTGAGGCCGCCATCCCGTCCACGCGAACGAGCAGGAGTCCGGCCGGAGGGCGTCCAGCGTAATGCACGAAGCTGACGAGGAAGGGCACGCACGCGACACCGTCGAACCCATACGGCAGCTAAGCGACCAGCCTGCCTGAGACGCAGCCCAGGATAGGCATCCCCAGGATACACCTCTGCGAGGATGACCGGAGATTGGCTGGGGGACCTGGACCCCCAGCCAATCCGAAATTGATCTTTCAGAACAGTCAGATAGATCTCGCTCGTCGTCCGCGTGGACCGTGACTGCGTACTTGCGTTCGGAGGAGCCGTCAAGCCGAGACCTCAGATGCTCGTGGACGCGACGACGGGGGTGCGATGACCATCTATGATAGTCTGCGTAGCACGCCCTATCAGGCGAACCGGGTGCTCGCCCTCCTGTCGAAGATGTTCGGCCTCGCCGTCGACTGGGCCTGGCGCAGAGACAATCCGGTCCAGGACGTGCAGCGCTAACAGGAGGAGAAGCGCGACCGGTGGCTCTCCGACCAGGAACTACAGCGCCTCTGCGCGGCCTTGGACAACCATCCCAATCAGCGCGCGGCGAACGCGATCCGTCTGCAGTTGCTTACGGGTGCACGGCTCGGCGAAGTGCTCGGAGCGCGTCGGGAAGACTTCGACCTGATGTGGCGCAAACCGGCACACCTGACCAAGCAGAAGCGAGCGGAACATCTGCCCCTGAGCGAGCAGGCGCTCGCTTTGGTCGCTGCCCTTCTGCAGACCGGCGACGGCTCCTCTCGATGGCTCTCCCCGGCACAAGGCCGACCAGCCGCTGCGGGACATCAAGAAGTTCTGGTCGTCCGTGCTGAAGCAGGCTGGCATCGAGAACTACCGGCGCCACGACAATCGCAACACCTACGCCTCGCACCTCGTCTCAAGCGGTCTCAACCTGGAGATCGACGGCAGGCTGCTCGGGCACACCCAGGCGGCGACGACGAAGCGCTATGCGCATCTGGCCGATGATCCCCTACGAGCAGCGACGGGGCAGTTCGGCGCGAAGATGGCGGCGATGCAGGTGCCGGTCCCGGAATCTGGGGCGCATGCCGACGAGTTGGCGGACTGAACGGCACCATCGACGTTTGCTGGCGACGCGTGCGCATGAACTGCAGTCGGAAGACCCGCGCGGATCGAGCTGGCAGGCGCCTCACGACTCATGATGATCCGCCGATGATTCATCTAACGCTCGCGCCAAGAGCGATTAATTCCGCGTTATCAGCGGGTTAGTGTCCCCTTCAAGGGCGGGCCGGAGAGTCGGTGCATCAGGTGAACCAGATTCAGCGTGAATGTCGGTAGTCATGAACAAAAACAGTCACTTGCTGCAACCCTTGGATCAGACGGCCGGCCATGACTCGCGGACCGTGGGCTGGATGATTCATTCTGTGCAGCCAGCGGTAAACCCCCGAGGGTTTGCGGCGGCGTCAGCAGGTTGATACAGCGCTTCTGTCGTTAGTGAGGGCAACGCGGCACGATGATCGTCAGCCGTTCCGCGGATCGAGCTCATCGGGCCTGGGAGGCCAGCGACAGAGACAGTGGGGCGCGAGGACAACATGGACTTCCGCCGAGAGTCGCGGGGAGGAACTAGAGAGAAAAGCGAGACGGACGCTGCGAAGGGTTGTGTCAGGCCTCGTTCCTCTCTCTTTAAGAGGCGAGCTTGAGGCCCCGCTCGCTGTCGATGCGACCCTCGCCGTTATCGCCCATGGCCCAGTTATGGTACATGCGCGCCGCTCCTCGGCACGGGAGCCTGACTGCACGCCGGCAGCGCTGCAGGACAGGCTGACGGAAGTCGACATCCTGCTGCGCGACTTGCCCGGGCCGATGCGCGAACTGGTCGGTGTCTGTAGCGTCGACGGCCGCCTGGACATCGATCGGCTTCGCGGCGGCATTGACGACCTGCGCGTCGCGCTCGACAGCGGCCTCGGGAAAGCCGGCGGTGCGGGTCGCACCAAGAACCATGCGCTCTACGCCCTGGTGTCGCGGCTGCTGGTCGTCTTCGCGGCCTACAGCGAGGAGCCGCCCAATACTGGTGGGACGCAATGACCGGGGAGTGGGACGGCAACTTCCGGCAGTTCGTCGACGTCGTCCTGTCGGACGTTATGCGCGTCGCGAACAGCTCGTTGAGCGGCATCATCAACACCGTGCGCCAGCAGATCACGGCCCGCTATCTCGCCCGTGAGGCGCAACGGCTGCGTAAGAGCGTGCCTAGCGCGTAGAGGTCGGAGACCGAGAGCGCCATTACCTTGGCATCGCCCAGGCTGCCGGCGCTCTCTATCGTGCTCCTATGCGGCCGACCTGCTACGCATCGCCATCCCCTCTGTCTTCCTGATTGGTTGCACGGGCCGCGTCGCGCTGTTCGACCAGATCGGCGTATCGGCGCAGGTTCTCCGGCGTGAACACCCGGTCGCAGAGCGGCGTGAGGTCGCGTCGGCCGCCGGCCTCCTTCGCCGACCGCATCGTCAACTCAAGGAACCATGTCTCATCCAGTTCGAGGGCGTCGCAGAGGGCGACCACCTGGGCGAGCGGAACCGACGACATGCCCTTCTCCATCAGCGTCACGAAGTTGGGCTTCTCGAGCCCGATATGCAGTGCCAGCTCGATCTGCGTCATGTGCAGGATGCTGCGTCGCTCCAGGATCACCTCCGCCGGCGACGTCGCGTTCCAGTCGATGTGCTTCATGTCTCTCTCGCGTCGTGAATGTGCTGTCATTATAGCGAGAAACATGAGAAAAGATACCTATGTTGACGTCAGGCAGGCAGATCTTCGCCGCTCGATCTCGGCAAGTCGTATCGCAGTCCTGTATCTGCTCATGGTTGCAGACATGTGCGCCACAGCCCGCATCCCGATAACACCCCCCGGAATCGCACAATTCTCACCTGATGGGTCGGGTCCGACGTCCGGCTAGCTTCGGCTGGTCAACAACGCAGGACATGAC
>Ga0114915_1000374_pt1 | contig 20881 bp, 18 predicted proteins | sample MalvirAntarct_55_FD_87288 | JGI IMG/M metagenome (GOLD analysis project Ga0114915, IMG submission 87288) | Marine viral communities from the Global Malaspina Expedition - Malaspina viral metaG Antarct_55 | ecosystem: Environmental > Aquatic > Marine > Oceanic | place: South Georgia Island...
GGCTCATGCTGTGTAATAAACCTGTGCTTACTGCCACTAGTGAGTTGTTTTTACTTGGGCCGGTGGCAAATGCGTTCATTTCTGGGCTGTCGTAAATGGCCACTTCTGGCATTTTAATGCCGGCTTTTTGCGCTTGTGCTGCAACCGTAGTTACTAGCCAATGTTCGGTTTCGTTACGTGGTTGGGTAATAACATGTGCGCCGGTTGATTTTTTAGCCATCCATTTCGACATAAATAACGAAATAAACGAGCCACCAAAACCAAACACAGTGGCAATCATTAGCATACCGCCTAAGCTACGGTTGCTTAGTCCAAATACACTCATCACTATTGAAAGCACTACACCTAATACCAACATAACCGCGAGGTTTGTTAGTAAAAATAAAAAAACACGTTTCATACTTGTCCTCAAAAAATAATATCGATTGCGGTACTATTAATATGTTTAGTACGTTTGGCACTAAATTGATTAAAAGCAATCACTGCGTTATGACACAGTATGTCACAACGTCAGCGCTATTCTGTGACAAACTATGTCGTAAAACAAGTGTTTTTTATGTGTTTAGTGCGAAATTTTCTAGCAATGTTTTATATATTTGTAATTTAGGGGTTTGCTCACTGTATGGGCTTATTGCCAGTATAGGAAAGGGTAAACGTAATTTAAGTGAATCAAGATTAGCTTGGTACTCGTCCATGTTTGGCTCAACCTGATTTGCAATCCAGCCAATGCAATTTATACCCATACTTTGCATATGTGCAGCCGTAAGGAGTGCATGATTTAAGCAGCCTAACTTCATACCTACTACTAATATTACCGGCAGTTGCTCTGCTTTAACCCAATTGTATAAATAATCTGTGTTGCTTATAGGCAGCGCCCAGCCACCAGCCCCTTCGGTAAGTATATAATCGGCACCTTGCTGTTTTACGTTTTTATACGCGCTGCTTAGCTTATCTGCAGTAATAGTAACCCCTGCTTGCTCGGCGGCTATGTGCGGGGCAATAGCAGGTGCAAAGGCAAACGGATTAATTACATCGTACTTGGCACTTACCGTTGCGCTTTCCATTAATATTAGTGCATCGGCATTTACTAGCTGATCAAACGCCATTTCGCAGCCAGACGCGAGCGGTTTAAAACCAATTGCTTGCTTTTTATGTTGGGCAAGTAGCTTTAGTAATAAACTGGTAACGTGGGTTTTTCCGGCGTCGGTGTCGGTGCCGGTAATAAAAAATTCTTTCATGGCGTTATTCACCTTTGCTGTTTTATTTAACGGTTTTTATTTAGCGATTTTTATTTAACTGGTTTTTATTTACCAAGTGCTAATAGCATAACGTGATACGACACGTGCGCTTTATTATTTTTAAGCGGATATGCGCTGCATACCTGCTGCAAAGCGTGCTTAGTTAACAAGCCTCTGCGCGTATTACTGTGATTTTGCGCTGTAGCACCTATGGCCTTAATAGAGCGAATGGCATTTAATGGCGATGTAAACTCATCGCAATACAAGGCTTTTTGCATTGTATTAATAGTAAACCCAGACTTTTGGACTGATTGGTTTATATACTGTTCGCTATTAAAGGTATTTATATGGCTGTTGTTATCAAGTGCGCTAAATGCGGTTTTTATCTCGTTAAGCGAGCCTTCAATAACGCAGCTAATATAGGCTTGCCCGCCTGGTTTGAGCGCAGTATAAAGCGATTTTAATAATTGAGCAAAATCGGCCGACCATTGCACTGCAAAGTTACTGTAAATAATATCAATACTATTGGCTTGCAGCGGAAGATTATCCATATCGGCGCATAGCCGTGGCGTATTTAGTGCGCTGCTTTGTAGCATGTTTAAACTAAGATCCATGGCAATAACGCTGCCAAATAATGTTTGCAAAGTATGTGTATTAACTAATGGCCCTGCGCCTAAGTCGATACACAGTTTGGCTTTATTACTGCTATTTGCATTCGCTTTTATAAGTTTAAATAAATCTTCTGCGGCTTGTTTTTGCACATTAGCATGGTGGTTATAACTGCTGGCTGCTTTTGAAAATTTACTCTGCGCCCCTTTTTTAAGGCTACAGCTTGGTAATAATATAGGCCCTGCTGATAATGATTGTATATTTAACGGCTGCCTATTTGGCTCTGTATTTAATGGCTGTGTAGTTATAGAAGCAGCATTTAAAAGTGTTTGAGCAATCATACTAATGCACCTACTAAGCTATTAACTAAATGGTTAATGTCGTGCTTTGTATGCGCTGCGCTGAGAGTGATTCGCAAACGTGCGGTGTTATGAGCAACGGTTGGCGGGCGAATAGCAGTAAGCCAAACACCGTATTTTTTAAGTTTACTAGCCACGTTTAAGGTGTGCTCGGCGCAGCCTAAAACAATGGGCTGAATAGCGGTACTTGACTCCATTACGGCAATATTATGTTGTTTAGCAAGTTGCTTAAAGTAGCTAATATTTGCCTTTAATTTAGCGCGTTTATCATCTGCGGTTTTAATCGCTTTAATACGTGCAAGAGTAAGCCCTGCAATAAGCGGCGACATAGCCGTGGAGTAAGTGTAATCGCGATTAAATTGCAGCATGTAATCAATAAAATGTTTACTGCCTAATACACACGCGCCGCTACTGGCTACCGCTTTGCCAAAAGTAATAACCAGTAACTCAGGTAGTTGCTCGGTATTAAGCGCCTCGCAGCTGCCTAATCCGGTTTTACCTAATACGCCAAAACCATGAGCATCGTCTATCATTAGCCAAGCATTGTGCTGTTTGGCTAACGCCAGTAGCTCGCTAAGTGGCGCTTTGTCGCCATCCATCGAAAATACACCTTCGCTTATAATTAGCTTATGTTTGGCTGTTGATTTTTCTAAGCGGGCGCGTAAATGGTTCATGTCGTTATGATTAAAACGGATTAAAGCGGCGTTAGCATGCAGTGCGCCGTCTATTAGGCTGGCATGATTAAGCTTATCTTGAAAAACAGCACTGTGCTGCGCTACGGTTTTATCTTGAAACAGCGCTTTTATTACACTGCTATTAGCACTAAAGCCCGAGCTAAACAGCATGGCGGCTTCGTAACCTAACTGTGCGCATAAATACTGCTCTAGTGCGTGTTGCTGAACTTGATAACCGGTAACTAACGCTGAGCTGTGACTCCCTAATGCCGGTAATTCATTTAAAGCAATTGCGTTATCGCCAAAGCCTAAGTAGTCGTTACTGGCAAAATTAAGATAGGTTTTGTTATTAATAGTAATTTTGCGCGCCGTAGCATGCTGTACTTGGTGGCGTTTACGCAGTAGCGCATCGTGCAAGCGAGCTTGCAGATGCGTATTTATAAATTCAAATGACATTTGGCTGTGTTTACCTAGGCTTAGTTATAGCTTAGTTATTATTATGGCTATGGTTATGCTTCGTAAAATAACTTAGACGTTGCTTTGTCGGCCACTTGCGATGAAAGCGACGCGGCTACGGCTTCATCTGAATAGTCGTGACGAGTTTCTGGATTCATCCCTAATTTTTTAATTAAAGCCATATCGGCATCGGCATCTGGGTTTTCGGTGGTAAGCAGTTTGTCGCCATAAAATATAGAGTTAGCACCTGCAAAAAAGCACATTGACTGCATTTGCTCGTTCATGGCGTTGCGCCCTGCCGACAAACGCACATAGCTTTGCGGCATCATAATGCGCGCGGTTGCAATTGTGCGTATAAACTCAAAATGATCTAAGTCATCTACGTTTTCAAGCGGTGTGCCTTTAACTTTAACCAGCATATTAATGGGTACGCTTTCTGGTTGTTGATCTAAGTTGGCCAGTTGCATTAATAAGCCATAGCGATCGGCTGCTTGCTCGCCCATACCTACAATACCGCCCGAACATACTTTCATACCCGCGTCGCGCACATTGCCTATGGTATCTAGGCGGTCTTGAAAAGTTCGGGTAGATATAATTTGCTCGTAATACTCAGGCGAGGTGTCAAGGTTATGGTTGTAGTAGTCAAGCCCAGCATTGCGTAGTTCATGGGCTTTTTCGTTATTAAGCATGCCTAGGGTCATACAGGTTTCTAGGCCAAGTTCTTTTACTTCTTTAACCATTTGCGAAATATACGGCATGTCTCTGTCTTTTGGATCTGACCACGCGGCACCCATACAAAAACGAGTTGCGCCTTTTTGCTTGGCTAAACGCGCTTGTTCTACTACTTTTTCTACCTCGATTAGGCGTTCGCGTTCTAAATCGGTTCGGTAATGCCCAGACTGCGGGCAATATTTACAATCTTCTGGGCAGGCACCGGTTTTAATCGATAATAAAGTAGAAATTTGCACTTCATTTGGGTTGAAATTAGCACGATGAACCGATGCGGCTTTAAATAGTAAATCGTTAAATGGCATTTCAAATATTGCTTTAACTTCACTGTGGGTCCAGTTGTGACGAACAGGTGCAAGTTCCATAGTTTTCTACTCTCTTTATTTTTTTCATAACGGTGATATTGGCTTAGTCTACTTCTTGAAGTACCATTGTCAACGAACCCAAGCCCACTTAAGTTTACATATGATTAAAAAGAATACGATTGACCTGAATTTTGATCGCCAGCATATTTGGCACCCTTATACCTCTATGACCAAGCCTATAATGGTTTACCCTGTTACCCACGCAAATCATAATATTATTGAGCTTGAAACAGGCGAGCAACTCATTGATGGCATGGCCTCATGGTGGAGCGCTATACATGGCTATAACCACCCAGTTTTAAATAACGCCATGATTGAGCAAATTAACTCTATGAGCCACATTATGTTTGGCGGATTTACCCATAAACCCGCTGTAGAGCTGTGTAAAAAGCTAGTAAGCATTACCCCTGCTAGCTTAACTAAGGTATTTTTAGCCGATAGCGGCTCGGTAAGTGTTGAAGTAGCTATAAAAATGGCGCTGCAGTATTGGCTTAGCCAAGGCATTACTAACAAACAAAAATTAATGACTCCCTACAAGGGCTATCATGGCGATACCTTTGCGGCTATGAGCGTTTGCGATCCAGTTAATTCAATGCACAGTTTGTACAGCGGCTTTTTACCCGAGCATATTTTTGTACCAGCCCCGGTAAGCCAATTTAATAGTGAATTTAACCAAGCTGAGGCAACCGAGCTTGAAGCGTATTTTAAAGCGCACCACCAGAGCGTTGCGGCATTTATTATTGAGCCAATTGTACAAAATGCTGGTGGCATGAACTTTTATCACCCTGAGTACTTAGCCTGCGTACGCAAGTTATGCACGCAATATAAGGTGTTACTTATATGCGACGAAATAGCCACTGGCTTTGGCCGTACCGGTAAATTATTTGCCGTAGAGCATGCTAATATTCAGCCCGATATAATGTGTATAGGCAAAGCACTTACTGGCGGCGCTATGACCCTATCGGCCACTCTTACCAGTGACAAAATAGCCACAGGTATAAGCGAAGGCGAAGCCGGTGTATTAATGCACGGCCCTACTTTTATGGGCAATCCGCTTGCCTGCGCTGTGGCCTGTGCCAGTATAGATTTACTGCTTGAGCAAAACTGGCAGCAGCGCATTGCCAATCTAAACAGCCAACTGCAACAACTCAATAAATGCAAAGAGCTTGATGACGTAGCCGATGTACGCACTTTAGGCGCTATTGGGGTGGTAGAGCTAACAGCGGAAGCAGGCAATGTTGATGTGGCTAAAATTCAGGCTTATTTTGTAGCACAAGGTGTATGGATACGCCCCTTTGGTAAACTTATTTATTTAATGCCGCCATATATTTCAGACCAGAGCAGCATAAAAACCCTTTGTGATGCCATTTATAACGCCATTAAAGGCAAGCATTACGCTTAAACTTACCGCTAAATTAAAGTTTTAGGGTTAAAAGTTGTACACACTTTGCCCTAATAAACAAACAGCCCCTTAACTCACCTTTAGAGTATTGATCTCAGTGACCTTTACCTATATGATAATACCTATCATTTACAGTTACCTTTTCGGACTCTTTTATGAACTTATTATTTAAACCAGCTAAAGCGTTAGGCGTAAGCCTGTTATTAGCCTCTGCTTTTATAACGCAACCGGTACTTGCTAATGGCCCTATTGGCGAGCATGTTAATCACCTTCAGGCTAATCTTAAAAGTTACGCCGAAGAAGTAGAGTGGATGGTTGGCAAAGTCGATACTATGGTAAGCGACTACGATACTAAAGGTGCTAAAGCGGTAAAAACAGATGACCTTATTGAATATTGGGAATCGGTTAAATTTCACAGCGCCATAGAAACCAATTTTGTACCTGTTTACGCTTCTATTTGGCAAGGTATTTACGGCGTAAAAATGGCTATCGAAAACAAACAGCCTGCAGCTGAAGTTCGTAAACAACAACAAGCTATGAACAATGCCCTATGGCAAGGCCTTGGCGCTGTTAAATTAGCGGCAAAATTTCAGCAACAGGGTTTATTAGCAAATGTAACAACAACGGCAACCAAAGAAATGACCCAAAGTGCCACTATCGACGAAATTAAGCACCGACTCGATCGTGTTGTTGCAAAATTTGCTGAGCGTTTAAACGACGAAGCCACCGAAATTGTACACGACACTTACCTACACTTATTTGAAGGCGTAGAAGGCACACTAATAGCGCAAGATGCTAACTTAGTTGAAGTGTTAGAGAAAGACTTTAACGTAACACTGCCACTTGCTATTTCTAGCAACAAAAGCGTAGACGAAGTACGTAATGTAATAAGCGACATGCAAACAAAATTAGATCGCGCTAAAACGCTGATCGAAAAAGCCGAAAAAACACGTAAGGATGTATTTTAAGTGAAGCGTAGGACCTTTATACAAGGCCTGGTTGCGCTTGGGGCTGTGGGTGCATTACCACTGCCTCTTGCTCGCGCACTAGCGGCCAATATAGCAAACCCTGTGTCTGTAGATAGCTTACCTAAACTAGAGGGTGAGCTTACGCTTTATTTAGGGCGTGGTGAAGGTGGCTTATACGAAAACGTATTACAAGCTATCGAGAAAAAAAATCCAAACCTTAAACTCGGTATACGCCGAGGCCCAACTGCTGCATTAGCAAATACCATAGTAGCTGAAGCAAAAGCAGGCGTTCGCCGTGCTGACTTATTTTGGGCGGTTGACTCAGGCGCGATTGGTTTAGTTACCGATGCTGGCCTTGCACAGCCAATACCAAGTGATTTATCGGCTCAGTTACAACCGCAATTTAGATATAAAGAATGGACGCCGGTAACCGGCCGTATTCGTACCTTGCCATACAACACGTCGCGTTTAACTAAAGAGCAAATTCCCACCAGCATTATGGAAATTGCCGACAGCGATTTAAGTATTGGTTGGGCCCCTGCTTATGCATCGTTCCAGTCGTTTGTAACTGCAATGCGAATTTTAGAAGGTGATGACAAAACCGCTAAGTGGCTTAAAAAAATTAAAAAGCGCTCTAAAACCTATGCCGGTGAATTAGGTGTAGTTATGGGCGTTGAGCGCGGTGAAGTTGATATTGGCTTTGCCAATCACTATTACACACTTAGGTTAAAGTCGGGCAAGCCAGATGCTAAGTTAGATTTAGCTTTTACCCAAAACGATGCGGGCTGTTTGGTCAATGCCTCAGGGGTGTTAGCTTTAAGTGACGATCCGTTAGCAACTAATTTTATGCGTTATTTACTAAGCACCGAAGTGCAAAGCTATTTAGCCAGTGAAGCTTACGAAATCCCACTTGTTAATGGCATTAGTGTGCCACAGGGCATACCGTCTTTATCGAGTATTTCGCCGCCTAAAATTGATTTAACTCAGCTCGCCGATTTACGCCCCACTATCGATTTAATGCGCAGTAGCGGCGTACTGTAATGCGACTACCAGCATCCTACCCAATGGCGCTGCTTGCAGCGCTCATTACGCTTACCCCTATTTATGTGTTAATTACCCTTGCCAGCGACACAAGCTCAGTATTTGACAGCCATAACCTCGACATTTTAGCTAATACCTTATCGTTAATGGCGTTAACTGTATTGGGTTCTATTTTAATTGGCGTGCCACTGGCGTTTATTAGTGCTTATGTGCATTTGCCATTTAAAAAATTATGGCTGGTTATATTTGCAGCTCCCTTAGCTATACCGAGTTATATAGGGGCGTTTACACTTTATGCAGCTTTTGGCCCTGGGGGGGAAATAAATAACCTGCTTGGCATTCCAACGCCCTCAATGGACGGCCTTAGCGGCGCAGCCATAGTAATGACCTTGTACACATTTCCGTTTGTAATGATGACCACCCGCTCGTCCTTACTCAGCCTTGATGCCAGTATGGTAAACGCTGCACGTACACTGGGTATGTCGATGACACAAAGTGTATTTAAAGTAATATTACCCCGCGTAGTTAATGGTATTGCCGCGGGATCTTTGCTTGTTGCACTTTATACTTTATCTGACTTTGGTACACCGGCAATGATGCGCTTAGATACCTTTACCCGAGTTATTTATGTGGAATACAACGCCTTTGCTTTGGGCCGTGCGGCTATGCTCTCGTTGCAATTAATGGTTATTGTTGGCTTTTTATTAATGATTGAATCACAAATAAAAACCGCCACTGAACGCCAAGGCAGACCACTTATTTTATTCCCTAAAAAGTGGCAGTTAAGCGCTATGTTTATAACTTTTGCGCCTATTTTGTTATTAGCCATTGGCTTACCTTTAGCTATATTTTCGTTGTGGCTGGCACGGGATGGTTTTAGCGGCTTTGATTTTAGTATTGCTTGGAACTCAACATATGCCTCAGCAATTGCTGCTGTAGTAGCTGTAATTGTGGCCATTCCGGTTGCTCATGCGGCTCTTAGCGGTAAAGCAGGTAAAGTAATGGAGCGCGTAACTTACTTTGGCTTTGGTATTCCGGGCATAGTAATGGGCACAGCGCTTGTTTATGGCGGCTTGCAACTGCCCTTTTTGTATCAAACATTAGGGTTGCTTATTATTGCTTATACGCTGCGCTTTTTACCCCTTGCTGTAGGCTCAGTACGTACCAGCACCGAACACTTAGATCCAAGCTTGGTAAAATCGGCCCGGGTACTTGGTGCCAGCCCACGCGAAGCATTTATGCGTATAACACTGCCCTTAACTATGCGCGGTATTATTGCCGGTGCAGCATTAGTGTTTTTAGAGTCGATGCGTGAACTAGAGGCCACCTTATTACTTGGCCCTACGGGGTTTGAAACCCTCTCTACTTATTTGTGGCGTGTATACGAAGCCGGCTATTTTGGCCGCGCTGCTATTCCGGGGTTATTATTAGTGGTGATTTCTGCGTGCGCGTTAGCTATTATGCTCACTGGCGAAAAACGCAACCAGCTCGAACATTAAGGATTTAATAACAAATGCTATCTGTAAGTCAGTTGTCTATAGATTATGGCAGTAACCGTGTAGTAAGCGATTTAAACCTATCATTAGGTAATAACGAAATTCTTATGCTTGTAGGCCCTACTGGCTGCGGTAAAAGTACTATTTTGCAGGCATTAGCCGGCCTTATACCTATAAGCGAAGGCGAAATAAACAGTGGTAAATGGCGGGCAACGCCTAAAATTACTGTGCCTGCGGAAAAACGCAGTGTAGGTATGGTGTTTCAAGATTTTGCTTTATTTCCGCATTTAACCGTGCAGCAAAATATTTTTTTTAGGTTAAAAGACACCAGCCCAGGCGAACATTGGATAAAGTTACTTGGCCTTGATGAGTTTAGAAATAAAAAACCAGCAACGCTTTCAGGCGGGCAAAAACAACGCGTAGCACTTGCGCGCACCCTTGCCCACCAGCCCGACTTTGTATTATTAGATGAGCCGCTTTCTAACTTAGACGCCGCACTTAAAGACATGCTGCGCTGGGATATTCGCAACGCGCTTAAAGCGGCGGGCGTACCTGCAATTTGGGTAACGCACGACCAAGAAGAAGCATTGTCGGTAGGCGATCGTGTGGGTGTACTGCAAGGCGGTAAAATTCAGCAAATAGATACACCAGAGCGCTGTTTTAGTATGCCTAACAATCGATTTGTGGCACGCTTTTTAGGGGAAGCCAGCTTTATAAGCGGCCAGTTTAGCCAAGGCCAAGCAACCACAAGTATTGGTAATGCCCCTGCCCACGGTGTTGATTGCGATAGTGGCGATGTAGATGTGCTGCTGCGCCCCGATGATGTATTACTAGTGCAAAGTAGTGTGGGTAATAATGGCGAAGTTATTTGGGTGCGCTTTGAAGGTGGCAGCCGCTTATGTGCTATAAAGCTTGCCTGCGGAACTGTAGTAACCAGCCGCGTTAGCCATGAAATAGTGGTAAACCCCGGTGATGCTGTACATGTATCTTTAAGTACCTCACACCCGTTAGCGGTTTATAAACAACTCGCGCAATAATAAAGTATGCAACACTAAAAAGCCCATTAACATGGGCTTTTTTAATCTGTATAAATTACCATTCAAACATATAGGCCATTTTACTAATAGTTTTAAGTGGAATGTTATGGCTGTTACGCTTGGCATATAAATGCTGCATAGATTTGTCTTTTACTTCGCCCACAATCACTTCTTTTACTTGATAACCCAAAGCAACTGCCGCTTGCGCATAGGCAATAAATTCCCATTTTTTAATATTGGTGTTATCTACAATCACCAACGGGATATTTTGTGCTAAAGCGTTAATAAAGCGCGCTAAATTTAAATTATGGTATTGCGGCAATTTAAACTTATCAAATTGGTATTCACCTTGATCATTAATAAAATAATCATCGGTTGAGCAAATAACATATTGGCTTTCGTCTGCACCGGCGAGTTCATCGGCAAGATTTTGCGCATAATAAGACTTACCGCTTCCTGGTAGTCCTCGTAAAATAAAAACTTGTTTCATAGCATCCATTTTTTAGTATGTAATGGTAAAACGATTAATATAAAAATATCTGAATGTTCATAATGCCACAAAATGGGTAAACATAAGAGCAACAAATAACAATACTCACATTTAGGCCTTAAAACTGTATAAAAATAAAGCGCATTTATAAAAATTTTTAAAGAGTTGCCCACAATAGTTTTTTTATCTTACTTTACTAGGTAAGATACAGGGTTCAAGTGCAGCGCCGTTTAAGAGCAATTTTGCCAGCGTGTGGTGCGTAGTTAAATTATATAGTTAGGCAACTTATATCATTGGAGTGAAGATGAGCCATTTAGCGATTTCAGAGCTATTAAAAGGCAAGGTATCGGTAGACAGCCAAGTTACAGTAAAAGGCTGGATCCGTACTCGCCGCGATTCAAAAGCAGGAATTTCATTTTTAGCCGTTCATGACGGTTCGTGTTTTGATCCTATTCAAGCGGTAGTTCCTAATTCACTTAATAATTATGATGAAGTCACTAGCCTAACAGCCGGTTGTTCTGTGTCGGTTACCGGTGTTTTAGTGCAATCTGCTGGCCAAGGTCAGTCTTATGAGATTCAAGCTAACTCGGTTACTGTATTAGGTTGGGTAGAAAACCCAGATTCGTACCCTATGGCTGCAAAGCGTCATAGTATTGAGTACTTACGTGAGCACGCTCACCTTCGCCCTCGTACTAACATGATTGGTGCCGTAACCCGTGTACGTAACTGTTTAGCTCAAGCTATTCATCGCTTTTACCATGAGCAAGGTTTTTTATGGATAAGCACCCCTATTATCACAGCGAGTGACTGTGAAGGCGCAGGTGAAATGTTCCGCGTATCAACGCTTGATATGCAAAACTTACCGCTTACCGATAAAGGCGAAGTAGATTACAGCGAAGATTTTTTTGGTAAAGAAGCATTTCTTACTGTATCTGGCCAGTTAAATGGTGAAACTTACGCGTCGGCAATGTCAAAAATTTATACGTTTGGCCCAACCTTCCGCGCAGAAAACTCAAATACTTCGCGCCACCTTGCCGAGTTTTGGATGGTAGAACCTGAATTAGCATTTGCTGATTTAGAAGATATTGCAAAACTAGCAGAGCAGATGTTGAAGTATGTGTTTAAAGCCGTACTAGAAGAGCGCCGCGATGACATGGAATTTTTTGCACAACGTGTAGAAAAAACAGCCATTACTCGCCTTGAAGAATTTGTAGAAAAAGACTTTGCACAAGTTGATTACACCGAAGCGGTAGAAATATTAAAAGCCTGTGGTAAAAAGTTTGAGTACGCTGTTGAATGGGGCGTAGATTTACAGTCTGAACACGAGCGTTACTTAGCAGAAGAACACTTTAAAGCACCGGTTGTTATTAAAAACTACCCACGCGATATTAAAGCGTTTTACATGCGCCAAAACGAAGACGGTAAAACCGTTGCCGCAATGGACATAGTAGCGCCAGGTATTGGTGAGATCATTGGTGGCTCACAACGTGAAGAGCGCCTAGATATTCTCGATGCTCGTTTAGACGAAATGGGCTTAAACAAAGACGACTACAGCTGGTACCGCGATTTACGTAAATACGGTACTGTGCCGCACTCAGGCTTTGGCTTAGGTTTTGAGCGTTTAGTTGCTTATGTTACTGGTATGGGCAACGTACGTGACGTTATCGCCTTCCCTCGTACTAAAGGCAGCGCAACGTACTAATACGTTAACGCTTACTGTGTACCATAGTAAAAACCAGCCGATGGCTGGTTTTTTTATGCCTAAGTAACCTGAGCTCCGGATAATAAACTTATCTCAAGCAGCTATTTTTCAGCGCTAACTGCGTTGAATTTTCTTGCAATAGGCCAGTCAGGTTAAGTGAATAAGTACCTTAGGTTTATTAGGCACAATCAAAAGCCGCAGCATCATAAAATGATACTGCGGCTTTTAATTTATCACTATAACTATAAATACAAATATAATTTTTAGTTATTAACTTATAGAGCTTGCTCTAGCTGTGGTAAAACATCAAACAGATCGGCAACTAAACCGTAGTCTGCAACCTGAAAAATAGGTGCGTCTGGGTCTTTATTAATTGCGACAATTACTTTTGAGTCTTTCATACCGGCTAGATGCTGAATTGCACCACTAATACCCACTGCAATGTACAAGTTTGGCGCTACAATTTTACCTGTTTGCCCTACTTGCATGTCATTTGGTACAAAGCCTGCATCAACTGCTGCGCGCGAAGCACCAATAGCAGCGCCTAACTTGTCGGCTATTCCGTGTAATAAACTAAAGTTTTCGCCATTTTGCATACCACGACCACCTGAGATAACCACAGTAGCTGCGGTTAATTCTGGGCGCTCTGATTTAGTTTGCTCATCGCTTACAAAGCTGCTTAGCGCAGAATCGGATACCGTATTAACTGCCGTTATTGGCGCGCTTGCTTGCTCTGTTTGTAAGTCGAAGCTACTAGCACGTACAGTGATAACTTTTTTGCTATCGAGTGACTTAACCGTGGCAATTGCGTTGCCCGCATAAATAGGACGCTTAAATGTTTCTGCGTCAACAACGTCAATAATTTCTGAAATTTGTGCAACATCAAGCAAGGCTGCAACGCGCGGCATAAAGTTTTTACCTGTAGTGGTAGCACTTACCACTACGTGGCTATAAGAATCAGCAAGCGATAGCACTAAATCTGCCATACTTTCAGCTAATTGATGTGCATATACTGCGTTATCTGCTACCAGTACACTGGCTACGCCATTAATAAGCGCAACTTCTTCGCTTAATACACCTAGGTTTTCGCCCGCAATAAGCACATCAATAGGAAAACCAAGTTTTGCTGCTGCGTTAATTGTTTTTGAGGTTTCTGGTTTTAATACACCGTTATCGTGCTCTGCTATTACAAGTGTTTTCATTTAGATTACCTTCGCCTCTGTTTTTAATTTTTCTACAAGTTGCGCCACGTCCTCAACTATAATACCGGCAGTACGTTTAGCTGGCTCTTCAACGCTAATTAATTGCACACGGGCCGTTAAATCAACACCCAAAGTATCGGCTGCAATAACCTCAAGCGGTTTACGTTTTGCTTTCATTATATTTGGCAGCGACGCATAACGTGGCTCGTTTAAACGTAAATCGGTAGTTACAATAGCCGGTAAATTAAGCGCTACTGTTTGTAAGCCGCCATCAACTTCACGGGTAACATTAACTTTTCCATCAACCACTTCAACTTTTGAAGCAAACGTACCTTGGCCACGTTTAGTCAATGCAGCTAGCATTTGGCCGGTTTGGTTATTGTCTGAATCAATTGATTGCTTACCTAAAATAACTAATTCTGGTGCTTCTTGTTCTACAATTTTTGCAAGTAATTTAGCAATGTGCAGCGACTCTAACTTTTCATCGGTTTCGATGTGAATGGCTTTGTCGGCGCCTAGGGCTAATGCCGTACGTAACTGTTCTTGCGAGGCTTTTGGGCCAATTGTTACGGCAATAACTTCGCTTGCTGTGCCCGCTTCTTTTAAGCGAATCGCTTCTTCAATTGCAATTTCGCAAAATGGGTTCATCGACATTTTTACGTTGGTTAAATCAACGTCTGTTTTGTCTGACTTAACTCGCGCTTTTACGTTGTAATCTATAACTCTTTTTATTGGTACGAGAACTTTCATATGGACTCCATCGTTATTTAAACCTACAAGCTGACGTGCACGTCAACCTATTTATTTTATGAAATCAGACTACTGTCTATTGACGTAAACATCAACCTAAAATAACCTTTAAACATTCACAACCCATAACTTTTTATTAGCATCTATCAAATGGGTTATGTATTTCATTAACGTGTAGTTAAATATAGGGTACGTTAACCATTCGAATAAGAGGTATTTATGATCACCCGGGAAACCATGGAATTTGATGTAGTTGTTGTAGGTGCAGGCCCAGCGGGTCTTGCATGTGCAATAAAACTGGCACAACAAGCGCAAAATAAACAACAAGAATGCATGATCTGTGTCGTTGAAAAAGGTTCAGAAGTGGGTGCTCATATACTCTCTGGTGCCGTGTTTGAAACCAAAGCGCTGGATGAATTACTGCCAAATTGGCAAGAGCTCAACGCCCCTGTAACCACCAAAGTAGCAAAGGATGAAATTTACTGGTTTAACAACGAACAAAAAGCCACCGCTATTCCGCACTTTGCCACACCAAAAACCTTTCATAATGATGGCAATTATATTGTCTCTATGGGGAATGTTTGTCGCTGGTTAGCTGAGCAAGCAGAAGCACTGGGAGTCGAGATTTTTCCTGGATTTAGTGCGCATTCGCTTATTATTGAAGACGACACAGTAAAAGGCATTATTACTGGCGATATGGGCCTTGATAAAGACGGCAACGAAAAAGATGGTTACATGCCTGGCATGGAGCTACGCGCTAAATACACCGTATTTGCCGAAGGTTGTCGTGGTCATTTGGGCAAACAACTCATTAATGAATTTGCCCTCGATGATGAGTCATCACCGCAGCACTATGGCTTAGGCTTAAAAGAAATTTGGCAAATTGATGAAAGTAAGCATCAATTAGGCACAGTAGTACACGGTACAGGCTGGCCATTACAAGGCGATACTAACGGCGGCGCATTTATGTACCACTGTGAAAACAACCAAGTTGTGGTAGGACTGATTGTTGATCTTAATTATTCAAACCCGCATTTAAGCCCGTTTGATGAGTTTCAGCGCATGAAACATCATCCGGTGTTTAAAAATGTATTAGCAGGCGGCGAGCGTGTTGCTTATGGTGCTCGTGCTATTGCTAAAGGCGGTTTGCACTCATTACCAAAAATGCATTTTCCTGGTGGGTTATTGGTAGGCTGCGATGCAGGTACGCTTAACTTTGCAAAAATTAAAGGTAATCATACTGCAATGAAGTCGGGTATGGTGGCAGCTGAAGTTATTTTTAAAGCATTAGAAAATGAGCAAGCAAATACCGACTTAAGCGAGTTTAAAGACGCGTTTGAGCAATCTTGGGCTTATAAAGAATTGCAGCAATCACGTAACTTTGGCCCTGTTATGCACAAGTTAGGTAAGTTTGTTGGTGGCGCATATAACACCCTAGATCAAAATATTTTTAATGGTTGCTTGCCATTTACCTTTAAAGACAACACCCCAGATCACGATACCTTAGTTGATGCGGCGGATGCCGATAAAATAGTGTATCCAAAACCCGATGGTAAACTCAGTTTTGATAAGTTGTCGTCGGTATTTTTATCAAATACTAACCACGAAGAGTCACAGCCGTGTCATTTGCAATTAAAAGATCCGAGTATTCCAATTGCAGTAAACTTAGTTAAATTTGATGAACCAGCGCAGCGCTATTGCCCTGCTGGGGTTTATGAAATTCAAGAAATTGCTGGCACTAAAGAGTTTGTGATTAACTCGCAAAACTGCGTGCATTGTAAAACCTGCGATATTAAAGATCCGAGCCAAAATATTACTTGGGTAACTCCGGAGGGGACTGGCGGGCCAAATTATCCTAATATGTAGTTATTATTGTTAATAAAAAGTAGGTTTTTACATATAAATTATAAACCTACACTAATTTGCAGGGGCTTGGCCCCTGTTTTGCGCTATGCTTACCCTAGTTTTTATAAAAGAGAATTAGTTATGCCGTCGTCAAAAGTTGTTTTTCGTTTTTTAGCAGAGCCTACTGATGTAAATTTTGGTGGTAAAGTGCATGGTGGAGCCGTCATGAAGTGGATTGACCAAGCTGGCTATGCATGTGCTGCAGGCTGGAGTGGCCATTACTGTGTTACCGTATCTGTTGCTGGGGTTAAGTTTAGACGCCCTATTTTAGTAGGCCAAATTGTTGAAGTGGAAGCTAAAATAGCCCATACCGGTAAAACCAGTATGCAAATATTTATTCAAGTGCGTTGTGGCGACCCTAAAACACAAAATATGGTTGAAACCAACCACTGTGTTATTAGCTTTATTGCTATGGATGAAACTGGTTACCCAGTAGCAGTGCCTTCTTTTAAAGCGATTACCGAAGAAGATTTAAAATTAGAAAACTACGCTATAAAAATGAAAGAAATTGCAATCGAGACGGAAAACTTACTGCATAAGGTATAAGTAACTAAAGTGTGCCTGTAAAAACCTCACACTTTTTGTAAAACATGCAATTGAGCTTAGAAAGTAACAACTAATAAAAGTTCACTGCTGTACACGCATCATACAAACGGCCATAAAAACCAATACTAAAGTAGGTTTTTATGGCCGTTTTTTTATGTTTTTAATAATTGGCATGCTCACTGCATCTACCTTGATGACGTTTGATTTAATTACATCTTATTTTTTCAAGCATTTGATTTTTATTATTAAAGGAGCTAATTCATGATTAAAACACTTTCTCTTTCTACACTTGCTTTAGTAACACTGGGTTTTAATACTGCAGCTAAGGCTGATATTGCTGATTTCGATTCTCCACGTATCTACACGGGTGTTGGTTACGGTCAATATTCTTTTGAATTTGAAGACAGTGACAAAGACACTGACTTTGACGACGATGCACAAATGCTAAAAGGTTACGTTGGCGCACAATTTAACGAGTATTTAAGCTTAGAGCTTGCTTATCAAAACTTTGATGAAGTAAGTGATGTGGACAGCAAAGCTGAAATTGATGGCGTATCGCTTGCCGCACGCTTGGGCTACCCTATTACAGAGAGTTTTTCTGTGTATGCAAAAGGCGGTTGGCTTGAGTGGGATGCAGAATACACACAAGATTTACCAGTAGGTTCTGTTTCAGCTTCTACAGATGGTGGTGATGCGTTTTACGGTGCAGGTATTGAATATGCACTTACAACAAACGTTCAATTTCGTTTAGAGTATGAACGCTATAAACTTGATGACGATATTGACCCAGATATGGATGTAGCGTCTGTATCAGTGCAGTACATGTTTTAATTAAACCCTAAAACGTGTGTAAAAGGTAAGCTTAGGCTTACCTTTTTTGTTTTGAGTGGTTTAAACGCACATGCATATAAACCACTTAGTCTAATCAATACCTTTTAGACTAGGCTTCTATAAGTAACCTGAGCTCTGGTTAAGAGATTTACTAACGTATTAAATCATAGTTATATTTAATTTTATTTTCTCTAGCCAGAGATTTTCAGTGAAAATAAGGCGAATTTACGCGTCAATAGCTGGCCTATTGCAAGTAAATTCAACGCAGTTAGCGCTGAAAGTAGCTGCTTGAGATAGGTTTATTATCCGGAGCTCAGGTTAAGTAATAAACTCACTTACAAGTAATGCCATAAACGCTAAATATGGGTAGAATAGCGCTCTATTTCATTTGCACCCGAGTACTATGAGCGATTATACCATTTCGGCTATTGGCCACATTCAATCTCCTTATAAACAAAAGTTTGCTATACCTAGGCAACCTCGTTTAGTGCCAGAAGCTAAAGCAAAGCTTATTTTTGCGCCTGACTTTAATCGTGAAGAATTTGTACGCGGGCTCGATGAGTTTAGCCATATTTGGCTGCTATTTCGTTTTCATGAAACAGCCGACAAAGGCTATTCGGCTATGGTGCGCCCGCCTCGTTTAGGTGGTAATGCCCGCAAAGGCGTGTTTGCTACGCGTGCCACTTTTAGGCCTAACGCCATTGGTATGAGCGCGGTAAAACTAGAAGGTATAGAGTATAAAAATGGCCAACTGAGCTTATTACTCGCCGGAATAGATTTACTCGATGGCACACCAATAATCGATATAAAGCCTTACTTACCCTATTCTGACTCTATGCCAGAGGCCAGTGCGGGGTTTGCCGACACCCGCCCAGAAACCCACATGAGCGTTGAATTTACCCCTGAAGTACTAGATTTTATTGCGCAGCAAACGCAATATCCAGATTTACAGGCGTTTATAAGTAATGTGCTAAAGCAAGATCCTCGCCCTGCTTATAAAAAGCAAAAAGACGGACAGCAAAGCTACGGCATGACTTTGTATAACTATAATATTTGCTGGCAAGTTAATGAGTCGCATAATTTAGTTACTAGTATAGAAAATACCTAAATAATTTATCACTTAGCGCTTTAGTGTAAATGCAACCGCTGGTAGACTGAAGCCCTTACAATATGTACATAATTACTCTAATTTCGGAAACAACATGCGTACCAGTCAATATATACTCGCCACACTTAAAGAAACGCCTTCGGATGCTGAAATTGTATCGCATCAATTAATGCTTAGAGCCGGTATGATCCGTCGTGTCGCTTCGGGTTTATACACTTGGTTACCCACTGGGTTACGGGTACTTAGAAAAGTAGAAAATATCGTACGTGAAGAAATGAATAAAGCCAATGCGATTGAAATGCTAATGCCAGTAATTCAACCAGCAGATTTATGGGAAGAATCAGGTCGTTGGGATGAGTTTGGTCCTGAACTTATGCGTTTTACCGATCGTCATAATCGTACCTTTGCGCTTGGCCCAACTCACGAAGAAGTGATCACTGATTTTGTGCGTAAAGAAATTAGCAGCTATAAACAGCTACCAATTTCTTTATACCAAATACAAACTAAAGTGCGCGACGAACGTCGTCCGCGTTTTGGTGTAATGCGCGCCCGCGAATTTACAATGAAAGATGCCTATTCATTTCACTTAAGTGATGAGTGTTTAGATGCAACGTATCAAGTAATGCACAAAGCGTATTGTAATATTTTTGAGCGTTTAAACTTAGACTACCGCCCTGTTATTGCCGACACTGGCTCTATTGGTGGTAGCGTATCGCATGAGTTTCATGTACTTGCAGAATCTGGTGAAGACGCTATTGCATTTAGTGATGGCAGCGACTACGCAGCAAATATTGAAAAAGCAGAAGCACTTGCACCAAGCGAGCCACGCCCAGCTGCAACAAAAGAGCTTAAAGCGTTTCCAACGCCTGACGCTAAAACAATTAACGAGCTTAAAAAGCACTACGGTGTTAAACCACATCGCGGTGTTAAAACATTAATCGTTTACGCTGCGCCTGATGAAAACGGGGTACGTGGTTTAGTTGCGCTAGTTTTACGCGGCGATCACGACCTTAACGAACTAAAAGCTGAAAAACACCCGTTAGTAGATTCTCCGCTTGAAATGGCAACAGAGGCAGACATTGTTGCTGCTATTGGTGCAAAACCTGGCTCATTAGGCCCGGTTGGCCTGTCTATGCCAATTATTGTTGATAGAAGCGCTAACATACTAGCTGACTTTGTTGCCGGCGCTAATAAAGACGACGAGCATTACAGCGGCATTAACTGGGATCGTGATGTAACTGATTATGAAGTTGCTGATATACGTAATATTGTAGAAGGCGATGCAAGCCCATGTGGCCAAGGCACTTTACAAATTAAACGTGGTATTGAAGTTGGCCATATTTTCCAACTTGGCACTAAATACTCACAAGCAATGAAGGCTGGCGTATTAAACGAATCAGGTAAAAACCAAATAATGACTATGGGTTGTTATGGTATTGGTGTGTCGCGTATTGTGGCTGCAGCAATCGAGCAAAACAACGACCAATACGGTATTATTTGGCCACAACCAATTGCACCGTTTGATTTAGCTATTGTGCCTATGAATATGCATAAGTCGCATCGCATTCCAGATATTGCTAACAACCTTTACCAAGGCTTAAAAGATGCTGGCCTTGATGTGTTATTTGATGACCGTAAAGAGCGCCCTGGCGTTATGTTTAACGACATGGAATTAATTGGCGTACCATTTACATTAGTTATTGGCGAGCGCAACCTTGATGAAAACAAAGTTGAACTTAAAAACCGCCGCACTGGTGAAAAGCTAATGATTGATATTGATACAGCAATTGATGCAATTAAAGCGGCTGTTAAAGGTTAATAACACGCACGCTCAAAATAGACTAAAAGGCCGCATTTAAAATGCGGCCTTTTTTATGCGCGATTAATAGCAATACGTAATAATAGCTGCTCAATGACTCACCTTTCCTAGCTTTGTAGAAATCATTTAATTACGGCCTTGGTATAAATTGTCA
>Ga0114915_1000380_pt1 | contig 20594 bp, 22 predicted proteins | sample MalvirAntarct_55_FD_87288 | JGI IMG/M metagenome (GOLD analysis project Ga0114915, IMG submission 87288) | Marine viral communities from the Global Malaspina Expedition - Malaspina viral metaG Antarct_55 | ecosystem: Environmental > Aquatic > Marine > Oceanic | place: South Georgia Island...
ACCTATAGTAGGTACTAGAGTTATGAAATCAAATAATTCTACAATAACACCAACATTAAGAAGAATAGATAATATACAATATAAAGGTAATCCAGCATTACTAGCTCAAAGATAATGGGTTTAGACGACTTAAAGTTATATTGTTTAAATATAACTTCATTCACTATAGCAAGCTTAGATTGGATGGAACCTGCGTTAGAAATAGTATTGTTACTTATGACTATTGGATACACAACACATAAATGGATTAAGTTAAAAAATAAAAAATGAGATTAGTAAAAGAAGTAATTATACATTGCTCCGCTACTAGAGAAGGACAACATGTTTCAGTTGACACTATAAAAGACTGGCATTTAGCGAAAGGTTGGAATGATATAGGTTATCATTTTTATATTGATCTAGATGGAACGATACATAAAGGTCGTGACATTGATAAAATGGGTGCTCATTGTAAAGGGCGTAATAGGAATTCAATAGGCGTTTGCTATTGCGGAGGCGTTGAAGCTGACGGAAAGACACCAAAGGATACAAGAACACAAGAACAGAAAGAAAGTCTCTTACATGTGCTTAAAACGCTTAAGGCAATGTACCCAGAGTCAATTATTTATTCACATAATGAGTTTGCTGCTAAAGCATGCCCATCTTTTGACGCAACAAAGGAGTATGAAAATATCTGAAAACACAGAATTTAAAATTGATATAAAAACAGTAATAGGTATAATAATGTTAACAACAACTTTCGTTGGCATGTATTATTCACTGCAAGAAGACATAGCTGAAGCTAAAAACTTACCTCCAGTTGAAGTTAAGAGATTAGAATATGATTTAAAAGAAAAATGGAATCATATAAATATAGAAGACTTAAAAGAAAGAGTTGATATGATAGATCAGATGAATAGTATATTATCTGAAGAAATAAAAGTATTATCAACGCTAGTTAAAGATGGCACAAAAACAGATGGTAAATTAGATGAATTAGCAAAACAACTTAAAGCTTTGAAATCTGGAAAAAAACGTAGATAATGGCAAAAGATTTTAAACCTCACATGATGTACAAAGACTGTAAAGAAGTAATGGCTAAAACAATGAAAAAACATCTTTCTTTAAAAGCTAAAGGTTATAATCACAAAAAGTCTAAATCTTGTTCTAAATGACCAATGCTGGCTATGAAAAGTCTAATCGTAAAATGCGATCTGATTATAAAAAAGAAACAGGTAGAACTTTAGGTAAAAGACATACTACTGGTAAAGCTAAAGCTAGAGTTAGTTTTGCTTGTAGGTTTGCTGGTATGAAAGGTTCTATGAAAAAGCCTAATGGTAAACCTACTAGAAAAGCTATAGCTTTAAAAAAATGGGGTTTTGGAAGTGTTGAAGAAGCTAAAAAGTTTTGTAACTCAAATAAAGAAAAAAAATGAAAACAGTTGGGTTAGGCGATATGGTAGAGAAATTCACTAAAGCCACAGGTATAAAAAAATTAGCAGACATGATCCCAGGCGGGTGTGGATGTAAAGAACGTAAAGAATTATTAAACGGAATTAAAGTTCCAAAAATTATGTAAAATGGCAAAAAAAGTAGACTGGTCTAAAGCACCAAAATTAAACACTAAAGAAAGAGGTGATTTTTATAAAAAAAATAACTTAAAAATGGATGCTACTACAAAAGTTGGTGGTAACGTAGATATGGGTGGTTTTACAAGACCTACAACTAAAAAACCAAAAGGTCCAATAGCTCCAAAACTTAATGAAATAAAACCATCTAGTACTTATGTTGATAGAATAAACGTTAGTCAAGCTAAAAAAGCAAGTGATAACAATGAAATTGATTTGTATCAAGACGCTAGAAATGGTATGTCAAAGACTAAGTTAAGAATTCAGCAATTAGGATACGATCAAGAGAAGAGAGAAAATGAAGAGCAAAAAACGGATAAAATGTCTCTAAGTGAAAGAAAAAAATACAAGCTTGACAAAACAAATAAATCTATAGACTCTTTTAAGAGCAATAATCCTCAAGGTCCGTACGGTAATAGTAAAGGACCAAGCAAAGCTTTAACTGGAGATCAAGATCAGTTACCTCAACATTTACAAGAAAGTATTTTATCAGCGCCAAGTATGGTTGATAACAATGCTCCTGGTATGTATAATAAAAGCAAAAGTAAAGTAGAGCAAGATTACGCTAGAAATGCTATTCATGACTTTAAAAGTGGTAAAAAATCAGAAGGTAATTACGAAAAGAAAAAAGAATTAGAAGTAGCTGCTGGAGAAGGTTATTTTCATTCAGGACATAAAGTATCAAGACATTCAAAAAAAAATAGATCATAATGGCATTTAAGCTTAATTCACCTTATAAAATAAATCCAATATCAGTTCATGAAGTTGCGTTTACTCCAGATAATGAAAAAACACTTGGAGATGGACCTGAAAAAGCTCTAGTAGCTAAAGCTAATGATAATGGAACTATAATTATAAATAAAGATATACCTAAAGATAGTGAACTATACAACAATGCTATATCTCACGAAGGACAGCATTTAAAAGACATGATGGATAATAAACTATCTTATGATGAAGAAAATGTTTATGAAAATATAGATGGTAAAGGTATTAAAAAACATAATAGAGATAGTTTTAGTGAATCTGATAAAAATTTACCATGGGAGAAAGGCGCGTATTCAGCTGGCGATAATAAAGTTCAACATGATTTAAGACCAAAGCCTGATAAACTAAGTGGACCACCATCAATGAGAGATGAAACACCTTTAGCTTTTAAAGTTATGGGTTCAAGACATAATGAACAAAGATCTCCTGATAAAGAAAAAATATCAATGAATGAGCAGTTTGGAATGTACGCTCCTACTAAACAATGGGGTGGACCTTCGCAAGTATTGCCAGGTGAAAAAGATCCTCCAGTAAGCGGATTAAACAATCAGTCTGATGCAGGTGGTAATGATTATACTGGCGCTAAGGTGAGTTATAGCATGGAGAATGGCTTTAATTATAAAAGTCGCGATGGAACTTTTAATAAAAAAATATCAAATTTAAATGAAGTTGGTGGATTTAAAAATGAAAGCAACGCTTTAGATGCAGATATTGATAGAGAAAAATACCCTAATTATAGTGCTAGGGAGAGTAGTGGTAATGACGCTAGAAGAAATGAAAATAGAGGATTTAATAATTTAATGAATACAGTAAATCAAGAGAAAGATGATTTTTTTACTAATAATTCTTATGTAAGAGACAATCCTAGAAGTACGTATGAAAACATTAGTGTACCAGGTCCAAAAGGTGGAAGAACTGATTTAGCATTAGATCCAACTTGGCAATATAATAATAGTTTAAGCCAAAGAGACAATATAGACTCTATGCGATATACATCTTCCACTTTGGATAAAGATGGTAAATTAACAAGTCAAGGTAAATTAGCACCATTAAGAAGAGCTGCTGGCGCTGATCCACAATCGCTACAACAGCCAAGTTCTGTTAGAGAAAAAATGTTTGGAGATGCAAAAGATTGGAAAACGCAACAGTTTTTACAAAATAATACTACTTTAAGAGATTTTCAAGCTTCACATCCAAATACTTTTTCTTATACTAGTGGTAATGCAGGTACCTAATGAGCAATAAAAAATTTAACGAAACTAAGATAGGTATTTTCTTAAAATCAAAAGCACCTAAGTTGTTAAAGAGTATAGGAGAGTTTTTACCTGATAAAGGTGGACTTGGAATAGTAAAAAATATTATAGCAAGTGATAATAGTATTAAGCCTAAAGATAAAGAAATGGCTATGAAACTATTAGAACAAGATATAGTTGAAATGAACAACGTATCTAACAGATGGAACAACGACATGAAAAGCGATTCTTGGCTTTCTAAAAATACCCGTCCTTTAGCTTTAATATTTCTAACCTTTGCATCTACACTTATAATGTGTATAGATTCTTTTAATTTACAGTTCAAAGTGGATACAGCTTGGATAGAATTACTTAAAACATTACTAATAACAGTCTATGTAGCTTACTTTGGTTCACGAGGCGCAGAAAAAATTACAAAAATAAAACAATAAAAATGAGAGGTTTAGAAGGAAATACAATGGCACAACCCAGAGTTTATGGGCATGATGCAAAAGCAATAGCAATAGGAGCTATAAACACAAGTGAACTCGACAGTGGCTTTACTTTTGTTGGTGGAACAGGTTTTGTAGCTGGTGATGTTGGCGGTGTAATGACTGCAGCTGCAGCAGCTGGTACAACAGCAGCAACTTTTGTAATAACAGAACTTATAGAAGGCGGAGCTATACTTGGTTTAAGAGCTGTATTACTAGGCGTTGGTTACACAGTAGGGCAAACACTAGCATTAACAGGTGGTACTGGTAACTCGGCAACTTTTACTGTTACTAATATAGATATACCCAACACACAAGAAAGAGGATGTGTAGTATATAATGGTAGAGCTACAGAACCACAAGATATTACAATAATAACTGAGGCTGGAACCACAGTTGAATTTAAAAGTTGTCAACCAGGCACAGTTGTAGGACATAAAGCTCCTATGTTAGCAAAAAAATTAGTTACAGGAGTTGACTGTGTGGCTATATATTAAAATAAAAAATAATAAAATCAAATCAAATGAAAAAAACAGGAAAATTAACTGATGATGAATTAAATTCAGTAAAAGAACAACAGTCAAAATTAAGTAGTGTAATACAAGAAATAGGTGTAGTAGAAGCTAGAAAACATGCTTTACTTCATGATGTAGCTGGTATTAATGAAACTATAGAAATAACAAAAAAAGATTTAGAAAGTAAATACGGCAGTATTAGTATAGATCTTGAAACTGGTGATTGGACTAAAATAGATGAAACTCCAAATGTCTAACATAAGAAAAATTAGTATAGGTTCTGATTACAAAAACGAAGCAATGCACTATTCTCTTGGACAAGAAGTATATGGTGGTCATATTATTGATGATATAATTTTTAATGAAAAAGATAATTCTTATAATATTTTTATAACTAAAAATAATGAAGTTTTACCTTGGAAAAAATTTAATCACAATATGGCTATTTCTTTAGAGTACGATTTAAAATATTAGTGAAAAGTTTATATGAATTTATTGTCAAGCCGATTAATGAAAGATATGATAATATAAAAAAAATAGGAAATAATTCTCTCATTTTAAATACTAATATAAAAGATCATAAGTTCGTTAGTAAAAAAGCAGTTGTATATGCCGTACCAGCTGCTTTTGAAACTCCTATAAATATTAAAGATGAAGTTTATATACATCATAACATATTTAGAAGATGGTATGATCAGAAAGGTGTTTCAAGAAACAGTAGCAAGTTTTTTAAAGATGATATGTATTTTGTTAATCCTGAGCAGATATACATGTATAATCTAAAACCTCATTTAAATTATTGCTTTATAAAGCCTATATTAAATAAAGATTATTTAAGCAATAAAAAAGAACAACCTAACGTTGGTATAGTCAAATATGCTGATAAGTCGTTAGAAGCTATAGGAATTAAACCTGAAGAGCTTATTACGTTTACACCAAACTCTGAATTTGAGTTTATTATAAATGGTGAACGACTTTATTGTATGAAATCAAATGATATAGCTTTAATAAATGAATACGAAGGAAACGAAATTGAAAATAATCCAAGCTGGACAAAAAGCAGTTGAGGAGCTAATTAAGGTAGCAAAAGAAAAGATTGTAGACTCAGACGACGATTTAAGCGCTGATAGATTAAAAAATGCTGCCGCAACAAAAAAACTAGCAATATTCGACGCTTTTGAAATATTAACTAGAATACAGTTAGAAGAAGATATTTTAAATGAAAAACCTAAAGAAATAAAAGAACAAAAATCTTTTAAAGGTTTTGCTGAGGGGAGAAGCAAATGACTAATGAACAAACCCTTTGGAAAGAAATAAAAGATGTTATAAATCCCACTATTTTAAAGAAACAAAATAAATATAAAAAATGGGATTATGGATATAATGTTGAATATGATTTTGTAGTAATAAGTAAAACTGGACAAATTGGACAAATCATTGAAATACAGAATCTCAGGATTGCTTTACCAACAGCAAATGAACCGTATAAACGAAGCAAAATCAAAGCGGAGCAAAGTTGGCAAAGATCAGAATATCCAAAAGAATTAAATAAAATTAAATCAAGGTTTGACTGGGATGAGTATCCCACTGACTTTAAAGAAAAGTGGTATGACTACATTGATAAAGAATTTAAAAAAAGAGATGAAGGGTTTTGGTTTTATAACAACGGTGAGCCTACTTACATTACTGGTTCTCATTACATGTATCTTCAGTGGTCAAAGATCGATGTTGGAGAAGCAGAATATAGAGCATCAAACAGATTATTTTTTATATTTTGGGAAGCCTGCAAAGCAGATCATAGGTCATATGGTATATGCTACCTCAAAAACAGAAGATCTGGATTTTCTTTTATGGCGTCAGCAGAACTCGTTAATCAAGCAACAATATGTTCCGATTCAAGATTTGGTGTATTATCAAAGACAGGGGCTGATGCAAAAAAAATGTTTACCGATAAAGTTGTTCCAATATCCATTAACTATCCGTTTTTCTTTAAACCCATACAAGATGGTATGGATCGTCCAAAAACAGAATTAGCATATAGAGTTCCGGCTTCAAAACTTACTAGAAGAAAACTAGATAGCAATGAACAATTAAAAGAACTAGACGGACTTGATACAACTATCGATTGGAAAAACACAGGAGACAACTCCTACGATGGTGAGAAATTAAAATTATTAGCACACGACGAAAGCGGAAAATGGGAAAGACCAGACAATATATTAAACAATTGGAGAGTTACAAAAACTACACTAAGATTAGGAAGCAGAGTCGTAGGCAAGTGTATGATGGGCTCAACTTCAAACGCATTAGATAAAGGTGGAGAAAACTTTAAAAAAATCTATAACAATTCAGACGTTACAACAAGAAATAAAAACGGACAAACAGCTTCTGGACTCTATTCTCTTTTCATCCCTATGGAATGGAACTACGAAGGATTCATGGATACTTTTGGATCACCTATATTCGTTGCGCCGCCAGATCCAGTCATCGGAATCGACGGTCTCACGATTACAGTCGGAGTCATTGAACACTGGGAAAACGAAGTAGAAGGTTTAAAGTCTGATCAAGATGCTTTAAATGAATATTATAGACAATTTCCAAGAACAACTAAACACGCTTTTAGAGACGAAACAAAGGAAAGTTTATTTAATTTAACTAGAATATACGAACAGATTGATCATAACGAAGAAATAGCAAACAAGCACTCTGTAACATCTGGAAATTTTCAATGGGTAGAAGGCATTAAAGATACTCAAGTTATATTTATGCCTAATCCTAAAGGTAGGTTTTTAGTTTCTTGGGTGCCTGAAAATAGTTTACAAAATTGCGTAATAATTAAAAATGGAACAAAATACCCTGGAAATGAACATATTGGTTCTTTTGGCTGTGACTCTTACGATATCAGCGGTACTGTTGATGGTAAAGGTTCTAAAGGAGCGCTTCATGGACTAACTAAGTTTAGCATGGAAAATGTACCACCTAATAGATTTTTTTTAGAATACATAGCTAGACCTGATACAGCTGAAATATTTTTTGAAGATGTTTTAATGGCTTGTATTTTTTATGGTATGCCTATACTAGCTGAAAATAATAAACCAAGATTATTATATTATTTTAAAAGAAGAGGATATAGAGGTTTTTCTATGAACAGACCTGATAAAGTTTGGAACAGGTTGTCAATTACAGAAAAAGAAATAGGTGGAATACCTAACTCTAGTGAAGATATAAAACAAGCTCATGCAGCAGCTATAGAATACTATATAGAAACACATGTAGGTAAATTAGAAAACGAACATGGTGATATGTATTTCCAGAGAACGTTAGAAGATTGGGCTAAATTCAATATTAATAATAGAACAAAACATGATGCTTCTATTAGTTCTGGTTTAGCTGTTATGGCTTGTAACAAAAACAAATATAGACCTATAGCTGAAGTAAATTTAAATAAAAAAATTAATTTAGGAATTCGTAGATATAATAACGAAGGATCTAATTCACAAATAATATAATGCATGAAGAAAATTTCAAATACATATAGTTCATTTCCTGATCAAGTAGTCTCTGATGAAATAAAGCAAAGCATCGATTACGGAGAACAAGTTGGTAAAGCTATTGAAGGAGATTGGTTTAGCGGTACTAGATCTGGTGTTGAAAACAGGTTTAATACACAGTATAATAATTTTAGAATGCGTAGATTATATGCTAGAGCTGAGCAACCGGTGCAAAAATATAAAGATGAATTAGCTATAAATGGTGATTTATCTTATTTGAATTTAGATTGGAAACCAGTACCTATTATACCTAAGTTTGTTGATATAGTGGTCAATGGTATGGATAACAAGTTATATGATATAAAAGCATTTGCTCAAGACCCTGAGTCAAGAAGGAAAAGATCTAAATACGCAGAGGACATATTAAGAGATATGCAAGCTAAAGAGTTTTTAAATGAATTAAAAGACACTATAGGTTTAGATCTATTTAACACCAACAAACCTGACGAGTTACCAGAAAATCAAGAGGAATTAGATCTTCATATGCAGTTGAGTTATAAAATGGCTACAGAAATTGCCTGTGAAGAAGCTGTAAACAACACTTTAGAATACAACAAATATCAATTAACTAAAAGAAGAGTAATAGAAGATTTAGTCGTATTAGGTATGGGTTGTTCAAAAACAAGTTGGAATAAATCTGAGGGAGTTACAGTAGAATATGTTGACCCAACTAGACTAGTACACTCATACAGCGATGATCCTAATTTTGAGGATTTATGGTATGTTGGAGAAATAAAACCTATATCCTTAGCTGAGTGTAAAAAATTATTTCCTAACTTAGGCCCTGACGAACTAGAGAGACTAGAGCAGTACCAGGGTAATAGCAGTCACTTATACAACTGGAATGGAAGAAGAGACGGTAATGCTATTTATGTAATGTTTTTTGAATATAAAACTTATAGTGAGCAAGTTTTTAAAATTAAAAGAACATCTACGGGTTTAGAAAAAGCTTTAGAAAAACCTGACACGTTTAATCCAGAAGAAAATGACAACTTTGAAAGAGTTTCTAGATCAATAGAGGTTTTATATACTGGTGCTAAAGTATTAGGTTATGACATGATGCTAGACTGGAGAATGGCTGAAAACATGACTAGACCAAAATCTAATCTAGTTAAAGTTAATATGAATTATTCTATGTGTGCTCCTAGAATTTATCAAGGTAGAGTAGAGTCTTTAGTTAGTAGAATGATGGGCTTTGCAGATATGATTCAATTGACACATTTAAAGATACAACAAGTTATATCTAAAATAATACCTGATGGTGTGTTTTTAGATGTAGATGGCTTAGCTGAAGTTGATTTAGGAAATGGAACTAATTATAACGCTAAAGAAGCTTTAAACATGTATTTTCAAACTGGTAGTATATTAGGTAGATCTATGACTACTGAAGGAGATCAAAACGCTGGCAGAATACCAATACAAGAATTAAGTACTAATTCTGGTCAAGGTAAAATACAATCTTTAATATCTACTTACCAGTACTATCTACAAATGATTAGAGATGTAACAGGATTAAATGAAGCTAGAGATGGTAGTGGTCAAAATTCTGATTCTTTGGTAGGTCTTCAAAAATTAGCTGCAGCCGCTTCTAATACCGCAACTAAACATATTTTAAATTCTTATTTGTACATTACTCTAAGAACATGTGAGAATATAGTACTAAGAACTTCTGATTCTATAGAGTTTGCTTTAACTGAAGAAGCTTTAAATAATAGTATATCAACTTGGAGCGTAGGTCAATTATCTGATACAAAAAGTATACACTTAGCTGATTATGGTATTTATTTTAATATGGTTCCTGATGAAGTTGAAAAAGAACAATTAGAACAAAATATTCAAATGGCTATACAAAGTGGTAGTATAAACCTTGAGGATGCTATAGATATTAGACAAATACATAATTTAAAATTAGCTAATCAAATGATTAAGCTAAAGCGTAAAAAAGCCGCTGAAGCTGCTCAACAAGCTAATGAAGCTAACATAGCTGCGCAAGGACAGGCTAATGCTCAAGCATCTGAAGCTTCCGCTATGGCAGAGGTTCAGAAAAAACAAGCTACTGCTGATACTGAATTAAAAATAGCTAAAGGTAAAAATGCTTTTGAAATAGAAAAATTAAGAGTTGAAGCTGGCATAAAAAGAGAGTTAATGGATTTAGAATTTAACTACAACATGCAGTTAGGGCAACAAAAAATTGCTAGAGAAGCAGAAAGAGAACAAGACATAGAAAAAAGAAAAGACGAAAGAGCTAAAATCATAGGCACACAGCAAAGTGCTATGATCGACCAAAAGAAAAATGATCTATTACCAATTAATTTTGAAAACAAAAGTGGTATGGGCATTTAATTATTAATTATTATATTATATTATATTATGGCAACACAATCAGAAAAAGATACAAAAGAGCCTCTTAAAATAAAAAAGAAACCAAGAGCAAAAAATCTAAACAAAACAAACGAAATTACTAAAATAGATATTCACGCTGAAAAAAGACAAATTGAAAAAGATAAAGAACCTACTAAAATTCAATTAAAAAGTGAGGAACCAGCTAAAGTAGAAACTAAAAAAGTAAATGTTTTAGAAGAAGTTGTAGATAAACCTATTGAAAAAGAAGAAGTAACGGAAGTTATAACTGAAAAAGTAGTTGAAAACATAGAACCTGCAAAAGAAATTGTAGAAGAACAAAACAGTTTACCTGATAATGTAGGTAAATTAGTTTCTTTTATGAAAGAAACAGGTGGTACTGTTGAAGATTACGTTACACTAAATAAAGACTATAATAAGTATGATGACAAACTACTTGTTAAAGAATTTTATAAAAAAACTAGACCACATCTCAACGAAGAGGAAGTTAATTTCGTAATGAAAGATAATTTTACTTATGATGAAGAAGTGGACGAAGAGAGATTTGTACGTAAGCAAAAACTAGCGTACAAAGAAGAAGTTGCAAAAGCCAAGAACTTTTTAGAGCAAATGAAAGGTAAATACTATGATGAAATCAAGTTGAGGCCATCTGTTACTAATGAGCAGAAAAAAGCTATGGACTTTTTACAACAATACAACAAAGAACAATCAACCATTGCTAGTAGACGTAGTGATTTTGTTAATAAGACTAAAACACATTTTCAAAACGATTTTGAAGGTTTCAATTTTAATGTAGGAGAAAAAAAGTTTAAGTACAAATTATCAAACCCTGAAGATATAAGTCAAAATCAAACTGATGTTGGAAAATTCATAAATAAGTTTATGGACAAAAACGGAAATATTGAAGATTTAGATGGATATCATAAGGCTATGTATGCTGCAAGAAACACTGACAAACTAGCACAACATTTTTATGAGCAAGGTAAAGCCGACGCTACTAAAGATATTGTTGCAAAGTCTAAAAATATAAACTCTACCCCAAAACCTATGGACACTGGTGAAACATTGCCTAATGGTTGGAAAGTTAGAGCTATATCAGGAGCGGATTCGACTAAGTTGAAAATTAAAAAAAGAACATAAAAAATAAATAAATAAATAATGGCGTTAATACCAAATCCAGGCGGGAACGGTGCGTTCCCAGCCTCAATAACTCCCATGCCAAACCAAGTAACTGTACAGGATAATTATGTAAATTTCCAAGACATTGCTGGTGGTTTTAATCAATGGGCACAACAATATCTACCTGAGCTTTATGAGCAAGAAGTAGAAAGATACGGAAACAGGACTTTGTCTGGTTTCTTGAGAATGGTAGGAGCTGAAATGCCTATGACTTCTGATCAAGTAATTTGGACAGAACAAAATAGACTTCATGTAGCTTATGATAATGCAATAGTTGCAGCAAATGCTAACTCTACTATAACTGTAACTATAACACCGGGTGCTAATAACCCAGCTACTTCTGCTATTAGAGAAGGTAACACTATCTTAATAACTGATGTTTCAACAGGTTTATTATCTGCTAAAGCTTTAGTTACTGATAGAACTTCTGGTGCTACTACTGATGGTTACACTATTGTAGCTGTACTATATGAAACTACTTCAGCTGCTTTAGCTGCTGGTTTAAAAGGTGCAGGTAACGTAGTTAAGCTATTTGTATATGGTTCTGAATTTCCAAAAGGAAGTAATGGAATGGGTGGAGCAATCGAGCCAGGCGTTACTACTTTTGTTAACTCACCAATTATCTTAAAAGATAACTATGAGTTAAGTGGATCAGATGCTGCACAAATTGGATGGATCGAAGTCGCTACTGAAGACGGAACTTCTGGATACTTATGGTATCTAAAAGCCGAGTCTGAAACTAGATTAAGATTTGAAGATTACATGGAAATGTCAATGGTTGAAGGTGTTCTTCAAGCTAATGTGAATGCCAATACTCAGTTTCCAGGTGGAGCTGCTTTTGGTGGACCAGGTGCTGGACAACAAATCAAAGGTACAGAAGGTTTATTTGCCGCTATAGAAAATAGAGGTAATGTTTTTCAAGGATTTGCAGGCGCTGCTGCTCCAGGTTCTGGTGCGTTAGGTGATTTTGATGCAATTCTTAAAAACTTAGATAAGCAAGGTGCTATTGAAGAAAACATGTTATTCTTATCTAGAGCTACTGCTCTTGATTTTGACGATATGTTGGCTGCAACTAACGGTGGATATGCTTCTACTACAGCTGCTTCTTATGGTTTATTTGATAATGAATCAGAAATGGCGTTAAATTTTGGATTTTCAGGTTTTAGAAGAGGTTCTTATGACTTCTATAAGACTGATTGGAAATACTTAAATGATGCTACTACAAGAGGTATGTCTAAGCAAATAGATGGTGTGATGATTCCAGCTGGAACATCTACAGTGTATGATCAAATGTTAGGATCAAACATTAGAAGACCTTTCTTACACGTTAGATATAGAGCTTCTGAAACTGAAGATCGAAGATTCAAAGCTTGGATAACTGGATCTGTTGGTGGTGCTTATACTACTGATTTAGATACAATGAGAGTCAATTTCTTATCTGAAAGATGTTTAGTTACACAAGCTGCTAATAACTTCGTGTTATTCAAAGGAGCATAATTAATTATTAACATTTAAAAAATAAGAAAATGGGTTATATAAAATTCAACAAAGCAGCAACTACCAATGGTGGTAGAGCTGACTTACTACCTGCAGATGACGTAATGCACGTGAGTGTGCCAACTGCAACAGGTATTGTATTAACGTTTGGAGAAAACACAGCTGTAGATACAGCTACTTTGGTTTATCCTACGCAGAGCGCTGCTCAAATCGCTCTAATAAGAGATGCAGTAAATGATGCTATTGAATCTGCTAACGGAGCTTCTGGCCCCGCTATCAGAGTGGTAATGTCTGATATTACATCAGTCACTATTGGATAAAAACAATAATAAGATCCCGCTTCGGCGGGGTCTTTTTTAATTATTATATTATATTATATTATGGAAACAAAAGAAAAGAAAAAGCCTGTGGCAAAAGCTCCAGCAGTTCCTCAAATAAAAAAAGATATTTGGGAATATAAAACAAGAAGATATTATTTAACTGGTAATAAAAAACCACTAACACATACTATACCTTCAAGACACTCTACAAGATACCCTTTAGTTTGGTTTGATCCAAATTTAGGATATGAAAGAGAAATAAGATATGCTACTAATCAAAAAAGCATATTTGTTGACGATCAGAAAGGAAATGTAACTCTTCAACATATTGTTTTTGAAGACGGTATATTAGTTGTTGCTAAAGAAAAAAGAGTTTTACAAGAATTCTTATTACATCATCCTCATAGAAATGTTATATTTGGTGAGTTTGATCCAGTTTTAAAAGCAGAAAATGAGTTTGAAGAAATAGAAGTAGAAATAGACGCTTTAAACACAGCTTACGAAATGGATATGGATCATGCAGAAGCTATATTAAGAGTTGAGGTTGGTTCTGAGGTAACTAAATTAACTTCTAAGGAATTAAAAAGAGATTTGTTACTATTCGCAAGAAGAAACCCAGATCTATTCTTAGACTTAGCTAATGATGAAAACGTTATATTAAGAAACTTTGCTATACAAGCAACGGAATTAAATATAATAAACTTAAGTCAAGATCAAAGATCATTTACTTGGGCAAGTAATGGACGTAAACTAATGAACATTCCTTTTGATGAAAACGCTTACTCGGCTATAGCTGCGTGGTTTAAAACAGATGAAGGGCTTGAGGTTTATCGATCAATAGATAAAAAGTTAAAATAACAAGTGACTATAAATAGGGTGGTATTCTGCCACCCTTTTTTTTTAAATAAAAAATATGAACGTAAACACTGTATACCAAACTGTACTTAGTATATTAAATAAAGAACAAAGAGGTTATTTAACTCCATTTGAGTTTAACACAATAGCTTCTCAAGTTCAATTAGAAATATTTGAAAAATATTTTGAAGATTTAAATATGCAATTAAGAATACCTCAAAATGATAGTGAATACGTTGATAGAGTAAAAACAATAGAAGAAAAAATAGATAAATTTAGAACATCTAAAGATATAACAGTAGCCTTAGTTAACGGTTTTGGTACTTTTGATTTTTCAGCTTTATCGCCTTCAGTTCATAGATTCGGTAGTGTAGATTTCACTGACAGAACATTATTACCAGTAACAATAGAAAAAGTTACTAGTCATGAATTAATGTTAGCTAGAAGATCTCAATTCACAACTCCAACATCTAAATTTCCTCAATGTTCTATTGAAGGTACTACAATAAAAATATTACCAGCTATACCAACTAGTGCAGTTGTTGGAATAACAAAATCCTACACATTGGAATATATTAAAAAACCTGACGCTCCTGTTTGGGGTTTTACAATTGGTTCACTAGGTCAATATATATACGCAACTGGTGCCTCAACTAATTTTGAAATATCAGACTTAGACCAGTCTGAGTTAATACTAAGGATACTAGCATATGCCGGTCTTGTTGTTAGAGATCCTGAAATAACTCAATCTGCGGCAGGTGCAGCAGCAATGATAGATCAATCACAACAACAATAAGATATGACTAAAACATCCGCAACAATACCTATTCAAGAAAACGACGCAGTATACTACGCTGGGCAAATGAAGCTTGCTTTGGCAGCTGGACAATCTAAAGCAACATTTAATCCAGGTGATGGTGGTCCTCTTAATACAGTATTAATTTCTAATTATAATAGTGCATTAGTAGCCGTGACAGATACAGCTAATTTTGATATACATATATTAGCTAATCAAACAGCTCTACCTACCTTAGCTAATAAAGTAGCTGCAGATAAGTTTTACGTTGAAGATTCCACTAATAACACAGTTAACTTTCTTGCTAACGGTGTTGCTGGGGCTGGGGAATTTATATTCCTTCAGTTAACAGAACGTGCGGTAGAAAACAACTGGGGAAGTTATAGCTATTTATCATTAGATGATATAATAAATAATTTTTTAATGGCTTACATTGGAGATGACAAGATTCTTCAAAAAGTAAAAAGAACAGATGTTTTATTTCACGCTAGAAGAGCTATGCAAGAATTGTCTTATGATATACTACCTTCAGCTAAATCTATTGAATCAACAATACCTATTACTTTAACAGTTCCATTACCCATAGATTACGTTAATTATGTAAGATTATCATGGGCAGATGCTCAGGGAGTATTAAGAACTATATATCCTTTAAATGGTTTAAGTGGTAATCCTACTGAATTACCTATAGATGATGGCAAGGGAGTTCCTACTCAAAGTTCTTTTGGAAACAATTTAGAAGCAGCGCAATCAATTATTGAAAGCAGATGGGAAAAAACTAATCAATCTAATATTTCTGGTAGTTCACAAAGTAACGACAGTAATGGTATATATGATGAAGTATGGTGGAAACAAGCATATGGTCAAAGATATGGTTTACAACCAGAGCTAGCACAATCCAATGGATACTTCAGTGTAAATCAAAGATTAGGATCTTTTAGTTTTTCAAGTAATTTATCACAAAAAGTTATAATGATAAATTACATATCTGATGGATTAGCTGTAGATCTAGACTCTTTAGTTCCTAAAATGATAGAAGAAGCTATGTACGCTAAAATACTATCATCTATAGCTTATTTGTCAAGAAACGTTGACGGCAATTCTAAAGCGTTATTTAAAAGAGATGCTTATGCAAAAACTCGTAATGCAAAAATAAGACTATCAAATCTAAAACTTGATGAAATAGTGCAAGTTTTTAGAGGTCAATCGAAATGGTTTAAATCTTAATTAAATGCAAAGAAAGTTTCAACACACTTTTACAAAGTCTAAAATGAATCAAGACTTAGACGCTAGGCTACTACAACCAGACGAGTATAGAGAGGGTACTAATATAGCTGTTTCTAGAGCTGAGTCAGACGACGTAGGTGCATTAGAGAACATTTTGGGAAATGAAATAATTTCTAATTTAGAAATTGCAAATGTTTTTTTAGAACAGGTTATTGGTTGGAAAATAAACGAAAACACTAATAAAATATATTTATTTGTAACAGATTATCAAGACAATTCTTTAGATCAAATCAGTAATTTTACACCAATTGGATCAACTAATAAAATAGTTTTAGTTGATACTATTGCTAATATAACCTCTACAATAGTTGAGGGTAGGTTTTTGAATTTCTCATGGAACAGTCCTGTTTTAGACGCTATATTTTTAGAAGACTTAATGTTTTTTACTGATAACAGGAATCAACCAAGAGTTATCAATGTCAAAACAGCTGAATCAAATCCTGATTACTACTTTAGTGAAGATCATTTATCTTTAGCTAAATATTACCCTTATAAAACTATTGAGCTAAATCAAGAGACCAAAATAAGTGGTCTTTTTTATAATAAAGATATAACTAGTCTAACTTTTCCTGGAGGTGGGGGTAATGGTGCTTTGTCTATATATCCTTATTTTGCTATACCTAGCACTAACACGGTGCTTATAAAAAGCTTAGTTAATAATATAGGAATGACAGGTTTTTTACAAGTTGGAGATGAAAGTTGGAATTTTAAAGTTGCTTACGTACAAGAAACAACCATCTTGTTGCAGGGTGTTGCAAATGTTACTTTAGTTTTTATAGACAGAGATTTATCAACTGCTCAAACACCTGGATCTACCATTACCAATGGTACTGTTTCTAGTTTATCATTTATAGATGAAAACGCTAAAGACGTTAGTTCACCTTGGTTTAGACAAGATGCTGTAAAATTAACTATTGACAATGTTAATTTACAACAAGGTGATAATATTGAATATGCTCTTGCTGGTACTGATAGGTATAAATACGCCCAATCATTATATGAATTTGGAACAAGGTCACCTTATAATAACATAGGAACTACACCACGTGGAATTGATAATCATTTTCCAAACAACTCCCAGTCTCAATCTGCTAAAGTTGGGCATTGCAGAATTACACACCCAAGGTTAGATCCTTTAAAATATTATGTTGTAACAACTGTTACTAACGGCACAAGCAATAATCCTTCTTTTAAAGTTTCAAGACTTACTCAATTAGTTAATGGAGCACTAGTGGCTGATCCAACTGAGTTTTATGGTGTGTTAAATAGAGGTGATGTTTTAACTATTCATCAACCAAATATTTTCTATAATCAAAACTTCTCAGGAGATGATGCTTTTTTAGAAGATAAATTTATAAGATTTTCTTATAGATTTAAATACGATGATGGTCAGTATTCTTTATTATCTCCATTTACTCAAGAAGTTTTTATACCTAAACAAAAAGGTAATTTCTTAAAAAAAGTAGGAGTTCAAGCTTCTACTGGTGCATTAGATAATAATTACGTACCACAAGAAAATATTGCAGGAGAAAACACTATTGTTGATTTCATGGAAAATGAAGTAACACAAATAAAGCTGCGAATACCATGTGAGTATGCTATTAACACATTAAGAGATAATCTAAAAATTGATGAAATAGAAATATTATACAAACAATCTACACAAGCTTCTATAAAAATCATAGACGCTATAAGTGTTGAAGATGATTCTATAGTTTCTAACACTACTAAATTCTTTGAATTTATATATGACTCTAAAGAACCTATTAAAACTTTAAAATCTAGTGAAACAACTAGAGTGTATGACAACGCTCCAGTTAGAGCAAAAACATTATCATCAGCTGGCAATAGAGTAATATTAGGTAATTTTTATGATAGACATAGTTCCCCTAATAATTTAAATTATTTCGTTGGGGCTGGTAGAAAATTTACACCGGCAGAGCATTCTAAACCTACAACTTCAAATTTAGACTACCCTTCAGATCTTTTACCAAATAAATTCTCTACAGTATCATATCCAAAATCTAGTTTAAAACAGAACAGAAGTTATCAAGTTGGATTAATATTACAAGACAGATATGGAAGATCTTCAGACGTTATACTTTCATCTATAACAACTGATCAATTCATTTTAGATACAGGAGCTTTTTTTAATAACCCAATAAACTTTGGTGGTTCTACTATTTTTCATAAATATTTAGATTCAGTAATAGATCCTTTAACAGCTGAGTCAGCTATAAAAACCAGTCCAGTAACTAGAGCTGGAATTGTAGATTGGCCAGGTGACTCTTTAAAATTATTATTTTCACAACTTATACCTCAAGAAATACCTACATTAGCAGGTTATCCAGGTTTATATGAAGACCCATTTGTAGTAGCGACAGCAACTATATCTTATAGTTTTAACGCTGCGGGCTTTGCTCAAACTGGACTTATACCTAATTTAAAACCAGGTATGCTTTGTGAATGGACAAGCGGTGGTGTTGATTATGAAACTTACGTTTGGACACTTGTTAACAATGGGCAGTTTGTGTTTTTTTTAAATGAAAATGGTTCTGGATCTGTTGCTTACCCAAACGCGGGCGACGTATGTACTTTTAGTTACAGTAGTAAACCTTTAGGTTGGTATTCTTACAAAGTAGTAATTAAACAATTACAACAAGATTATTATAATGTTTATCTACCTAGTTTACTAAATGGTACTCCAGTTATAAAACCTTTTGAATTAAACTGTACATTTACTAATGGTAGTAATTTAGTACAGGTGGATCCTATAGGTGATATAGAATATTTAACTTTTCCTTTATTAGAAGGAATGAAAGTTGTAGCTGGTGTTAATACGTATTATATAAATAACATATTAAACTATAAGCAATTTGAAATATCTGGACTCGCTTTATCTAATTATACGGCTCTACCTGCTTCGTTAAGTATAGAGTCTGCTATGGCCAACTCTTTTACACAGCCAGATCAATCAAGTCTTAATGTTGGAACTCAAGGAGCAGAGGTTGCATTGACAGGTTCACCTGGTTCTTTAGGTAAAGTTAAAGGTACTGTAGTAAACGAAACAATAGATGGACAAACAATAAAGGTGTTAAAATTTGAAGTAACTGCTGTTGGTACTAATTATAAAAATGGAGAATCTTACACTATACCAGCTTTAATACCTACTGGGGGTGCAAGTGGTTATCCTGCAATAAGTTTTGTATTGGTAACTTCTAATATAAAAGTTCAATCAACTACTTTTAGTAAATCCTCTAGTCCTGGAGTTTTAAATACAACAACATTGTTAACTGACAATGCTAATAAAGTTCCGCCTGCTTTAAACGAAACAAGTCCTGTTCAACAGAACTATTCAACAAGTGAAGTAAAGCTAATACCTAGATATGCAAAAGATGGTAGATGGGAAGCTACAACTGGTGATCCTTATTTCTTAGTTAATGATAAAGTTCCTTCCTCTATATTTCCAAGTAAAGAAGAAATGCAAGTACAGTCTTTAGGTAATTTTGAAAGTATATATCCAAGAGCTAGCTACAACGGTCTTTACAATGCTTTGAACGATCCTACAGTGGCTACAATTCAAAATAGATTTAATATTGGTGAAGATTCACAAACTACTCTACCTGTGTCTCAAGCAGAAACAACACCAGCTGCTTTTGAAACTACTCCTGTAGAAACTAATTTAGAAATATATTACGAAACAAGTACTTCTGGTAATATTAAAGATTTAAACACTTTAATTAGAAAGACTATATCTGTACCTTTAACATTTGTGGACTCTACACTTACCACAACGATAATAGGCTCAACAAACGCTCCTATAATAATCAACGAGTCACTAGACTTCACTAGTAATCCAACTTTAGCTACAGTTATATTAAAAGATCAAAACTTTGATACTTTAAAATATTATTCTACAACTGTTTCAGAAATAAACGTTAAAGATATTAATATATCAACTCCTCAATATGCTAATGGTTATCCACTACCAAGCGGATGTATAGAATTTACAAAGTTTGCAGTGGATGATGCAAGTAATCGGTTTGTTATAAAAATAAACAATAAATTTCCAGCTTATAATGCAGGGCCTAATTCTGATTTAAATGTTATATTTTTTAATGTTAATTTTAAATTTA
>Ga0114915_1000382_pt1 | contig 20567 bp, 25 predicted proteins | sample MalvirAntarct_55_FD_87288 | JGI IMG/M metagenome (GOLD analysis project Ga0114915, IMG submission 87288) | Marine viral communities from the Global Malaspina Expedition - Malaspina viral metaG Antarct_55 | ecosystem: Environmental > Aquatic > Marine > Oceanic | place: South Georgia Island...
CAATGCCCATAGCTAGCAATGCCTGCATTTCAGATTCAGCAATATCGGCTTCGCGCTGACTCAGCGCCACACTCAACGGGACTAGTAGCGGCTGACAAACCACACCAGCATCAGCTTGCTGCTGCTTTAAGCGCTCATAAACAATGCGCTCATGAGCGGCGTGCATATCGACCAAGACCAAGCCTTCGGTGTTTTGCGCCAAGACATACACGCCATGAAGCTGGGCGATGGCGTAGCCCAGAACTGGCGTATTGGTGGCTTGCTCAGCAGGCATGCTAGGCGCTTCAGTTCCACTCGTTAAGTAGCTGGCAAAACCATCGCGCGCAGGAGCACTGGAGCGCCAATCTAGCCCGCCTTGTTGAGGGGAGTAGTTGGGCTGCCAGGCTTGTGGCTCAGACTGTGATGCAGCGTTCGCAAAGTTTGCAGCACCCATCGAAGCAAAAGCCTGCTCAGCAGCTGGAGCCAAAGACCCAGTAGGCTGCGCATCATCGGGACGCACTTCTGCTAAAGCGCGATGCAAGCCACGATAAATCAGGTCATGCACCAAGCGATGCTCGCGAAAACGCACTTCATGCTTGGTTGGATGCACGTTGACATCGACAGTGCCGGGGTCGATGTCCAAAAACAGCACAAACGCCGGATGGCGGCCGTGATACAGCACATCGGCATAGGCTTGACGCACTGCGTGCGAAACCACTTTATCGCGCACCATGCGGCCATTAACGAAGAAGTATTGCAGATCGGCTTGAGCCCGCGAAAACGTCGGCAGGCCCAACCAACCATGCAGGCGCGCGCCGGCAGCCTCTTGATCTAGCGGATGCGCAGCGGCAACAAACTGCGGCCCACAAATATGGCTTAAACGCCGCAGCATCTCTGCCTCGCTAGTCGCAGGCTTCAGCTGCCATAACACGCGCGCATTGTGCGTAAGACTGAATGATACTTGCGGCGAGACCAGCGCCAAGCGCCGCACCACTTCTTCTAAATGGCGAAACTCGGTGGCCTCAGTGCGCATAAATTTGCGCCGAGCCGGTGTATTAAAGAATAAATCGCGCACCTCGACCGAGGTGCCGCGTGGATGTCGCGCCGGCTCAATCACCGCCGACATATCACGGCCCTCAGTGCGCACCGACCAGCCCAAGCCTGTCGTGTCGGTGCTTGAGGTCAGCGTTAAGCGAGACACCGACGCAATGGATGCCAGCGCTTCGCCGCGAAAGCCTAGTGTGGCCACGGCCTCGAGATCATCGACATGATGGATTTTGCTGGTGGCGTGGCGCGCTAACGCCAAAGGCAGATCGTCTTGGGCGATACCGTCGCCATCATCACGCACACGCAGGCAGGCCAAACCACCCTGCTCAATATGCACATCGATAGCGCGGGCACCGGCATCAAGCGCATTTTCAATCAGCTCTTTAACCACCGATGCCGGCCGCTCAACCACTTCACCAGCGGCAATTTGGTTAGCTAGGCGAGCATCTAAAAGCGCTATGCGGGCCACGAATTAATCTCGGTCAAACCAAGTGCCGGGCACTGGAAATTGTTGGCAAAAACGCACAACAGCCGCACCAATCGCCTGCGCCACATCACGCTGATAGCTCGCACTAATTAGACGATCTTCTTCATCAGCATTAGAAATAAACCCAGTCTCAACCAAAAGCGAGACCATGCCGGGCTCTTTTAATACCGCAAAGCCAGCTTGCTCGACACGCTTGCTATGCAGTCGATTCACAACATTAGGCAGCGACTGCAAAATCAGCTTACCCATTTCTAGGCTGTGCTTAAGCGTTCCTTCCACCATCATGCCGGCGAGCATATCGGTTAAATCATCATTCTCAGCAACCACACCACCGATCAAGTCAGACTTGTTTTCTTGTTCAGCGAGCTGTTGCGCAAAGCGCGAGGTCGCACCTTTGGCACCCTGCAATGACAGGGCAAAAACCGAGGCGCCATTTGCAGAGCGGTTAGCTGCGGAGTCGGCATGCACCGAAATAAAAATATCGGCCTTATGTTCATATCGCGCAATTTTCCGCCGCTGCTGTAGCGGAATAAAGAAGTCGCTGTCGCGAGTTAGTCGAGCCGTAATGCCTTTTTGCTTGCCCAAATAATCGGCCAATGACCGGGCAATGGCTAAAGTTACGTGCTTTTCATAGGTGCCACGACGACCAATAGCGCCGGGATCCTGACCTCCATGTCCAGCGTCGATGCTGACAATAATGTCTCGGCCATTTTTCTTGCCCGCAAACAAACCACCAAACACTGAGGTTGGCTCAGGCTTGACGATAGGCGCTGGCGATGCCGCTGCTGTGGCTATTTTCCCCGAAGCCACCACGCCTAAATCTATGACTAGGCGATACATACCTTGGGCATTCACTGGCAGCATGAAAATGGCGGCCTCAGCCTCTTCGTTCAACTCAACAATGAGCTTGCTACGACTGCCGCTACCATTGAGTGACATGCGTTGCACTGGACCAACCTGCGATGGAAAGTCCCGTGCCGAAAGTCGCGTTGTCGTATTTGGCACAGTAACGACTAAACGCCCAGGCGAAGTTTCTTCGCTAACGCGAAATTCGGTATTGCTGGAAAACTCAACCACCAAACGCGTTTTGCCCTCATAGTTGCCAGTGCGTGCACCGACTAGCTCTGCCGCCTGCGCTCCTAGCGCCATGACACAACACATCAGCAACAACAGTTGCTGTATCCATTTATTCATACCAGTCTCGCTAATAGTTGCTCGCCACGCAGCGTATGCGCCGTGATGGTGGCTACGCGCCCGTCAGCCAACTCGTGGCTCACCGGCGCTAAAGAAATGTCCCAATCTGGCGTTGGCAGCAAGGGCTCGCCTTGCGACGGCCACTCCACCAAGCTCAGCTGATCAGATGAAAAATAGTCACGAAAGCCAATCAGCTCTAACTCTTCCGGATCGATCAACCGATATAAATCGAAATGATTCACCGTATTGCCGTTTAAAACGTAGGGCTCAACCAAGGTGTAGGTTGGACTTTTAACTGCGCCCTGATGCCCCAATGTCTGCAATAAGCCTCGCACCAATGTGGTTTTGCCAGCACCTAAGTCGCCTTGCAAATACACCGTCGCGCCGCAGACATCGGTCGCAAAACACGCGCGCGCAATGTCTCCGCCCAGCTGCTCGGTAGCTGATGCATCGGGCAGCGCCCGCTGATAGCGAGTTAATGTAGCTACTGTAGGGGCTAAACGGCTGGTCATAGCAATGGCTTACAGATGGTGACTAACTGCTAAGGATGTCAGAATGTGCGCCATGACGCGAATCCCTTTACATGAAAACGCGAGTTTATCGCGCAATGAGCTGCTGGCCTTAAAAGCCGATATTGCGCTCTGGGCGCGCGAGCTTGGCTTTCAGCAAATGGGCGTCAGCGACATTGATTTAGGTGAGCATCCGCAGCATTTGGCGGATTGGCTAGAGCAAGGCTACGAGGCCGGGATGGCATGGATGCACGAGCCAAAACGTGTGGCGCCAGCAGATTTGGTGCCGAACACGCAGCGCATCATCAGCCTGCGCATGGACTACCTGCCTGCCGAACCACGCATTCACGAAATTTTGGGCGATGCCGACCGTGCCTATATTGCACGCTATGCGCTGGGCCGCGACTATCACAAGCTCATCCGCAAACGCGTGCAAAAGCTAGCCGACCGCATGGCTGAGGCGATTGGGCCATTTGGCTATCGCGCCTTTGTCGACTCCGCACCCGTGCTAGAAAAAGCCATTGCCGCGCAAGCTGGCCTCGGCTGGGCCGGGAAACACACGGTGATCATCAATCGCCAAGCGGGCTCGTACTTTTTCTTGGCCGAACTCTTTACCGACTTACCGCTGCCCGTTGACGAACCAGTAAGCAGCCATTGCGGCACCTGCTCGGCCTGCATTGATATTTGCCCGACGCAGGCGATTATTGCGCCTTATGTGCTCGATGCCGGCAAATGCATTAGCTATTTGACCATTGAGTATCGCGGCGTGATTGCTGAGCCACTGCGCCGAGCCATCGGCAATCGTATTTTCGGCTGTGATGACTGCCAGCTCGTGTGCCCATGGAATCGCTACGCGCAGGCCAGCCAAGAGCCAGCTTTTACGCCGCGCCATGACTTCGATGGCCCGCCGCTGCTGGACCTATGGGCTTGGGATGAAATTACTTGGCTGAGCAAAACTGAAGGAATGCCATTACGCCGCATGAGCTACGCGAGCTGGCTGCGCAATCTATCGATGGCATTAGGCAATGCGCCCGCCAGCGCCGACATCGTGCAGGCACTGGCGATGCGCCGCGATGAGCTGAGCGCCAGCGGCATGCTCAATGATGTGCTCACTGAACATATCGACTGGGCCATTAACGAGCAGACGCTAAAGCTTCACGCAGCGCAGTAGCAACTTAGTTATCGCTAAAGCCTGGCAACTTAAAGAAGTACTGGCGGTAATAGCGCAACTCTTCGATTGAGTCCTTCACGTCATCCAAGGCCAAATGCGAACTTTGCTTAGTGAAGCGCTGCAATAAATCGGGATACCAACGACGTGCTAGCTCCTTTACCGTGCTCACATCGAGGTTGCGGTAATGAAAAAAGGCTTCGAGTTTGGGCATAGTGCGGTATAAGAAGCGGCGATCTTGGCAAATTGAGTTGCCGCAAATTGGCGATTTTTTCGGATCAACGAAGCGACTCAAAAACTCCAGCGTTTGCGCTTCGGCATCGGCCTCGGTCAATGTGCTGCGGCGCACGCGCTCGATTAAACCAGATTGGCCATGCTGACGTGTATTCCACTCATCCATGGCGTTAAGCACGATGTCTTTTTGATGGATGGCTAGCACAGGGCCTTCCGCCAACACGTTCAAATGTGCATCGGTCACGATCGTGGCCATTTCGATAATGCGATCGGTATCGGGGTTTAGGCCCGTCATTTCGAGATCGATCCAAACTAAATTTCCGACCTTATTATGATTCATGAACACTCCTAGTTGCCGTCAGTGGCACAATGCCCGCAGCATAGCAGAGCGCAACACCATTGCAGTCACCCAACAACGAGATAGGCCATGAGCCAACGCCGCATTAGTCGCCAACAAAGTTTTCGTATCGATCGCATTCAGGCTGAACGCATTGCGCGCGCCGCCAAACGTGAAGCCAAAGCCGAAGCATTGCTCGATGGTGGCGCCCTCGGCGTCGAGCAACGCGGCCGCATCATCGCGCATTATGGTGTGCAGCTTGCCGTTGAGGCGCTCGATGGCGAGCTCATTGGACAGCGCTTTCGCTGCCATCGGCGCGCCAACCTAGAAGCCTTAGTTACCGGCGATGAAGTCATTTGGCAGCCTGCTACCGAGGTCGCTACTGGCGTTATTACGGCGATACTGCCACGCCGATCTGTGCTGGTACGCCCTGACCCATACAATAAGCTCAAGCCTGTTGCGGCAAATATCGATTTGATTTTACTGATCATTGCGCCCGAGCCAACGCCATCAGCTGAACTCATCGACCGCTATTTAATCGCCTGCGAAGCCACTGACATTCGGCCAATACTCGTGCTCAATAAGGCCGACTTACTGACTGAAAAAAACCATGATGAGTTAACTGAGTTGCTCGCCAGCTTTGCCGCACTCGGCTATGAAACCCGCACGCTTTCAGCACATGGCGACACCGGCGACCTAGAAGCTTTGGTGGCGCAACACACTGTGGTGTTTGTCGGCCAATCCGGCGTCGGCAAGTCATCGCTCATCAATACCTTACTGCCGGATGTCGCGCAAAAGGTGAAAGAGGTGTCCACCGGCTCCAAGCTCGGCCAGCACACCACCACCACCGCCTGTTGGTTCGATATTCCCACAGGTGGCGCGCTTATCGACTCGCCGGGCATTCGTGAGTTTGGCGTGTGGCATATGAATAAAGAAGAGCTGCTCGCCGGCTTTATCGAGTTCCAGCCTTTTGCTGGCCAATGCCGATTCCGTAATTGCGCTCACGCCAGCGAGCCTGGTTGCTCGTTCCATCAAGCGGTTCTCGATGGCCATATCCAGCCGCGCCGCTTCGCTAGCTTTCAGAAGCTGGTCAACGACATCGGCACACGATAACGACGTGCTAAGCGCGATATAGCCGCGAGATAATCAGCTTGCGCTAGAGCCCAAGCGGTCGCATGCGTATACTGCCTGACTTTCTCGCCACACTGAGTCACATCATGGATCGCGCTATTGAGTTTGTAACCAACCACCACATGCTGGTGGCTACGTTTATCGCCCTGCTAGCGGCGTTTGTTTTCACGGAAATCCAGCGCGGTGGCCGCCGCATTTCGCCCGCCGACCTAACTCGCTTGGTCAACACTCAGGAAGCGCGAGTCATTGATTTGCGTAATACACCAGAGTTTCGCGAGGGCCATATTACCGGCAGCGAAAACATGCCGTATAGCCAAGTGGCTGAAAAAGCAGCCGCACTGGCAGCCGCTGGCAAACCGATTATTTTCGTTTGCGCCATGGGCCAAACCGCTGGCAACGCCGCTCGCAGCGTGAAGCAAGCCGGCATGAAAGAAGTGCATATTTTGAGCGGCGGCATTTCCACTTGGCGTCAACAAGGCCTACCGCTGGTACGCTGAGTCGCCACTTATTTCCACGAATAGCAGGAGAGCCTCATGGCCAAAGTAATCCTTTACACCACCCGCACCTGCCCTTTCGGCGTGCGCGCCAAACAGTTGCTGGGCAATAAATCCGTAGCTTTTGAAGATGTCGATGTCGGCAATGCACCTGAACAGCGCGCCGAGCTGACAGCTCGCACCGGCAGCCGCACCGTGCCACAAATATTCATCAACGACGCCTTTATTGGCGGCTGCGATGAACTGTTTGCACTAGAACGTAGCGGCGAGCTTGATCGCCTTTTACAGGCTTAACCCATTCCGCTTTAATCAGCCCACACCATAATAAGAGAGTCAAAATGGCCGACACCCAACCGCAATTTGCCCTGCAACGCATCTACCTGAAAGACACTTCGTTTGAAGTTCCCGGCGCACCAAAAGTTTTCCTGCAAACCTGGAACCCTGAAGTCAATATCGACTTGGCCACGGCGCATCAGCCTCTCGAAGACGGCAAGCACTACGAAGTGCAATTGGCCATCACCGTGACGGCAAAAAACGAAGGCAGCACGGCATTTTTAGTGGAAGTGAAGCAGGCTGGCATCTTCCAAATCGAAGGTGTGGATGAAGCGGAACTAGGCCCATTGCTTGGCGCTTACTGCCCGAACCTATTGTTCCCATTTGCTCGTGAAGCCATTTCTGACCTAGTCGGCAAAGGCAGCTTCCCACAACTACTCCTGCAGCCAGTTAACTTCGACGCTCTCTACGCCGATAGCCTGCGCCGCAAAAACGAAGCCGGCGCTGAAGCCGCAGACACTACTCGCCCGCAGTAAATCCTTGCTGGCGCCAGGCCTCATAGACCATTACCGCCACGCTATTGGATAGATTCAAACTGCGACTGTCTGCCAACATGGGCAGCCGCAGTTTGTTTTCCGGCGCAAAAGTAGCCAACAGCTCAGCGGGCAAGCCGCGAGTTTCTGGGCCGAACACTAAAACATCACCCTCACTGAGCACGGCAGAAAAGGCTGACTGCGAACCCTTTGTGGTTACCGCGCGCCAGCGTTTATCAGCCAAATAATCTCGGGCCGCCTGCCAGTTCGCGTGCACTTTAAGCTTCGCCCATTCGTGATAATCCAAACCAGCTCGCTTCAGCTTGCTGTCATTGAGCTCAAAGCCTAAAGGCTCAATTAGGTGCAGTCGGGCGCCAGTATTGGCACACAAACGAATGATATTGCCGGTGTTGCCGGGGATTTCAGGCTCATAGAGCACGATGTCGATCATGAACATATCCAAAAAGTCTATTGCTAGATTGAGCACTAAGTCGTCAACCGCAACGAGCTAACGGCGTTTCTGTATCTCAGATGGCGAAAATGCCACCACGCAGGAGTGAAGAGCCGATTATGCATCTTGTCGCCGACGCCGGTCTCGCCTATCGTGTGCCCAAAGCGCCACCGGTAAAATTAGTCATGCCAGCACGTCCAGTCCCACAATCGATCGATGCGTTTTTGCATAGCATCAGCCGACGGGCAAGATTAACCGCCGAGCTCGCCACCCGCGATCCCGACGCTGCACAAGATATTGTACAAGAAGCCATGCTCACTCTCGTGGCGAAATACGGCAACCATGATCCCAGTAGCTGGGGACCATTGTTTCACCGCATTCTGCACAGCCGCATGATGGATCACTTTCGCCGCGAAACTCGTAAGCGCAAATGGTTCACTTGGCTTGAGCCATTAGACGACGCTGGCGAAGAAGACCCGTGGCAGAACATTCCTGACCGCGTCGATAATAATCCGGTCACGCTGTTGCAACAGGCCGATAATATGGATGTCGTTTTAGCGGCAGTGGGCGAATTGCCCCTTAGACAGCAGCAAGCCTTCTTGCTGCGAGCCTGGGAAGGCTATGACACCGCTCAGACAGCCGAGGCAATGGGCTGTGCTGAGGGTAGCGTGAAAACGCATTACTTCAGGGCTTTAAACAAAATTCGCGCCAAGCTAGACGGCATTGGCACGACAGCGGAGGACATGACATGAACAAGACACCAGAGCTTTCCTTTGAGGATGCCCGCTTCGCCAAACGCTTGGCCGACACACTCGATCGCTCCATTAGCGAGCCAGACCCTTTGTGGGATGCACGCGTGGCGCAAATTGTGGCGCAAGCACAGCGCCAGCAAAAGCGCACGCATCGCTGGCAATGGTCAGGCGGTTTAGCTTTAGCCGCTAGCGTGGCCTTTATGGTCGTGCTGCCTGGCGACTGGCTGCTCAAAACCAGCGGCACCGAAACCACGCAAGCACGCCCAGCAAGCAGCTCGGTAGATGGTCAAATGCTGGAAGAGATCGACTGGCTGATGTCGATGGAGGACACATCTCGTGGTCAACGCTAAACTGAGCGCGCCACGGATGCGTCGAGCGGCCACTCGGCTAATGCTGATTGGCGTGCTCTCGGTACCAACATTGGCATGGGCCGAGACTCTGCCTTGGGCATCATTGAGCCAAGAGCAACAAGCAACGCTAGCCGACTTCCAGCCTCGCTGGGATGAGATTAGCGATGCTCGTCGCAGCCAGTTAGTTGAACGCGCGCAGCGCTGGAGCAACTTGCCAGATGAGCGTCGCCAAGCCATCTTGACGCGCTGGAATGAGATCAAGTCATTGTCGCCAGAAGCTCGCGATGCACTGCGCCAGCGTTGGAATTCGATGTCGCCGGATGAGCGCCGTCAGGCTCTTGGTGCACCGCACACAAGCGATGGCACCATGCCGGCCTCTATTTCCAACTAGTCATCATCGTCGCCACCCGTGCTCAAACCCAGCTCCTTGAGTTTGCGGGTGAGCGTATTGCGCCCCCAGCCTAGCACCACTGCGGCATCACGCCGCCTCCCCCCAGTAAACTGCAAGGCCTCGGTGATCATCACCCGTTCAAACGCTGGCACCGCCTGATCTAGCAAAGCTCCAGCTGACTTATTTTGCAGCGCTTGCCGCGCCCATTGCGCTAATGCTTGCTCCCAATTCGGCAATGCCACATCAGGCTCCATCTCACCTTCTGCCTGCAGCTCAGGCGGCAAATCGCTGACTAATACTTCGCGCCCCGTGGCCATCACAGTGATCCAGCGACAGGTATTTTCAAGCTGACGAACATTGCCCGGCCAAGGCAGCTTTTGCAGATATGCCGATGCAGCTAACGTCAACGTTTTAGGCTCAACCTGTAGCTCTTTAGCTGCACGCCCCATAAAAAACTGCGCCAGGCGCGGAATATCAATACTTCGATCACGCAAGCGCGGAATATGTATGCGAATGACATTGATGCGGTGAAATAAATCTTCGCGAAACTTACCTTCAGCGACTAATTTTTCAAGATTCTGATGCGTGGCGGCGATGATGCGCACATCTACCCGCACAGGGGTGTGGCCACCGACACGATAAAATTCGCCGTCGGCTAGAACACGCAGTAAGCGCGTCTGTGTGTCGATGGGCATATCGCCAATTTCATCGAGAAATAAGGTGCCGCCATCGGCCTGCTCAAAGCGCCCAGCGCGCTGCGTGCTGGCACCAGTGAATGCACCCTTTTCATGACCAAATAATTCCGACTCCATTAGATCTTTTGGAATTGCAGCCATATTGAGTGCAATAAATGGCTTGCGGGCTCGTGGCGAATGCTGATGTAAAGCACCAGCAACCAACTCTTTACCAGTGCCGGACTCACCGTTAATCAGCACAGTGATATTCGAGTTACTGAGCCGGCCAATAGCACGAAATACTTCCTGCATCGCTGGTGACTCGCCAATGATGCTAGTCGAGCGCGCAGTCTCGGCCACTGCCTCTATTACCGGCGTAATCTGCTCTAAATGATGCACTATGGCGCGCTGCACCAAAGCCACAGCCTCATCGACATCGAACGGCTTCGGCAAGTACTCAAATGCCCCGCCCTGATACGACGCCACCGCCGAACTTAAATCGGAATGCGCCGTCATGATGATTACTGGCACATGCGGATGCAGCTCGCGCACTTGAGCCAAAAAGCTTAAGCCATCGATACCGGGCATACGAATATCGCTCACTAATGTCATTGGCTGTTCATGCTTCAAACGCGTCAATGCGCTAGTCGCATCCTCGAAGCTGCTTACCAACAAGCCAGCCTGTGTCAGCGCGCGCTCAAGCACCCAGCGAATGGCGCGATCGTCATCGATGACCCATACAGTGTGTTTAGTCATGGGGTTTTTCCAAAGGTAGGTAAATACTAAAAAGTGTTCGGCCTGGGTATGAGTCGCACTCAATCAAGCCGTGGTATTGATGAATAATGTCTTGTGCAATCGATAGCCCAAGGCCATTCCCTGCAGCACGGCCACTAATCATGGGATAGAAAATAGACTGCTTAATGTCGGTCGGTATGCCCGGCCCGTTATCAGAAATATCAATGCGTAACACGAGTCGATGTCGCTTAGCACCAATGGTGAACTGACGCATCGGCCGCGTTTTAAAGTGCAAGGTAGGTTCGCGATCACTGGGGTTCTCCAGTAGTGCTTGCAGACCATTGCCAGCAATATTGAGCAACGCCTGAATCAGCTGATCCGGATCGGCTTCGATGTCTGGCAACGAAGGGTCATAATCACGCTCGATACGAATACGGCCATCTGCCTCGGCCTCGAGCAGCGTTACCACGCGCTCCACGCACTCGTGCGGATTGACCGTGCGCAAAGTCGGCAAACGCCTCGGCCCAAGCATGCGGTCGGCCAAAACTCGCAGACGATCAGCTTCCTCAATAATCACGCTGGTGTATTCCCTGAGCTCGGCATCCGGCAGCTCACGCGCCAGCAATTGCGCCGCACCACGAATGCCGCCCAGTGGATTTTTAATCTCATGCGCAACGCCGCGCACCAATTGCCGCATCGCTTGATGGCTGGCAAGCATGGCCTCTTCACGGGCAATTTTCAGCAGCCGGTCGCGCGGCTGAATCTCGATTAACAGCTCATTGCGGGCGCTCGGTGCAGTAAGCAGCGATGCCGTGTAATCCACAGTAATGTCATGCAGACCGACTCGCAGCTTAGCCTCACGCTTAGTGAACTGATGCCCGCTGCGCAGTGTTTCAGCAAGCGCCGCGCCAGCATTATTTTCAAACTCAATGAGCACTTGATGTAGTGGCAGGCCGAGCGCGCGGCTATGACTGATCGCCAAAAGGCTTTCAGCGGCAGGATTTACATAGACCAAACGCAGCTCGGTATCGCATAGCAAAACTGCCGTGCTCAGGCTTTCTAGCAAGCGTTTCGGGGTTCGCTCTTCACTCATGCGCTGCTCTATTGTGGTCATACAGACGATAGCTGCAAAAATCGCACCAGTCGGGGAAAACCCTGCAATAGTGCCATTTTGCAGACTTACGGCTTATTCCTGAATACAAAACGCACCATCACGGTGCTTCATCATGCCCATTCACGACATTAGTATGCACCAATTTAGTGCCACACAACTCGCTGTAAATACGCGCGCCAATTAAGGGAATTACGCTACAATTCGCGTCTTCTGATCAATCGGCCACCCCACATGTCGCTCGCTAATCCCCGCGTTGGTTTCGTTTCGCTCGGCTGCCCAAAAGCCTTGGTCGACTCCGAGCGCATCCTCACTCAGCTTCGCATTGAAGGCTATGAAATCTCCGCCAGCTATGACGGCGCCGACTTGATCGTGGTCAACACCTGCGGCTTCATTGACTCCGCCGTGCAGGAGTCGCTCGATGCTATCGGCGAGGCCTTAGCGGAAAATGGCAAAGTTATTGTCACCGGCTGCTTGGGCAAAAAGGCCGATGTCATTCGTGCTGCGCATCCCAGCGTGCTCAGCGTTACTGGTCCGCAAGCCTACGAAGAAGTAATGGGCGCGGTGCACCAATTTTTGCCACCGAAGCATGATCCCTTCATTGATCTGGTGCCGCCTCAAGGCATCAAGCTCACGCCAAAGCACTACGCCTATTTGAAAATTTCTGAGGGCTGCAACCATCGCTGCACCTTCTGCATCATCCCATCGCTACGTGGCGATCTCGTGTCACGCCCCGTGGGTTCGGTGCTGACTGAAGCGGAAAACTTGGCCAAAGCCGGCGTGAAGGAAATTTTGGTGGTGTCGCAAGACACCAGCGCCTATGGCGTCGATCTAAAGTACAAATTGGATTTCTGGGGCGGGCGTCCCGTGAAAACTCGCATGCTAGAGCTCTGTGAAGCGCTCGGCACGCTAGGCGTATGGGTGCGCTTGCACTATGTCTACCCCTACCCGCACGTAGACAATGTGATTCCGCTGATGGCCGAGGGCAAGATCCTGCCGTATTTGGACATCCCATTTCAGCACGGCAGCCCGAGCGTGCTGAAACGTATGAAGCGCCCTGCGCATGCCGAAAATACATTGGCGCGCATCAAGCGCTGGCGTGAAATTTGCCCAGACTTGATCATCCGCTCAACCTTTATTGTTGGCTTCCCGGGCGAGACCGAAGAAGAGTTTCAAGAGCTGATGGATTGGCTGCAAGAGGCACAGCTCGATCGCGTTGGTTGCTTCCCGTATTCACCCGTAGAGGGTGCAGTGGCCAATGATGTGGCTGAGCCAGTGCCTGAAGAGGTGAAGCTGGAGCGTCATGAGCGCTTTATGACGTTGGCGGCTGAGATTTCGGCTAAGCGTTTGCAGCGTCGTGTTGGCCGTATTGAGCAAGTGCTGGTGGACGAGATTGATGCTGAAGAAGGCGTGGCAGTTGCGCGCTCGAAGGCTGATGCACCGGAAATTGATGGCAATGTCTTTATTGAGGGCGATGGTGCGGTGGACCTGAAGCCGGGCCAGTTGGTGATGGTGCGTATCACTGAAGCGGATGAGTATGATTTGTTTGCGGAGTTGGTGGCTGAGTGAGGCTTCTCTGCAATGGCTTTAGCTGCAATGGCTGAGGCCGGTGCAGGCTGAGGCAATGAAACACGCCGTGAATACATCCTTGTAGGCTCGCAGGCGCCATCCATGGCGCCTGACGGTTTCACCGCCTCAGCCTGCACCAACCTTTAGCGGTTGGCGCGAGATTGTCACCCGAAAAACGGCATGGCATGCTTTGCAGCACAAGATGTGCGGTATTTGATGGCAAGGAGTGCCGTGTTCAAGTTTCCAGGGCTTTGATGTCTTTGAACTTCCCCCTCGCTCCCCTGCCCTATGCAGCAGCTCAGAACTATTACACCGCAACTTTGCGGTATAAACCAAGTTAGAGGTCACTTTGGCGACACACGCAATTGCCAGTCTTTTTGAGCTAGAGGAGCTTGCCTCCTCGCTTGATTCAGAATGTCGAGCAAAAAAGCCGCACGAGTACGCATATGTTTCACCAGTTCTCTTCCGCGGGCACTCTCGAGCGTCTTGGACGCTCGATACAACGCTGGAGCGCTTCGGCAAGAATAACCTTGATATCGATGAGTACGTTCGCTATCTGAGCAGAGTCAAGCCGGCTGTCCAAGCGTATACAGATCGAAGCTTCTCTTTCCATTATATGAACCAAAAGACCACTGGGAATTCTTTTCCCTTGTCGCAGGTTGCCTTTGTCGATGGCCAGTATGAGTTCATGGTGTACCTGCGGCATCACGGATTTCCAACGCCATTGCTCGACTGGAGTAGATCCTTATATGTTGCCATCTACTTCGCTTGTGCCGGCCCGGAGCATGATGAGGATTCGGCGCTTTACATGTACGTGGAGAATCTTGGTCATGGCAAGAGCGGCTGGGTCGGTGCGCCTGAGATCACAACTTTGGGCCAGTACGTTTCAGTCCATAAGCGTCACTTCACGCAGCAATCCGAGTACACCGCCTGCATAGCCAAAATCGATGATAAGTGGTGCTTTCATCCGCACGAAGCAGCGATGGGGTCAGCGAGCGATCAGCATGACAGGCTCGAGAAGGTTCTGATTCCAGCAAAGCTGAGAAGAGAGCTACTCCGGAAGCTTGATGGGATGAACATCAATGCCTTCTCATTGTTCAGTACGGAGGAAGCGCTTATGCAAACCCTTGCGTTCCGGGAGTTGCACGAGCGGTGAGCTCTAACAATTCGTTCAAGCCGATGCCGTTTCGCGGCACGGCATAACTCAAACGTTAGGCCTCGCACCCAAGGAGTCTCCGTGAGTAGTTTCAAAGCATTTGCCGAACTACGAGTACCACGCGATCTCGTGAAGAAACTGGAATACGACCTTGAGCGCGTTCTGAAGTCACCACAAGACCAATATGCAGCGTTTGATTTCTTTGTCACCGCAGAACATATCGTGGATTGGATTCACCCCGATAACCGAAAGGCAAGAGAGGCAGTCCGTTCTAGTTCATCGCTACTTCGAATTACCTCGCATCTTGCAAACGGAGTTAAGCACTTCGAAGCAAAATCGGCACATCATCAGTCTGTCGTCGATGTCGAAAAATCCAGATACGTTGAGGCCGGCTATGTCGAAGAGGACTACTTCGAAGATCCTCTAATCGTCCATCTTACTACCGAGGAACAAAGTTCTCTTGGTCAAAACAGCATCGAAGCCGCCGATCTCGCAAAACTGGTCTACGAGTATTGGAAATCCAATGCACCATAGGCATAACCCGGCAGTCGAGCGGACCTGCGCGAAAAGCTGCGCAGGCCGCTAACGCTCTCCTCGCCGTAGCGGATGGCGATACGGCGCTTACTAATCGACATGGCAACATCCCAAAGCGCTGTTCAATCTCATCGAGGTGCGCCCCAATGCAATTCCTGTCCATAGCCTTCAAAGTCACCAACTACACCGCGCTGTTGGGCTGGCTGGTGCTGTTCAGTTTCCCGTTGTGGCCAGCGCACGGGCGCACTTTATTGCTGAGCCTCATCGTGGCATTTCTGTGCCTTGCCTACAGCTACACCGTTTTTCTTGGCAAGCGCCACGATGTGCCCGGCGAGCCCCCGCGCGGCGGCTTCTTCTCGCTCAGGGGCGTAATCAGCCTGTTCAAAACACCGCGCGTGGTGCTGGGCGGCTGGATTCATTTCCTAGCCTTTGACTTGATGGTGGGTCTGTTCATCGCCACCGACGCGGCATCGCGCGGCATTTCACACTGGCTGCTGTTGCCGGCCTTGTTTCTGACCCTGATGTACGGACCTGCCGGCTTGCTGCTGTATCTCGCAATGCGCCTAGTCTTCGGCGGCGATGTGGATGGAATCGGCTTGATTTAGAATTACGGTGACAGTTTCATCACCTTGTGGCCCATGCACCGGAGCTTGCTCCCTACCTGGCATTTGCACCCGGCTGGCGCGGCTTAATTCAGGCATTAGCTGTAACTAACATGAATGAAGGATTATGAGTTTTAGCTATTCTCTATAGACATAGTAGATATGAGAAAACAACAAGGACTCAATTTTCGCTATGAATAAAAAACTTACCTTCGACCAAGTTCGGGCCGAACAGCTGAAATACAACGCCAAGCGAGCTTCTGGCTATCGAGAGCAGGCGCTGAAGCTCTTTCCCCATATTTGTGGTCGCTGTGCACGAGAGTTCTCTGGCAAGAATCTACCGGAGTTAACCGTGCATCATGTCGATCACAACCATGATAACAATCCGCCGGACGGCAGTAATTGGGAACTCTTGTGCCTCTATTGCCACGATGAGGAGCACTCGAAATTCGAAAATCTCGTGCGTTATGGCAGTAGAAAAGAAAGCGAGAGGGCTCCAGCAACCCATAATCCCTTTGCAGATTTAAAGGAACAAATGGATAAGAAGAAATAGCGCTTTAGTACATTCTTATCAGCAATATACAAGCCAGCTAACAAGGCCATCATTACAGCGGCCTGCTGGCCATTACGGCTGATGATAATAGGCTCATGGTGTCGGTCGGCTTAAGTCAGGCGCTATGTGCCATAGTATTGAGAGTAGGGAGTAAAGAATGGAGTTCTTAGCCGAGAAGATTATTAGATGCCCGTACTGTGATGAGTCTCTCGATGTGCTCATAGATCCCCAAGAAATTGGTCAACAATATGTTGAGGATTGCCAAGTATGTTGCAAGCCAATCACGTTCCACATAACTTCAGATTCGGCTGGCAACGTTGTTGTTTCGGTGCACGATGAAAATGAAACTTATTAGTGAGCACATAACAAGGTGTTGGTGCAGTGGGCTCGCTGAGATGGACGGCTGATGAGAATTCAAAATCTTCTAGGTATAGAGCTTCCAATCATTCAAGCGCCTATGGCGGGTGTGCAAGGCAGTGCGTTAGCAATCGCCGTATCCGGTGCTGGTGGGCTGGGCTCGCTCCCTTGCGGCATGCTCAGCCTTGAAGCCATGCGCAAGGAGCTGGCGGCTATAAAAGCGCATACCAACCGCCCCTTCAACGTTAATTTCTTTTGCCATACACAGCCCGAGCCAAATAGTGAGCAGGAGGCGGCTTGGAGGGCGGCGCTGTCGCCTTATTACGAAGAGTATGGGATAGACCTAGGCGCTATCGCTGGGGGAGCCGGACGTTTGCCTTTTAGCGCTGAAGCCGCCGACGTTCTGGCGGAATTTGAGCCTGCCGTTGTAAGTTTCCACTACGGCTTGCCCGAGCAAGGTTTGTTGGACCGCGTGCGGAAGTGGGGTGCGAAGATACTATCTACGGCGACAACGGTAGATGAAGCTCGCTGGCTGGAGGCGCAAGGAGTCGACGCCATTATCGCGCAAGGTTTAGAGGCTGGGGGCCACCGTGGGATTTTCCTCTCGGAAGATCTAAGCACACAGCTTGGAACCTTCGCGTTGCTCCCGCAAATTGTTCAGGCAGTGAATATTCCAGTGATCGCCGCAGGAGGCATCGCCGACGCAAACGGCGTTGCGGCTGCTATGTCTTTAGGTGCTGCAGGAGTGCAAGTAGGCACGGCTTATATGCTGTGCCCAGAAGCCACTACGAGTGCAGTTCACCGAGCTGCCATCAAGAGCGACTCGGCGATATTTACCGCCCTTACCAATGTGTTCTCTGGGCGACCGGCTCGTGGCATTGTCAATCGCCTGATGAAAGAGCTTGGGCCTATGAGCTCAGTGCCTCCCGCTTTTCCACTGGCCTCGGCTGCATTGGCCCCACTGCGTGCGGAAGCTGAGCGCTTGGGGACGGGAGATTTTTCGCCGTTATGGGCAGGCCAAAATGTAAGCGGTTGCAAAGAAGTCCCGGCAGCTGACCTAACCTTGGAGCTTGCTGAGGGCACTAAAGAGGTGCATTAGCCAGTTGCTTTAGACAGTGAATGGCAAACTGGTGCTTGAGCAGTGGTAGCAAGCCATCTTAAGTAAACGAGATCTTCTCGCCACCCTGCTCCACCACCACCCGCGTCAACAGCTCCTGCAAGGTCTCACCTGTAGATTGGCAAAACCACACATCATCCTGCCGACCCAAATGAAAACCACCTGATCGCGCCGCCACCCAAATCTCCAGAGTGGCCACCTGGCGATTAATGATGATCTTGCTGCCGTTTTCCGCCGTCAGTGTGAGAATGCCCGAGCTCATCTCAAAGTCGAGCTCGGTGTCGGCGTCTTCAACTTGCTGCTCTATGCTTAGTAAAGTGGCTTCGGCAAGGGCGTTAAATTCTGACTCATTCATGGCGATCTCGATGCAATAGGTGGGCTTGGGTAAATGCGTGTGCTACCGCATAATAGCGCACTCTAAATTGGCTACGAGATGATTGCCATGATTCGCATCGTGATGTTGCTCGCCGTGAGCCTCGGCGCCGCTCTGCTTAGCGCCTGCGGCCAGAAAGGCCCGCTGTATTTTCCACCTGCCAATGCCGAGCCTTATAAAGCGCCCGAGCGTAGTGCGCCGCCAGAGTTTCCTGAGCTTGAAAAAAAGCCAGCGTCCAGCGAGCAAACTGATGCGCCAAGTAGCGACGACCAGCCGGCCTCTTAACTGACTTTATTGTAGGATTTTGCATGACCTCGCTTTCCCTGATCGATGGCACACGCCACCTCGAAGCCATCGCCCTAGAATGCTTAGCGGAGCGTTTCGGCACGCCGCTGTATGTCTATTCACGCGCTGCGCTCACGGCCAACTACCAAGCCTTCGATGAGGCGTTTGCCGAAGTCGAACATCAGGTCTGTTTTGCCGTTAAAGCCAACTCCAATATTGCTGTGCTCAATGTCTTGGCACGCCTTGGCGCGGGCTTCGACATTGTTTCTGGCGGCGAGCTTGAGCGTGTTATTGCTGCCGGTGGCGAGCCCAGCAAAATCGTGTTCTCCGGCTTGGGTAAAACCGAAGTGGAAATTCAGCGCGCCTTAGAGCTGGGCATTGCCTGCTTTAATGTTGAGTCCGAAGCTGAGCTTGATCGCATCAATGCGGTTGCTGCGCGCTTGAAAGTGAAGGCGCCGATTAGCCTGCGCGTGAACCCCGATGTCGATGCGCAAACGCATCCGTACATTTCTACCGGCTTGAAAGAAAACAAATTTGGTGTGGCCATTGAGCGCGCACCAGAAGTCTATCGCCGCGCGATTGCACTCGGGCATTTAGACGCCGTTGGCATCGATTGCCATATTGGTTCGCAGCTCACCAGCACAGCGCCATTTTCCGATGCGCTCGATCGCGTGTTAGCGATGATTGATCAGCTCGCCGACGAAGGCATCACGCTATCGCATATCGATATCGGCGGCGGTTTGGGCGTGCGTTACAAAGATGAGACACCGCCGACACCGGCTGAATATGCCGCTGCACTATTGCCGCGCTTAAAAGCTCGCGGCCTGAAGGTGTATATGGAGCCCGGCCGTGCGATTGCTGCCAACGCCGGTGTGCTGCTAACGCGAGTGGAGTTTGTGAAGCCCACTGAGCATAAGCATTTTGCTATTGTCGATGCCGCCATGAACGACTTGATTCGCCCGGCGCTGTATCAAGCATGGATGGATATTGTGCCGGTAACGCCGCGCACGGAAGTCACCAGCCAGCGCTACGATGTCGTTGGTGCTGTCTGTGAGACAGGCGACTTCTTGGGCAAGGACCGCGATTTAAGCATTACCGCAGGCGATTTATTGGCCGTAACGGGCGCTGGCGCTTATGGTTTTGTCATGAGCTCGAACTACAACACCCGTGGCCGTGCTGCTGAAATCATTGTCGATGGTGATCAAGCTTGGCAAGTTCGCCGCCGCGAGACCACCGCCGATCTCTTAGCCCTTGAATCGTTGCTGCCCTAACAACACAATAGAGCCGTTCGCGAGTCGCTAGGCCATGCAGGCCGCTAGACTCGCCCAAGCTTAGGAGCCCGCACATGCGTCTGGAATTTACCAAGATGCACGGTCTCGGCAACGACTTTCTGATGCTGGACTTGGTATCGCAACGCGCCCGTCTCGATGCGCAGCTTATCCGCCGCTTAGCCGACCGCAACACCGGCGTCGGCTTCGATCAGCTGCTCATTGTTGAGGCGCCAACACGCCCCGATGTTGACTTCCGCTACCGTATTTTCAATGCCGATGGCTCTGAAGTGTCGCAGTGCGGCAATGGCGCACGCTGCTTTGCCCGCTTCGTGCGCGACCGCCGCCTCACCCGCAAAGACCAACTCTCGGTGGAAACTGCCAGCGGCGTTATCCAGCTCGACATTACCGCCAATGGCTGGGTCACCGTTGATATGGGCGCACCTATACTCGCGCCTGCTGCCATTCCCTTTAAAGCCGATATGGAAGCACTGGACTACGACTTAGTGCTGCCTGATCGCACGCTGCGCATTGCCGCCGTGAGCATGGGTAACCCGCACTCAGTCTTACGTGTGGAGTCGGTAGCGAATGCGCCCGTGGCCGAGATTGGGCCATTGATTGAAGCCCACAAAAGCTTCCCAGAGCGCGTCAATGCCGGCTTTATGGAGGTTGTGCATCGCGGCCATATCCGGCTACGTGTGTATGAGCGTGGCACTGGCGAGACGCAAGCGTGTGGCACTGGAGCTTGCGCTGCCGTAGTCGCTGGCATTCGCTGGGGCTTACTCGACTCCACCGTGCGCGTAAGCCTGCCCGGTGGCGAGCTGACTATTTCATGGGCCGGTGGCGAGACCTCGGTGATGATGACTGGGCCCACGGCGCGCGTGTTCGATGGCGTACTGCGCA
>Ga0114915_1000383_pt1 | contig 20565 bp, 18 predicted proteins | sample MalvirAntarct_55_FD_87288 | JGI IMG/M metagenome (GOLD analysis project Ga0114915, IMG submission 87288) | Marine viral communities from the Global Malaspina Expedition - Malaspina viral metaG Antarct_55 | ecosystem: Environmental > Aquatic > Marine > Oceanic | place: South Georgia Island...
CTCATGGTAGTGATACGGCGGAAGCTTGGCCTGTGCGGCTTGTTCAGCACTTACGCCATCTAAGCGAGGGCTGAGCGCTGCGATAACTGGCGCATGTAGCAGACTGCGACGCTGCTGCTTTGGCGGCTTCGCTGCCACCGATAAAGCCTCAATACGCGATGACTCAGGCTCAACAAATGCCACTAGAGCCTTCGCTGGCGATAGCTCAGCAGCAAACTCATTGGCGGTTATTCGCTCAGCATCACTGAGCACATCGGCTTTGCTAAATAGCAGCACATCGGCCACCGCTACTTGCGCAATAAACGTCTCATGCTCGCGCACTCTGGCATCGTTAAGCATGCGCGCATCGAGCACACAAACACTCGCCGCCAAGCTCAAGTATGGTTGCCAGTGCGCCTCCTGTAGCATCTCAATAATCTGCGTTGGGTGGCCCAAGCCCGTCGGCTCAATGATCAGGCGATCAATATCGCCGCGACTGGTTATTTTCCCCAGCGCCAGCTGCAGTGGCATATTTTGCAAGCAGCAAATACAGCCACCAGCGACTTCTTGAATAAATACATCGTCGCCTGCCCAAGCTGTTTGGTCGATGCCGATCTGACCAAATTCATTGACCAAAATTGCCCAGCGTTCATCGACTGGCTTCTCGGCCATCCAGCGCGAAATCAAGGTGGTTTTACCCGCGCCTAAAAAGCCGGTGACTAGATGCACTGAAAGCTTTTTCGCAGGTGCGGCCTTGAAGCTCATGCCTTGAGCGCCGGCGTTTGGCTCAGCGGAGTTTGTGGGTAAAGTCATGTAAAGTTCACCGATTCTGTCTGGTCTACGCTTCTGTTCAGCACTCGCCATAGGCACAATGCCTGCAGCCACACTAGACTTAAAAATCGATGATGACACAGGGATGCCTGCGATGAATATTTTGATCACCGGCGGCACAGGATTTATTGGCGCTCAACTCGTACCTGTATTAGTCGGTGCACCCGATCAAGCTCAAGGCGACCACCTAACATTGCTCACCCGCCAGCCCGAAAAAATGGCGAAGCATTATGCCGCTTGGGCCGACACTGGCCGCCTGCGCTTTGTTTCCTCACTCGATGCGCTAGCGCGTGATGAAGCCTTCGATGCCGTCATCAATCTTGCCGGCGAAGGCATCGCTGATAAGCCTTGGACTACTCAAAGAAAGCTCGAACTACATGCCAGCCGCGTGCTGCTTACCGAGTCACTTGGCGATTGGCTACGCCGCGCTAAGCACAAGCCCAATGTGCTTATTTCAGGCTCTGCTGTTGGATGGTATGGCAGCCAAGGTGAGCGTATTTTAGATGAAGAATCGTCTGCCGAAAGCGGCGACTACACCCATCATCTTTGCCGCGACTGGGAAGCCGCCGCGCTTGCCGCCGCGCCAGCAAACGCGCGCGTATGCACTTTGCGCTTAGGCGTCGTTATAGGCCCAGGCGGCGGTATGTTGCGCCGCTTATTGCCAGTGTTTGGCTTAGGCTTGGGAGGCGTTTTGGGCAATGGCGAACAGTATTTGTCCTGGGTGTCGCGCAGCGATGTGGTCCAAGTGGTTTTACGCATGCTCACCGATCGTTCATTACACGGCGTGTTTAACCTTACCGCACCCGCGCCAGTGAGCAATGCCGAATTCACTCGCACATTAGCCCGATTATTGCGTCGCCCAGCATTTTTACGTGTGCCCGCCAGCGTGCTGAAACTAGGCCTTGGTGAGATGTCCACTCTCTTGCTCGATGGCCAACGCGTCATGCCTAGCCGCTTACTAAGCGCCGACTATCGCTTCCTTCATAGCACGCTAGAAGATGCCTTACGCTCGGCGCTCTCAAGAAACGACAGCTCAAGAGATAACGATTAATGAAACGGGTCACTTGGCAAAATGCACTGGGGCTGCTTGCGCTTAGCATCGGAATTAGCTCAGCACAGGCAAGCACAGCTGCTGCTGCGGCCGCCTGCTCAGATATTAGCCAAGACACTCAGCTCACACTCGCACGCTATGTTGAGCGCAGTCTTTGCGCCAATCTAGACACTCGCGCTGCATGGCAACGCGTGCAAACTCAACGTGCACAAGTTGGCGCTGCCAACTCAGGCTATTATCCCAGCTTAAATATTAGTGCCAGCAGCAGCCGTGATTTTGGCGACCGCGTAGCCGGCACTGACCCAGATCAACGCACATTGAGCGCCAATGCGAGCTGGCTACTTTATGATTTTGGCGGTCGCGATGCTGGTGTCTCACAAGCGAAAAGCACTCTTTTTGGCCTTCAAGCCAGTGCCGATGCCAGCATCCACAGTCTCGCGGCGCAAGCGGTTGCCACCTGGTTTAATCGCCTCGCCGCAGAGGCCAGCGTCGCTAGCGCTAAATCTTCATTAGCTGCCGCAAAAGAGACTGCCGAAGCCGCTGAAAAGCGCATTAAAGTTGGCGTTGGAACACGCGAAGATACGCTGCAAGCGCAAACCGCTTTGGCTCAAGCAGAGTTGGTGCTCATCCAGCGTGAAGGCGAACTTGCCGCCAGCAATGGTCAGCTAGCCGTGCTCGCCAACTACCCCGCCAATACGGCCCTTACACCGCAGACCACCCTGCCCGATCCAAGCCAACTCAGCGCACCGCCTGCGCTTGCAGTATTGATGCAACTGGCCGATGAACGCCGGCCAGAACGTATCGCGCAGGAGCAGCAAGTCGCCGCTGCTGAGTCATCACTAGATCAATTAGCTGCGCAACGCCTGCCGCGCATTAGCCTCAACGCCAGTGCTGGCGATAGCCGAAATAGCTTTGGCCAGCGCGACTCCGGCCAAGTCGCTGTGACTGCAACCTTGCCACTGTTTACCGGCTTTCAGCAGCGCTATCAGGAGCGTGGTGCGCAAAGCCAAATTGATCAACAAACGCTTGAGCTCGATCGCATTCGCCAGCAAGTCGGCCTTGATGTCTGGCTGGCATGGCAGCAAGTCAATACCGCTCGTTCACGCATCGATGCAACCGACAGCTTGCTGGCATCGGCAGCCGAATCTAGCCGTGCCGCCCTAGCGCGCTACCGAGCCGGCCTAGGCAATGTGCTCAATGTCTTAACCGCTCAAAGCACCCTCGCCGATGCTCGCCAACAACAAGCCCGCGCCCGCTTCGACTGGGCCAGCGCACGCGTTCAACTCGCGCGCGCCGCCGGCCTACTCACCGCCTCACCCGATGCTGCATTTCAGGATATCCAACCATGACCGCCTCTCGTCTCCGCTGGCTTGCCATCCTCGGCCTTATTGTTATCGCTGCCCTCATCATGCGCAGCTGCTTTAGCGGCAGTGATGCCCCGCGCTACGAATTCGCCAGTGTCGATCGTGGCGACATTGCCCAAACCGTGTCGGCCAATGGCCAGCTCAGTCCTGTCACGCTAGTCTCCGTTGGCACCCAAGTCTCCGGCATCGTCACCTCCTATACCGCCGACTTCAACGACAAGGTCAGTGCTGGCCAAGTGCTGATGCGCCTCGATGACTCGCTGCTGCAAGCTCAACTTACACAGTCGCGCGCCAACCTAAGCAGCACACAGGCCGGCTTAGCACTGGCTAATGCAAATTGGCGGCGCATCGGCCCCTTAGCCAGCGAAGGCTTTGCTTCCACACAAGAAGTTGATCAAGCCCGCCAAGCCTTAGCTGAAGCGAAGGCCCGCGTGGCGCAGGCGCAAGCACAGGTGCAACGCGATCAAGTCAATTTGAGCTACGCCGTAATTCGATCACCAGTTGCTGGCGTGGTTGTGTCGCGCGCCGTCGATGTTGGTCAAACCGTTACAGCGAGCTTTCAAACACCTGAGCTTTATAAAATCGCGCAAGACTTACGCCAAATGAACATCGACGCCTATTTCACCGAGTCTGATATCGGCGGCATACACGTGGGTCAAAGCGCAAAATTTCGTGTCGATGCTTACCCAATTAAGCGCTTCGTTGGCGAGGTCGTGCAAGTTCGTCTGAACCCATTAACCGAGCAAAATGTGGTGACTTATGCCGTCATCATTCGTGTTGATAACGCCGATGGTCAGCTCCTGCCGGGCATGACGGCTTACGTCACTATCGACACTTTAGAGCGCAAAAATATCTTACGTGTGCCAACAGCCGCGCTGCGTTTTCGACCACCAGAAGATGCCAAGCTGGCGCCTATCGAAGAGGAAGCCGAAACGCAAAGCAAGCCTAGTGTAAAAGCTAAGGCCGGCCAAAAAGGCACCGTCTGGCAGCAGACAGCTGATGGCTTAAAACCATTCAGTGTGACACTGGGCATTACCGATCGCCGCTTTACTGAAGTGCTCGGTGACAAGTCAGCACTAAAGGTGGATGACAAAGTAGTCATCGAGCAAGTTTTGTCGGCAGAAGAAGTGGCCAGTAAAGGCATGAAGTTTCGGATGAGAGACTAATGGCCAGCGTCATTGAGCTCAAACAAATCGTTAAGGACTACCCTAGTGGCGTTGGTCCAGTGCGAATTTTGCACGGCATCGATTTGACCATTGAGAGCGGCGAATTCGTTGCCATCATGGGGCCATCTGGCTCGGGAAAATCAACCCTGATGAATATCTTAGGTTGTCTCGATAGTGCCAGCGGCGGCGACTTCACCTTGGCCAGTGAACAAGTCAATACGCTCAATGACGATCAACTTGCCGACTTACGCAACCGTACCATCGGCTTTGTTTTTCAGGGCTTTAACCTGCTGCCGCGCTCCAGCCTGCTCGACAATGTTGCTCTGCCTTTGACCTATGCTGGCGTGGCAAAAGCTGAGCGCGAACAGCGCGCCAGTGACATGCTTGCGCGCGTCGGTTTGGGCCAACGCACACAAGCCTTGCCTAGTGAAATTTCTGGCGGTCAGCAGCAGCGCGTGGCCATTGCCCGCGCATTGGTAAATCGCCCAGCCTTGATCTTGGCCGATGAGCCCACCGGCAACCTAGACACACAAACCAGTGCGGAAATCATGGCGCTGTTTGGCCAGCTTAACCGCGAAGAAGGCATCACCTTAGTTTTAGTCACACACGAGCCCGATATTGCTGCTCACGCGCAACGCTTGGTGCGCTTAGTCGATGGCCATAAAGAGTTTGATGGGCCGGCGAGTGAGGGCTTGAAGCCGGCATCTATAGCTGGAAGCAGCACAGCCACATCAGGAGCCGCGCCATGTGGTGGCTAATGCTCCGCGAGGCTTTACTGGCACTGAAAGCTAACCGCCTACGCAGCTTTCTCACTATGCTCGGCATGATCATCGGTGTCGGTGCGGTCATCGCCATGCTCGCCATCGGCCAAGGCGTGCAAACCCGCGTCAATGATTCGATCAAAAGCATGGGCTCAAATCTATTCATCATTTTACCTGGCGCCACTAGTGCCAATGGCGTGCGCAGCGGTTATGGCAGCGCGCCCAGCCTCACCGTCGATGACGCTAGCGCCTTACGCGAGATAACAGGCGTTGCCTCCGCCGCACCGGTCGTGCAATCCAGCTCGCAAGTCATTTATGGCGCGCAAAACTGGAACACTTATGTCGTAGGCTCCAACGCCGACTATTTTACATTGCGCGACTGGACCGTCACTTCTGGCTACGCCTTTGATCAACCAGAAATACAATCAGCTGCGCAAGTCGCCGTCATCGGCAAAAAGGTCGCTAGCAATTTGTTTGGCAATGAAGACCCGATTGGCGAAACCCTGCGCATTCGAAACCTGCCATTCCAAGTTATCGGCGTGCTTGGCAGCAAAGGCCAAAGCCTCGACGGCCGTGACCAAGACGACACCATCGTCATTCCTATCACTACCGCGCAGCGCAAGCTTTTTGGCAACCGCTTTCGCAACTCGGTGCGCATGATCATGGTGCAAGCGACTAGTGAGGAAGCGATGCCACGCGTCGAGCGTGATCTGCGCATTAATCTACGTCAGCGTCATCGCCTCAGTAACGACGCTGAAGATGACTTCACTCTGCAAAACCTGACAGCTCTAGCCAATACTGCCGCCGAAACCACCGCCATTTTATCGCTGCTACTTGGCGCAATCGCCGGCATCTCGCTGCTGGTAGGCGGCATCGGCATCATGAATATCATGCTGGTCTCGGTCACTGAGCGCACACGTGAAATCGGCATTCGCATGGCCATCGGCGCGCGGCCAAATGCTATCCGCCTGCAGTTTCTGCTAGAGGCCGTGGTGATTTCATTGGTCGGCTGCATTATTGGCGTCGCCGTTGGCATCGGCATCGCCTTAAGCGTGGCGCTGATCTTCGATTTGCTAGTGATTGTCACGCTCAGCTCATTGCTGCTGGCTTTCGGGGTTGCCGGCGCAATTGGCATTTTCTTCGGCTATTACCCCGCCAATCGCGCAGCAAAGTTACGGCCTATTGAGGCATTACGTTTTCAATGAACGACGAGTGCATCGCGAGCCAGCCCCAACCATTCGTGCAAGGCTCGCCGCGTCTCGAGCAATGAGCTGTGCTGCGGCGTATAGCAAATAAGTGGTCGGCATTCTGCGCCCTCGGTAGTGAAGCCAGTTGGTGCCGCCAGCACCTGAAAGCCCACGTGCTCAAACAAAGCCTGTGCACGCGGCAAATGCGAGGCGTGACTGACCAAGACAATGCGTTTAATGCCCAGTGGCGACAGCATGGCCCAGCTCAGCTCAGCATTTTCTTCCGTGGTGCGCGACAACCGCTCCTGCCAGCGCACGGGCACGCGAAAATCCTCCAATAATGACTGCGCCATCAAGCTCGCCTCATCATCGGCCTTGCCCAAGGGCGAACCACCGGTAACAAGAATCGGCAATTTCGTTGCGCGCTCAACACGGGCGGCATAGCGCAGGCGCGTTAGCATTTCACTGCTCATCACATCGGCACCAGCAAACTCTGGCGCGGCGTCATAACGGCCACCGCCGAGTACAACAATGGCCTGATAGCCGGCGCTGGGTATCTGCGCCAGATCATTCAATGCCGACACGCGCTGCTCCAATGGATGCGAGATGGCGTAGGCCCCAACTGGCGTGGCTAACGCGTAATTAAGCACAATCGCCAGCAACGCCACTGCCGTTGCACTGATGCGCCAACCTCGCCAGGCCAGCAATAACGCCAGCAAACCCATCCAGCAGAGCAAGGCCGGTGGCAACAGTAGCGCATGAATAATTTGAGTCATCGGCATCGGTCATTCCCAGTTAGATCGGCCCACAAGCTGCCGCTGCTATACCGCGGCCAGAGCGCATAGCGTATCCTATGGCGCATTTCGCGTAATTCGATGAGTTTTATATTTATGCAAGAACAGTATTTGCCGCAGATCCTTGAAGCCGCCGCCCGAGCCGAGTGGGAAGCCACAAACGCACACATCGCCGACGATAACGACACGCGCCCTAAATACTATTGCTTATCGATGTTTCCCTACCCTAGCGGCAAGCTGCACATGGGCCACGTGCGCAACTACACCATCGGCGATGTACTGAGCCGCTTCAAGCGCTTAAATGGCTTCAATGTCATGCAACCAATGGGCTGGGACGCTTTCGGCCTGCCCGCTGAAAACGCCGCGATGAACAATTCCGTGGCGCCAGCGAAATGGACTTACGCCAATATCGAATACATGAAAACCCAGCTTAAATCCTTAGGGTTGGCCATCGATTGGTCGCGTGAAATCGCCACCTGCAAGCCAGACTATTACCGCTGGGAACAATGGCTATTTACCCGCCTATTTGAAAAAGGCGTGATTTATAAAAAGTCGGGCAGTGTGAACTGGGACCCTATCGACCAAACCGTGCTTGCCAATGAGCAAGTCATTGATGGTCGCGGCTGGCGCTCCGGCGCACTGGTCGAAAAACGCGAAATCCCCATGTATTACTTCGGCATCACGCAATACGCCGAGCAATTATTGCAAGACCTTGACCAGCTCGATGGCTGGCCTGAGCAGGTCAAAACCATGCAACGCAATTGGATCGGCAAAAGCTTCGGCGCCGATATCAGCTTCGATTACGACGAGCTCAGCATTGGCATCAATGGCCAACTCAAGGTCTACACCACCCGCCCCGACACACTCATGGGCGCGACCTATGTTGCCGTAGCTGGCGAGCATCCATTGGCGCAACGTGCGGCGCTGAACAATCCTGAACTCGCTGCTTTTATTGCTGAATGCAAAGCTGGTTCAGTCGCCGAAGCCGACATGGCGACGATGGAGAAAAAGGGCATGGCCACTGGCCAGTTCGTTATCCATCCACTCAATGGCCGCAAACTGCCGGTCTATGTCGCCAACTATGTACTCTGGGGCTATGGCGAAGGCGCGGTGATGGCCGTGCCCGCTCATGACGAACGCGACTTTGCTTTTGCCAATAAATACGCGCTGCCGATTCTGTCGGTCTACGCCACGGCCGACGGCGTTTTTGACGCCAGCAACTGGCAAGACTGGTATGGCCAAAAATCCGGTCTCACCAGCATCAATAGCGAAAAATACAATGGCCTGAGCGTGACCGAGGCCTTTGATGCCATCGTTGCCGATTTAGAAGCCAACGGCCATGGCGCGCGCAAAACCCAATTCCGCCTCCGCGATTGGGGCATCTCGCGCCAACGCTATTGGGGCTGTCCAATCCCCATCATTCACTGCGCAAGCTGTGGCGATGTGCCGGTGCCCGAAGATCAGCTGCCGGTAGTGCTGCCTGAGGATGTAGTGCCCGATGGCGCTGGCTCACCGCTTGCGCGCATGCCCGAGTTTTACGAGACCACTTGCCCAAGCTGTGGCGCGGCGGCTAAACGCGAAACCGACACCATGGACACGTTCGTGGAGTCATCGTGGTATTACGCGCGCTATGCCTCACCGCAAAGCACAACGGCCATGGTCGAACCAGCCGCCGGCAAACAATGGCTGCCAGTCGATCAATACATCGGCGGCATCGAACACGCCATTTTGCACCTGCTCTACGCGCGCTTTTTCCATAAACTCATGCGCGATGAAGGCTTGCTCGCTGGCGATGAGCCATTCAAGCGTTTGCTGACTCAGGGCATGGTCATTGCCGACACGTTTTATCGTGAAGCTGACAATGGCAAAAAAGACTGGATCAACCCTGCTGATGTGCAACTCACGCACGACGACAAAGGCCGCATTACCGGCGCCACACTGACTGCCGATGGCCAGCCCGTGGTTCACGGTGGCATGGAAAAAATGTCGAAGTCGAAAAACAACGGCGTCGATCCGCAAGCCATGATTGACCAGTTTGGTGCCGACACCTCACGCGTATTCATGATGTTTGCCGCGCCGCCAGACCAGTCACTGGAATGGTCGGACACCGGTGTTGAAGGCGCTAACCGCTTCCTAAAACGCCTGTGGCGCATTGTTCATGAACACGTATCGCAAGGCACACCTGGCGCCTTAGACATTGCCGCACTAAGCCGCGATGACAAGGCGCTACGCCGCAAGCTGCACGAGACCATCGCCAAAGTAAGCGATGACTACGAGCGCCGCCAAACCTTCAACACCGCCATCGCCGCTGTGATGGAGTTACTCAACGCGCTGCCAAAAGCACCTATTGCCAATGCCAATACGCAAAGCCTAGTTCGCGAAGCCTTGCTTGCCGCCGTCACCTTGCTATCGCCGATTGCACCGCATATTGGTCATACGCTTTTGCAGGCGCTTGGTCTAGCTGGTGGCTTGAGCGATGCTCACTGGCCACAGGTCGATGCTAGCGCGCTGACCCGTGATAGTCTGACGCTAATGATTCAGGTCAATGGCAAATTGCGCGGCCAAATCGACGTTGCGCCCGATGCTAGCCAAGCCGATATCGAAGCCGCTGCATTGGCAAATGATGATGCGCAACGAGCAATGGCAGGCGCGGCGGTGAAAAAAATCATTGTGGTGAAGCAAAAATTGGTCAATATCGTTGTTTAACGTACAGGCAGCACACAGGAGTTTTGCCATGCCCCGTTTGGGACAGATTGCCCTTGTTGCACTTATCGCACTCGGCTTAAGCGCCTGCGGCTTTGCACTGCGCGGCAGCTACACGCTACCAAGCATCATCAGCCCCATTGGCGTGGTTGGCGAAGACAGCACCACACAACGCGACCTGATTGCCGGCATTCAGCGTGCTGGTGGCGTCATCAGCGAAGCTGCTCCACTGCGCCTGCACTTAACCGCCGAGCGCATCACGCGACAAACCACGAGCATCGACTCGCGCGCGAAGGCCGCTGAATACACTTTGTTTTTCGAGCTTGAATACCAACTACGCTATGCCAGCGGTGTGCCCGCCACACCGAATCGCGTGATTCGCTTACGCCGTACGTATCAGTTCGATAACACGCGCATTGTTGGTAAGTACGAGGAAGAAAACACTCTCATCGATGATTTACGCCAGCAAGCTGTGGCACAGATCATGACTCAGCTCACACGCTTAAAGGCCGATGATCTCAGCCCTGAAGGTGATATTCCAGACACTCCAGACACTGCGAAAGCTAGTCTAGAGTCGACCAGTATTACTAAAACAAGCCCCGATGCAACTACGCCCTGACCAACTAGCCCGTCACCTTGAGTCACCGCTTGCCGCGCTATACCTCATCAATGGCGATGAGCCATTACTGGTGCAAGAAGCGGCTGATGGCATTCGCGCCGCGGCCATAAAGCAAGGCTATGACGAGCGCATTCGCCACGATGTCGACCGCAGCTTTAACTGGTCTGATGTGTTGGCCGACGCGCAAGCTTTATCCCTGTTTGCCCAGCGCCGCCTGATGGAGTTGCGCTTCAACAATAAGCCAGACGCCGCTGCCACTCAGGCACTTTGCGCCTTAGCCGCACAACCGCCAGAAGACACTGTGCTACTGATTTTACTGCCGAAGATCGACGGCAAAGCTCAGAAAGCGAAATGGTATAGCGAAGTAGAAGGCGCTGGAGTTGGTGTCTCGCTGTATAACATCGACGCCAATGAATTGCCGAAATGGCTGACGGCACGCGCCAAAGGCCTGGGCCTGAGCCTGCCTGCCGATGCCTTACAGCTCATTGTTGATCGCACCGAAGGCAACCTACTTGCCGCCGCGCAAACGCTAGAAAAACTCAAGCTCCTGCACCCAGATACAGCACCAAGCGTGGAGGATGTTGCCGCCGTGGTCAGCGACAGCGCACGCTATTCGGTGTTCGATTTAGCCGATGCCGTACTCAATGGCGACGCCACACGTACCGCACGCTTAGTGCTGGGCTTGCAAGCCGAAGGCGTAGCAGAGTCCATCGTGCTTTGGGCCTTACAGAAAGACTTGCGCGGGCTCACCTTAATTGCCGAGCAAATGCACAGCAGCGACCAACGCCAAGCCTCTTCACAACTACTCACGCAACAAGGCTTTTGGTCACGCCGCCAAGGTCCGGCACAAAATGCATTGCGCCGCCTAAGCCTGCCGCGCTTACAACGCATGAGCAGCGGCATCATTGATATTGATCGCGCGATTAAAGGTCAGTCGCCTGATCGCGCTTGGGATGGCTTATTACGCCTTGCCATGGCCATGGCCGGCCGCCCACTTTTTACCGGCTAAATGCCCTTGGAATCCGCGATGAACTTACTCGATATTTTAGCCAACGTAACAAACACTGGCGCTACCATTCCTGATGGCTGGGGCCAAGGCCGCGCGACTTATGGCGGCCTAGTGGCAGCGCTTATGCAAACCCATCTGGAAAAAACCACCTTGCAGGGTCGACCACTGCGCAGCGCCAGCATTCATTTTATTGGCCCCGCTGCGCCTGGCGAAGTTCAATTTAATAGTGAACTTATTCGTAGCGGAAAATCATCGCTACAAGCGCAATGCCGCATGCTGCAAGACGGCAAAACCGTAGCAATGCTAACGGCCACGTGTGGCGAAGCTCGCGCATCAGAAATTATTGTTCCCCGCAGCATCGCACCCAGAGTTGCTGCTCCAGAAACTGGCCAGGCCATGCCCGATCTGCCCGGCTTAGTGCCTGATTTTACTCGACGATTTGATTTTCGCTGGGTTAGCGGCGGCCTACCATTTACCAGCAGCAAAACGGCCAATGTCAGCGGCTGGGTACGCCTAAAAGAAAGCCTGCCCGAAGGCACTTTGCTCACGCCAGCGATCATCATGGCCTATGTTGATGCGTGGCCACCAACAACGCTGCAAATGTTCACGCGCCCCGCGCCAATCAGCACCATGACATGGACGCTAGATTGCGAAGTGTTGGCAGAATCTATCGCGGCCGATGGCTGGTGGCAGTACGAAGCGCAAACGCTGAGTTGTGGCGATGGCTACACGGTGGCGCGCTCACAGCTGTGGTCGGCATCGGGGCAGTTAGTGGCAAGCTCACAGCAACATGTGGCGGGGTTTCTTTAAGCACGGAGTAAGGCGCGTGGCTAAATCAATGCATTTCGTTAGCGATCAAACGCGCCAATACACGATCACCAGCAAGCAACTCTAAATAGCTGCCGACCACGCGATAAGCTGTGGTGCGGCGCAAAACCTCAATCCAAGTAGTTTCTAGCGCTTGCGCCATTGGGTTCATGCAGGCGCGACGCGTAATCATCACAGCATCGAAATTGAGTGCACTGTCGTCGCTACGATATTGGCTGCGTAAAATATTACAGCCGGTATGCCCCGAGACCTTGCCATCATCGTGAAGACGTAGCGCCAAGGTCGCCGCCATTGGGTCAGCCTTGATAGGCTCATTAGCAATCGCGAGCACCCGCCAAGGCGTATCGCGCAATGGCAAACTCGGCGCAGCAGCCCCTATGCCACAGTCCTCGCCAGGCCAAAAGCGCAGCACTCGCGGAACTGTTACTTGCCAAACTGATGCATTCTCTGAGCCTTCATCGCTCGTTGCTAGGCGTGCACTAAACACACCAATCACGCTAGCAAGTACTGGGGCGCTACCGGTCTCGTTAACCAGCTTTTGCGCTACTCGATACTGCTTAATGACGCTTGCTGGCAGGCCGTCAATTACTGTCATTTCACGGCCGGTTAAGCATTCGCTAAAGCGCAGTTGCGTATCATCCACACTAAGCTTGCCAAGCAAACGCATTGGCCCAGCGACTGGATCTAAACCTTTTTCTCGGGTCAGCACATAGTCGCGAATGGAGCGAATATCAGCGCCCGAGGCATCTAGCTGCCGTAGCTCACCACCATGCTGCAAGCGGAATTGGCGCAGGGTCTCGCTACCGCCACGAAGGATGAGCCGCGACTCATCGCCGCTTAAGCGTGACCATTGACCAATATCATAAAAAGACTCTCGACCACGACGCCGCTGATTGGCTGGATATTCATCGCGTAAATGAAAGCTGCCATCGGCAAATAAGGTTAGCGTTTGCTGATGCGGCACACAGCCCGGGCAAGTGACATCCCCGGACCAGGTGGCCGGTAAATTAGGGATGGGCGCTGGCGCGCTGTGATACGGCCATAAGCTGCACGCACCTAGCCATAAGGGCAAGGCACAAAGCCAACTGAGACGCAGCCACTGAGTAGTTATTGAAATGCGCATCATGGTTGTGAAAGTCCCACGCGCGTGCGCTATTGTAAAGCCCGAATGCCAGCGCCTAATGAACTTCGCTATACTCTGGGCAACTGAGGAGAATAAAGCTCAATGGATATTTCCGCCTATATGTCGCAACTTGGCGCCCAAGCACGCAGCGCATCGCGCATTATTGCTCGCGCCAACACACAAACTAAAAATGCCGCGCTGCAAGCAATTCATGACGCCATGGTCGCGCATCGCAGCAAAATCATTGCTGCCAACACTTGCGATGTCGATGCTGGCCGCGCCAATGATCTTGACCCTGCTCTGCTCGACCGCTTACAGCTCAATGATGAGCGTTTCGACGGCATGCTCGAAGGCCTGCGCCAAGTCATCGCGCTACCCGACCCCATTGGTGAGATGACCGATTTCACTTATCGGCCATCAGGCATTCAGCTCGGCAAAATGCGCGTGCCACTCGGCGTCATTGGCATCATTTATGAGTCACGCCCCAACGTCACACTAGAAGCGGCCTCGCTCTGCCTAAAGTCGGGCAATGCCGCGATTTTGCGTGGCGGCAGCGAAGCCCTGCACAGCAACCAAGCCATTGCCATGGCCATTAGTGCCGGTCTCGTTAATGCTGGCCTGCCCGCAAGCGTAGTACAGGTCGTTGAAACCACCGATCGTGCCGCCGTTGGCGCCTTAATTACCGATAGCGAACATGTCGATGTCATCGTGCCACGCGGTGGCAAAGGCCTGATTGAGCGCATCACACGAGAAGCGCGCGTGCCAGTGATCAAACACCTCGACGGCAACTGCCATGTCTTTATTGATCGTGACGCCGACCAAGCCAAAGCAGGCCGCATTGCGCTAAACGCGAAAACGCACCGCTATGGCGTCTGCAATGCCATGGAAACACTGCTAATCGACGCACCAATTGCCGCCAAACTGCTGCCTGCATTGGCTGATGCCTTCAACAGCAAAGGCGTTGAACTACGCGGCTGTGAAAAAACCTGCGCCATTTTACCCACTATTTTGGCCGCTACCGAAGCCGATTGGTTCACTGAGTATTTAGCGCCCGTATTAGCCATTAAAGTCGTTAATGATCTTAGTGAAGCGATTGATCACATTAACCATTACGGCTCGCACCACACCGATGTCATCGTGACTGAACATTATAGCCGTGGCCGCCGATTCTTGGCAGAAGTCGACTCTAGCTCGGTAATGATCAATGCTTCGACGCGCTTTGCCGATGGCTTCGAGTACGGCTTGGGCGCTGAAATCGGTATTTCTACCGATAAAATTCACGCCCGAGGCCCAGTTGGCTTGGAAGGCCTAACCTCGCAAAAATGGATCGTGTTTGGCGACGGCCAAATACGCCAATAAGCTCATTAGCCACTCCATGCAGCTGCTCTTTGGCGGCTCCTTTGACCCCGTACATCGCGGCCACGTTGATACCGCATGCGCAGCACAAGCACTGCTTGGCGCGGAAACGGTGCATTGGCTGCCAACGCCTGGCTCGCCGTTAAAGTCGAGCACTGGCGCCACGCCATCACAGCGTGCAGACATGCTACGCCTGCAGCTAAACGCGAGCGCCGAGCCAAGCTGGTACTTTAGCGATGATGAGCTCAGCCAAGCACCGCCGATCTACACTATCGACACCCTAAGGCGTTGGCGACAGCGTATTGGCTCGGCAACGCCATTGGCTTTTCTCATCGGTGCCGATAGCCTGCATAGCTTGCCGCGCTGGCGCGATTGGCAAAATCTCACCGATCTAGCTCATATTGTTATCGCAACGCGGCCTGGCATTACACTCGATTGGCCAGATACGGTGAAAATATGGCTAAAAAGTCACCATCAGAGTGATGCCAAGCTGTTACAATCGCGCCCCTTTGGCGCTGTGCTGAGACTCGATACCCCCGCAAGGGATATCTCAAGCACGGAACTACGCCAACGCATCGGTAATAATTTACCGACTGATGACTGGCTTGCCACGCCAGTACGCGACTACATTGCTAACCACGGGCTTTACCGTGCTACGGAGACACCAGCAAGCTCATGAATGCTCTTGACGACGATACACAACGATTACAAGACGCCGCGCTCAACGCCTTGGCCGATATGAAAGCACAGCAGATCACTACGCTCGACGTGCGCCCACTAACTAGCATGACCGACACCATGATCATCGCTAGCGGCACTTCGACGCGCCATGTCCGCGCTATTGCCGATGAAGTTCAGGTCAAGGCCAAAGCCGCTGGATTCCCACCCATCGGCATTGAAGGCGATCGTGAAGGCGAATGGGTTCTTATCGATCTCGCCGGTGTGATTGTCCACGTCATGCTGCCCGCCACTCGCGTGTTCTATGACCTTGAGCGTCTCTGGACAGCTCAGGGCGCAAGCACATCTAGCGTTTAACGCTAGGCCATCGCGATGAAAATCAGACTCATCGCGGTGGGCACGCGCATGCCCGACTGGGTTAGCACGGGCTATCACGAATTCTCCAAACGCTTAAACGATGATGTGCGCCTTGAACTCGTTGAGATCGCGGCGGGCAAGCGTGGAAAATCGGTTGATATCGCGCGCCTAACCGAGAAAGAAGGCGAAGCGCAGCTAGCTGCAGTCGCGAACAATGATCGCGTCATCGCCCTCGAAGTTCATGGCAAGCCGTGGAGCACTGAGGATTTATCGCAAAAACTCAGACAATGGTTGGCTGAAGGTCGTAATATCAGCCTACTCGTGGGCGGCCCTGAAGGGTTATCAGCTGATGCCTCGGCACGCGCTGATGAGCAATGGTCATTGTCGCCGCTAACGCTGCCACACCCATTAGTGCGCGTGCTCCTTGCCGAACAGATTTATCGCGCATGGACACTGCTAAAGGGACATCCCTACCACCGCTAAGCCGTGCGCGGACGTTACCTAAAACCGTCGCCCAATAAATTATTGTTGTGTCCATGAAACCAGATCACAATACGCCGCAAGAACGCATGACCATGAAAAACCAACTCGCTGAAGTTGGCTTATTTAAAGGTCGTGCCGCTGTTGCTGGCGGCTTTATTGTTTTCGCCTTCACGCTACTGGTTTTACGCTACGGTTGGCTGCAACTAATGCAGCACGAAACCTATGTCACGCAGTCTGAAAACAACCGTATTCATCTCGAGGCTATCGCTCCGCCACGCGGCTTTATTTATGACCGCAATGGCGTGTTACTTGCCGATAATCGCCCTATTTTCGCCCTCGTTATTAATCGCCAGCAAGTCAGCGACCTAGACGAAACGATTAAAAGACTCGTACCCGTTATCAATCTCATGCCAGAAGAGATTGAGCGTTTTAAAAAGCGCCTGCGCGTGTCTCGCCGCTATGAGCTAGTACCAATTCGCTCGCGCTTAAGCGAAGAAGACTTAGCCAGCTTCACAGAGAAACGCTATTTATTTCCAGGTGTTAGCGCAGAAAACGATATTTCTCGTTACTACCCGCAAGGCGAGCTATTTGCCCATGTCTTGGGTTATGTCTCGCGCATTTCTGAACAAGATCAAAAAAACTTAGATGCCACCGCCTATGCTGGCACCAACTTGATCGGCAAGCTTGGCATCGAGAAGTATTACGAGTCGGTGCTGCACGGAAAAGTTGGTTATCAACACGTTGAAACCAACGCTTTTGGCCGTCAAATTCGCGTACTAAAACGCACACCACCGCAGCGCGGCACGGACTTAAAGCTCAGCCTAGATATCCAGCTACAGCAACTCGCCCATGAGCAGCTCGCTGGCCGCCGTGGCGCCATTGTTGCCTTAGACCCACGAGATGGCTCGGTGCTCGCCTTCGTCAGCAACCCAGGCTTCGACCCCAACTTATTTGTCGGCGGCATCCCATCGTCGCTCTATAACGGCCTGCGCGACCATATCGATCGCCCGCTGTATAACCGCGCTTTACAGGGCGTCTACCCACCCGGCTCTACCATCAAACCATTCGAGGCCCTGGGTGGGCTGCATTACGGCCTAGTCGATTGGGACTACACCATCAGCGATCCCGGATACTTCATGTTGCCGGGCGTGAATCACCGCTTTCGTGACTGGAAAAAGCAAGGCCATGGCAGAGTCAATATGGTCACATCCATAGAGCAGTCTTGCGACACTTATTACTACCAACTATCCGACCGTATGGGCGTAGACCGCTTTCACGATTGGATGGCCGAATTCGGTTTTGGCAAAGAAACCGGCATCGATCTGGTCAACGAGCGCACCGGCACTCTGCCCTCGGTGGCGTGGAAACGTAAGCGCCTAAACGCACCGTGGTATCGCGGCGAAATGATGTCGGTGGGCATTGGCCAAGGCTACTTCACCGCTACGCCGCTGCAAATTGCCCTAGCCACAGCCATTGTCGCCAACGGCGGCCATCGCATACGACCACATGTTTTGCGCAGCAGCAGCGACCCCACATTCCAGCCTGATCTGCCCAAGCCCGATCTAATTCCATACAACGGCCAGCCCGAAGACTGGGACAAAATGCACTTTGCCATGCGCGAGGTTATACACGGCGCACGCGGCACGGCAAGTCGTTTGCGTATTGGCCTCGAAGGCTATGACATCGCAGGCAAAACGGGCACCGCGCAGGTCAAAGGCATTAAACAAGGCGAGCGTTATGACGAATCCAAGCTTGATGAGCGCCACTATGATCACGCCTGGTTTATGGGCTTTGCTCCAGTGACAAACCCTGTCATTGCAGTTGCCGTCTTAGTGGAAAATGGTAAGCATGGTAGTTCAACGGCTGCGCCGATTGCGCGAGTGCTATTTGATTACGAGATTAACCGCACGCTGCCACCACCGCCGAAGGTAGTTCCAGAGGATGCTGGCGAATGAATACGCCTCAGCAGCGCTATGCTCGCACCACCAGTAATACTGGCGCTGACTTTCAGCGGCGCATCGATATTTGGGGCCTACTACGCCTAGACCCCGTGCTGACATCGCTGCTCATTGCCGCCTCCTTACTCGGCCTCATCGCGCTCTATAGCGCCAGTGGTGCCGACCTCACCATGACACTGAAACAAGCCAGCAGTTTTGTGCTGGGCTTTGGTGTCATGCTGATTTTTGCGCGCATTACACCTAATAGTTATGCCTATATCTCACCTTGGCTTTATGGCCTTAGCAGCATCCTATTGGTTGCTGTCGTTTTTATCGGCGAAGTGCGTATGGGCGCGCAGCGCTGGATCGACATCCCCGGCGTCACTAGTGTCCAGCCATCCGAATTTCTCAAGCTCGCCATGCCGATGATGATCGCTTGGTATCTGTCCACACGCCCGATCCCCATTCGTTTTCGCGACCTGCTTGTCTGCATCGTGATGATCTTAGTACCCGTTGGCCTAATCGCCGAACAGCCCGACCTTGGCACCTCTATCTTGGTGTTTATGAGCGGCTTTTTTGTTCTATTTTTCGCCGGACTTTCTTGGCGTTTAATTGGCGGCATGGCAGCTCTAGCGGCAGCGGCGGCGCCAGTTGCCTGGACATTTCTTCACGACTATCAACGTCGTCGCGTCATCACGCTATTTGATCCAGAGTCAGACCCACTCGGCAATGGCTGGAATATTATTCAATCAAAAACCGCCATTGGCTCAGGCGGCCTTTCCGGCAAAGGCTGGCTTGATGGTACCCAATCACATCTGCACTTTCTGCCCGAAGGCCATACCGACTTCATCATCGCCGCCTTCTCGGAAGAGTTCGGATTTATCGGCGTGATTGTTCTACTAACTCTGTACTTAGCTATCCTTATTCGCGCCATACAAATTGCCACCAACGCGCAAACTTCGTATGGTCGGCTATTGGCTGGAGCCATCACGATGTCATTTTTTGTCTACGTCTTTGTCAACGCAGGCATGGTCAGCGGCATTCTACCTGTGGTGGGAGTCCCGTTACCGTTCATCAGTTACGGCGGCACAGCCATTATTACCTTGATGTCAGGCTTTGGCGTGCTGATGTCGATACAAGCGCATCGCAAGTTAATGGGCTAAACTTTTTTCTGGAGCATTCAGCATGACGCTACGATTTCCTTGGCGAGCGGCGGTCACCGCCCTTGCACTCAGCACCGGCGGCCACGCCATCGCAGGCGACTTTTCCAAATACGACGAACTCAATGACATGATTGAGACGCTCGAAGCGCAGCAAATCTATGCGCCCGGCGAACTGGCGAAACTGTTTGAAGATGTATCGCGCCAAGACAAAATTTTAGAACTGATTGCTCGTCCGGCAGAAAAAAGCCGTGAATGGAAAGATTACCGTCCGATCTTCATGCAAAGCTCGCGTGTCGATGCCGGCGTAGACTTCTGGGAGCAATACCAAGAACCACTTGCGCGTGCCGAAGCTCAGTTTGGCGTGCCCGCCAGCATGATTTTAGCGATCTTGGGTGTAGAAACTAAATTTGGCGGCAATAAAGGCGGCTACAAAGTCATCGAAGCCTTGGCCACACTAGGCTTCGACTATCCACCCCGCGCCAAGTTTTTCCGCAATGAACTGCGTGAGTTTCTCATTCTATCGAAGCAAAATGGCATCAATCCGCTTGAAGCCAAAGGCTCCTATGCCGGCGCAATGGGCTTTCCACAGTTCATGCCGTCGAGCTGGCGCCGTCTCGCTATCGACTTCGATGGTGATGGCCGTATCGACCTAATCAACAACCCTGTCGATGCGATCGGCTCCATTGCCAACTACTTCAAAGCCAATGGCTGGAAAGCTGGCGAACCCGTGACTGTGCGCGCAGCCATCCATGGCGATAACTATGATGATGCGACTAGCACCGACCTGAAAACCACATCGACCATTGCCGCTTTAGCTAAAGCCGGCATCACGCCGCGCCAAAAGCAGATGTTCCCCGCAAACACGCCAGTGTCTGGTTTACGTCTGCAGGGCGACAATGGCGGCGAGTTTTGGATAGGCTTTAACAACTTTTTTGTCATCACGCGTTATAACCGCAGTATCCTCTACGCAATGGCCACGCACCAATTGGCCGAAGAGATACAAGCGGCCCATGATAAGAAAACCGCAGATGCAAGCGCACGCACGCGTGCCATCAGTCTCCTGCCCTAGGGCAAAGCGCTTTGGCCAGCACTTGTTTGCTGGCCAAAGTTGTTCGCTACTCCTCTGCTTGCTGCTTGGCGCGACACTCTCACCAGCCAGCTACGCGGAAGAGGCAG
>Ga0114915_1000385_pt1 | contig 20428 bp, 16 predicted proteins | sample MalvirAntarct_55_FD_87288 | JGI IMG/M metagenome (GOLD analysis project Ga0114915, IMG submission 87288) | Marine viral communities from the Global Malaspina Expedition - Malaspina viral metaG Antarct_55 | ecosystem: Environmental > Aquatic > Marine > Oceanic | place: South Georgia Island...
CGATGGTCGCGTCAGCGTCAATGGCGCATTGGCCAAGCTTGGCGACCGTATTGTCGTTGCCGATGAGCTGCGCCTTGATGGCCGTCTGGTGCAGTTTTCGCTTGAGTCGGATGTGCAGCGCCGCGTCATTGCCTATTACAAGCCCGAGGGTGAGATTTGCTCGCGCTCCGACCCCGAAGGCCGCCCAACCGTATTTGACCGCCTGCCACGCATCACCGGCGAGCGTTGGGTCATGGTCGGCCGTCTTGATATCAACTCCAGCGGCTTGTTGCTGTTTACCAATGACGGCCAGTTTGCCAACCGTTTAATGCATCCATCCAGCGAAATTGAGCGTGAATACGCTGTGCGTGTGATGGGTGAGCTCACTCAGGATGCTCAGCGCGCCTTATGCGCTGGCGTTGAGCTGGAAGATGGCCCTGCTAAGTTCGAAAGCGTTTCGGAGCTTGGTGGCGAAGGCTTTAACCGCTGGTGGCAGGTGGTGGTGAAAGAGGGGCGTAACCGCGAAGTTCGTCGTTTATTTGAGTCGCAAGAGCTGAAAGTAAGCCGCTTGCTGCGTACTCGCTACGGCACACAAGTATTGCCACGCGAACTGCGTACTGGCCGTTGGATTGAGCTTGATAAACCCGATATCGATAAGCTTCTAGGTGCGGTTGAGTTACGTCCTCGTCGCAATGGCTCCGGCATCTTTGGCATCACGCGTCGCCGCATTGAAAAGCAGCGTGAAAATCCGCTGAAACCACGTTTTGTCGATGGTGCATCACGTTCTAGCGATAAACCGGCGCGTAACACTGAGAAACCAGTGCGGACATCGTCAGATAAGCCCGTGCGCCGTGAGCGCAAGCCTGCTGAAAGTGCAGAGTCACCACGTAAGGGCGGCTATTTGCGTCAGCAGCGTCGTGATGGCGGCACGGACAAATAAGCGCTAAGCCATGGATATTAACGTCAGCACACCATCGATTCTATTCCCAGCAATTTCCTTGCTGTTGCTGGCGTTTACCAATCGCTTCTTGGCTTTAGCGAATCTGATTCGCCAACTCCATGATCAGTACAAGCTAAAACCTGAACCAGCCGTATTGGCGCAAATGGCACATTTGCGTCACCGCTTGCTACTGATTCGCAATATGCAGGCTTGCGGTGTGTCGAGCATGGTGATGTGTATTGTCTGCATCGGTATGGTGCTGCTTAGTCAGCCCAACTTGGCCTTGATTAGCTTCATTTTGAGCTTGCTGCTGATGTTGGCATCGCTGGCGTTGTCACTCAGGGAGATTCTTATCTCCTATCGCGCGTTAGAGATGCATTTGGCGGATATTGAAGAGCTTCATCGCGAAGATTAGGCTCTTCAATATCGCTTTCGTCGGCACTATGGCATTCGCTTAGCTTTTCGCCGTTAAATCAATCGATTGCCCCGTTATGCCGCGAGCTGCTTCGCTGAGCAAATGCACATAATGGTGGGTAATGGACTCCGGTGTTTTCACCGATTCTGGGTTTTCGCCTGGATAAGCGCTAGCACGCATACTGGTGCGAGTCGCTCCTGGATTGACGCAGTTCACCCGCACATTGCTGGTGTTTTTTAATTCATCGGCAAATAGCTGCGTTAGGCCTTCAATGCCAAATTTCGATAGCGCATAGGCGCCCCAAAATGCCCGTGCTTTGCGACCAACACTGCTGCCAGTCATGATTACACTGGCATCTGGGCTGGCTTTTAATAGCGGCAACAGTACCTGTGTGAGCACAAAAGGCGCGCGTAAATTGATGCTCATGACACGATCGAAAGTGTCGGGGTCGTACATTTCCATCGGCGTGATATCGCCAAGATCGGCGGCGTTATGCACTAGGCCATCGAGGCGGCCGAATGTGGCTTGAATTTGCTCGGCTACCGACTGGCAGAGTTCAGGGTGCGCGACGCTTAAATCTAGTGTGATGATGGCTGGCATAGCGCCACCAGTAGCAACGATGGCGTCGTAAGTAGCGCCTAATGTTGCCTCTTCACGGCCCAATAGCACCACCGTAGCGCCAGCCTCCGCGCTTGCAATAGCCACTGCGCGGCCAATGCCACGGCTAGCACCAGTGATTAAAATAACGCGTTCAGCTAATGCTTTCTCGACAGACATTGTGAGCTCCTAAAGGAAAATTGTTTGGGTGGCACAATAAAGCGACTCAAGGAGAGTCGCTAGTGAGGCGCCTAAAGTGTGGTCATTAGCCAGCGCGAGAAATCAGCGACTGTGGCGCAATCAATATCGGCCTGCCAGTCACTCATCTGCTCGCCATCGGCCAAATAACCCCAGCCAGCGGCAACTGTGAGCATGTCGCTACGCCGTCCAGCCTCAATATCGCGGGCATGATCACCAACATAGATACACTCACGCGCCGCAACGCCTGCGCGTGCACAGGCCAGCAGCATAGGTTCGGGATGTGGCTTGGTCTGTGTGACCTCATCGGCGCAAACCACGGCAGCGGCGCGTTGATCTAGCCCCAGAGCTTTTAATAGCGGATGAGTGAAGCGTGTTGGCTTATTGGTGACAATGCCCCATGCGATACCTTCGGCTTCAAGCGCAAGCAAAGCAGCATCTAAGCCTTCAAATACGCGGGAATGATCGGCGATATGGGCTTCGTAGTCATCGAGAAAGGCTAGGCGCAAAGGTTCTACGGCCTCACTGCCAAGCTCAGGATAAGCGGCGGCTAAGACCGCTTTAGAGCCTGCTGAGACGGCTGCGCGAATGGGTGCATAGGGCAGGGGCTGCTCGCCGCGTGCACTGCGCATGCGGCTGATGCCAGCGTAAAAGTCGGGTGCGGTATCGACTAGCGTGCCATCGAGATCGAAAAAAACGGCGGCGGGGCGCATCAATCAGCCTTCACACGCGTGCAGCCGAGCATATAGTTGACGTCGACATTTGGCGCTAGCCAATAGCGCCCAGTGACCGGGTTGAAGTGCAGGCCGGTCATGTCATTAAGCGTGAGGCCTGCCTCGCGAACCCAGCGTGCCAGTTCTGCTGGGCGAATGAATTTGCGATAATCGTGAGTGCCGCGCGGCAACATGCGCAGCACATATTCGGCTCCGACGATGGCAAATAGCCAAGACTTTGGGTTGCGATTGAGTGTGGAGAAAAACACTTGGCCGCCGGGCTTAACCAGGCGATAGCAGGCCGCCACGATCGCAGACGGATCAGGCACGTGCTCGAGCATTTCCAAGCAGGTGACGACATCAAAGCTGGCGGGCATTTCTTCTGCTAATGACTCCACCGTGCATTGGCGGTAGCTCACCGTCGTGACGCCTTCTTGTTCGGCATGAAGTCTGGCCACATTCAGCGGTGCTTCACCCATATCGATGCCCAGCACCTCGGCACCTCGTCGCGCCATGCTTTCCGACAAAATGCCACCACCACAGCCGACATCTAGCACGCGTTTGCCAGATAGCGATACGCGCTCATCGACCCAGTTTAAACGCAGCGGGTTGATGTCGTGCAGTGGCTTAAATTGCGACTGCTTATCCCACCATTGCGAGGCTAGGGCTTCAAATTTGGCGATTTCACTCGCGTCGACGTTTTGCAACGGTTTTTGCTCGGTGGCTTGTGTCATGGGTTGTTTCCTTGATCTCGCAAGTAGTAGCCGCGCAGGCCAGCAGAAATGTGCGGCAAAGTATAGCCCGAAACGCTTAATTCGCGGTGGCCAAGAGTGCTACTGAATGCGCCGCTCTGTGCTAGAATCTAGCGCTTTAACGACGGCCCAAAAGAAGAGAAAACTGCATGACCGACGTTTCTAACGAAATTCAACCAGTCAATATCGAAGATGAGCTGCGCCAGTCCTATTTAGACTACGCCATGAGTGTCATTATCGGCCGGGCCTTACCCGATGTCCGCGATGGCCTGAAGCCGGTGCACCGCCGCGTTTTATTCGCGATGAATGAGCTAGGCAACGATTGGAACAAAGCTTACAAGAAGTCGGCGCGTGTCGTCGGCGACGTCATTGGTAAATATCACCCGCACGGCGACACTGCCGTCTACGACACTATCGTGCGTATGGCGCAGCCGTTCTCGCTGCGCTATTTGCTCGTCGATGGTCAGGGTAACTTCGGTTCTGTTGATGGCGATAACGCCGCTGCTATGCGTTACACCGAAGTGCGCATGACTAAGCTCGCCCACGAGCTGCTCGCCGATCTCGACAAAGAAACTGTCGACTGGGTGCCTAACTACGACGGTACCGAGATGATTCCGGCCGTTATGCCCACGCGCATCCCCAACCTCTTAGTCAATGGCTCCAGCGGCATCGCTGTTGGCATGGCGACGAATATTCCGCCGCATAATATGAGCGAAGTGGTCAATGGCGTGTTGGCCTTGCTCGATGACCCTGATCTCGATGTCGATGGCTTGATGGAGCATATCCACGGCCCAGACTTCCCAACGGCTGGCTTCATTAATGGTCGTGCGGGCATTATCGAGGCCTATCGCACCGGTCGTGGCCGCATCTATATGCGTGCCCGTCATCATATTGAGATCGATGCTAAAACCAATCGCCAAACTATTGTTTTCACTGAGATTCCTTATCAGTTAAACAAAGCCCGCGTGATTGAGAAAATCGCGGAGTTGGTGAAAGAGAAGAAAATCGAAGGTATCTCAGAGCTGCGTGATGAGTCCGATAAAGACGGTATGCGTATCGTCATCGACTTAAAGCGCGGTGAAGTTGCCGAAGTTGTGGTTAATAACCTGTTTGCTCAAACCCAGCTGCAAGGCGTGTTTGGCATCAATATGGTGGCGATCGACGAAGGTCAGCCTAAGATCATGAATCTTAAGCAGATCCTCGAGGCGTTTATTCGTCACCGCCGTGAAGTCGTTACCCGCCGCACGGTGTTTGAATTGCGCAAAGCGCGTGAGCGCGGCCATATTTTGGAAGGTTTGGCGGTAGCACTGGCCAATATCGATCCTGTCATTGCGCTGATTAAAAAATCACCAAGCCCAGCTGAGGCCAAAGAGCGCCTTATGGCAGAGGCTTGGCTGCCTGGTGCAGTGCAGGGCATGTTGGAGCGCGCAGGTGATATCAACGCTTGTCGCCCAGATGGCCTAGCCAATGGCATGGGCTTTATTGCCGATCGCTACAAGTTGTCGCCTGAGCAAGCACAAGCTATTTTGGACCTGCGTCTGAACCGTTTGACCGGCCTTGAGCAAGACAAATTAGTATTTGAATACAGTGACTTATTAGAGAAAATTAAAGCATTAATGCTGATTTTGGCGGAGCCAGAGCGTCTGCTCAATGTGATTCGCGAAGAGCTGCAAGAAGTGCTGAGCAATTACGGTGATAAGCGCCGCACTGAGATCATTGCTACGCGCTTAGATTTGACGCTTGAAGACCTCATTACCGAAGAAGATGTGGTGATGACTTTGTCGCATACCGGCTATGCGAAGATTCAACCAGTCAGCGATTATCGTGCGCAACGCCGTGGCGGCCGTGGCCGTTCAGCGACAGCAATGAAAGACGAAGATTATATAGAGCATTTACTGGTCGCCAGTACCCACGACACCGTGCTCTGCTTCACCAGCGCCGGCAAAGTCTATTGGCTAAAAGTGTACGAGCTGCCGCAAGCCAGTCGTGGTTCGAAAGGCAAGCCCATCGTCAACATCCTGCCGCTAGTCGAAGGCGAGCGCATCACCACCATTCTGCCATTGCGCGAATACCCAGAAGGCCATTTTGTCTTTATGGCCACTGGCGATGGCACAGTGAAAAAAGTCGAAGCACAAGCTTTCTCACGCCAACGTACAGCGGGTTTGATAGCTATCGATCTAGTCGGCGACGATGTGCTGATTGGCGCTGCCGTTACCGATGGCGAGCAAGACATCATGCTGTTCAGCAACGAAGGCAAAGCTGTTCGCTTCCATGAAAGTGATGTCCGCTGCATGGGCCGTACTGCCATGGGCGTGCGCGGTATTCGCTTAGGTGAAAAAGCCAGCGTTGTCTCACTTATAGTTGCCAACTCTGAAGCTTATGTTTTAACCGCATCGGCCAATGGCTTCGGCAAACGTACCGCCGTCACTGAGTTCCCTACGCATAAGCGCGGCGGCCAAGGCGTTATCGCCATGCAAACTAGCGATCGCAATGGCGAGCTAATCGGTGCTGTGCAAGTAGTCGACAGCGATGAGCTGATGCTGATTTCCAACCAAGGCACCTTGGTGCGTACACGCATTAGCGAAGTCTCGGTGTTATCGCGCAATACTCAAGGCGTGACGCTGATCAAACTAGGCAAAGAAGAAAGCCTAGTTCGTACGGTTCGCGTTGATGAAATTGAAGATGACGGTCTCGACGAAGATGGCAATGTCATCGAAGCGAGCGCTGTTGAGCTACCTGATGTCGAGGCGGCCAATGTCGATGTAGCTGAAGATTCCCAAGACCCCGCAGCGGATGATTCCGCTATCGATGAGAGCGCGCAATGAGCCGAGCGTTTAATTTCTGTGCAGGACCGGCAGCTTTACCTGAGGCCGTACTAAAGCAAGCCCAGCAAGACCTTGTCGATTGGCATGGTCGTGGCTGTTCGGTTATGGAAATGAGCCATCGCGGCGCAGATTTCGTCTCTATTGCCGAGCAGGCAGAGCAAGATCTCCGCGATTTGCTGGCCATCCCTAGCAATTATAAAGTCTTATTTTTGCAGGGCGGGGCATCGCAGCAGTTTGCTCAAGTGCCAATGAATTTGCTCGCGGGCAAGGCCTCTGCGGACTACGTTTGCACCGGCGTTTGGTCGGAGAAGGCCATTGCTGAGGCGAAAAAATTTGGCGGCGTAAACGTTGTTGCTACTGATGTCGCCAATAATTTCCGCGCTGTGCCGGCGTTTGCCGATTGGCAGCTGGATAAAAACGCTGCGTATTTGCACTACACGCCAAATGAGACCATTCACGGCGTCGAATACGACTTTATTCCACAAGTTGATGTGCCGTTGGTTGCCGATTATTCATCTAGCATTCTTTCCGAGCCACTTGATGTGTCGAAGTTCGGCCTGATTTACGCTGGCGCACAGAAAAATATCGGACCAGCCGGCATTGTTGTCGTCATCGTTCGTGAAGATTTACTCGGCCATATGATGCCCGGCATGCCGACCATGCTCGATTACGCGGTGGCTGCCAAAAACGGCTCCATGTACAACACGCCACCCACATACTCTTGGTATCTGTCTGGCCTAGTGTTCCAGTGGTTAAAAGCGCAGGGCGGCTTAGAGGCCATGGCCACGCTTAATGCACGTAAAGCCGCTAAGCTTTATAGCGCCATCGACACTAGCGACTTTTATGCAAACCCAGTGGCTATTGCTAACCGCTCACGGATGAATGTGCCGTTTACCTTGGCCGATGCCAGCTTAGACAAAACCTTCTTAAAAGAAGCTGAAGCGCTTCAGCTGCTGAACTTAGCAGGTCACCGCTCAGTCGGCGGCATGCGTGCCAGCCTCTACAACGCCGTGCCAGAAGCTGCGGTAGATGCCTTGATTGATTTCATGGGCGATTTTGAACGGCGCTACGGCTAAGCCCGCGCGCCCATCACGGAACTAGCCCGATGACTGAAACCTTGCCTAGCCTCGATGACGTGCGCCAAAGCATTGATCGTCTCGATGGTGAAATTCAAACGCTAATCAGCGAACGTGCGCGTTGTGCGCAGCAAGTCGCGCATATCAAATTGCGCGAAAGCCCCGAAACCACAGTGTTTTATCGCCCAGAGCGCGAAGCTCAGGTGCTGCAAAAGGTCATGGCGCGTAATGCCGGGCCTTTGCACCCCGAGACCATGGCGCGCTTGTTTCGCGAAATCATGTCGGCGTGTTTGGCGCTCGAGCACACACTCAATATCGCGTTTTTAGGCCCCAACGGCACTTTCACGCAAACCGCTGCGGTGAAGCATTTCGGCCATGGCGTAAATACCTCGCCTTTAGCGACTATCGATGAAGTTTTCCGCGAAGTCGCCGCCGGCTCAGCCGACTATGGCGTGGTGCCCGTAGAAAACTCGACCGAAGGCATGGTCAGCCATACACTGGATTCGTTTTTAAACTCCAACTTACGCATTATCGGCGAAGTTGAACTGAGAATTCACCATCATTTATTGGTTGGCGAGGGCACAAAAACTGAGTCTATTTCGCGCATTTACTCGCACCAGCAGTCATTGGCGCAGTGCCGCCAATGGTTAGATGCCAATTTCCCGCGTGCCGAGCGTGTGGCGGTGTCGAGCAATGCCGAGGCTGCACGCCGCGTTAATGGCGAATGGCATTCAGCGGCGATTGCTGGCGAGACTGCCGCTGAGATTTACGGCTTAAAGCAGCTGCATCAGCGCATTGAAGACAATCCCAATAACACCACGCGATTTTTGATCATTGGCCGCGAGGCGGTTAGCGCTAGCGGTACGGACAAAACTTCAATCATCATCACCGCGAAAAACCAGCCTGGTGCATTGTTTACTATTCTTGAGCCGTTTCATCGGCGCGGTATCAACTTAACGCGCATTGAAAGCCGCCCGAGCAAGCATGACATTTGGACTTATGCCTTTTTTATCGACTTCGAAGGCCATCAAGACGACGCCGCTGTGCAGGAAGTCATGGCAGAGCTTGAGCCGCGCATGCGCGAGGTAAAATGGCTGGGTTCTTACCCGAAGGCAGTGCTGTAATGACCAACTTTTTGCAGCAAGCCCGCGCAGGCGTTCAAGGCCTAGCGCCTTATCAGCCCGGCAAGCCAGTGGATGAGCTTCAGCGTGAGCTGGGCCTTGCGCGTGTGGTGAAATTAGCCAGCAATGAAAATCCGCTAGGCCCATCGCCTAAGGCGTTGGCTGCGATGCAAAAAGCCTTGGCAAATCCACTAGAGCTAGGGCGCTACCCAGACGGCAGCGGCTTTCGCTTAAAACAAGCGATTTCTCAGCGCTTTGGCTGTGCGCTTGAGGCCATCACGCTCGGTAACGGCTCAAATGACCTGCTCGATATTATTGCTCGGGTATTTTTAGGCGAGGGCGATGAAGCCATTTACGCCCAATACGCCTTTGCTGTGTATCCGCTCAGCGTGCAGGCCGTTGGTGCCACTGGTGTTTGCGTGCCAGCACTCGGCTATGGTCACGACCTAGTGGCGATGGCTCAGGCCATTACCGCTAAAACCAAAGTCATTTTTCTCGCTAACCCGAATAACCCAACCGGCACATGGTTCGCTGAAGCGGATTTTCACGCTTTTATGGCAGCAGTTCCGGCACATATTGTGGTTGTTCTCGACGAAGCTTATTGCGAGTTCGTTAGCGACCCAGCCGCACTCAATGGCCTAGCGCAACTCGTCCGATACCCGAACTTGATCGTGACGCGCACCTTGGCGAAAGCCTATGGCTTGGCGTCTTTACGCGTGGGCTATGGCGTGGCTAGCGTAGAAATTAGCGGCCTGCTTAACCGTGTGCGCCAGCCGTTTAATGTTAATAGCCTCGCTTTAGTGGCTGCTGAAGCCGCCATTAATGACGATGAATTCGTGCAAAAAACGCGCGAAATGAATGCGGTGGGTATGAAGCAATGGTTGCTTGCCACGCAGTCGTTAAACCTCGCCAGCATCCCATCACGTGGCAATTTCCTCTGTGTCGATATGAGCACTGAAGCCATGCCAACCTTCCAAGCGCTATTGCGTGAAGGCGTGATTGTGCGGCCTGTGGCTAACTACGGCCTGCCCAATCACCTGCGTATATCCATCGGCACTGAAGAAGAAAATAGCTTTGCAATTAATGGCTTATCCCGTGTTCTTGATGCTCAGGTGAAGGCTTAATATGCAGCGCTGGCCACTGCGACAAGTCGCCTTTATCGGCCTAGGCCTCATTGGTTCGAGCTTGGCTCGGCTGATGCGCGAGCGCGGTTTAGTCGAGCGCATCACCGCGTCTAGCCGAAGCCAACAAACACTCGCCACTGCACAGCAACTCGGCATTATCGATATTGGCTATAGCAATCCGGCCGATGCCGTTCGCGGTGCCGATCTGGTGATTTTGGCCATGCCCGTGAATGCAACGGAAGCCGTGATGGCAGCGATTAAGCCAGCACTCAGCAGCAGCGCCGTTGTCACCGATGTTGGCAGCACCAAAGGCAATGTGATCGCGGCAGCCAAGGCGGTTTGGGGTCATGTGCCCGAAAATTTCGTGCCTGGCCACCCAATTGCGGGCTCTGAGCAAAGTGGTGTTATGGCCGGTAGGGCAGACCTATTCTCTGCGCATAAAGTCATTCTGACGCCGCTGGAGCACACGCGAGCTGAAGCTGTCGCGCTGGTCACGGCCGTTTGGCAGGCCGCTGGTGCCGACGTGATGACCATGAGCGTGACGCAGCACGATGCTGTGCTTGCGCGCACCAGCCATTTGCCGCATTTATTGGCCTTTTCTCTGGTCGATACCTTGGCGCAAGAATCAGACAACCTCGACATTTTTCGGTATGCTGCCGGCGGTTTTCGCGACTTCACCCGCATTGCCGCCAGCGATCCACTCATGTGGCACGACATTTTCCTGGCCAATCGCGAGGCAGTACTTAGCGCATTAGATGCGTTTGAGGCTGGCACCAAGCGCCTGCGCGAGGCCATCACTACCGAAAACGGCGATGCTTTGCTGGGTGTTTTTACCCGCGCGCGCGCCGCTCGAGAACACTTCACTCATATGTTGGCCGGTACGGCCTATGCTAAGTCCATGACCCAAAATAAAGAATTGCGTTTCACTGTTGAACCCGGTGGCACTTTCACTGGCCGTGCTCGCGTGCCTGGCGATAAATCTATCTCGCACCGCTCCATCATGCTGGGCTCGATAGCCGAAGGCATCACGGAAGTCTCTGGCTTTTTAGAAGGCGAAGATGCACTCGCTACGCTACAGGCTTTCCGCGATATGGGCGTGGTCATTGAAGGCCCTAATGAAGGCCGTGTGCGCGTCCATGGCGTTGGCTTAAATGGCCTAAAAGCGCCGCCAAGTACGATTTACGTCGGCAACTCGGGCACGACCATGCGCTTGCTCTCAGGCCTATTATCAGCCCAAGCATTCAACTCGGTACTTACTGGCGATGCGACACTGGCAAAACGCCCCATGGAGCGTATTGCCAAGCCATTACGCCTGATGGGTGCCGATATTCAGACTACCGGTGAGCGCGGTACACCGCCAGTGACCATCACCGGCAATACCAAACTCAGCGGCATTCACTACGATTTACCCGTGGCCAGCGCGCAAGTGAAGTCTGGCGTGCTGCTCGCAGGCCTATGGGCGGATGGCACTACTTCAGTCACTGAGCCGGCACCCACACGTGACCACACCGAGCGCATGTTGCGTGGCTTTGGCTATGACGTGAAAACCGATGGCGCGACAGCCTCGGTGCAGGGCGGCGGTAGCTTAAAGGCCTGCAAAATAGATGTGCCTGGTGATATCTCTTCGGCGGCGTTCTTTTTAGTGGCGGCCAGCATTGCGCCAGATTCTGATCTAGTGCTTGAGCACGTAGGCATGAACCCCACACGCGTTGGTGTGATCAATATCCTGCGCGCCATGGGCGGCAATATTGAAGTGCTTAATGCCCGTGAAGTAGGCGGCGAGCCTGTAGCTGATTTGCGCGTGCGCAGTGCTCAGCTGCAGGGTATCGACATTCCAGAAGATCAAGTGCCGCTAGGCATTGATGAGTTTCCGGCATTATTTATCGCCGCTGCTTGTGCCAATGGCGTTACAACGCTCACCGGCGCCGAAGAGCTGCGCGTAAAAGAGTCTGATCGTATTCAAGTCATGGCTGATGGCCTATTAACACTAGGTGTTAGTGCCTTGCCTACCGTCGACGGCATTGTCATTACTGGCGGCCCGATTAGTGGTGGCGAAGTTATCAGTCATGGTGATCACCGCATTGCCATGGCGTTTGCAGTCGCAGGCCTGCGCGCCACTGACACGATCACGATCCGCGACTGCGCCAATGTCGCTACCAGTTTCCCCGACTTTATTGGTCTTGCACGCCGTTGTGGCCTGCGTATTCGCGCTAGCGAACACGACCTTCATTAAGCTTTAGAGTAAAGCCACGCATGAGTGATGAAATTAAGCGTCAAGCAGTCCCAATTTACGTGCCTGTGATTGCTATCGACGGCCCTAGTGGCTCAGGCAAAGGCACTATTGCGCACCGTGTCGCTTCGCGCCTAGGTTTCCATGTTCTCGACTCCGGCGCTTTGTATCGCCTATTGGGCGCAGCTGCTAAGCGCCATGCCGTATCCATTGAGAATGAAGCCGCACTGGAAGTTTTAGCCGCTCATTTAGATGTGCAGTTCACTGTTGATGCACAGGGTGAGGCTGTCATTTTGCTCGAAGGCGAAGATGTTAGCCGTGAAATTCGCACAGAGGAGGCTGGTCGAGTCGCCTCGCAAGTCGCCGTTTTGCCAAAAGTACGTAATGCCTTATTGGCACGCCAGCAAGCATTTCGCGAAGCACCTGGCTTAGTGGCCGATGGCCGCGACATGGGCACTGTGGTATTTCCCGATGCCGATCTTAAGATTTTCCTTACGGCCTCAGCCGAGGCGCGCGCCGAGCGGCGCTACAAGCAGTTGCTTGAAAAGGGCTTTGGTGCTAGCCTCGCCGCCCTAATAGACGACATCCGCGCTCGTGATACACGGGATACGGAACGTAGCATCGCGCCGCTTAAGCCGGCCGATGGTGCCTTAGTGTTAGATAGCACTGATTTAGGCATAGATGCAGTCGTTCAGCGCGTATTTGATGAGGCCAAAAAAGCGCCTGCGCTGGCAAAGTTTTTGATTTAAAAGCAGTGGCTTAAGGCTGCTGCTTAAAGTACTAGCGCATAGCCATCGCCTGATGCCTATGCTGTTGGCGGATTGGCAAGTGACGACTACCAGTATGGTTGCTGCCAATTCTTACCCCCATAAACCCGTCGGAGCTGGTCCGTCGGCTGAATATAAGTGCCACCCTGGCACTGGAAGGATTACATGACTGATTCATTTGCCGCCCTGTTTGAAGAAAGCTTAGTTTCCCTAGATGTAGAGCGTGGTGCTCTAATCAAAGGTACCGTTGTTGCCATCGATAGTGATTGGGTAACGGTCGACACTGGCTTGAAATCCGAGGGCGTCATTGCCCGTGAAGAGTTTTTGAATGATCGCCGCGAGCTAGAAGTCGCTGTAGGTGATGAAGTAGACGTTGTTGTCGATGCACTCGACAACGGCATGGGCTACACCCTGCTGTCACGCGAAAAAGCTAAACGCGCCGAAACCTGGATTCGCTTAGAAAAAATCTTCGAAGCCAGCGAAATCGTCAAAGGCATCATGTCTGGCAAGGTTAAAGGCGGCTTCACCGTCGATATCGGCTCTATTCGTGCGTTCTTGCCTGGTTCATTGGTCGATATTCGCCCAATCCGCGACACAGCACACTTAGAAGGCCGCGAGCTCGAGTTCAAACTCATCAAGCTTGACGCTAAACGCAACAACGTTGTGGTGTCACGCCGCGCTGTGATGGAAGCTGAAAGCTCCGCAGAACGCGAACAACTACTGGCCAATCTACAAGAAGGCCAAGTGGTTAAAGGCATCGTGAAAAACTTGACCGACTACGGCGCATTCGTCGACCTCGGCGGCATCGATGGTCTGTTGCACATTACCGATATGGCCTGGAAGCGCATCAAGCATCCAAGCGAAATCGTTGAAGTGGGCACTGAGCTGACCGTGAAAGTGCTGAAATTTGACCGCGAGCGTAATCGTGTGTCCTTGGGTCTGAAACAGCTGGGCGAAGATCCATGGTTAGCATTGATGGGCCGTTACCCTGAAGGTACACGCGTCCAAGCCAAAATCACCAACCTTACCGATTACGGCTGCTTTGCTGAAATCGAAGAAGGCGTGGAAGGCCTCGTGCACGTATCGGAAATGGATTGGACCAACAAAAACATCCACCCATCGAAAGTCGTACAAATCGGCGACGAAGTGGAAGTTATGGTCTTGGACATCGACGAAGTTCGTCGTCGCATCTCCTTGGGTATCAAGCAGTGCCGCGAAAATCCATGGGATGCCTTTGCGCGTCAACATGAGAAGGGCGAGAAAGTTGCCGGTAACATCAAGTCGATCACTGACTTCGGTATCTTCATCGGCCTCGACGGCGGCATCGATGGTTTGGTTCACCTCTCCGATATTTCGTGGAATGAGCCAGGCGAAGAAGCTGTTCGTAACTACAAGAAGGGCGACCCAATCGAAGCCACTATCTTGTCGGTTGACCCAGAGCGTGAGCGCATCTCTTTAGGCATCAAGCAATTAGAGCGCGATCCATTTGGTGATTTCGTGAACCAGTTCGACAAAGGCGCCATCATCAAAGGCACCGTGAAGTCGGTTGACGCTAAAGGCGCAACAATCGAAGTCATGGACGGTGTGGAAGGCAGCTTGCGCGCTTCTGAACTGAGCCGCGATCGCGTTGAAGATGCCACTAAGCATCTGACTGTTGGCGATACTGTTGAAGCTAAAATCATTAGCATCGATCGTAAAACCCGCTTAATCAGCCTGTCGGTGAAAGCCAAAGACGAAGCTGATGACCGCGAAGCTATCAATAACCTGAAAGATCAGCCAGAAGATGCCGCTGGTCCTAAGACCATTGGTGACTTGATCAAGGCCCAAATGGGTAACTGATCTTAGCGATTTGTGGTAAAAATAAACGGGAGTAGGTGACTACTCCCGTTTTTTTATGTTTAGAATCAGTGTGTTGATTTTTCAATATTTTGTACTAATGAGAGAGCCACAATGACATTGACCAGATCAGACATAATCGAGCGCCTAAGTGCTCGGCAAACGCTGCTCACAGGCAAAGATGTGGAGCTTGCAGTGAAGACCATGGTCGAGCAGCTTTCAGAAACGCTGGCGACTAATGAGCGCATTGAAATACGCGGCTTTGGCAGCTTCTGCTTGCATCATCGCGCACCTCGCATAGGTCGTAACCCAAAGACTGGTGAGTCTGTCTCTTTGCAGGCAAAAAGCTCGCCGCACTTTAAGCCCGGCAAAGCATTGCGTGACCGCGTCGATGAAAGTGCTAGTCACACGGCCATTGAGGGTAATCAATCATGAGTGCCATTAAAAAAGCTATCTTCTGGGCTTTCATGCTCATATTTCTATTTACTGGGTTTTGGATGGTCATCGTTAATAACGATTCTGTCAGCCTAAACCTGTTGTTTACCAATACCGGCCCGGTGAATGCTGGCTTTGTTATTTTCATGTCGCTAACCGTTGGCGCCATTGTTGGCTTCATCGCTGGCAGCTTTAGAGCTCGCCTAAGCATCTGGCGTAAAGCACGTGAGGCTGAGCAGGCGAGAGCGCAAGAAGCGACTCAGGCCGCCGATGCCGAAGCATTAGAGCTAGAGCGCGAAACTGCACGTCAACACGCACTGACTGCGCGTAGCCACGAGCCACCCGCGCCACCACCTGTGTATTAATCGAGCGTTTTATGTCAATTACTAGCAGTGTTAAGCGTTCGCCGATTGTTGTTGCCTTAGATTTTACTTCCGCTGAGCAAGCCTTAGCATTTGCCGACGATATAGATCCATCAAAGGCACGTTTGAAAGTTGGCAAAGAGCTATTTACCTATGCCGGGCCAAATCTCGTACGTGAGCTACATCAGCGCGGCTTTGAAGTTTTTTTAGACCTTAAGTTTCACGACATCCCCAATACAGCCGCTTCTGCGGTTGTTGCTGCTGCTGATCTCGGCGTATGGATGGTTAACCTTCACGCGAGTGGTGGTCGTCGCATGATGACTGCGGCTAGCGAGCGCTTAGCTAAAGGCAATTACAGCACTTTGCTGACCGCGGTCACCGTGCTTACCAGCATGGAAGCACCGGACTTGCTAGAAGTAGGCATTACACAAAGCCCCGAAAGCCAAGTCATTGCGTTAGCAGACCTCACGTCAAACTGTGGCCTCGATGGCGTTGTATGCTCGGCACATGAGGCCTCAATGCTACGCGCGCGCTTTGGCAAAGACTTTGTCTTAGTGACGCCCGGCATTCGTCCAGCAGACCATCCCAGCGATGATCAGCGCCGAATCATGACGCCCGCTCAGGCCATGGCTGCAGGCTCTAGCTACTTAGTGATTGGCAGGCCAATCACACAGGCGAAAATGCCCAGCGCGGCACTCGCTGCGATCTGCGCCGAGCTAATTTAAGACTTTTGTATAGCTTTTGATCAATTAGAATTCTTGTCTGACAATAGCGCCTTAATAAGCGACGAATGGTCGATATGATCTGGTGACTAGCAAGTTCTGACATTTGTCAGCACTTAACCTCAGCCTCAGATTATCGAGTGTTCAATGCATCGCCTTATTGTTCGCCAATTCGCTATTACTTTCGTTATAGCTAGCTTCTCTTTAAATGCACACGCAGCCGGTCTCGAATACCCATGGCAATCGACTAGCGCCATGGGTAGCGCGCAAGCCAATGCCGCTGAAGCTAACGATGCTTCAACAGTATTCTTCAATCCAGCCGGGATGGCGCGCCTGAAAACCACCATGGTCTCGCAAGCTGGGCAGGTGCTGTCTGTTCGCGGACAATTTGAAAATAATGGCACGACACGCCTTAACAATGGCTCTGGCACCGAGCTGCAAACCGGTGGCAATGGCGGCAGTTATCATCCTCAAGCTATCCCTGCAGGCCAGTTTTACGCCGTTACTCCCTATAACGACACCATCACATTAGGTCTCGGTGTTTTTGTTCCGTATGGGGCTAACGTGAATTATAAGTCGAGCTGGGTAGGTCGCATGTTTCAAGATGAAGGCACGATTGAGACGATCAATATCAATCCATCGATGTCTATTCGCTTTGACGACAAACATAGTTTGGGTTTTGGTTTGTCCGCGCAAATCATGCACATGAAATTGCGTGCCGGCGCTGATGTGGAAGAGGCCGCTTACGGCATTAGTAAAAGCACGATCCAAACGGGTGCAAGCTTGCTATGTAGCCCAAGCGGGCTTCCACTTGTCGGAGGTATTACAGCCGCAGCTTGTACAGGCGTTGCCAACTTATTGGCTGGGCCATTGGTTTCTGATGCCAAAGGCGAGGGAGCACTTACCGTTGAAGGCATTGGCTATGGCTTTGGTTGGAATGCTGGCTATATGTATCGCTTTAACGACGATCGCACACGTTTTGGTTTGACTTACCGGTCGCATATTCGTCAAACCATTAAGGCTGACTATGATTGGGACTTCAGTGATGTTTCCGGTCAAATTCCAGATATCACGGGTGTCAGTGATGGCAATATATTGGGTTTATTGGGCTCACTTACGCGACGCATTGAGCTGCGCGACTATGTTGAAAACTATGTCCGCCCAGACTCAAAAGCTGAGATAAAAATCATTACACCTGAGTCTGTTGGTGCAGCTTTATTTCATCAGGCCAGTGACCGCTTAGCATTAATGGGCTCATTGACATGGACGCGCACTAGCCGTATTCAAGAGTTGCGAGTAGTTGCTGAGGATCGCCAAGGCCCGAATGGCACAATCCAACAAGGCGATGTGGTGGTAAGCACGCGCTTTCGCGACACATTTAAAGGCGCTATTGGCGTTAATTATCGAGTCAATGACGTGCTAATGCTGCGCACGGGTGTGGGCTATGAGCAAACGCCAGTTCCGGACCCTGAAGGCCGCCACTCCGCATTGCCGGACAACAATCGCTATGTCTATTCTTTAGGTGCCAATATCTCGCCACGCAAAGGCATGGATATCGACTTAGCGTATAGCTATATCGTGATTGAGGATGCCGCTGCTAACTATACTGACGACTGTCACCCGTCTGGCTATCTGATTTCACAGGCACCCGCCAACGGCGCTACGTCGACTACGCAGTGCACAGGTAATGGCGGCACATTCCGTGGCGTGTTCAAAGATACTTATGTGCACTCGGCAGGTATACAGCTTAACCAGCGTTTTTAAACAGCAAGAGGTAGCCTCTTTTTGCGTAAATTAGGGGCCACCTATGTTTGGGTGATGTTTACATAGCCATCGGCATTCGAGAAAATGCGCGCCATTAACCGATTGCTAGGCTCTGATATGTCGATACCAACCGCTGGTACTACGCAAGCAATAAAGCCCGATGAAACCAAGTCGCGTACTGATTTTAATAAGCTGCAAAAGCGCCTACGCCGACTCACAGGCCAGGCCATCGCTGATTACAATATGATTCAGGATGGCGACAAAATCATGGTTTGCCTGTCTGGTGGTAAAGATAGCTATACCATGCTGGAGATGCTGCTGAGTCTTCAGCTTAGTGCACCAATTAAGTTTGAAATCGTCGCAGTTAACCTTGACCAGAAGCAGCCAGATTTTCCGGAAGATGTTTTGCCGCGTTATTTAACTGAGCGTGGCGTACCATTTTTCATTTTAGAGAAAGACACTTATAGCATCGTTAAAGAGCTGACACCGGAAGGGCAGACTTACTGTGCTATTTGTAGCCGGTTGCGTCGAGGAAACTTATATAGTTTTGCGCAAGAGATTGGTGCGACTAAGGTGGCTCTTGGTCATCATCGCGATGACATTATGGCGACACTATTATTGAATATGTTTCATGCTGGCCGATTAAAAGCTATGCCGCCAAAGTTACTATCAGATGACGGCATGAATATTTTGATTCGCCCATTAGCGTATTGCAAAGAGAAGGATATTGCTGAGTTTGCAAGGCTGAAAGAGTTTCCTATTATTCCGTGTAATCTTTGTGGCTCACAAGATAACCTTCAGCGCGCCATGATTAATGAGATGCTCAGAGATTGGGATGAAAAATATCCCGGTCGATTAGATAGCATGTTCACTGCAACTCAAAACATTGCCCCATCGCAGTTGGGTGATCGTGAGCTGTTTGACTTTGAAAGCCTTGAAGATAAACGTACAGTAGTTGAAAGGCCGGCATTGAGAGATGGATTATTGCCGGTGGTTAATGTGACCTTGTCTTAGTGTGGCTTTTAAGCTGATCGTATGAAATTAAGTGCTGAATTAAAATAGCCGGCGTAGATGCCGGCTATTTTAATTCAGCGTGCTGCTATTAGAACTTTTGGTTCATTTGTAAACTTAACACTTGAATCGATGTATCGAAGAAACGGCCTTGATATTTGCCACCATTGGCGGTGCAAGATTCACCGTCTGGATCATAATTACCATTTTCATCGTCACGTGTGAGAGTTCGACATTTTTCAGTGTAGTTTGACAACGAGTCTTCTAAGAAGGTGACACTGTATGCGGCATCGATGCTGAGGTTGCGGTTAACTTTGTAGTTGGCACCAATGGCATACATATAGCGGTCGCTGTCTGGCGCACCTGGATGACGGAACTCTGCAGAAGGTACTGGCGTTTTATCAAACTGGAAGCCACTGCGTAGAGTTAGCTGATCATCCCAATGATAGTTCCCACCAATAGATACTTTAAATGAGTCTCTCCAGTTAGTGTCGATGCCTGCATCACCTTGCTTAATGGCGCTGCCATCTTTTCGCGGTTTATCCAAAAATTGGACTCGAATTTTATCAACTGCTGAAGTTTCAATGAATGTGAAGTCAGCCATAATATCAATTTTATCGGTAAGCTGATGGAATAAATTTACCGAGGTACGGGCAGGTATTATTAAATCGCTTTTTGCTGTGGTGTCCGGGCGAAGATTATCGATTAAATACTCCTCTAGCGTCTGCCCACCTAATGGCCCCCCTGGATTAATTAATAAGTTGGTTACGGTTGAACCATTTATATTACTTAAATCCCACTCAAGGTCACCCCGTAACTTAACTTTACTCTCTGAGCGATAAGCAATACCTAATCGAGTTCTATCAGTAGGAGCGAACATATAGCCTAAGTTATAGCCAAAACCATAACCATACATCTCAACCTGAGCACTACCAGAGGAGCCGTCGGCTGCTAACTGAGAGCCTACAAGATCGTATACTAAGGGGTTGCAAAGTCTTTCTAGTGGATCGCATAAAGCGCCGAGACCAGCTAAAATACCGCCTGTTCCTTCCAGCGTTAAAAGATCTAGGGTGCCACTGTCAATAGCACCTTTTAATAAATATGGAACAACGCCTGGTACATCAATCGCAGTTTTTTGACGAATATGGCCACCAATAACACTGACACCAAAACCTAAACTATGCATATCATCAAAGCGAATGCCGATGGACGGGTTAATGTTGATGAGCTCAATAGCAATGCTATCGATTTGATATTTACCAGCCCAATCAGACTTATAGTTTAAATTACCGCCACCAGGCGCAAAGACGCCAATACCAGCTGTAATCATATCGTTGATCGGCAAAGACACAAAAGCACCACCAGCACCTAGGACTTTTGGCCAAAAAGAGCCTGCTGGGCCAGGATTGTCATCCGCTACAGATTCGCCTTCTCCTGATGGATCACCAGTGCCGGCGCCATGCCTTGTTTCCGCTACATTAGCTTCGGCCTTGCCGCGCAAAAACAATGCTGAAAAGCCCTGTGAAATCTGCAGGCCGCCTTTCATGCGCGCTAGGCCGGC
>Ga0114915_1000391_pt1 | contig 20320 bp, 37 predicted proteins | sample MalvirAntarct_55_FD_87288 | JGI IMG/M metagenome (GOLD analysis project Ga0114915, IMG submission 87288) | Marine viral communities from the Global Malaspina Expedition - Malaspina viral metaG Antarct_55 | ecosystem: Environmental > Aquatic > Marine > Oceanic | place: South Georgia Island...
CTAATATATTATTAAAAAAACAATATGTAAGTATTTGAAACTTAATTGATTCATCAATTTCTACCTTTAATTTTAAATCTACTTTTTTTACTATTGCCATTTTATAAACTCATTATCATATCAACCATATCTGGATGTGGATAAATATCAGACTTACCTGTTCTCACATTACCATGTGTAAGTAAACCTTTTACTTTACCAGCCCATGCATCCTCTTGAAAATCAAAACCTTTACTAGGACCATACTTCTTGATATATTGTTTTAAACCTAATCTAATATCTACTCCATCTCTCTCACCTACCCACTTAATCCACATTTCTGTAGCTTTAATTTGTTCTTCAGTGTAGTTATGCCAGTGTAATTTATTTTTGTAGTGTTCAGGAAGCTCACATATTTGTTCTTTTTGACATACTGAACCTACATATGTTTTCATTGTTTTACTATCTAAGTATCCCATATTACATATTTCAATTCCAACTGAATGTCTATTCATATAACCAGAACCAGTCTTACCTAAATGAAAACCTTGTGCACCAGTAGGAAATGCTTGAACCATAATACCATTATAATCATCATTACCATTTTTATGGTTAACTCCCCCTAATACAAATTCTGTTGCAATACGCCCTCTACTATCTCTACCCCAATGATCAATGCATCTATAAGGATTTGCGTTACCAGCAGTATGATGTAAAAATATGTACTCATTTTTAATTGGTCCATCAACATATTCCCCTTTAGGTAAATAATGCCTATGTATAATTTGATCATAGTTTGTCTTAAACATTTGACCATGAATATCAGTATCTTCATCTATTGCTACTGTTAATTTACTTGGTAATTGTAATAATAGTGCCCAAGTATCAGAACCAACTATTCCATCAGCTGCTAAATTATGCATAAGTTGAAATCTTATTACATGCTTTTCAGTTTGTTTACCAAATATTCCGTCTCTTGTAATTAAAAGATTTTGCTGTAGTGTGTTTACTTCTGATCCACTGTCACCCCTTTTTAACATTCTCATATTACTTTACCCCAGAGGCTGCTTTTTCCATAGCTTGTTTAAAAGCCTTTTCATCCTCACTTACCTCTCCTGCGTTTTCATTTTGTGTTGCAGCTGTTTGAGCAATAAACATTTGAGCTTGTAATCTTTCAGCTCTTGCCTTGTCAATAGTAGCTAATAAATCCTCATATTCTGCTTGAACAGTTAAATGGGGAATATTTTCTTTATAGAATTGTGTAATTTCTTCTCTACGTTGAGAGAGTTCCTCTTTACTTAGCTGAGGTTGCTTATCCTGTAAGTTAGGATCTAAGTTTTTGATGTCTGCCATTTTTTTGGTTTTATAAATTAAACATACGCAAACATACATAATTAGTTTAACTTATAAAAGTTTAAAGGCTTTTATTTTTTTCTTGACTTTGCCCCAGAACATTTCCAACGCTTACGAGATAAGTTGTTTGGAGTATTAGGATCATTGGCTTTCTTTTTAGATACTCTTTTTTTAATACCTAAACTTCTTGCACAATAGCTATCCCCCTTTGACGTACCAGGTTTAACACGTGGCCCCCCTCCTTTAGCTTTACCAGCCTGACCATAGCTTACTCTTTTACCACTTTTGGTAACCTTTACTTTTGCTTTTCCTTTTCTTGGTGTTGCCATTATCTTTTTTTGCCTTTATGCAAACCGTGGCTTGCGTGTTGTTTGCCTTTTTTAGTTGCAGCACGTTTCTTTTTATTTGCAGCTGCTAGTTTAGCTTTGCCCTTTTTAGTGCTCTTTAACTTAGCAATAGTTTTTTTAGGTGCATAGACTTCACCTGTCTCAGAACTCTTCTTACCTGATGCGGTTGTCCATTTCTGCTTAGTCCACCTTGATAGACTTTTTTGCTGCTTAGTCTTGGCCATTATTTCTTAGCTTTAGCTTTAGCTGTTTTAGATAAGTCTTTCATGTGAACTAAAGGCTTACTGGTTTTAGTATGTGTCTTACCGGTATGTAATTTACCATTAGACATTTTGTGACTAGCACCTTTCCATTCAGTTCCGTTTTTTAAATAGTGTTTTACTCCTTTCATTATTTCTTTGTTTTATATCCGCCTCCGTTGGCTTTGTATCTTTTAGCAAGCATTTGGGCTTTACGTGCTGACCATTGTCCAGCTCCCCCACCTTTACTACCTGCTTTGATTGAATTAAATAATCTTTTACGCATAGTAGGTTTAGTATAGTTCCCTGAACTATTTACTGTGCTCTTCTTTTTTTTTGCTGCCATCTTTAGTTATTAATGTTATTAGGGTATGTTGATTCCATGAGATCTCTTATTTTTGCACACCTTTCATATTCTTCTTCTTCTACATAGTACGCAATCATATTTTCAAATTCATCTAATTCAGGACCATTGTCAGGATCAAATGCTAATACAGCTTCATGTCCATGCTTAAACTTTTTTACTAGTAAGTCTTCAAAAGTAATTTGATTAGTTAAAACTAAAAAAGAGTTTTCGTAAGCTGTCTCTAGTAGTATTGCATCTAGTTGCATTTGCTCTATCTCAGTAAGACCACTATCTTCCATATGATTGTCCATGTTATTTTATTTAAGTTATACTGCGTCTATAAGAACAATATACTAAATTTCTAAATTCTATAAAAATTTTTGAGTAATAACATGCCCCCCACCTGATTAAAAAAAACTTATGTCCCCCATCCCGGTCCTGGTAAAATTATGTATATGGCATAGGTGAGAGGTTATATAAAACTTCTCCCCACCTGTCTCTTGTGGTTGGGCTACCCCCCGTAATTATCCACACTATATTTTTAATTTAATACTTTTACAAATGGTTTACTTCAGAAAATTGAACATCAATGAGTCTACTGGCTCAGCAACAATCATTGTGAGCTCTGCTCCAATGTCACAGAAACAAACTACTCTTGCTGGTTTGTCTGTGGGAACAAGAACTCAAGGGAATCTATCCTTTGGTGTTCTGTCACTAATAGACCCTGAAACTAATCAGGTAATGCGTAGTGACCACCCTACAATCAAAGCGTTGGCTAGTAAGCTGAACGTTGGTGATGAACTTAAGAACTTTAAACTCTCTGAGTCTAAGGTTGTGAACTTACAAACCGGTGAAGAGAATGAGAATCTTTTCTGGGTTGAACAGGTCTAACCTGTAAGGAGGAGGGAAGCTTAACTGCTCCCTTCCTTTTCTTTGTCTACCGCTCATGTGTAGCTCTCTACTTGGTCAGGAATGAATCAGGTACATCTACCGTGCAGACACACACAACACCACAGGGCTAACGCTTTGTGTGTGTTGTTTTTTTTCCCTATGGACTGGTCATAGCTTCTCATAGCTTCATAATATAACTTTGACTGCTCCCTTCCTTTCTTATGCAAATATTTATTAATCATTAATTATAATTAAATTATGGAAACAAATTCAGTTTATTTTAGAAAGCTTAACATCAATGACAACACAGGTAGTGCAACAATAATTGCATCTGATGTACCATTGATACAGAAAGCAACTACATTAGCAGGTGTTAATGTAGCAACAAGAACACAGAACAACATTACATTTGGCGTATTAAGCCTTATAGATCCAGAGACTGGACAAGTAATGCGTTCTGATCATCCAACAATCAAGCAATTAGGTGCTAAACTTAATAGAGGTGATGAGATGAAAGGATTTAAACTATCTGCTAACCCTGTGTTAAACTTAACATCAGGTGAAGAAACAGGTATGTTTTGGATAGAAGCTGTGTAAACCAGCTTGTAAGAGGAAAACTTTGCAGATCTAGTGTGATAACTAGGTTTGCATTGTTTTTTTTATTTAAATGTGTGTATCATTATATAAACTAGGTCTCATACCCACATTATACCACCTTTTACCACTATCATAACTCTTATAGCACATTAATATATTAATATAGCTAACACAAGGGATAGGTGTGATACTATAACTGCTCCCTACCTCTCCTATGTAGTATGTCTCTCTATCTATAGGATAATAGACATAGTACCCGGAATATCATTAATCACTAATAGTAGAATTAAGTGTAACAAGACAAATTAAAGGCTAAGACGTTAGTCATCCTACTGTCACTAGATGACAGCTTGTAGATGCTCTGTCAGCAGGGATGTTGCACTTAATAACTATATCACCAATTACTAACCAATAATAATAAATCGTTATGAAAAAGAAATTACTTTACCTTATGGTATTCCTCTTCGTTGGAGGACCAATACTTCAATCTTGTGGATCCTCTAAACGTGGATGTAAGAAGATGAGAAAGTACAGAACTTATGCTTCTTGTGAACCAACAAAGAAGTTAACTTATCCTAGAACTAAATATTAGTTTTATGATTAGATATATAACAATATTCTTTCTTGCAATATCATTAATGAGTTGTGAGAAGGAGCCTTTATCAGAATGTATAATAGAGGTACAAGAATCTAACCTAGTAACTATATTCACACAAGAGTATAGTACTACGTATAGCACATCAGGTAATATATACTATGAGTATTACTCATGGGGTAGTGACCTTATGGCATTTTATAATGATCAGTGGTTAGCAACCAACCCATCAGACTATAGTAGTCAAGCATGGTATGATTGGGCTATCCAAAATACTCAACCAACTTATTTAATAATATCTTCTGATGATTATAGTCTATCAGCAGATTGGAATGGGTATAATCAAGACTATTACTACTTAAATACTAATATCTCAGATCTTATCACTAATGGTGATACGGTCATAATACTTTAATAAATCATGAAAAACTTATTCAAATCATTAATCAAAATTATATATGTAATCGTTCTACCTGTGCTATTTGTCATAGGAACATATCATTTCGTAACTAACTATACAGTTAATACAACTCTATTGTTACTTATAACTTTACTTGGCGTAGCTGTTGTAGCTAACTCAGTAATGTACTTAGTCTTTATGTCTAGAGTAAATATGCTTCCTACCTGCAAAGTAGAGTTTATACCTATATTTGGATTTGCATTTGGTGTAGATCCGGATCAGCATAGGAAAGTTAGTTGGCTATTGCTACTACCTTTTGTATCATTTGAATTTAGTGTGAAAAAGCAGATAAACTTAAAGAAAAGTAAATTTTAGTGAACAGTGGTTCATACAAACAGTACCAGTATATATTTATATAATATATATAGTACTATAGTTAGTACAATTTAATGAGTGGTGGTGGCTAAATGGATAGTAACAATACCTTTTTAATATAGCATATTGTTTAAGGTTGCGTTACTATCCTTATTTAGGTAACCTAAACTGCTCCCTTCCTAACCTATACAGTTATCAATTTAATAATCAATAAAGAAAAAATGGCAAATCAATTTAAAATCAATGAAAGTATTGTAGAGAACATACTACATAATGTTTTATTACCACAGAGCCCACATAATAGTGAGCATATATTTAATATCTTAATGAGAGAGTTACCTGATCATGCAAAAGAAATTATATTGCATCTTAGTTTGGCTAAAGAAAATTATAGTCCTGTAGTTATTGGTGACTATATAAAGCTTGTGCCTCCAAGTTATCATGTAGGTAGCAACTATGAATGGGATATACTTGAAGACATGGGTCTAAGCCCAGGAGATGGTATGGTCTATGGTAAAGTAGTTGGAGACACATCATGGGGTAATGATAAGTTCAACCCGTTTTACAGTAACCTTAAAGTAGAGTTACTATATCATGATGAAGAAAAGAAGTTAAAGATGTTTGATTTCCAGGCAGAGCCAATGGAACTAACTAAAGTTAGTGCAGCAGACATAAAATATTTTGATATATTAAACCCAGACGTAGTAATAGATCCAATAACTGAAGTAAATGAACAATAAAATGGCTAAAATATCAATGGAACTGCTCCAAGCAGAACAACAGTCTTGGAAATTATTAGATAATGCATTAAAAGATGCTAAGGGAAAGAATATACCATTCGGGAGGTATATGAATGACAAGTATTTAATGAATGATGATGATTTGGCTGGAGAAATTAGTGAATCATTTGCTATGTTGATCCTATTAAAGAATCATGTTAAAGAAATTATCTGATAGATTTGGTATAATTAAATACAAAGTCTTATCAGATCCTAATTTATCTATACAAGCAAAAGGGTTGTATAGTCTCATAGCTTGCTATGCAGATAAGAACCGTGAAGCATATCCGTCTGCTTCAACACTTGCTGACTCACTAAATGTATCACAGAGATATGTTTTTAAGCTCTTAAAAGAACTGAGACAGCATAATTACATAAAAAGAATAAAGGGCAAATTAGTTATTACCTAAGTGATAGCTATATAAGTGCAGTTTATTTTTGAATTTAACTAATAATTTCTTATAATTAGTGAGCCAAAGGCAGTTATATTTTTATCTTTGTTGATAGATATGATAGTACAACTACCCAATGGCCGCATAATTGAGTGCTCAGTAGAGCAATACTTATCTCTTACAGATCAAGAGGTACAAGATCTTAATGGCTTAAGTTCAGCATACACAAAAGAAGTGGTTAATCCCTTTTACAATGCCTTTTCAGGTAAGACAGTTATTATTGACTATGAACCAGAGTACATAGAAGAAAATGAGCCTGCCTTAGATGAAATAGATGCATTTGAAAAGCTAGATGATCCGTATTTCCATTCAGATGACGTGTAGTCATCAAACAATCAATTATTAATTTTTTAAAACTAAAAAAATGCAAAGCAAAGTCAATGTATGTGCTGATGACATGGGTAATGTTATCATTCAATCAAAAAACAATTCAGAGTATGGTTATGTAAGACTACAACAAGACAGAGTTACCTTTGGTAACAATGGCTGGGTTAAAAAGTCTAATGTATCAACGTTATTACTTGGTAAAGTAGAAGACTTACAGTCATTAAACTTTAAGTCAGGAGATGTTATAGCAGGTAAAATTGTTATTAAAGAACAATTAGAGCCATTCAATAGCAATGATCCAGACAGAGATTACAAGTATGCAGGTGATACAGGTATCATATGCTGTGTAGATGGTCAACCTATTTATAGGAAAGCAATGTTTACTGCTGATATAACAGCACAAGACGTGTTATTAGCTCATACTAATGGTCAAGACATTAAAGATGCTAATGGATCAACAACAGTTGGTAAGATAAAGAATGCTACAACACTTGAAGCATTTGGTATAAGTGAAGAAGTAACAGAAGAAGAAGAAACTGTTACTGAGACAGAAGAAGTTACTGATAAAGTAGAAGAACTTGTAGAAGAAGAGGCTGAAACCTTTGAACTATAAGAATAGTTAATTGTAGTTAGTTAGGTTAAAAGGGGTGTATGACTGGATCTTATCGTTGTACACCCTAATTAACTTTAACTACTCCCTTCCTCATACATGAGGTTAACACTTTTACTAATCAATTACTAAACAATTATGCTATCTCAAAAACAATTAGACACATTACTAGAACACCAGAAACTCAACGCACTCTCAAAGAGAGAGGAGCGTTATCAATACTATGGGATATTAGCTGAGTATCAGCTACATCCTCCATCATTAGTAAACTCTTTAAGTTACACTAAACTAAATCCGTATCAACATTTTTTGTTTAAACGTGTACTTCATGGCCTCAAGGTTTATAAACCTGAAGAAGTTAACAAGTTACATTGGGACAAGAAACGTAGAATAACTAAGGTTTGGAAACGTGGGCAAAGAGAGATCAATGCTTGGAAACAAACTGTTTGTAATAAGCGTGTAAATGCTTATCTTAGCAAAACATTCAAGCACTCATCACTAGCACAGTATATTGCAAATATACCAGCTACTGAAATATTAGATGATTATACCAACACTATGAGCTTCAAAGAGTTAGGTATGACATATGAAGATGTTATATTAAAATTCATGTCATTAGGATTACTTCCTAAAAACTATTTAGAACTAAAAAATGAGCATCAAAAAAGTATCTAACAAAATGTCAAAATTAAATACAGCCTATAGCAAATTGCGTAGGCAGTATTTAACTGACAAACCTATCTGTCATGCAAAGATTCACAAGTGTTCTTTACATGCTACAGACATACACCATAAAAATGGACGTGGTATATACTATTTAGATACATCAACATGGATGCCAGTTTGTAGAAACTGTCATATGTGGATAGAAGAAAACCCAGCTGAATCTTATGAATTAGGATACTCAGGCTCTAGGTCATAGCAATATGGTCCTATAGCTCAACTGGATAGAGCAACAGCTTTCTAAGTTGTAGGTTCAAGGTTCAAGTCCTTGTAGGATCACATTAAAAAAGCAATTATGAAAAATGATAAAAACCAAATCAAATTATTAACATGGACTATGGTCCTTATAATAACAATACTTATATGGGCAACAGTATACCAGGTGTCATGCCTATGACCAATAGAGAAATAGTGCAGTCAGATGCATTAGAAATAACTAAAAAACATAAAAGATCCGGATTAGGCATATCTATGGGTGTGGGCAAGACAAGAATTGCTATACAACATTTAATGATAAACTTTAATCCATTACTTCAAGCACTAGTAGTAATACCTAAACACTCAGTATCACAATCATGGATTGATGAGTTAGATAAAATGAATTTATATAAATTAGTAAAGCATATAACGTTTACTACATATCTATCATTAAAAAAACATAATCCAAATAACTATGATATAGTCTATTTAGATGAATGTCACTCATTACTACCGGGTCATGAAGAGTTTCTATCTTTATTTAAAGGTAAGATACTAGGATTAACAGGTACTCCACCCAGAGATAAGAAGTCTGTAAAAGGCATGCTTGTTCAAAGATATTGTCCAATTAGATATAGTTTTGGTGTAGATGATGCAACAAATAGCAATATACTTAATGATTATAAAATAATTATACATGAGTTAGAGTTATCTAGGTTACCATCCTTAAAGAAGAAAAATAAGAATGGTGGTCATTGGTATACTAATGAGAAGAAAGATTATGACTACTGTACTGGTAGAGTAAATGATGCACAATCACCAAAGCAAATGCAGTTTGCAAGAATTATGAGAATGAGAGCACTGATGGATTATCCTACTAAAGAATCATATGTAAAATCTATGATTAAGAATATAGAAGATAAATGCATAGTGTTTGCTAACACTCAGAAGCAAGCAGACCGTATTAGTAAGCACAGTTATCATTCAGGTAACCCTAAGTCTGAAGAAAATCTAGAATTATTTTCAGATGGAAGGATTCATAACCTATCTTGTGTGTTACAATTAAGTGAAGGTGTAACAATACCTGGGTTAAGACAAGGTATTATTATGCATGCATATGGTAATGAAAAGAAAACTGCACAAAGAATTGGTAGATTACTAAGACTAAATCCTAGTGAGACAGCAATATGTCATGTATTATGTTATAAAAATACACAAGACGTAAGTTGGGTGTCATCAGCCCTTAAATCATTTGATGAAACAAAAATTCAACGTTATAACCCTTTAAATAGATAAATCAATGGAAATCTTAATCTTAGTATTAGTAGCTGGTGCAGCATTTATTGCAGGCAACAGTGTAGGAAAATCAAAATTAAAAAACAATATCAATAAACTAACTGTGAGGCAAATGTTAGTACATAAAACACAAAAACTTAAAAATCTATAGCAATGGGAAAAATGAAAGAACTTTATATGGAACAGCAACAAGAACAAATATACCAAGGAGTACATGATTCAATGATTCATGGACTTGCTAGAACAGCTATAGAAGAATTTGTGGAAGAAGGGGAAACTCCTTGTCCTAATTGTAATATGCCTACCTTAACACGTAATGAATCAAATGCTAGATGTACTGAATGTGCTCAAGAGTTTGTTTACGTTGATGGAGGAGCATTAAGATTTTTATAATGGAGGAGTATGAATATGACCATGATGGTGTTAAGTGCACTGTAGACTATATCTATGATAAGGGAGAACCTGATCAATGGTATGACCAAAACGGAGATCCAGGTACACCTGGTTATGGACCAACTGTTGAAGTACTCAACGTATGGGCTATACTAACTGATAGATTAGGAAATAATGTTTCAGTAAAAATAGATGAACTATTATATCCAGAGGATATAGAAGAAGAAATACTAAGATCTAAAGAATAAATATTATGAGAGAAAAGTTTGATAAAAAAAAATATCTAGATGATTTAAGATATAGACAATACAGAAGTAATCAAGGACGCAGTCCTGAAAGAATGGAAAAGATATATAAAGGTTGCTTTGTTGTACTATGTGCAGGAATTGTATTATGTATAGTTACTTTAGTCTGTAATTTAATATGAAAGATCAACTGTTTGTACAAGCAACAATCAAAGAAGGTAAATTACACTTCCCTATAAAAGCCTTTGAAACTAAATATAACAAGTTTCTTAAAGATATGCCAGAGGGTGCACGTATAGAATTATTTATAGGTGTCCAGGATGGTAAAGGCAGTAACCCACAACTTGCAAGAGTACATGCAATGATAAGGGAAATAGCCAATGAAATAGGCTATACATTTGAAGAAGCAAAACTACAAGTCAAGCGTAAAGCTGGCCTATGTTTTGTTAAGAACAACGTAGAGCACTGTAAATCTTTTGGAAAGTGTGATAAAGAAGAACTTAATCTAGCTATACAAGCTTGTATTGAGATAGGAGACTTTAGTGGAATGCAATTAAGATGACATTTCATTAAGCTTTTCAGCTAACTTAGATAACATCTCTGTAGGATTTTTAGTTTCCTTATTGATGTCTTTAACTATGTTACCAAAATCCTCTTCTGTAACCTTAAGATCCTCATACCTCTCAAGTCCTTGCTCTTTTGCAAATGACTTAAGTATGTTAATTATAGAATATAGAGTATAAAGTTCACTTTCAATAGAAGTGAATTGTCTATTTTTCTTTTTAGCTTTGTCAGGATCCAAAATCAATTCATTAAAGTCTTGTATAAGAACTCCAAATATTGATGCATCAGGGTAAAACTCAGTGATGTATCTACCATAAATTTGTTGTAATCCTTGTATAAATGCAGGATTAATATCAGCTACTAAATTTTTAGTAGTGTCATATGTAATGAATTGCTTGTTAGCCATAGTAGTGTTATTAATTAATCAAAGATACAAAAAAGAATTTAATATGAACCAGAACTTAATAGAAATTGACATAGAGCAATTAAGAAATGATGTCAATAATAAATTAGAAGACTCAGGATGGGCCCCTATGCTATCCCCATTTATAAATGGATTAGAGTTTGATATGATAATGAGCAAATTAGTTGACTGTGTAAATGCAGAGAAAAGATTTACACCTAGATTTAAAGATATGTTTAATGCATTCTTAGAATGTCCATATGATAAACTTAAGTGTATTATTATAGGTCAGGATCCATATCCACAACTTGGAGTTGCAGATGGTATTGCATTTAGCTGTAGTAGAAAAGGTAAAGCAGAAAAATCCCTGCAGTATATACTTAAACAAACTATAGGTGATCATAATAAAACAGGTAAAGTAATATATACACCAGAAGAATGTGACTTAAGACGTTGGGCTAACCAGGGCGTGTTGTTAATTAACACAGCTTTTACAGTAGAGATAAACTCTATAGGCTCACACTATTCTATATGGAAACCATTTACAGAATACTTGTTTGAAAATATAAATAGACATAATAAAGATATACCAACTATACTTATGGGAAAGAAAGCAGAAGCTTGGGAATTACTATTGAACAGACAAAAATTGTTTAAAGTAGCTCACCCTGCATCAGCAGCATATAGAGGTGGAGAATGGGACTGTAAAGATGTCTTTAACAAAGTAAATACAGAACTAGATAAGCAGGAAAAAACTTGCATAGACTGGTAATATTTACTATCTTTAATAACCTAAAAAAATAATATAAATGTCTAGTATTCAAGAACTTATCCTACAAAAGAATAAAGAAAAAGATATAAGTGATTTTAAGAAAAGTTTTTATAAAACTTATAATGTAAAGTTGTATATTTACAGCCCTTCAGAAAAAGATAAAAAGATTCCTATAGGTGTGTTTCATGATTGTGCCCTAGCTGCATTACATGAAGCTGATCCAAACTATTCTAGTATTAAATCACTACAAAATAGAAACAGGTTTAGAACTTACTTGGTTTATGTACAGGTAATGTCTTATCTAGCTCATAAAGAGGGTCATTCTAAATCTAGTGTTGGTAAGTTTCTTAAACGTAACCACGCTACTGTAATTAACTCATGTAAAATGGTTGAGAATGGATTTTTTAGTAATGATAAGACTGTACTAGATGCATACAATAACACTTTAAAACACTTAGAAAATTATGTGGGAACTATTCCAGAAAATATTGAAAGTAAAGATAACTCCAAATCAAGCCTTGATCCTATTTGGCATGAAGCAAGGAGTCTCCTTACCAATAGTCCTGGCTGAAGATAAACAAGTATTAATAACCAAAGGTTTACTTATAAAAGAGGATAACCAATATAAAATGACTGCTGAAGCTAAAGCATTTTGTGCTAAGCTTGATAACTATTTTGTTAAAGCAAAGAAGAAAACTGATATACAACTTATGGGTAAGGACTTTAATGATAAGATCCATACTTATAGAGAAATATTTCCTGCTAGAAAATTACCAAGTGGTAACCCTGCAAGGAATAATGTGAAAGCATTAGGAGAAAACTTCAGATGGTTCTTTGAAACATATGATCATACATGGGATGCTATTATTACAGCAACACGGATGTATGTAAATGAGTATAGAGATGCAGACTATATGTATATGCAAACAAGTCAATACTTTATATCAAAACAAGATAAGCATAAAGTTAAACACTCTAGACTAGCTGACTACTGTGATATGATAGTAGATGGTGTTAGTACTGAGGAAGAACATTTTAAAGAAAACGTAGTATGAAAAATAAACCGTCATGGATTGGCCAATATGCTGCTTTCAATGAAGCACTAAAATATATGTATGCTAGGTCTACAGGAGAGGAGAAATCCATATACACTCCTTGGCCTAAATTTAATGATGCCGCTACTGATGGTCTAGAGTGGAATACATTGACTGTAATTGGTGGTAGACCTGGTTCAGGTAAAACATTAATTAAAGATCAAATCATAAGAGAATCATTTGCATTAAATCCAAATGATAAGTTTAGAGTATTAGAATTTCAGTTTGAGATGGTAGGTAGAACCTCAGCTATTAGAGAGTTTAGTTCTATCACTGGTAAAACATACAAAGAACTGTGTAGTGCAGGATCAGTACTAGCTACTGATACACTAAACACATGTCACTTATATGCTAAAGAAAGAGTTAAACATCCCGTTGATATAATTAGTACACCTATGACAGTAAATCAGATGCGTGAACAAATTGATCAGTATATGAATCAACATAAAGGTGTAAATACAATTATAACTTTAGACCATACAATGCTAGTAAAAAGAGCACCCTATCAAAATAATACATTAGATATGTTATTTGAATTAGGTGAGTTTTTTACACAATGTAAACGTGATTATCCTTGTTTGTTTATAGCTTTATCACAACTTAACCGGAACATAGATAATCCAGACAGGGCAATAGATGGTAAGTATGGTAATTATATACTTGAGTCAGATATATTTGGCTCAGATGCAATGCTACAACATGCAGATATGTTGATAGGTATTAATAGACCAGCTAAACAAAAGATTAGGTTCTATGGGCCTGATAGATATATTATAGAAAATGATAGAACCTTGGTGTTGCATTTTCTAAAAGCCAGAAATGGTGATGCACGGATGTCATTCTTTAAAGCAAAGTTTGAGCAAATGCAGATAGAAGAAATGATAACACCAGGACAACAAGAACGCAGATGATAAATACTAAAAACTTAAATAATAAATCAAAGATGGGACTAACACCGCAACAAAGAAAACAGAAGGTTGCATCTCTCAGAGAAGAGCATGATGACTACTTTCAAACAGAGGGTATAGTTAATGCACTATACATACCTAAGATGGCTTATAGGCCAACTGGTAAGGATGAGCTACATGTTAGTTTCTTCCCAAGTGAATTTGAAAAAGGAGAGGATATATATACAGAGTTTGTATCTATAGATTATGATACAGAAGATCCAAAAAGAACATTATATTATCACAAGAATAACCCTCATTGGAAAGAGGAGTATGAAATGATAACAAGCAACTCAGGCTTCCAAAGACATATTATACCAGTCAGTGAGTTAAAAGTTGTAAATGATGTTACAAGTAGGGGTAAAGCTATTATAGATTTTGCAAATCCTGATTTGCCTAATCCAGATGAAACTACTCAAACTGCTCCCTCCCTCACCTCTGCAGATCTGATAAAAGTATTATCAGAAATAAATGCAACATTAAATAAATTAATAACAGTAATCCAAAGTAAATAATATGGCACAAAGCGTATTGGTAATTGCAGATTCAGGTACAGGAAAGTCTACCTCAATCAGGACATTAGATCCTAAAGAGACTTTCATTATAAATATTGCTAACAAACCGTTACCATTTAAAGGTTGGAAAGGCAAGTATAATCAAATTAGCAAAGATAACCCAAAAGGTAATCTTACATCTGCTTCATCAAGTGCAGGTATAATTAAAGCTATTAAGCATGTTGATGAAAAGATGAGCCATATCAAGACATTAGTTGTTGATGACTGGCAGTATATGAGTTCTTTTGAATATTTTGATAGAGCAAATGAGAAAGGATATGATAAGTTTACACAGATTGCAGCTAACTTAGCCATGGTGGCAAAGCTACCTAAAGATCTGAGAGATGACTTAACAGTAATCTTTTTGACTCACTCAGAAGATTCAACTGATATAAATGGTAATAGAAAAATTAAAGCAAAGACTATTGGTAAAATGATTGACAATACTCTTACTTTAGAAGGCCTATTCTCCATTGTATTATTTGGGAAAGTAAATAAAAATGATGATGGTGAACTTGAATATGGTTTTGAAACTCAAAACTCAGGAGAGAACACATGTAAATCACCAATGGGTATGTTTGAGGATAAGTTTATTCCTAATGACCTAAAGTTTGTAAAGGATTGTATTGAGGAATATAATCAATAATTAATAATCAATAAAAAGAAAAATTATGTTAAGTACTAAAGACATGTCTGCCGGATCAGGTAGCATCAAACCAGTAATTGGAGTGGGTAACCACAAAATTAAAATTAACTCAATATCATTTGATCAAACACCATATGATATGGATGCATTTAATATTACATTACATGTAGAAGGAGAGCCTGTAACAGGGGAATTCAACGGATTCTTAAAAGATATGAATAATCCTAATGGACCACGTTTTGAAGGTCAAGTAGGCAGAGTAAGATTCTCACCATATCCATTTAAAGATGCAACTCTTAATAATGGTAATGAAATTAGCCGTGACACAGAAGTGTTAAAAGCTATGGTTTTCTTATCAGAAGTAGTAGGAAAGAGAAATGAGCTTGATGCAATTGAAGCAAATACAATTGAAGACTTTATGGTAAAAGCTGGAAATGTATGTTCTGAAACCGGATACATCAATGCATGCTTAGGTGCACGTGAGTGGGAAAACAAAGAAGGTTATGTAAATAATGATTTGTTCTTACCTAAGAGAAGTAAAGATGGTATGCCGTTAGAAGAAATGGATAAAGAAAGTTCTAATCTATTGTCATTTGACAGAAACAATACTAATCATTTCAGACCTTATTTAAAGAAAGAATCAACAGCATCAAACTTTGAGCCTGCTTCTGCAGCTGGTGGTGACTTTGATCTGTAATATAAATCCTAAAGAGTGGGCTCAGTTAATAGCTGGGCCCATTTCTTTTTAATATATTTGGATTATGTTCAGTACTAAAAATTTAATATTAGAAGAAACAGATGTACCTAGTTACTGGGTATTTCAATATTATTTAAATCTACCTGAACAGCTTACGGGACAAGACATAAAGATTAATTCAATATTTAATCCTAATGATAAGACCCCAAGCTTTTGTATATACGTTGATAAGACTATAATGCAGTATAAGTTCAAAGATTTTTCAACAGGTAGAGGTGGAAATAAATCAGACTTAGTTAGACATATGTTTAGTTTAGGTTATCCACAAGCCACAAGAAGAATTATAGAGGACTACAATAACTATATTCAACAGAATGGTAAAGTTGAGGTAGAGTTTGTACCACAAGCAAAGTGGGAAATAGATTTTATTAAGTACAGGAAATGGAATAAAGATGATGCTAACTTTTGGTTACCATTTGGAATAGGAAAAACATTATTAGAAAAATATAATGTAAAACCAATTGAGTATTTCAATATGGTAAAAGAGGAATCATTGGAAATAGAATCACTTAAGATAGGAAGTAAACATACATATGGTTACTTTGATAAACACGGTGATGTATTTAAGATATACCAACCCTATAGTAAAAAGCATAAATTTCATAAAGTTAAAAGTTACATCCAGGGGATAGATCAATTAGAGTATAAAGAACCATACTTAGTTATTTGTTCTTCTCTTAAAGATGCAATGTGTTTAAAAGGTATGGGATATAACATAGAAGTTATTAGTCCAGACTCAGAGAATACTATGATTAAACCTCATATAATTGCTAACTTGAAAAAGAAGTTTAAAAAACTTATTACTATATTTGATAATGATGATGCAGGTAAACATGCAGTAAAAAGATATGCAGAAGCATATAATATTAATGGATGCACGCCAACTATATGCAAAGACATATCAGATGCTATGAAAGAAATAGGATTTGATAAGACGCATGCAATGTTAAAACCATTATTAAAACAAACAATAAATAAATAATATGCAAAATAAAAGATGGTGGATACCGGGTAACGTTCCTTCTAGTAAGAATGGTAGACGTTGGACAGGTAAATACTTTATAGCAAGCAAAGCTGTAATGAATTACAGAAAAGCAACTAAGGATATTTATGATAAATATACTGATGAATTTAAAAAAGAACTAGAGAAGCATGAGCTTCCTGTTAAAATCTCTTTTGAATTTGTGAGAGGGTCTAGACATAAATTTGATTATTTAAATCCTGCACAGACAGTGCAAGATGATATGGTTAAGTATGGGTGGATTGAGGATGATAATGCAGAGTTTATAATACCCGCATTTGAACAGTATAGTTATAATAAAGAGAACCCAGGTGTATGGATTGAGTTAATTATAAATAATGAAAAAAAAGAAGATAATAACACTTGATGAATTTTTTAGGTATAAACAAATGTTTGAAGGACTTCCTGAAGACAAAGCTTTAGCTAGTCAATTATATAATAATGCAGATTATGCAGATAAAGAAATAGTTGATAGGTTAATGGCCAAGGCTTTAATGTTTGATGACAGAGTAAAGTTTTGTATAGCAGTCAAACATCAATTTACTATAGGATGTTTTAAGACAACAAGAATTTATGCATTTATTCAGAAAGAAACAATAGATGAAATATACATAGACATATTAAGAAAATTAAGAGACAATGATTAACATACAAGATGCGGTTGCTAGAACAACCAAAAGTTTAATATTTGCAGAGCCCTTTTACGGGCTCTTTTTAATTGGTATCAATAAGAAATATAGTTTAAATCTTGCTACAGCAGGTGTAAGCAAAAATAATATTGGTTGTCAATTGACTATAAACCCTGAGTTTTATATAAACCTCAGTGAAGATCATAGATTTGGTTTAATTAAGCATGAGCTATTGCATATTGCATTTGGTCATCTTATAACAAGGGATAGATACTCAGACAAGAAGTTATTTAATATAGCTGCTGACTTAGAGATCAACCAGTACATACTGGAAAGTAAATTACCTGACGGTGGTTTACTATTATCAAGTTTCCCTGAGCTAAAGCTACCTAAGAAAGCAGGTACAGATAAATACTATGAACTGCTACAACAGGCCCAAGAAGATGGTACATGTCCATCCTTAGATAGTCTTATGAATCAAATGAATGGTGAATCACCTTATTGTCATGGTACATGGGATGAGTTTGATGATTTACCTGAAGCAGATAAAAAGCTAATGCAAAAACAAATAGAGCATCAGCTTAAAGATTCTGCAGAGCAGACAGTAAAGAAACAAGGTAATATACCTGGTGAGCTTGCTGAATTGATAGAAAGACTAATGAATATTGAAGCACCAAAATTTGATTGGAAACAATATCTCAGAAGGTTTGCAGGTAATTCTAGTATAGTATATACAAAGAAGCTGAGACGTAAGTATAATAAACGTTATGCAGCAAATCCAGGACTTAAAATTAAATTCAAAAATCATATACTTGTTGGTGTTGACACAAGTGGATCTGTGAATAATGATGAACTAAAGGAATTCTTTAGTGAACTTACACATATGCATAAGACAGGCCATAAGATTACAGTAGCACAGTGTGATACCCGCTTGAACAGCGTGAAAGAATTTAATCCAAATAAAGATTGGGAAATACACGGTCGTGGTGGGACAAGCTTCCAACCAGTAATTGACTATTATAATGAAAAAAAGGGAACCTATACGGCTCTAATATATTTAACAGATGGTGAAGCTTATTCTCCTGATAATTGCCCTAATAATACATTATGGGTACACAGTTCTAACTGTAATATCAATGATGAGCTACCAGGACAGAAAATTCAACTTAATTAATTAAAAGAAAATGGCACAAGTAAATTTAAACGTAACAGAACTAAAAGGATTTGTAAATCATATAATAGAAAACAATAGATTTCTACAGAGTAATGGGAAGGGTCCTGTATCTATAGAAGTTGTAGGAGAATCAGGTATTGGTAAAACTTCAACAATAGTAGAACTAGCTGAAGAAAACAACTTAACATTTGTAAAACTAAATCTTGCTCAGATAGAAGAGTTAGGTGACCTAGTAGGATTTCCTGTTAGACAGTTCCAAATGTATAAGGAGAAAAAAGTAGCAGTGAGTAATAATAATGTTAATATGGTTACAGCAGCACAAAGAGCAGCGGGAACTAGTTTAGCTAACTTAAATCAAACTGTTACTAAGAAAGTAGGTCAATGGGTTGATGAGTTAGCTGTTCAAGAGTTTCTTAAGCAAGGATATAAAATCACAGGTAAGAATAGAATGTCTTATTGTGCTCCTGAATGGATTGCTGATGCTAAGGAAGGTGGTATCTTATTATTAGATGACTGGAATAGAGCTGACACAAGATTTATTCAAGCAGTTATGGAATTGATAGATAGACAAACTTATATATCATGGACCTTACCAAAGAACTGGCATATTATATTAACAGCTAACCCGGATAATGGAGACTATATGGTTAACAGTGTAGATTCTGCACAGAAGACTAGGTATGTAACAGCTAATCTAAAGTTTGATGTTAATGTATGGGCTCAATGGGCGGAAGGTGCAGGTATAGATTCAAGATGTATTAACTTCTTACTTCTACATCCTGAGTTAGTAACTCAAGAAACTAATGCTAGATCTATAACAACGTTCTTTAACTCTATATCAAGCTTTGACTCTTTTGAGGATAACCTTAGTATGATTCAGATGATTGGTGAAGGTAGTGTGGGTGATGCATTTGCATCTATGTTTACAACCTTTATTAATAACAAACTAGACAAACTGGTGACACCAAAAGATTTGTTGACACATGATAATGAGTCATATATTCTTGGTGAACTTAGATCTTGTATAGGTCAAGATGATACATACCGTGCAGATATTTCTGCTACATTAGCAACAAGGCTCGGTAACTATGCTGTAGTATATTCTAAAGAAAACACTATTGGACAGAAGCAAACTGATAGATTAGTCTCACTTTGTACAAAAGATTATTTTACTAATGATCTCAAGTATTTAATTGTAAGAACAATCTTCAATGGTAATAAAAAGAAGTTTAATAAAATGATGATGAACCCAGACATCGTTAAAATGACAATGAAATAAAATGGCAAACAAATCAGTATATCAAGATTATAATGCTGATGCTTTAACTTACTTTGGATTAGAGAATGACACTATTAATGGTGTCATCTCTTCTTCAGGTGAGGTATCTAAAGTATTATGCACTGAAGATCAAACAACATATGAGAAAATACATACTATATTAACGGTCCCTACTGAGGATGACCAAACTTTTAGAACTAAAAAGAAAGCTTTTATATTACCTAAGTGTAGTGTATCACAAGATAGATTAAAAGCAGCTCTCAAGGAGCACGGTATAACTGTAACTAATGATTTTGAATTAGCAGATTTAGTTATAGGTCATGGAGATATAACGC
>Ga0114915_1000394_pt1 | contig 20164 bp, 18 predicted proteins | sample MalvirAntarct_55_FD_87288 | JGI IMG/M metagenome (GOLD analysis project Ga0114915, IMG submission 87288) | Marine viral communities from the Global Malaspina Expedition - Malaspina viral metaG Antarct_55 | ecosystem: Environmental > Aquatic > Marine > Oceanic | place: South Georgia Island...
CTTTAAGCAGCTCGGCTTGATCATTGTCGATGAAGAACACCGTTTTGGCGTACGTCACAAAGAAGCGTTAAAACAGCGCCGAGCCGAGGTCGATCTGCTCACACTCACCGCCACGCCCATCCCGCGCACGCTGAATATGGCCTTCTCCGGCCTGCGCGACTTATCGATTATCGCCACGCCACCGGCACGCCGACTGGCGGTGAAAACTTTTGTGCGCGAGACCAATGAAGCGGTGATTAAAGAGGCCATCCTGCGCGAACTGCTGCGCGGTGGTCAGTGCTACTACCTGCACAACGAAGTCGATAGCATCGAGAAAACAGCTGAGGAACTTGGCCGCTTAGTGCCCGAGGCACGTATTGGTGTTGCCCATGGTCAAATGCGCGAACGTGAGCTCGAGCAGGTCATGAGCCAGTTTTATCATAAGCAATTCAATATCTTGGTGTGCTCAACGATTATTGAGACCGGCATCGATGTGCCCAGCGCCAATACCATCATCATGGATAGAGCCGACAAGCTCGGCCTGGCTCAGCTGCATCAGCTCCGTGGCCGCGTTGGGCGCTCGCATCATCAGGCCTATGCCTACTTGCTCACACCGCCACACAAATCGATCACTGGCGATGCTGAAAAACGCTTAGAGGCTATTGCTGCAGCTGGCGACTTAGGTGCGGGCTTTGCGCTGGCATCGCAAGATTTGGAAATCAGGGGCGCCGGCGAACTCTTGGGCGAAGGCCAAAGTGGCGACATCCACAGTGTCGGCTTCACGCTCTATATGGAAATGCTCGATCGCGCCGTAAAGGCCATTCGCAGCGGCCATACACCCAACCTCGATCAGCCCTTTGAGCTCGCCGCCGACATCAACTTGCGCGTCTCGGCACTCATTCCCGACGACTATCTACCCGATGTCCACAACCGCCTGCTCATGTACAAACGCATCAGCAGCGCCGACAGCGCAGACGCACTCGACGAACTGCAGGTGGAAATGATCGACCGCTTTGGCCTACTACCCGAGCCGGTGAAAAACCTATTTGCTGTAAGCCTATTGCGCCTGCGAGCCAATGCCTTGGGCATTCGCAAAATCGACGCCGGGCCAAGCAGCGGCCGCATCGACTTTGCGCAAGACACCAGCATCGATCCACGCCGACTAATATCGCTGATTCAGCAGCAGCCGAAAAAATACAAACTAGAAGGTGGCGATAAACTGCGCTTCTCAGAGGTAATGAGCGATGCTGCCGGTCGTTTAAGGGCGGTAAATGGCTTGCTCGATGCGCTAGCGAATTGAGGCAATCAGACTCAGTAGGCTTTATTTAGACAAGCCTTCCTCAGTCATCTTATCCCGCCAAATAATACGGTAGCGCAAAAGTAGCCACTAAGTAGCCAATAAATAGCCCCGGAACAAATGGCCACTCTCTCTTGGCAAGCTCTTCCTCAGGGCTTAAAGGCTCTGCTTTTGGGCTAATAGGTGTAGCGGCTTGGCGCATAGTATCGGCGCGCTGCACCATCAAGCGCTGGCCTAGTGCCACAATCACTAATACCAGAGTACCCACCACAAACGTCACCACTACCGTCAATGGGTCTGTCGCCAAGCCCAGCCCAGCCAGCAGCTTAACATCGCCACCGCCCAAGCGATTAAGCACAAATCCCGGCAAAGTAATCAGCCCCGCAAAAGCAAAGCCCAGTAAACCACTCTGCCAAGATGTGCCGCTCAAAGCCTGTCCTTGCAGCAGCAAACTCGCGGCTGCGGCAAAGAGAAAACCAAAGGTGTAGGCGTTTGGCACTCGCCGCGAACGCCAGTCACTCAAGGCACAGGCTAGCAACCACAGTGGAATAAGTAGCTCCGTAAGCCCCATCAAAAAAGCTCCATTCAAAAAAGTATAATTCGACATGCTTATTCATACCGCAAGCACTGTCCATAACACCGCACACTCAATAACAAGCCAGTTACACAACCACAGCTCAGCGCGCGTTATAGTAGGCGTATTGTTTCAAGAGAGATGTGGTCATGAGGCGCACCATGAAAATAGTATCTCGCAAAGACCAAAGTGGCTCGGTGGCCATCGAGTTTTCGATCGTATTCGCGCTGCTGTTTGCAGTTTTCTGGGCAATCATCAGTTATGCGTTGCCATTTTTTCTATATCAAGTCATGAATCATGCTGTCGCTGAAGCTGCACGAGATGCTGTACGTTATGAGGATGTTGTGAACGAGGATTCCCGAGTTAAAAACGTTCTAAATGAGCGGCTCGAAGTGCTTCCACAGAAGTTCCGCGATACTCTAGTGTCGACAGTAAGCTATGTGCAAAGCCAAGATTTAAGTGGCGTAAACTACAGTGCAATGACTATAACTCTAGAGTATCCCGGCTGCCGATTAGGGGTAACTGCAGGATGTATTACTCCCGTCTTAAACCTGCTTGGTGCCAGCATTCCAAACCTTGGCCCTTATACAGCCAAGACAACCGTCCGCCTCAGCAGGTCAATTTAGCAGGTCATACATATGCTCAAACGTGCCTATCGAAATAAAACGACACAGCGCGGTGTCGCTGTCATTGAGTTCGCATTAGTTTTTACAATTGTATGGGCCGTATTTTGGTCATTGGTTTGCTATGTTGCTCCATTGATTGTGCTGCAAACCATGCATCGGGCGAGTGCTGAGGGTGCCCGTGTAGGCGCCATGATCCCGTTAGATGACGGTGATGGTACCCAAAGAAAAGTACAGGCTGAAGCTGCAGTTGCTCAAGAAATGGAGCGCCTGCCAACTAGTTGGCGACAAGGCTACACTAGCAGTGTCACACTTTGCTCGGTCGCCCCTTGCAACTTTGAAGTAATTGTTTCTCAACCATATGCCGCTAATGCGCCACTAAAGCCAATCATCAACCTTCCGGGTATTGGAACAATCCCCGCCTTACCAGCCACGCTTAGCTCTGCAGCTAAACTTCGATTAAATTAATAAATCAGTTAGCTGACCCCACTCAGTTGACCAACCTAACGCCATCTTGGCCACAAGTTAAATTAGCACCAACCTCCGCATTCGCTAAGTTAACCCCTAGCAAATCAAGTAAGGTATTAATAACTGGATCAAGAATACGTGCAAGTGTATTTCTAACCAAATTTTGAAGGGTACTTATTAAACCATTCAAAAGTGGCTGCGCCACTAAATTAATGCTTGCTCCAAGTAATGAACTATTAGCTAGCGTATTGTAAAGTCTGACATTAACCCCACCGAGGGTGTTATCTAAGCTTTCTATAATACTATCGCTGGATATATTCTCAAAATATGGCTCATGCCCAATATTAGGAAGATATGTAGAGTTAGGGCTATCCTCGTAAATTAATGATGTCACTGCCGCATTACCAATACTAGGAGCATTGGCTTTCAAGCCCAAGCCAACAATAATAGTTTTCTTAGCTTTACTTTCAGAGCCAGACCAACCGTTACTATCTGTCTTCCATTGCTGTCCATTGCATGTAGTTACCCATGGAGAATACGTAAGTGGCAAGCAAGTTCCAAAAGGCTTAGTACATGTTCGAGTTGCAGTGCACGAAGCAGGCCTTAATTCTTTATAGCCGATCTCAACGAGTGGTGCAGCTTGAGCAATAACTGGCTGACTTGAGCTAAAAAAGACAGAATCATCGAATTTTCCTATCGCCAGTGCCGCTATTGATGATCGTGCATTCACATTTAGCACCTTATCGCCATTGCCGCATGAGTGGCCAGTAACCGATGCTTCAGCGCCACCAATACCAATTCCCACAGATATCGTCCCAACATTTGCGTAAGTAACACCTGCCGATGGGCAGTTGTCACTACACACAGATGTATTTAAAGGCATTCCTGGCAAAACGTTATTAAATAACCCACCCAAAATATTAAAAAGTAAATTTGTGATTCCACCCAGTAAATTACCAACGCCTGTTACGAGCGTTACACCTAAGTTACTTAGACTGGCTGAATTAAGAAAGTTCACTAGTTCGGTAATTACTGGTAGCGAGCTATTTAAACTATTCAAAATATCTGTGATTACGGATAATGTGCCGTTTAGTGCATCCAACTGCACTCCTACTAAGACACGAGTCTGGGCAGTCCTCACAAGTATTGGTTTTTCAGCAATTAAGGATGGGTCGCCAATGGCTGACAGCTGTGGCTTTTCCAACACTTTAACTTTTAGAGAGATATTCCCTACTCCAGGCAAACTTAGTGGCAAACTTGTATTTACAAAGTTGCTACCATTTGCCACCTGAATTATCCCACCTTGCATTAATTGAAATAAGTTGACGGTAGCTTCCGTGCCGACAGGCGTTCCTGCTTGCAGCCCCAATAGCTGCCCCAAAGTAAGATTAGCAGGGCCAACCGCACCTTCTAATAGTCTCAAGCTATTAAATGCGACCTGAGAGTTTGCTACGCCGTCTTTGTCCAGTACGTTAGCAGTAATTTCTGCGAGCTTTCCAACTGAAATTGGTGCACTCAATACTGCATCGTAATCACCAACAGCAAGACTAAGCTCAGGTGCAATAGCATCAAGGTAAGACAGTACGTTTAAATCTGTACCAACTAGACCATCCCAACTCATCGCCGAAAGATTTAAATTGCCTCCTAAAAGGCCATTGACGATTGGGTTTAATAAAGGGCTATTAGCACTGCTTATTGATGCTAATTCACTTCTAATTGTCAGCTGTGCAAGGCTTGGCACACCTTTGACGGCTACCGCTTTAGCTTGCAAACTCACAGGATCGGTAAACATTCCACCTAGAATAAGGCTTGCCGGCACATTAGGCTTACTTGCTGTGACACGAACATATTGTCCGCCATCCGATACTGAAAATACTCTAGCTGCACCTGCGACCGTGCCACAATCAGCATCAACCGCAATACCTGAATGAGTTGTTTGGCGCGCTAAACCCTCATTGGCAAGGCCATCTACGTTTGTGTTGCCATCAGCATTTTTTTTACATCCTTCGCGCGAGGCAACTTCTAGTGCTACTACATCCGCAATTCGCTGAAGACTGCGCTTCTCCATATACAGTCGGCCAGTGTCCACAACTAGCGCCAAGCACAACACACCTAGCAGCATGAAGCCGGCGGTCATAATCATGACTGCCCCACGCTGGCGCTGAGTTAGCGCACTGTTGCTAGAAAAGGCTAGCTTGGACATTAGTATTATTTTCCTGGCTTAAAGTTATCGCCGTAATAACTTTCCTTAATGGCATAGTCGTAAGTTTTCATAAAGCGCTCAGCGGCTTTATCGCGCTGTATGCCTTTCGCGGCCTGTATATTTTCAGAGGCCATGGTGCCTTTGCTTTGCGCATTCAGCCATGCGTCTGTTTGCTGGCCCGGAGCGATGATTGGGTCACTGCTTGTGGCTTCATCGGCTAGGGCAAAAGAGCCTACGCTTGCGGCCAGAGCAAATGCCAGTATGTGAATGTGTTTCATTGGGTCACCTCATCAAGACGAACTATCATTAGCCTTACGCCTTATGACAATGGATTAATAGGACAGTTTTGTTGCTGGCCGACAATTGCTGAAGTCGCAGCTTGGCGTTGGCGCATCATTTCGCGGCAGCTTTTAAGCAAATCTAAACGCTCATTTTCGGTAGGCGCTAAACGCTCTCGCCAAAACCACCAATTGGCACGATCACCCTTTAACAACGATAGCACCATCAGGTTGTAACCAGGCTTTCGGTCTGCAGGCGCTAGCTCGAAGGCTGTGCGAAGTTCGAACTCAGCTTGCTGATCATTGCTAGTGAGCATGGCAACGAAGCCTAGGTCATTGCGAAAATTAGCGCTGCTGGGGCGCGCTTTGGCAGCCTGCTGTAGGTAACGATGAGCCAAGGCAAGCTCGCCAGCATCGGCGGCGATGAGGCCAAGGCCGTGATCGGCATCGGCTGAAACACAGCGGTCGCGCATAGCCAAGTACCATTGACGTGCTTCCGGAGATTTTAAACGGCGCAGGATGTCGGCGCGCAACACCGCCACAGCAGGCACGGACGCAGGCAAACTTTGCACTTCAGCTAATGCTGCATAGTAGCTGCCTTCGCGCACGCGCTCGGAGACGACATTACGCGTAAGCTCATCGGCAGGGCTTAAGGTCGCACCACAGTCAACTCGCGGGATACTGATGCCTGAAGCTGTCGACGCAGCTAGGCGTGAAGCACTTTGCTTGGGAGATGCTTTATATGGTGCAGGGCTATTGATGTCGCGCACAGCTGTAGGGGTCTGACAAGCAGAGAGCATCAGCATGCAGCCTGCTACAACGAAAGCGCGCATCACATATCCCCCATGGCGTCACCAATAGAAATAAAGCCTGGGCCAGCTAGCAAAATGAGTAGCGCAGGGAAGAAAAACACGACCATGACTACCGTCATTTTCGCCGTAAGCTTACTGACCTTTTCTTGCAGGTCGGTGAGGCGACGGCTCTCCATCACCTCAATTAGCTTTGTTAACGAGGCGCGAGCACTACCACCCTGCTTAATCATTTGTCGCACGATGACCATGACGTCAGTATAGCCAATATGGTCTAGCGCTTCAGCTGAGCTTCCAAGCTCACTTTCTAAATCCAAGCCCTGCTCGGCGCGGCGTAATATCGGTGTTAGCTCAAATACCATTTCAGGCAGAATGGCACTCGACTCTTTCGCCATTACACGCAGCGCCTGCTCTACAGCTAAGCCCGCATCGAACAAAATTCGCAGCATTTGTATAAATAGCGAAAGCTCATCATCGATCAGCTTTAAGCGATCCTCAGCTTTTGAATTAATGACGCGCTTTGGCGCAAGCACACTCAAAATGACAATTGAAATGCCAATAAGCAGTGAGTTTTGCGAGTAGCCATGAATCAGCACCCACAGGCCAGTCAAGGCAATGGCTACAAGCGGCAAAACCACTTGCACACCGTAGAGCATGGCGCGTTGAGTTGCAGAGCGATAGCCAGCGCGGTGCATCGCTAAAGCTAATTCGCTGTCTTTATTGATGTGTTTACGGATGCGCTCTTGATCGTCAAATAGCTCAGAGAAACGAAGACTTAGTAAGCGTGCGTCTTCTTTTGCGTTACCTCGCGTTGTTAGCCGTCGCTCTACCAAACGCCGCTCTGCTGCTATGCGCAAAGCCAACCAAATCGTCACGGCTGCAGCCACCACAATCAATAAAAATATAACGCCGCCATAGTAAGCATTCATTGCTAAACGCTCCTCAGCATTTTCCAAAGGACCAACATGCCTGCAGCCTGCATACCTGCCGCACCCATCAGTACTAGCTTGCCGGTAGGATCATCAATCATTTGATAGATATAGTCTGGGTTGCTAATGAGCATGAAGGCACCAATTAGTAGTGGTAGCGCCGACAAAATCACAGCGCTGGCGCGCGTCTCACCGGTAAAGGCCCTTAGCTGGCGCTGCAACTGCTCGCGCTGCTGAATCAAAGTAATGATGTTGTTCAGCAGATCAATCAAGCTACCACCGAAGCGTGAGTTCACACTCACACCTAGGGCTAATACCTGCAACTCTTTCAAGGCATAGGTGTCGGCCAAGTCAGTAAAGGCCTCAGGAATGGACATGCCTAGGCTGATATTGCGCTGCAGCTTAAGCATCACGGTTTTCAGCGGCTCATCAGCCTCTTTGGTAGCAATGATAAAGCTGTCAGCTAAAGTCTTCCCCGTACGCATCATGCGCACGACTTGATCAAGTAGGCGTGGTAACTGCGTGACAATTTGGCTCATGCGGCGTTGATAAATCGTGCTAATTGCTGCCCATGTAAAGAGCAATAACGTTACAGCTAAAAGCACAGATGCCAAGATACCAAACTGTAGCGCCACCAATAGCAACAACACGCCAAAGCCCAAGCCAATCATGCGTCGATGCGTCGCCTGCAAGCTTATGCCAGCGCGCTCAAGTTGGATTGTTAACCAGTCTTTACCTGTGAGCTCCAAGGTCTTCACACCAGCTATGGCCAAACGCTTAGATACCGCCTCTTCCTGCGCTTGTTTTTGCCCGAGCCATATCAAATATAAAGCGCCAAGGCACATAAATAAGCCAACGGCGACATAGGCAAAAATAATCATTAGCGCAAAGCCTCGGCTTGACGCATCAGCTCGATGACACGCGGTTTTGCTGGCCCGCTACTTGTTCGCTGATGCTCGCCGGTCACACGATCAAGCTTAAACAGCGGGTTAGTCACGTACTGCTCATCGCGAAGATCGACAATTTCGGTGATCTCTGACACACAGCGGCGGCCATTTGGTAATCGTGTTAGCTGCACAACAATATCGACCGCAGAAACAATGATAGCTCGCAGTGTCGCTTCTGATATTTTTTGCCCCGACAGACCAACTAAGGTTTCCATCCGCAGCAATGAATCCGCCGCCGAGTTGGCGTGCAAGGTCGACATCGAGCCTTCGTGGCCGGTGTTCATCGCCTGCAACATGTCCATGACCTCAGAGCCACGTACTTCACCGACAATGATGCGATCTGGGCGCATACGTAGCGCGTTACGAATGAGATCGCGAGCACTCACTTCGCCAAAGCCTTCGGCATTCGGTGGGCGTGTCTCAAGGCGCACCACGTGATCATTACTAAGCTGAAGCTCAGCAGTATCCTCAATGGTAACGATACGCTCGTGATGACTAATGAAGCTCGACAGCACGTTGAGAAAAGTGGTCTTACCAGTGCCGGTACCACCGCTAACTAAGATATTGGCGCGTTGAGCAACCGCTTTCTTAATAAACTGCAACATGTCTTCGCTAACTGAGCGATAGGTCACTAAGTCATTCGCCTGCAGCAAATCACGGCGAAACTTACGAATCGAAATGCTTGGGCCATCGAGCGCAATTGGCGGGATAATGGCGTTGACACGGCTGCCATCAGGCATGCGCGCATCGACCATTGGGCTAGATTCATCGAGCCGCCGGCCAATAGGTGCCAAAATGCGCTGAATAACGCGAGCGACGTGGTTGTCATCGACAAAGCAGAGCTGACTGCGATGAATCACACCATCGCGCTCGTAGAAAATTTTAGTCGCACCGTTGACCATGATTTCAGTGACTGAACTATCACGCAGCAAGGGCTCAATAGGGCCAAAACCAACCAGCTCATCGACTAGCTCTTCAGCTAAGCGGTCGGCCTCATAACGCGACAATGGCAATGAGTTATCGTTAACGTAAGCACTCAGTTTGATTTGCACGTAGTCAAAAATAGCTTGCCGTGTGCTTTCCAAAATATTGAAGTGGTCATCGTCAACGCGCGCGATTAAGAAGCGATGAAAGCGAAATTTAATATTCGCAATATCTTCATCGACCTTCTTCGGAGAAAGGCGGCCGCCAGGAATATAGCCTGCCATATCAGGCCCCTGTCAGCGTCTGTTTAAGCTTAGAAAGGAAACCTTGATCAGCAGAGTTTTTGCCCGCTTTTTTGGCAATGGCTGGCAGCTGAATCATAGCTGCCAGCTCACGATAACGCTTGGCCAGCACCTCTTGCGGAGCTAGCTCAAATAATAATTGACCAATATTCATCGCGCGCAGACGAATTTCAGCAGCTGCTGGTAGCTCTATGTACTTGCTACTACCAAATGATTTAGCAATAGCAGAAGAATCTGGCGAAATCTTAGGTTGGTACTGGTCCACTACCACGATGGTATCCGCCATAGGCACACCAATTTGACGCAAGCGAGCTTGAAGATCCAAGCCCGCGCGGCAGCTCGTAATCGACTGATCAACAACAAAAACCACGTGGTTAGCATTACCAATCAATAGCTCAGTCATGTCTACCGTTGGCAAGCCACAGGTGTTGAACACCACATGCGTAAATAAACTGCGCAGCGTGCCAACTAGTAGAAACATTTCTGACGTAGTGATTTCAGGAATATTTAGGCCTTCAGCTGGTGCCGACAACACCCGCACACCCGACTTATGCCGCGAGAATGCAGTTTCAACCAAAGTTTGATCAAGGCGACGCAAGTTACGCAGCGTGTCTATAAAGCTGAACTGACCTTCCAAGCCAAATAGTAGCTGCGCTTCGGCAAATGGCACGCCAATATCGACGACCAACACCTTCGCCTCGGGTGTCGCTTTTTGGATAGCGGCCGCTATATGTAGCGCGTGAAACGATGATTGCAGAACCGGCCTTTCACTCGCCAACACCACCAAGCTACCTTGGCGCATCGGGTTTTCAATGGCATCAGGCACACGCTCACCTAAGCGGCGAACCAGCCCAGCGACTTCGCTTGGACGCGAATCAAAAGTAATAAAGTCTTTCGCACCAGCGCGCATGGCACCGAGTAAGCGCTCCTGATCAATCGATTGCCCAACGGCAACACATGCCAATGATGGGCTAGCAGCCATCAGGCCCTCAATAAACTGAACATCGGCCACCCAGTCGTCTCGCCGAATAGGCACAAAAACGATGGAGGCAGTCGCCATGGTGATGAGCTGCAATACATCATTCAGCTCACTCTGCTGCGACATAACGACTTCGGCAGTACCCTCAAGCGCGCTAGACAACCAGTCAAACTGCTCACGATGCTTTGTGATAATTACTACGGATAGATCTTTAGCAGCCATGACTAATTACCTTGAAAAACCAATTGGTGTGTCGCCATAGGGGGATCTAGCACGATCAAAAAACAAGGGTAACGTTTCTGGTTCATAGCGACGCCAAGCATCGCCAGGAAGTTTTGGCGTCGGTGCGCCAGCGGCAATGGGACTAACCAAGTGAGGCGTTACTATCATCAGTAGTTCGCTGTCTTCACTGTTAAAGCTGGTGGAACGGAAAAATGCACCCAACACGGGGATATCACCTAAACCTGGGAACTTGCTGACATTGTCTCGCATCGTGCGCGACACCAAGCCACTAATAACGAAGCTCTCGCCATCACCTAGAGAAACGGTGGTGTCGGTACGGCGCACGCGTAAGGCGGGAACCGATGAGCCATTAACCGTGACGGCATTAGCAAAATCTAGCTCACTAACTTCGGGGGCTACTTTCAGGCTAACCTGTGAGCGACTCAGCACTGTAGGCGTTACGGACAAGCGCACGCCAAACTCTTTGTATTCAATGGTCACAGTGCCATCTGTACCACTCGGCACGGGAATTGGCACTTCGCCACCAGCTAAGAACGTCGCTGACTGGCCGCTCATGGCCGTTAGCGAGGGCTGACTTAGTGTATAGGCATAGCCTGACTGCTCTAGCATATCGATGGCACCAGACAGCTTGCCATTGGATTTTTGCAGAAAAAGACTAAACGGATTATTTAAAGCCGCTGCTGTGGTCACGCCAAAATTGCTCGTTAAACGATTAAGCTCAACACCTAACTCACGCAAACGGCTGCGGCTCAGCTCTACAAAGCGAATGTCTACCTGCACTTGGGAAGGCAAAGCCTCTAGCTCTTCAGGCGTTTGCGGTGCCAACGTTTGCGCCACGCTAGGCGGCGACAGCACGGCTACTTGTGTACGTAGCGGCTCAGCCTGGCATTTGGTCCAAACAAACAAGCTCGTGCTACCAACTTTACGGCCCTGCAAAAGCACGGTTTTGCTATCGATTAGCGCGACATCGGCTATTGTTGGCTCGCCAATTGAAATACGAGTGATTTGCCCCGGCATGGTAATGGTCTCTTGCGAGCCCTCCACTAAGCTGTAAACACTAGGCAACTCCGTGCCTGGCGCAAAACAGCCCGCCTCCGCAGCCTGAGTTGACGCACTAAAGCCGACCAGCATGAGAGACAGAGCAAAAGATGACCAACGCTTGGACATCATAGTCATAGAATTTCCTTGCGCCATAGAACGGCGAAGCATTGGGTAGGCGGAAATCATCATTGCGTGGCCTGCTGGGCGTTTAAGCCACGATAAATCAATACAGGCGGATCTTTTGGTGCCGAAGGAGCGCTACGTGCGCGCGCCGGCGCTCGTGGTTTAGCCGAGGTCGGCTGGAACTCAGACTCTAAAGCAAACTCGCGCTGCTGCTTGCTAGGCACTGAAGTTTGCTTCGCTACAGAATCGCCGATCTGGCGCTCCGCTGCTTTTTTCGGATCTGCATTAGCCTCAGCTATCGCCGCCTGCGAGTCAGCGAGTGTTTCAGCTGTTGGGCGAATGGCTAAGCGCAAAGTACCCAAGGTACTGATAAGCAATAAGCGCGGAGCGTCTTTTTCGGTAACGGCCAATACTGCCGTGCTCGCCCTACCCCTTGCTTCTTTTCGCGCTGCCTTCGCATCAGTTTGCTCTACACCGCCACCGGAGCTAATGATTTCCGAGCCAAAACTAACTACTCGCAGCGACTGCATGGCAATTTGAGCAGAGTCTTTACCACCCTGTTCACCACGCAAAAATAGTAGGACATCGACCAAGTCGCCGGGCTGCACAAACCCACCACTACCAATTACTTCACTAACAGGAATAGCAACTGCGCGCTCACCTACTCTTAATAGACGTGCAACATCGCTGCCAGGCTGCAAATGACCAAGCTCTAAAATAGTGCCGGCCAGCAGTTCCGTATGCACCGGCTGGTCGAGTGCTTCTTCAATTTTTCGGAAACTACGCGGCGGAACTACTTTCAAGTAGTCTATGGTGAGGTCTTCGGCCGTTAGCACATGATAAAGACCGACATCCTGCTTAAGCACGACGACTGACTCTTTACCAGGCACAGTAATTTCGGCTTTCTTTTTAGCCTCAACCACCTGCTGCTCAGCGGCAAGCGCCACTTGCTTGGCATCCTCTGTGGTTTTGTACCCCAGATAGCCAGCCACCCCGGCGCCAATGATTAACAATAACGCCAACAACATCATCACTCGGCTATTCATAGACATCCCTGACACAGACAGGCAAAATTTACGTAATTCGGATCCTATCAACTTACCGCAAGCTGTGGATATAGTTGGCAATAGTTAAGACAAAATATTACATGTTTACGACAAAATGCTGTCTCTAACACTGGAAAGTTGGACGTTAATAGTTACACTGTTGTCTATCCGGCAACGATACCGGAGAATTCCTCCAGGAGCTTCACATGAAAAAATTACAAGAGTTGCTAGCTAAACTGCGCCGTGATGAAAAGGGTGCAACTGTTATTGAGTATGCTTTAATTGCGGCTTTGGTTTCGATCGCAGCTATTGGTGCATTTTCACTCGTAGGCAGCAAAGTTAACGAAACTATGACAAAAGTAAGCACCGAGCTTTCATAATCCAAAATCTAATAGTGAGGTAGCGAATTTATTTTCGCCACCTCACTAGGCTTTGATGTTATATAAATCAGCGCTTTACTCTGACCTTAGCCAGTAAAACTTAGAAAATGCCTCCAAGTAAAGATCAATATTTTGCATACTCTGCCTGGATAGCACTATTTCTAGTTCCCTGCACAGCATATATTCTCCAACCTTATAGCTCGCTGGGCTACTCAGGTCAAAACTACAACGAGCTTCGTGTACTTCAAGTAGTAACATTCTTTATATTTAGCCTTGTAGCATGGAAGCATAAACTACAGCTTCCCTCAGGAAACACCACTAAGCTACTGATAATTTCAGCGATGCTCGGAGTCACCTCAGCATTGTTCAGCGCTCAGCCTTCCATTGGTCTGCAGGAAGTTAGCCTCACTATATTAATCGCGCTATCATGCACGCTTATAGCAACGCACTGCAGGCAAAGCAGCCAGCATAATCATTGGCTGCTAGTTTTAGCGCTTCTGCCCTTAATACCAAGCATTCAATTAATCGCTGAACTCACCATACATTTCCCAGTACGCGCCTGGAATTACAGCTTTGATAATATCCGCATGTACGGTGATGCTACACTTCCATTAGTTTTTTTAGCCATGAGTGTATTTGAACGGCGCCGACAACATTTACTGGCGCTACTTCTACCAGCACTTTATTTATTTGGCTTACTCCTCGATAACGGCAGGGCAAATATCCTTGGCTACTGCGTTGGACTTGCGTTACTTCATACTTTATCTGCTCCAAAAATGACTAGACTCGCTTGGCGTATTCTAATACTTGCCCTTACAAGCTACTTAATTACACAGGCTACACTCGGTGATGGAGTATCAAAGTCCCTCATACGCACTGGCAGCAGCCAACGTGTAGAAATTTATTTATTTTCATTTAACAACTGGTTAGACCATCTCTGGTTGGGCATAGGCCCAGGTACATTTAATCATGTGGCCGATGAAATCTTAGTCAGCCACCCTCACAATATCGTCTGGCAATGGCTATACGAATGGGGGTTAATTGGTGGGCTACTCCTGTCAGCTGCTTGCTTACGACTACTACATACCCTTTGGAGGCATCGCCTTGAACTAGATGCAGCGATGCTTGCAGCCCTTGCTGCTTTCAGTATTAATAGCCTGCTGAGCGGTGCAATGATCTACCCAGTCTCACAAATGATATTAATTGCTCTTATTGCAAGTGTCTTCTCTCGCCTTCCTGCCCCCATATCTAATGGCCCTCTGCAGGCACCAATTTTTGCATTAGCGATATTCGTAATCATAGCCACTCAGCACTCAAACATTATTGAGATCATTACCAATAGTGAATGGATAAGCCAGCCAAATGGCCCTCGATTCTGGGCTCATGGCGAATACCTCTAGAATATTGCTTAGCTACAGCCATACCTCAGTTGCACTTCATCACAAAAGTACCAAGGAACTACTGCCAAGTGTGCATTAAAGTGCCTACACTCCTTTGAGCAGCCACACTCTACGCGGACTTCGGGCTAATCATGGCCATGTGACCAAAGGGATCTTAGGCCAAGAGCATGCAACTGGAAGATATCAAGCAACTAGACGTGAACCGACAATGGGCAATCTACTGGTATTTGCACAGTAAGCGCTCACCTGTATTTTTGTTTGGCCTGCCGCTGTTAGCTGCCGTTTGCGCGCTACTTGCCACTATGGTGTGGCAGCAAACTCCCGCACTTTCTACTTTGTTCTTTTCACTGCTGAGCTTTCAGCCATCCGCTATGCAAGATGCACCGAGCACGGCATTGATCGCTCTCATTGTGCTTGTTGCCGCTGCTTTTTATCTTGCCCACTCGGCTGAGTTGGCCTGGCGCAAAGAGCGTGATGCACGAAACACACTTAAAGAGCGCACAGGCCTAAACCCTAGCAATCTAAATATCAGCACGCTAAAAGGCTTTCAGCCCGACCTACTCGACGGCCTGGAAACACGGGCTGCCCCCTCACCACCACCGACTCTACCTAAGCGAGAGCGGATTGCTGGCCATCACTAAGTAAAGTCGCTAGTTCAAAACCCGCAAAACCTCATCCCGCCGATTACAAATCAGTGCTACATCGCACCCAGCGGCCAGCGCCACATCAACACGATCCTGAATTGATCCAACGCCCACGGCGCCTTCCATGCACAAGTCATCAGAAAATACTAAGCCGCGAAAGCCTAGTTGCTCGCGCAACACGGTCTTCAGCCAAAATGGCGAAAAGCCTGCGGGCAATGGGTCGACCTGCGGGTAAACCACGTGCGCCGGCATGATGCCGTCTAGCTCAGTCGCGAGTGCAGCGAAAGGTTTCAGGTCGTAGGCTTCGATCTCGGCCCATGAGCGATCATCCACAGGCAAGGCCAAATGCGAGTCGGCGGCCACTGAACCGTGGCCAGGAAAATGTTTGCCAATGGTCATCATGCCGGCAGATTTCATGCCGCGCATAAAGCCGCGTAAGAGCGCGATGGCAGGCTCTGGCTGCGAGTGAAAGGCACGGTCGCCGATGACGCCACTAACGCCAGCATCCAAATCTAAGATGGGCGCAAAGCTGAAGTCGACACCGACTTCGCGTACTTCTCTGGCCATTAAGGCGCCGCACTCAAATGCCGCTGCAATCGCAGCTTGTGGGTCTATGTCGTATTGTTCGCCAAAACGGCGCATGGCTGGCAGGCGCGTAAAGCCTTCGCGGAAGCGTTGCACGCGGCCGCCCTCTTGGTCTACGGCGATTTGCAGCTCGGGCTTTACGGCGCGCATGGCATCGGTAAGTGCGCGAATTTGCGCCGGCGTGTCCACGTTGCGGCTAAATAAAATAACGCTGCCGACATTCGGATGCGCAAGAACTTCGCGGTCTTCCGCCGTTAGAGTCAAACCACCCACGTCCACCATTAGTGGGCCGCACATTGCCGCCATTGTTACTCTCCTAAACTGCGCACGTGCCTGAATTACTGCGGCGTGCCGCATATGCAATAAGCCGCTGACAATACCGCAGTGCTAGCCATTCATCTACGCTTTGATGAGACGCTGAAGAAATTCATTAGCGGTGCTATCATCGCGACACTGCGTCGCCAAAATCGTCGCCCACACACCAATCAGTGCCAGAAGCTTATGCCCACGCTGCCCGTCTCGCCCCTTTCCCGTGCTGTGAATTTATCTTTCTTATCGCGCCTTGGCGTGGGAGTAAGCGGCGCTCTGCTGTGCTTGAGCGTGACTACCGTGTGTTACGCCGCCGATGTAAATACGCAGCCGACTAAAGCAACAGCAAAGGCCGCAGTAAAAGCGCCAGCAAAGGCAGTAGCGGCAAGTAAAAAGCTATCGCCAACCGCCGATCAAGCCAAGGCTTCACGCTTAGTCGCACGCCAACTCAGCGTTTTGCATTACAACAAAACACCGCTCAATGACGCGCTTTCTGCGGATATTTGGACGCGCTATTTAAACGATTTAGACGGCCAACATGTCTATTTTTTGGCCAGCGATATTGAGCAATTTAAAGCACAACGCCTGCGCTTAGATGACCAGCTAAAAGCCGGCGATCTTGACCCTGCATTTGCCATTTTTAACCGCTACCAACAACGCGCCAATGAGCGTTTTCAGTTTGTGCTCACCAACTTAGAAAAGAATCGCAAAGGCGTACTCAATTTCACCGGCAATGAGCGCCTGCTCAACGACCGCAAAGATGCGCCATGGATCGGCAGCCTTGCCGAGATGAACACGCTCTGGCTCAACCGCCTGCGTTCGGGCGCGCTGTCGTTAAAGCTCGATGGTAAAGCCGACGATGAAATCATCCAGACCTTAACGCGGCGCTATCGCTCACAGCTAAAAGCCCTGAGCCAAAACCGCAGCGAAGATGCTTTCTCGCTATTTATGAATTCGCTGACCGGTGCATACGACCCGCACACCAGCTATTTTTCGCCGCGCAATTCGGAAAATTTCAATATTAATATGAGCTTGCAGCTCGAAGGTATTGGTGCCGTTCTGCAAACTGACGACGAATACACCAAAGTTGTGCGCCTAGTACCAGCCGGCCCTGCTGATAAAGCGCGCCAACTTAAGCCCAACGACAAAATCGTTGCCGTTGGCGAAGGTGATAAGGACCTGGTCGATGTCATTGGCTGGCGCATCGATGAAGTTGTTGAACTGATTCGTGGCCCGAAAGGCACGACCGTGCGTTTGCAGATCATTCCTAGTGGTAATGATGATGGTGCACGAAAAATCATCAGCATCGTGCGCAATACCGTGGCGCTGGAAGATCAGGCCGCCAGCAAAAAGATTATCGAAGTCACTCGTAATGGCGAAACCAAGCAGATTGGCGTGATCAAACTGCCGGCGTTTTATGCCGACTTCCAAGGTCAGCAAAATGGCGATCCAGACTATCGCAGCACCACTCGCGATGTGCGCAAGCTTATCGACGAACTGAAAACTGCACGCGTTCAAGGCTTGATTTTAGACCTGCGCAATAACGGCGGTGGCTCGCTGTCTGAAGTGAATGACCTGATCGGCGAATTCATTACCACAGGCCCCACCGTGCAAGTGCGCGATGCTCGAGGCCGCCTAGAAACCTTGGGCGACGGTAACCCAGACGTAGGCTATAACGGCCCCTTGGTGGTCATGACCAATCGCTTATCGGCCTCGGCGGCAGAGATTTTTGCCGGTGCCATCCAAGATTATGGCCGCGGTTTAGTCGTTGGCGGCACCAGCTTTGGCAAAGGTACTGTTCAGTCGATTCGTGATTTAGGTCATGGTCAGCTGAAAATTACCGAAGCTAAGTTCTATCGCATCTCTGGGGCTAGCACGCAAAATAAAGGCGTTGAGCCCGATATTTACTTCCCTGAAGTCTTTGATCCTAAAGAAATTGGTGAGTCAGCTTTGCCACACGCGATGCCTTGGGACACGATCCGGCCATCGCGCTATCAGCAAGTTGATGATTGGAAATCTAAGCTCGGCGCATTAGAACAGGCGTCGAAGCTGCGGCAGGCGAAAAACCCGGACATTCGCTATCTCAATGAGCAAATCAAGCTGCTAGCCGATGTTAAAGCGCAGAACACTAGCTCCTTAAACGAGAAGGTGCGTTTGAGCGAGAAGCAGGCCTTAGAAGAACGCCGTTTAGCCATTGAGAACCGCCGTCGCGTGGCGAAAAAGCAAGCGCAGCTCAAAGCTTGGGATGAAGTTGAGAAGCAGCTCGAGGCACAAAACCCCGATCACGACCCCAATTTTGAGCGCCCAGAAGAGCAGGCATTGTTGAATGAGGCCGCCGAAGTTTTGGTGGATGCTCAGCAGCTCAATACCGCTGCGAGTAACCTGCCCAGTTACTTAAAACGCAACGCCGACTCACCCTTGGTGAATCGCTAATAGGAGATGGCATGAGCGAGTCCAGCGACTCCCCTGCACTCACCGATCCGCGCTTATCGGCGCTGTTTCAACGCACCACCGGTGCCGCTCAGCAAGGCGGCCACCGCCTGCAATTATTGCGCGACAGCAGCGAGCATGAAGCCGCCACATTGGCGATGATTGCTCGCGCAGAGCGCCACATCATTGTTGAAAACTACCGTATTTGTGACGACGACTGGGGCCGCAGCCTACTCACTGCGCTCTGCCAACGCGCGCGTGACGGCCTACAAGTGATGGTTCTCGCCGACTGGTTAGGCAGCTTTAATCAGCTCAGCCGGCGTTGGGTTCGGCAGCTAAATGACGCTGGTGGCGAATTTCGGCGCTTCAATACGCCCGGCCTTGGCGAGCCATTGGCATGGATGGTGCGCAATCATCGCAAGCTGATGAGCATCGATGGCTGCGAGGCCATCATCACTGGCTGGTGTCAGAGTGCGCAATGGCGTGGGCATGCAGACCAAGCCCCATGGCGCGACACCGGCGTGCGCGTTGCCGGTGAAGTTGTCATCAATATGGAAGCCGCTTTCGCTCACACTTGGCAGCTCACCGGCAGCGATTGGCAGCCGCGCTCACAGCCACACTGCATTAATACACCACTTCCTTTCACCGTAAAAAACGCGAACGTTCGCCTAATTACTGGTCGCCCCCAAAACAGCCCGCTATTTCGCTTAGACCAGCTAATCATCAACCTCGCGCAAACTCGCATGTGGATTACCGATGCCTACCCAGTCGGCACGCCGGCGTATTTAGATAGCCTACGCCAAGCCGCAAAAAATGGGGTCGATGTGCGCCTACTCGTGCCTGGCAGCTCCGATTTGCCGTTGATAGGCTTGCTTGCTCGCTCTAGCTACCGCCCGCTGCTATTAGCCGGTGTACGCGTGTTTGAGTGGAATGGTGCCATGTTGCACGCCAAAACCGCCGTGGCCGATGGCTGCTGGGCACGCATCGGCTCCACCAACCTGAATCCCGCATCTTGGCTGGGCAATTACGAGCTCGACTTGGCCATCGAAAATGCCGACTTTGCCGCGGTGATGGAGTCGCAGTTTTTAGACGACTTAGAAAACGCTACCGAGATCGTGCTCAGCGATGCCGAACGCGTCAAACTCGTTGCCCCACGCCGCCCAACAAAGCGCTCACTACGGCATCACCACAGCTCAACAACAACTCTCCGTGTTTCACGCGCAATGGCTCTTGCCGTACGTGAGTCGCGCCAGCTCGGGCCTACTGATGCCAGCCTTTTAGGCGGCTTGGGCTTGATTGGCTTAGTAGTCGCGGGAGTCGCATTGTGGCAACCCGAGGCCATTGCTTGGCCTGTCGCCGTTATCGCCGCCCTACTCAGCGTGAATTTATTGCGAATAGCACGCCGTCGTTTTGCAGATTACCGCAAAAATCAACAGCCTAAGGCTTGAGGCAGCAGCTCCAAACGGGTAGTATCCCACCCCGTTCAGCACCACAATGGAAGCGTGGCAGAGTGGTTGAATGCACCGGTCTTGAAAACCGGCGACCCGAAAGGGTTCGTGAGTTCGAATCTCACCGCTTCCGCCAAATTCGTAATACTTAAACGCCCTTCGGGGCGTTTTTTGTTTCTGGCTGATGATGCAGGAAACTATTC
>Ga0114915_1000397_pt1 | contig 20141 bp, 15 predicted proteins | sample MalvirAntarct_55_FD_87288 | JGI IMG/M metagenome (GOLD analysis project Ga0114915, IMG submission 87288) | Marine viral communities from the Global Malaspina Expedition - Malaspina viral metaG Antarct_55 | ecosystem: Environmental > Aquatic > Marine > Oceanic | place: South Georgia Island...
ATGAGTCGCTACCGCCAAGCAATATCCAGTCGGTAAAACATCGGCCTTGCTTAAAGCTTGCTGCTGCCACTGCAAGGCCTGTGATGAGCTGGCATGAAAACCAAACGCGCCAACCGAAGCACACGCGCGCACATCGCCGTGCAGCAGCAAAGGCAGGCCTACCACTTCAGTTAAGGCTAACGCTCGCTTAGCTAGCGCGACATAAGCTACTAATGGCCACTGCGGCAAGCGCAGCACGAGACCATGGTTTACCCCAGACAAAGTGCAGCGCGCAGCCACCCAATCCAACACAGCGCTCTCGCTGGCCGAGTCACTAAAAGCAAAGTTGGGAGTGATATGCCAACACGATGGCCAGCGCAACGCAGCAATCAACGGCGCATTGGCCGCCGGAGTCGGCAGTAAAGCAATAGCTTCAGGTTTTTCCCAGCGCAACGCCTGACCTTCTCGACCTTGCAACAATGCACACTGCGCCGCATTCAGCGCTAGCGTATAGGCCACGATAGTTAGTGATCGATCCGGATAATTGAACTGGCGAGTAAGCAAAGGCTGAAACAGCGCTGCGGCCGAACGTGGTAAATCAAGCCCGACCTCCTCACGCAACTCACGCGCAAGAGCAGCCTCATCGAACTCGCCCGTCTCAACCTTACCGCCAGGAAACTCCCAAGTACCACCCAGATGCGCTTTGGCAGCGCGCTGAGCTAGTAATACTTCGCCTAGCTCATTGCGGCACACCGCCACAGCCACACGCATCTTAGGAGCGGTAGTCGGCGTTGATTTTCACGTAGTCGTATGACAAGTCGCAGGTCCACACCGTGTCGCAGGCGGTGCCGCGAGCAAGATCGATGCGAATGGTGATTTCCGGCTGCGACATCACACGCGAACCTTGGGCCTCGGTATACGAAGCTGCGGCGCCACCATGCTCGCAGAGCAGCACATCATCGAGCCAAACGCGCAACAGACTTACGTCTAGCGCGGGCACACCGGCACGGCCAATGGCGGCCAAAATACGACCCCAGTTCGGGTCAGACGCAAAAAATGCAGTTTTGATCAGCGGTGAATGCGCCACGGCGTAAGCCACATCGCAGCACTCGTCCGTATTCGCGCCGCCTTCGACACGCACCGTCATAAACTTGGTCGCGCCCTCGCCATCACGCACGATAAGCTGCGCCAAGCGCAGAAATACGCGCTGCAGCACCGGTAGCGCTGCCACAAATAATGGATCATTACGATCAGTAATCAGCGCATTGCCGGCCTGCCCCGTCGCCATCAACACGCAAGCGTCGTTGGTCGAGGTGTCGCCATCAATGGTGATGCGATTAAACGACGTATCGGCAAGCACGCGCAACACGGCCTGTAATAACTCAGGTGCAATCGCCAAATCGGTCGCAACATAGCCCAGCATAGTCGCCATATTCGGGCGAATCATGCCCGCACCTTTGGAGATGCCGGTTACCGTGTAGACCACGCCATCGACGCTAAATTGCTCGCTCGCACCTTTCGGCAGCGTGTCGGTAGTCATGATGCCCGCCGCAGCCTCAGCCCACTGCACAGCAGCCAAGGAGCTAATGGCCTGTGGCAAGCCTGCCTGAAGGCGCGATACGGGCAATAGCTCGCCAATCACGCCGGTCGAAAATGGCAGCACTTCATGTGGCTCAGCACCCACCAACTTCGCCAAGCTCTCACAGCTCAGCTCAGCCACAGTCATGCCGGCAGCGCCGGTACCTGCGTTGGCATTACCGGTATTGATGACTAAGTAGCGCGGTGAAGCCTCGGCTAAATGGCGCTGAGCAACACGCACTGGCGCAGCGCAAAAGGCATTGGTGGTAAACACAGCGGCGGTATGCGTGCCCGCGGCCAACTCAAAAACCACCAAATCGCGGCGATTTTTATAGCGGATGCCGGCTTCAGCAAAACCAATCTTCACACCTGCGACCGGATGCATTACCGGCATCGACACATCACCAACCGCCATGACCGACTCCTACGACGCTAGTGCGCCAGCATTCATTACGCTAATTGTCCGTGACACTGCTTGTATTTACGGCCTGAACCACAAGGGCATGGGTCGTTGCGACCAACTTTCTCACCTTCGCGAACGAATGGCTGCACCGGCGTCTCCGCTGGCTGCTGAGCGGCAGAAATTGCTTGCTCAGCCTGTTCAGGGGAAAAGTGTTCGTCGGCAAACTCTTCCATCGGCATATCAGCACTGGCATCGCCGTGCGCATATTGCATCGACATAGATTGTGCTTCGGCGGCCCGCTGCGCTTCCATGGCAGCCACTTCAGCCTCGGTTGGCACATGCAAACGCGACACAGTTTGCACCAGCTCTAACTTCACTGAGTTAACCAACTGCTCAAACAGCTCAAAGGCTTCGCGCTTATATTCTTGCTCAGGATTACGCTGAGCGTAGCCACGTAAATGGATGCCCTTACGCAAATAATCCATCTGCGCTAAGTGATCTTTCCAATGGCGATCGATGACTTGCAGCATGAGCTGTTTCTCAAGCTGGTTCGCCACCGTTGTGCCCATACGCTCACGCTTTTCTTGCCAAGCGGTCTGCACTTCTTCACGAATGCGCTCACGCAAGCCATCCTCGTGCAACTTGCTGTCGTCATCTAGCCATTTTTGTACCGGCAAGGTGAGATTGAAGTCGGCGTGAATAGCGTGCTCAAGACCTGCAATGTCCCATTGCTCGTCTAAGCTTTGCGGCGGGACATAAATATTTATAACGTTCTCAACGACATCGCTGAAAATCAGCGTGACGTTGTCGCTGATGTGCTCAGCGCCGAGAATGTCATCGCGTTGGCGATAGATTGCTTGGCGCTGCTCATTCGCAACGTCATCGTATTTCAGCAAGTTTTTACGAATATCGAAGTTGCGCGCCTCAACTTTACGCTGAGCACCTTCAATCGATTTCGACACCCATGGATGCTCGATGGCCTCACCAGGCTTCATGCCTAGCGACTTCATCATGCCTTTGACGCGATCGCTGGCGAAGATGCGCATCAAGTCATCTTCGAGTGACAAGTAAAAACGCGTCACACCTGGGTCGCCTTGACGGCCCGAACGGCCGCGCAGCTGGTTATCGATGCGGCGTGATTCGTGTCGCTCAGAACCAATAATATGCAAGCCACCGGCTGCAATTACTTTGGCATGATCAGCTTCCCACGCCATACGCAGGGCATCGCGCTGCTCTGGCGTGATGGCATCGCCAAGCTTCTCAGCTTCTGCGCGCCAGCTGCCACCGAGTAAAATATCGGTACCACGACCAGCCATGTTTGTCGCAATGGTCACCGTGCCCGAACGACCTGCCTGAGCGATGATTTCTGCTTCATGCTCATGGAACTTAGCGTTCAATACGCGGTGCGAAATATTGGCTTTATTGAGTGCATTCGACAGCAGCTCACTGGCCTCAATCGTAGCTGTACCGACCAAGATTGGCGCGCCCTTTTCGCGATAAGCGATAATGTCGGCGACAATCGCGCTGTATTTTTCATCTGGGCTGAGATAGACCAAATCTTCCAAATCTTTCCGCACCATCGGGCGATGCGTTGGAATCACCACCACATCTAGGCCATAGATTTGATGGAACTCGGCAGCTTCAGTATCGGCGGTACCGGTCATGCCTGAGAGCTTGCGGTAAAGGCGGAATAAGTTTTGGAAAGTCGTGGTAGCCATGGTCTGGTTTTCAGACTGGATGGTAACGCCCTCTTTCGCCTCAACAGCTTGGTGCAGACCATCGGACCAGCGACGACCAGGCATGGTGCGGCCTGTATGCTCATCAACAATGACCACTTCATCATTGGTCACGAGGTAATGCACATCGCGCTGGAATAGCACATGACCACGCAATGCGGCATGCACATGGTGCAGCAAATTCAAATGCGCCGGCGAATACAAGCTATCGCCTTCAGCCAATAAGCCCATGTCGACCATGCGATCTTCCACAAACTCATGACCCGCTTCGGTGAGCTCTACTTGGCGTGATTTTTCATCGAACCAATAGTGCCCGCCATCCGCCACAGCTTCTTCAGCTTGGCGAGTCAGCAATGGAATCAGCTTATCAATTTGCGCATAAAGCTTGGATGAATCTTCGCTAGCACCTGAAATAATCAGTGGCGTGCGAGCTTCATCGATGAGAATCGAGTCGACCTCGTCAATCAGCGCATAGGCATGACCACGCTGGAAGCGATCCTCCAAGCGGAAGGCCATATTATCGCGCAGATAATCGAAGCCAAATTCATTGTTAGTGCCGTAGGTGATATCGGCGCGATACGCAGCGCGTTTTTCATCAGGTGGCTGCTGCCCACGCACAACACCAATGGTCAACCCTAAAAACTCAATCAGTGGGCGGTTCCACTCGGCGTCACGGCTAGCGAGATAGTCGTTAACGGTAACGATGTGGACGCCAGCGCCAGATAGGCCATTGAGATAGGCCGGCAAAGTCGCTGTAAGCGTCTTGCCTTCACCCGTACGCATTTCGGCAATACGGCCTTCGTGCAGCACGATGCCACCAATTAACTGGACATCATAATGGCGCATGCCGAGTACGCGCTGGGCAGCGGTACGGCAAACGGCAAAAGCTTCTGGCAGCAGCGCATCGAGGCTTTCGCCCTGCGCAAAGCGCTGCTTGAAGCTTGCAGTCTTGGCTTGCAATTCGGCGTCGGTTAAGGCGTCGGTTTCTGTCTCTAAGGCATTAATGCGCGCAACAATCTGGCGCATGCGTTTGAGTTCGCGTTCGTTTTTGGTACCGAACAGGCCGTGAACTAGGCGTGAAAACATGGTCACCACTCAGGGAATGTGCAAATCAGCGCGTCATTCTACCGACTTTATTGCGCTACGAAAGTATTTCGCTGAAGTTGCTGTGCAATGCAGCGATTACAGAGATAAAAAAACCAGCCTAGGCTGGTTTTTTTAGCGATTCTGAAACATCAGAATGAGAGCTGCTATTGATTAGCGGCCAGCCAAACGAATAAAACTAGCAGGGTTGATACGCTGACCATGGCGCAGCACTTCATAGTGCAAATGCGTACCAGTCGAGCGGCCTGTCGAGCCCATATAGGCAACTAATTGATCTTTGCTGACCAAGTCACCTACACGAACTGCCACGGCGCGAGCATGCGCGTAGCGTGTCACCATGCCGTCGCCATGGTCGATTTCAACCAAATTGCCAAAACCTGAGCGAGAGCCCGCGTAGACAACAACACCATCGGCGACTGAGTAAATTTCGGTGCCTTCGCTGCCGGCGAAATCGATGCCGCCATGGAATTTGGTGCCGCCAGTAAACGGATCGCTGCGATAGCCAAACGACGAAGTGATATAGCCTTGGCGAATCGGCATATTGTTGAGATTCACCGTTTGGTCACGCAAGCCTTTCAGCGTGTGATCAAGAGCCATCAGCTGAGCTTCACGAGCCTGAATGTTTTGCCACATTTGTGACAAGCTCTTCTCTACCGCACGACGATCGGGCGCCTTGCCCATGCTGATGTCTTCCGAATCTTCATCTAATGGCCCGCCCATTGGAGGGTTTTTCGAGAAGTCGAATTCATCACCTTTAAGCTTTGCGTTTTCAGCTAAATGAGCACCCAGAGCGTCAATGCGCATCATGCGTGCTTGGATGTCGGCCATGCGCTCAGCCATAGCTCGTAGATCTTCTTGACGGGCCTTATCGGCAGCAGAAAACTGCGGCACCGATGGTTCCATCACATAGGTAGTTGCGGCCCAATAGCCGGCTGCGCCAATACCTAGCGATAAAAACACTAAGCCCACAACGCCAGATACTAGTAGGCGGGGATTAAGCTGTAATGTCAGTGGTCTGCCGTGTTTACGGCTTAAAAAAATTATGTTCATACTCGTTATCTCGGTTCACTGCCCGTATGATGAAAACTAACGGGGAGTACTCATGCGTACCAATCAACTGCTATCGCTAACTGACGTTTTACAACGACCTGTAATTGCTCGTTGGCAACGCCGCTTTGCTATTAGCACAACGCATGAATCCATTTGGCGCAGTGTCTTGGATGATAGTCTCCGATCTTCGTGTCGGCTTTTCTCATATCAGCAGGGTCTGCTTACGGTGGCGGTGTATCACACCACTGCAGCCAACCAACTGCGTTATCTAAATCGTATTTTAATTCAACAACTCAAAGCGCATGACGCTTTTTCCGCACTGACAAGCATACGTACGGTGTTAAAACCGCCGCCTGCCAGCCTTACAAATCCTGTTCCGCCGAAGCCAAAAAAAGCTCCGTTACGCATCAGCCGCGAGAGCGCAAAGCATTTAATTGCTGTGGCCAATGGGCTTTCAGATGCGGAACTTAGCAAGAAATTGAGGGACTTAGCAAGACATTCAGAGTGACTGCGAAGTACTCACGCCTTGCTTAATTTTTCGAAATCCGCTCATATGGAAATGTAAACCATTGTAATAATAGGCTATTTATTGGCCATTAGTGCAGCGAATCGGCTTTTACATACGAAATTGGCGTTAAATTTTCGTCATCAAATGTGACAATTTCCCAAGCATCTGGCTGCTCAATCATCGCTCTCAGCAATTTATTGTTCATCGCATGTCCAGCCTTATAGCCTTCATACGCGCCCAAAATACTGCAGCCAAATAAATACAAATCGCCGATGGCGTCGAGCATTTTGTGACGAACAAACTCATCTTCGAAACGCAGGCCGTCTGCGTTCATCACGCCCGTGTCATCAACCACAATGGCGTTATCCATACTGCCGCCTTTAGCGAGGTTATTAGCACGCAAATATTCGATATCGCGTAAAAATCCAAAGGTGCGAGCGCGACTAACTTCATTAACATAAGCAGTGGTGGAAAAATCCACAGTCGCCCATTTGTGTTCATCGTGAAATGCTGGATGATCGAAGTCGATGGTGAACGATACTTTGAAGCCGTTGTAGGGCTCGAAAGCGGCAATTTTGTCGCCATCGCGAACTTCTACACGGCGCTTAATGCGGGCATAACGCTTTGGCGCTTCTTGCTCAGCAATGCCCGCCGCTTGAATCAAAAACACGAAGGGGCCAGCGCTACCATCCATGATGGGAATTTCTGGCGCGCTAACATCGATCAAGGCGTTATCGATGCCGAGACCAGCGAGTGCCGACATCAAATGTTCAACGGTACCGACGCGCACGTCATCATCGACCACCAAGTTGGACGACATGGTGGTCTCTCGCACGAGGTCTGCGCGCGCGGGGATGAGTACCGGAGGATTCAGGTCTGTGCGGCGAAACACAATGCCTGAGTCCACCGGCGCGGGATGCAGGGCGAGATATACTTTCTCGCCACTGTGCAGGCCCACACCACTGGCGCGTATGACTTGCTTGACGGTCCGTTGCTTTAGCATGATTGTTACAAGATATTTCAGAGGTAATGCATAGTAGCAGAGCCTCTGAAATCCCTCAATCAGCCTGGCGACGCAAAAATGCTGGGATATTCAGCAAGTTCAAGTCTGCACGACGCGGCGAGCCGTTCACCACTTTGGCATTACGCTCATAGGCTGGTGTGTCGTACTTGGCGTAAGCATCTTCTGCTGGCGCTGGGCTTGAGCTCACCGCCTGCGCCATTGGCACAACTGGCTTATCAGTCGATGCCGTTGCGGCAGATGCTGCTGGCACCAAGCTCATGGCTGAGCCTTTCTGCGCAAGTGGGCGTGCATGAGCTGGGGTGCTCGCTTTCGGCAAACCAGTAGCAACCACAGTGACGCGAATTTCATCACCTAAGGTTTCATCCAAAATAGTGCCGATGACCACAGTCGCTGACTCAGAAGCAAATTCGTTCACGATGTCGCCGACATCAGAGAACTCATCAAGACCTAAGCTTTCGTTAGCCGCAATCGATACCAATACACCGCGCGCACCTTTTAGCTGCACGTCATCGAGCAACGGGCTGTGAATTGCCATTTCGGTGGCAATGCGCGCGCGCTCTTCACCTTTGGCCGAACCCGAACCCATCATCGCTAAACCTTGCTCAGACATGACTGCGCGCACATCGGCGAAATCGACGTTGATGTGGCCAGGGTGCAAAATCATATCGGCGATGCCCTGTACCGCACCTTGCAATACGTTATTAGCTGCACGGAAGGCTTCGACCAGCGAAACCTTGCCGAGTACTTGCAGAAGCTTACCGTTCGGGATGGTGATCAGCGAATCGACGTGATGCGCCAAAGCCTCAATGCCTTGGTTCGCTACATCCATGCGCTTTTTGCCTTCGAATGGGAATGGCTTAGTTACTACACCAACCGTCAGGATGCCCATTTCACGAGCCACTTCTGCAACTACTGGCGCGCCGCCAGTGCCTGTACCACCGCCCATACCGGCTGTGATGAAGACCATATCGGCACCTTGCAATGTCTCACGAATACGATCGCGATCTTCCACTGCTGCTTGGCGGCCTACTTCTGGGTTTGCACCAGCGCCTAGGCCGCGCGTGACTGCATCGCCCATGTGAATCAAAGTACGCGCGGACATTTTTGTTAATGCTTGTTTGTCGGTGTTAGCGCAAATGAAGTCCACACCTTGCACTTGATTAGCAACCATATGCTCAACGGCATTACCGCCGCCGCCGCCAATACCAACGACTTTAATAATGGCTGAACCGAGTTCGCCGCCGTTTTCTGCTAGTGTAAATACGTTTTCCATGATGTTCTCCAGCCCCTTAGGGCTTTCGCCGATTTGTATAAATGCTTCAAATTTTTTGGCTTCCTGCCACTGTGGCCGCCGTCCCGCGACCGTCAAAAGCGCTCAGCTCATTCGCCTAACACTTAAAAGTTGTTTGCAAACCAACCTTTCAACTTACCCATTGCTTCACCAAGACCTTTAGTTGCGCCATGGCCTTGACGTGGCTTGCTGCTCACGCCATTTGCTAACGAACGTTGCTTGCCATACATCAATAGGCCAATACCGGTGGCGTAAATTGGGTTTTGCAAAAGCTCTTCCATGCCGCCTAACTTCAGCGACTGCGGCATACCGATACGCACCGGTAAATGGAAAATAGACTCGGCTAATTGCACTGCACCTTCGATGCGTGCCGAGCCACCAGTCATCACCACACCAGCTGCTAGATGATCGCCGTAACCGCAACGATCAAGCTCAGCTTGTACTAAGCTAAATAGCTCTTCGTAACGTGGTTCAACGACGGCTGCCAATGTTTGTCTAGCCATGGTGCGCGCTGGGCGATCGCCCATGCCGGGCACGCTAATGGTTTGTTCAGGATCGACTAGTTGCGGCACGACGCAGGCGTAGCGTGTTTTGATGTCATCGGCAGCTGGCGTTGGCGTGCGCAATGCCATCGCAATGTCATTAGTCACTTGGTCGCCGGCAATAGGGATTACTGCCGTGTGGCGAATGGCGCCATTTACGAACACCGCAATATCGGTTGTGCCGCCACCAATATCGATCAGGCAGACACCGAGTTCTTTTTCATCTTCGGTGAGCACAGCGAAGCTCGATGCGTATTGCTCAAGCACCAAATCATCGATAGCGATCTCACAGCCACTCACACATTTCTCAAGATTTTGCGCGGCGTTGGCAGAGCAAGTCACCATATGAATATGGCCTTCTAAGCGCACGCCAGCCATGCCCAAAGGATTGCGGACATCGCCTTGGTTATCGACCAGATACTCCTGCGGCAGCACATGCAATATGCGCTGATCGACAGGATTAGCGCCCGACTTTGCCGCCTCTATAACGCGCTCGATGTCATTTTTCGACACCTCACCATCACGAGTGGCAACCACGGCACTGGCGTTGCGACCGCCAATATGGCTGCCGGCAATGCCAATATAGGCTGAGAAAATGCTGCAGTCGGCCATCAGCTCAGCCTCACCTACAGCCTCCTTAATGGCCACCATGGTTTCGTCAATGTTGACGACCACACCTTTGCGCATACCTTTTGATGGCCGCGAGCCGTAGCCAATAATTTCTAGCGACTGCTCAGCGGAATTGATTTGACCGACTAGGCAAACCACTTTCGAGGTGCCGATGTCGATTGCCACAATCATAGGTGCTTGTGCGTTATGTGCCATGTTATCCATCCTGGCCACCGAAGGTGACCGAAAGCTGCCGTGATATATATTGCTCATTGTTGTTTTACCCCGCTTGCCGCCAACCAATCGCTACGCCGTTGCGATAGCGCAAATCTACTCGAGCGATACTAGTAATCTCGCCCGCCAACTGGCGCTCATAGAGCACCGTAAATCGTTCCAACTTAGCCAAAGTATCTTGGCCATCTACTAATACTTTCACGCCGTCATTGAGCGTTAATTCCCAGCTCATGCGATCAGTAAGCGCTAAAGCTTCTATGCGCAAACCAACTCGCGCCAATACCGCCGCCATTTTTTCGTAACGCTGCAAAACAAACTGCGATTGCGAGCGCGGCCCTGACAGCAGCGGTAAGTCGCTAACGCCAGTGGCGCTGCGCGGGCGAAACACCGAACCATCCTCACTCACTAAACCGCTAGGCTGCCAACGCGCGACCGCTTGTTTTTCACGAATATTGATGCGCACCGAGTTTGGCCAATGACGCGATGCGCTGACATCGGCAACCCAGGGATAGCGCTTCGCGGTGCTCTGTAGCGCGGCCAAGTTGACGGTGAAAAATGTGCCGCGCACTTGTCGTTCTAGTGCCGTTTGTAAATCGTTGCGTTCGAGCTGATGCAAGTCGCCAGTAATATTGACGTGGCTGATGGGCGTCTTTAATTGCCAATCGCGCCAAACTGTCGATACCGCCACGAGCACAACCGCAATCGCAATAAGCGATACCAACACCACCAATTTCTGCCCTAAGCCTGCCGAGAAACTGAAGTTCAGCTTCCAGCTCAGCAGTTGTCGCCAGCGCCCATTAGCCAATAGTGGCTCGCGTGCTGGCTTCGGCTTTGGCCGAGGCACAGCACCTATGGGGCGGCGAGCAGCGCTCATGCGGCGTCTCCGTTTTCACGTGTGGCTTGCGCCAAAATCGTCAACACTAGCTGCGTGAAATCGATGCCGCATGCAGCAGCGGCCATCGGCACCAATGAGTGGTCAGTCATGCCGGGCACTGTGTTGATTTCGAGCAACCAGAAGCGGCCATCGGCATCGCGCATGGCATCAATGCGACCCCAGCCGCGTGCGCCTAAAACGCGAAAGGCTTCGAGTGACAGACGTTGTAGTTCAGCCTCATCTTCTGCAAGTAAGCCGCTTGGAATGTTGTACTGGGTGTCATTGCGCGAATATTTTGCTTCAAAGTCGTAGAAGTCTGTCGCCGGCACCATGCGAATTACTGGCAATGCACGGTCGCCTAAAATGGCGATGGTGTATTCGCTGCCTTGAATAAAGTGCTCGGCAATGACTTCGCTATCGTGCTTTGCTGCGACTTCATAGGCTTTCGCTAAGTCTTCCACGCTATAGACTTTGGCCATGCCAATGCTCGAGCCTTCGCGTGAGGGCTTGACCATTAATGGCAGGCCTAAGTCGGCGACGACTGCTGCGAAATCCATGCCGGCATATAAACGGCGATACGTTGGCGTTGGCAGGCCACAACCTACCCACAGCTGTTTAGTGCGCGCTTTATCCATGCCGATGGCTGAGGCCATGACGCCACTGCCGGTGTAAGGCACTTGGAATTGTTCGAGCACGCCCTGAATAACGCCGTCTTCACCGCCGCGGCCATGGAGCACGATAAAGGCACGGTCATAGCCCTGCACTTCGACAATATCGCGCTCGGCAGGATCGAAGCGATGCGCATCGACTCCAGCTTCTTGCAAGGCTTTCAGCACCGCAGCGCCGCTGATTAATGACACGGGTCGCTCGGCGGCAGTGCCACCATAGAGCACGGCCACGCGGCCAAAATCGACAGACTGGCTCATGCCTTAGGCTCCGATAAATAGAGTTGGTGTTGTGCCAGCTCCACGGCAATGCTGCCGACGGTACCAGCGCCTTGGGTTAGCAAGACATCGCCGGCTTTTAAAATGCTCGGCAGGATGCTGGCCAGCTCATCACTAGCCTCAACGAATACGGGGTCAACTAGGCCACGGTTGCGTACACTGCGCGCTAATGAACGGCTATCGGCACCTGAAATAGGTTTTTCACCTGCGCTATAAACATCGAGTAAAAGTAGTGCGTCGACGCTAGAGAGCACATGCACAAAATCCTCAAAGCAGTCGCGCGTGCGCGTGTAGCGATGCGGCTGAAACAGCATGACTAAGCGGCGGTCTGGGTAAGCCTGACGAGCAGCGGCAATAGTTGCTGCGACTTCACGTGGGTGATGACCGTAGTCATCAACCAATTGCACGCCATGCATTTCGCCTAAGCGCTGGAAGCGACGGCCCACACCTTCGAAATCATCGAGCGCCTTGACCATGGCGGCATCGTCAACACCTTCATCGGTGGCCACGGCTATTGCCGCTAAGCTATTTAAAACATTGTGCAAGCCAGGCAAATTTAACGTTACCTGCAGAGGATCGCGGCCTTCACGCAGTGCTGTAAAGCGTGTCTGCAAACCATCTTGCTCGATGTCTACCGCGCGCACATCGTTGCCTTCGTTAAAGCCATAAGTCACGGTTGGACGAGCAATCTGCGGCAGTAGTTCGGTGACGATTGGATCATCACCGCAAACAACAGCAAGACCGTAAAACGGTAGGTTGTGCAAGAAATCAATAAAGGTGCGCTTTAATACTTCAAAGTCACCACCGTAGGTTTCCATGTGATCAGCATCGATATTGGTAACCACTGAAACCATGGGTTGTAAGTGTAAAAATGAGGCGTCACTTTCGTCAGCTTCCGCTACAAAATAACGGCTGCTACCGAGCTTGGCATTAGTACCAGCACTATTGAGCAGACCACCAATCACATACGTTGGGTCAAAGCCAGCTTCGCCTAGAATCGAAGCAATTAAACTGGTTGTTGTGGTTTTCCCATGAGTGCCCGCAATGGCTATACCGTGTCGATAGCGCATCAGCTCAGCGAGCATTTGCGCGCGACGCACAATCGGTAAGCGACGGCTCAGTGCAGCATTAACTTCTGGGTTGCTAGTATCAATAGCGGTAGACACCACCAAAACATCTGCGGTCTCAATGTGTGCTGCATCGTGGCCGATAAAAATATCCACACCCAGCTCTTTTAATCGCTGCGTGTTCTTGCTTTCTTTCATGTCCGAGCCAGCGATTTCATAGCCTTGATTGAGCAAGACCTCGGCGATACCGCACATGCCTGCGCCACCGATGCCGACAAAATGAATGCGGCGAATCCGGCGCATTTCAGGAATTTCAATCATGCGGCTGCGTGTGATGGGTCTCATGCTTCACCTCGTAAAATCGTGTTAACCACACGCGTAGTGGCTTCGGTCTCTGCCAAGGCACGAGCCTTTTCAGCCATTTGTTGTAATTTTTCGCGCTGCAATAATCCGCGCAAAGTAGCGGCAAATGCCGACACCGTTAAATCTTTTTGTTGAAACAATAACGCCGCACCAGCATCGCTTAAAAAGCGTGCATTGGCGGTTTGGTGATCATCAACAGCATGTGGGAATGGAATCAGTACCGATGCCACACCCACTGCTGCCAACTCAGAAACAGTTAGCGCGCCGCTACGGCAAATAACGACATCGGCCCACGCGTATTCAGTCGCCATATCATCGATAAATGGCAGCACCGTGGCTTGCACACCGAGCTTGGCGTAGACCGCCTCAGCATTGGCTGCATGCTTGCGGCCGGCTTGATGGCGAATGATTGGGCGCGCTGCTGGCTCTAGCTCAGCGAACGCTTCTGGCACCAATTGGTTTAACGCCACAGCACCTAAACTCCCGCCTAAAACCAGTACCTGCAGCTGGCCTTGACGTTCGCCGTAACGAATAGCGGGCATGGGCAAGCTAGCAATGTCAGCACGCACTGGATTACCCACGGTGCTTACCTTGCTGGAAGCGGCAAAGGCACTGGGGAAGGCCTGCAAAATGCGTGTGGCAAAACGCGCCAGAGTTTTATTAGTAAAACCGGCAATGGCGTTTTGCTCATGGATATACAGTGGCAGGCCCAGTAGTCGCGCGGCCACGCCACCGGGGCCAGTAACATAGCCACCGAGGCCAATGACGGCATCGGCATTGACGCGGCGGCAAATTGCCATCGCCTGCCAAACCGCTACAAGCAACTTAAATGGCGCTTGCAGCAAAGGCAGCAGGCCATTGCCGCGTAGGCCGCCAACATTTAAATAGCTAATAGCAATGCCCGCTTTCGGCACGATGTCGGCCTCAATGCCGCGCGCTGTACCCAGCCAATGCACTTTCACGCCCTCAGCTTGCAGTCCACGCGCCACAGCTAATGCCGGGAAGACGTGACCGCCAGTGCCGCCAGCCATCACTACCACCGATTTAACGATAGTCATTGAGGCCTCCCGGACGACGCACAGCGCGTTCTTGTGGCTCGCTGGCTTCGGCATCGATGCGCAAAAGCACTGCCAAGACCACAAACATCATGACCAAACTGGAGCCACCGTAGCTGACTAGCGGTAGCGTCAGGCCTTTGGTTGGAAACAGACCGATATTAACGCCGATATTGATCGCTGCTTGGATGCCGATAGTCACCGACAAGCCATAGGCGACATAGCCAGAAAATATCTGGCCAGCACGCTCAGCACGTTGGCCAATGCGCAGGCCAGTCATGACCAAAGTGACCATGGCTAGCAATAATAACAAGACGCCGACTAGGCCAAACTCTTCGGCATAAACGGCAAAAACGAAGTCGGTATGTGCTTCGGGCAAGTAGAATAATTTTTGCACGCTATGGCCTAAGCCAACACCAAACCAATCGCCACGACCGAAGGCGATCAAGCTTTGCACTAGCTGGTAACCACTATTGTATTGATCGGCCCATGGATCGGTGAACGCCATTAAGCGCTTCATCCGATAAGGCTCGGCGATCATGATGCCGATGGCACCCAATAAAATTCCGCCCGACAGCATTAAATACAGCGCCATTGGCGAGCCTGCCAAAAACAGCATCGCCATCAATGCAATGACAATCACCATGCTTGCGCCGAAGTCAGGCTCTGCCAACATCAAGCCAACAGATATGCCGGCAAATGCCATTGGCTTGAGAAAACCCATCCAGCCTGAGCGCACATCTTCTTGGCGGCGCCATAAGTAGGCAGCCATCGCCAACACGCCAGCAAACTTCAATATTTCTGATGGCTGGATGGTTAAGCCACCAATGCCAATCCACCGCATGCTGCCATTTACGCGACGGCCAATACCAGGAATCAAGACCAATACAATCAGCACAAGCGCCACTAAAAACAGCCAGTAGCTATAACGATTCCATGTCTCCATGGGCACTTGCGAAACCACCGCGGCAACCACTAGGCCAATGGCTAGATAGATCAAGTGGCGCGTGAAGAAGTAGAACGGATTGCCATAGTTGGCATCAGCGACGCCCATCGATGCCGAGCCAACCATGATTAGGCCGATGCAAAATAAGAAGCCCGCTGAGAGCAGCACATACTGACGATCGCTGAGCAAGCTCAGATTCATGCGCATGTTTTGATATGGAGCAAGCACGCGGGCCATCATGATGAATGCCCCGTATTGGAGCCGGCAACGAATGTTTGCACGCCAAGCGCAAACTGATCGCCGCGATCTTCGTAATGCTTAAACATGTCGAAGCTAGCGCAAGCTGGCGACAGCAAAATGGCATCGTGGGGCTGGGCAAATTGACGAGCGCTGGCGATGGCCTCATCCAAGCTCGCGCAACGCTGGCGTGGCAACTCGGCGGTGATGGCGGCATCAATCACCGACGCATCCTCACCGATCAACACTAGCGCACGGCCGAAGCTGGCCATAGCCGTTTGCAATGGCGTGAAATCTTGACCTTTACCGACACCGCCAGCAATGAGCACAACGCGACCGCCAGCCGGCGCAATTGCCGCACCTAGGCCATGAATAGCCGCGAGCGTTGCGCCAACATTAGTGCCTTTAGAGTCGTTATACCAAGCGATGTCATCGGCAAGGGCGACGCGTTGGCAGCGATGTTTTAAGCCGCTGAAATCGCGCAATGTGGCTAGCATGGCATCACGCGTCATGCCCACGGCCTCGCCCAATGCCAAGCAAGCAAGCGCATTGGCAATATTGTGCTGACCAAAGATTTGCAACTCGGCGACAGGCATTAATAGCTCGCGACCGCGTGCCAACCAAGGCTCGCCATCGACGCTTAAAACGCCGTAATCGTTTAGATCTGGCGCACTCAAACCAAAACTTGCATGCGGCAGACTATCGGCGATTAATGGCCGTGTTAATTTGTCATCGCGGTTAAATACATAGCGCTGGCAGTTGCGGAAAATACGGTGCTTAGTCTGATGATATTCGACCATGCCGCTGTAGCGATCCATATGGTCTTCGCTGATGTTCAACACCACCGCCACCGCTGCTTTCAGCGAATGTGTGGTTTCAAGCTGGAATGACGACAACTCCATGACGTAGAGGTCTTTGTCACCCTCAGCGAGCATGTCTAAAACTGGTGTGCCGATATTGCCGCAAACGCCGACATTTAAGCCGTCACGCTCGGCCATCAAACCCATCAATGTGGTGACTGTGCTTTTTGCGTTAGATCCGGTGATAGCAATAATCGGTGCCGTGGCTTCGCGGCAAAACAGCTCTACGTCGCCAACCACCAAAACGCCTGCGCGACTTGCGGCAGCAATTTCTGGCGTCGAAATCGCCATGCCGGGACTGGAAATAATTTCACTGGCCGACAACAGCAGCTCGGCATTTAAGCCGCCAAGATACACATTAACTTCGGGAAACTCAGCACTGAGCTCAGCTAAACCGGGCGGATGCTCGCGCGTATCATTAACCGCCACGCTATAGCCTTTGCTACGCAAATAACGCACGCACGAGAGCCCAGTCTTACCCAGACCAATCACTACTCGTAGACCACCGCGCGCTATTAACATGCTCAGCTCCTAACGCAATTTCAAGGTCGCAAGACCAATGAGCACCAACATGAATGAGATGATCCAAAAACGCGCAACCACGCGAGTCTCGGGCCAGCCTTTAAGTTCAAAATGGTGATGAATAGGAGCCATGCGGAAGATGCGTTTGCCGGTGAGTTTGAAGCTTGCCACCTGCATCATTACCGACACGGTCTCCATGACGAAGACCCCGCACATAACGAATAAAACGATTTCCTGACGCACGATGACGGCGATGGTACCGAGCACAGCACCCAGTGACAGCGCGCCGACATCGCCCATGAAAACTTGCGCGGGATACGCGTTGAACCAGAGGAAACCAAGACCGGCGCCAATGATTGCGCCACAGATAATGATGAGCTCGCCCGAGCCGGCCACGAAGGGGATTTGCAGGTAGGTGGCGAACTTAATATTGCCGGTGACGTAGGCAAAAATAGCCAATGCGCCAGCGACCATGACGGTAGGCATAATCGCCAAGCCATCGAGGCCGTCGGTAAGATTGACCGCATTACTCGCGCCAACGATGACGAAGTAGCTGAGCACGATGTAGGCGATACCAAGCGGGATAATGATGTCTTTGAAAAACGGCACGATGAGACTGGTTTCAATTGGCGTTTTCGCAGTCATGTAAAGAAACACTGCCGCACCAAGACCAGCCACCGACTGCCAGAAATACTTCCAACGACTCGGCAAACCGCGAGGGTCTTTCTCGACAACTTTGCGATAGTCATCGACCCAACCGACCATGCCAAACACTGCCATCACCGCCAGCACCACCCAGATATACATATTATCTAAGCGCGCCCAAGCCAAGGTGCTGACCAAAATCGTGGTCAAAATGAGTACGCCGCCCATAGTTGGCGTGCCGACTTTAGCCAAATGCGTTTGCGGGCCATCTGTGCGAATGGCTTGGCCAAATTTCATCGCTTTCAGGCGCTCAATCATCCACGGCCCCCACCAAAGCGATAGCGCAAAGGCAGTGACAATGCTGAGCATGAAGCGAAAGGTGAGGTAGTTAAATACCGCAAAGCCTTTCACATGCTGGCTGGCCCAATCGGCTAAGACTAGGAGCATTAGTGCACTCCCGCCGACTCAGTAACAGCGTGCACGATCTGCTCCATGCGTGCGCTGCGTGAGCCTTTAATCAAAGCACTGACTACGCCTTGTAGCTCATGCTCTAAGGCTTTCACTAAGGCATTGTGATCAGGAAATAATTGCGCCTGATTGCCAAAGCCATCGGCATAAAAATGCTGGTGCTGACCTGTGGTCATTAACGCGTCTATTTTTTTCATTTTTGCGTACGCTCCGACTTCACGATGGCCCGATGCGGTGGCATCGCCCAATTCACCCATATCGCCCAATACCAATACGCGTCGGCCCGGCAGCGAGCACAGCAAATCAATCGCTGCTTTCATGCTGTCGGGATTAGCGTTGTAGCTGTCATCGATGAGATAAGACTCACCGAGGCGATGCAGCACACTGCGACCCATAAACGGGCGCGTGCTTGATAAACCTTGCACAATGGCCTCTAGTGACACGCCGCAGGCATGCGCCAAACCGGCTGCTGCCAAAGCATTTGCGACCTGATGACGACCCAATACTTGCAGCTGTACAGGCGCTGATTGCTCACCGATATGAAGCTGAAAGGCATATTGGGGCGTATCACCGTGGCTAATATTGCTCGCATAAATGTCAGCGCCAGCCTGTAGCGAGAATGTCACTACACGACGCGAGCCCATCGCTTCAAGCCAGAAATCAGCGAACTCATCATCACGATTAATTACCGCCACACCGTCATCGGCCAAAGCGGAGTAAATCTCGCCCTTAGCGCGCGCAATACCCTCGCGACTACCGAATCCTTCTAAATGTGCAGTGCCAACATTGGTGATCACCACTGCCTGCGGCTTCACCATTGCGGCGGTGTAAGCGATTTCGCCAAGATGATTTGCGCCAAGTTCAAACACGCCGTATTGGTGCTCATCACGCAAACGCAGCAGCGTTAGTGGCACACCAATATCGTTATTAAAATTACCCTTCGTAGCCAAGGTATTACCTAAGCCTTCAAAAATTCGCGCAGTCATTTCTTTGGTAGATGTTTTGCCTGCCGAGCCCGTCATCGCCACTTTGGTGAGCTTAGGGAAGCGTTCGCACCATGCAGTCGCCAACCGACCTAGGGCGGCATGGCAATCAGCCACAACAATTTGAGCGATGCCTGCCGATGGATCCAATGATTCAGTAATCGCGGCTAGCGCACCTTTAGCCGCGGCTTGTGCGAGCAAGTCATTAGCATTGGTACGAGCGCCACTGAGCGCGATAAACACATCATCGGCCTGTAGCGTGCGGGTATCGGTCGAGAAGCTACCAACATCGGCATCCAAGCCAACCAGTTCGCCCGCAATGGCGCGAGCAATATCCGAGAGCTTCATGCCCTACTCCTCAACAGCAAGGCCATACGCACCTGCTCTACATCACTAAATGGAGTACGCACGCCGTGCACTTCTTGGTAAGTTTCATGACCTTTGCCGGCCACCAAAACCAGATCATCTTCGCCCGCTTCTGCTAGCACTTGCGCGATGGCATCGCCACGATCAAGCACGCAACGCACGCTGCGATCTGCCGCTAAGCCTGAGCGCACATGATCAACAATCGCTTGTGGATCTTCTTCGCGTGGGTTGTCTGTGGTGATGACTACGTGATCGGCTAACTCTCCGGCAATACGGCCCATTTCAGGACGCTTACCGGTGTCGCGACCACCGCCGCAACCAAACACCACCCAAAGCTTGGCCTTGGTATGTTCACGCGCTGCTTTTAGTGCCTGCGCCAAAGCATCTGGAGTGTGTGCGTAATCAACCACCGCTAATGGTGTGCCAGATTCGCGCAAACATTGCATGCGGCCAGGCACCGGTGACACCTCAGCTAAAGCAGCCACGATGGCATCGATGTCATGACCAATGCTAAGCAGGCCACCAACTACAGCAAGTAAATTGCTGGCATTAAAATGACCAATCAATGGGCTTTTTAACGTCACTGTTTTGCCGGCAATGCGCAGCGAAATGTGCAGGCCATCAAGTGTGGCCTCTACTGACTCCGCTACCAGCTCAACATCGCTAGCTGGATTTAAGCTATAGCGCAGGCATTGCACGTTGTCAGCGAGCTGCGCCATCATTTCTGCGCCGTAAATATCATCGGCGTTTATG
>Ga0114915_1000398_pt1 | contig 20123 bp, 48 predicted proteins | sample MalvirAntarct_55_FD_87288 | JGI IMG/M metagenome (GOLD analysis project Ga0114915, IMG submission 87288) | Marine viral communities from the Global Malaspina Expedition - Malaspina viral metaG Antarct_55 | ecosystem: Environmental > Aquatic > Marine > Oceanic | place: South Georgia Island...
GATGAGCAAGTGATGTAGTTAAACCAGCTTTAATATGTGAATAATGACGGGTCATAGTGCATTTTTGATGCAGCATATTAATATGTCACAACACCTCAAGAGTGTTAGCTTTGAAATTAGATATTGTATAGGTTCGATTCCTATATTCCCTAACCTATGGGAAGTTGCTAAACCGATATTCCACTTGAAGGACTTGGAGAGTTTTTATTGCCCGATGGTGTAATGGTAGCACTTCAGTTTTTGGTACTGACAGTCTAGGTTCGAGTCCTAGTCGGGTAACTATATAAAATAATTCATTAAAAACAAATATTATGTTAAAAGAAATAGAAGAATTAGAAAGGGCATTAGCTAAGGCTAAAGCAAAGTATAAATCATCACAAAAGCCAACTGTAATTAAACCAGAGTTTGAAGCATTTGAGGTTTACTCTAAAGACCTAGAAGGTCGTTTCGCTTGGGCTGAAGCTAAAGAGGCTTGTGAAGCATTAGGTGAAGGTTGGAGATTACCGACAAAGAACGAATTAAATGAGATGTATAAGAAGAGAGATGATATTGGCGGTTTTGCTAGTGACCATTATTGGAGTTCTACGGAGAACGGTAACTACAGTGCGTGGACTCAGGATTTCTCCAAGGGGCACCAGTTCAGCTTCACTAAGAACCACGGCATCCTCAGTGTTCGTGCTGTTCGGGCTTTAACAATTTAACAATTAAACAACTATCATGTTAAAAGAAATAGAAGAATTAGAAATAGCTTTAGCTAAGGCTAAAGCAAAGTATAAATCATCACAAACAACATATACAATCAAACCAGAGTTTGAAGCATTTGAGGTTTACTCTAAAGACCTAGAGGGTCGTTATACTTGGGCTGAAGCTAAAGAGGCTTGTGAAGCATTGGGTGAAGATTGGAGATTACCAACAAAGGTAGAGCTAAATGAGATGTATAAGAAGAGTGATGATATTGGCGGTTTTGCTTTTTACGATTATTGGAGTTCTACGGAGGGCGATAACGGCATTGCGTGGTGGCAGGGTTTCGGCTCTGGTCTCCAGTACTCCAACGGTAAGCTCAACTTCTTCAGTGTTCGCGCTGTTCGGGCTTTAACAATTTAACAATTAAATGAGAGAACAACTCAGCGGCAGAATTTTGCGGCAGGTACCTTTAGGCAAAATCGTAGGTTCGATTCCTACTTCTCTCACTATGGTAATTATAACTATGAAACCAAATTAACTATGAGTAAATTATATACACTAGAAGAGGTTAAAGAATTATGTATGATGGCATTTGATGATGGATTCGATGCTGGTCATTATGATGAACAAGAAAAAGATGGTAGTTGGTGGGTTAATAATAACAACACTAATATTCAAACTGTAAACACTAAAACTCAAAATAAAGATGGATAAGGAAAGACAAGGAAAAGCAAACTCTATTACTATGGATTTATGGAATATATTATCAGAACATAATATAGTTAACAAAGAATCTTTTTTATCGGATATGTCTTCTATTATCTGTGAGTTAGATACTGATATAGCCATTGAGGTAATGAATAACTTCGGAGAAGAAGGTAAATACCAGTCAGACGCTATAAAAGTTAATTACGGATATTAATTAATAAATTTAAAAAATGAAATTATTTTTGAAACGTATTACATGTTACTTCGGATTACATAAGTGGAAATACGAAGGTTATCATATAGACAAGTCAAAACCTGACACATGGGTAGTCAATAAAAGGTATTGTGAACGATGCGGTAAAAAACAACAACTATATCACGACATATACGATGGTGCATACTGGGAAAATTACAAATAGTTATTAGAATCATTTAATGTTAATTAGTATTATGGTGTTTGAATTAGTGATTTACTATATCTTAATTGGATTAGGTTCAATATTATTAATACCATTTATTAGTTTATTAACTATTTGGCTATCTTGTAAAGTAATTAAATTAATTAAAAAATAAATTTTATGATAGATAAAATATTAGAATGGTACCCATATGAAGAATTAGAAAAGCTAGATGGTTTTGACGAGGCTATTATTGGTGTAGCTGACGATAGCATGAGGTTAATATACTCCATAACAGCATGTGTTAAAATATTAATGAAAAACATGAGCGAAGAAGACGCCTTAGAACACTTTAACCTTTACATAAGACCTGCGTATATTGGGGACAAAACGCCAATTTGGTGTATTGATGATTTATAAATAGACAAACTAAAAATTATGAGCGAAAAAATAGAACTATTTGATAAAGACGGTAAACTTTTAACAGTAACTGAAGTTATGACTATGTTACCACCCATAACGTTATTGGATAAAGTTAATCGAGTAGAAATAATTGAGCGAGGAGAAAGAAGTTATGTAAACTGTAAGTCAACTAATAAGACAGAAATTAGTTTACAAGATAATGGAAAAACATTAAAAGTTTTTATCACTAATGAATTTAAATATCAATAACTATTTATTATTTATAACAAAACACTATAATATATATTATGAAAAATACGCTTATAATAGACATGGACACTGATAGAAAAGACGTTATCAGACTTTCAAAACCAGAATCAATTGCTGAAGAGGTGGATAATTCCGAAACAGCCAGACTAATGGTTTTAGATGACCTAACAACAGTTTGTAATGCACTTGGTACATTAATACATTTAGCACATTCCAACGAATATATGGACTCTAAAACCGCATCCAAGATGTGTGTTGATTTCTTAACAGAAAACTTCGGTGTTAAAGCTATACCAGATGTAACTGAACCCGTTAAAAAAGATAAGTAATTAACATCAACAAATAACCCTAACCTAATTCTTTATTTTTTTACTATTTATTACTATATATAGTAATATGGCAATTAGAAGACCAAAAAAAACAACAACCGCTAATACGGACTCAACTAATAAATCTAAATCTGAAGTAAGGAAACCTAAGAGTAAGGCTAAAAAAACAACAACTAAAAAGGTTGTACCAACTAAAAAGTCAATCACAAAAAAAAAGGTAGTAGATAAAAAGGTTGTACCAACTAAAAAACCAACAGCGAAAAAAAAGGTAATAGGTAAGAAAACCGCAGCTAAAAATAGGTTGATTAAGAATTTAATAGCTAATGAACCGCCTAAGATAAAAGTTAAAAGAAGGATGTACGAATATGAAAAAATTGCCACGAACGCTAAGGGTAACTTATTTCATGTTATGGGTCAAAGAGTACAAAGAGGTGAGATGAAATGGGCTTACTATACAACCGAGGAAGGGGATATAGGTTACCATTATTATATTAAATTAAAATAAGTCTTATGGATAAAAAAGATTTAAAGTATGTTGAAATAGGTAAATTACTTTGTGATTTATCTGATGATTTAAAAAAGGGTGTGTCAACTCTAATAGTTAAAGACGACAATATAATAAGTCATGGTATTAATGAATTGCCTTATGGTGCTGAAAAAACTAATGAAAGATGTACTAAACCAGGTAAGGATTTCTGGATGCTACACTCTGAAAGAAACGCTATATACAAAGCGTCTAGAGCTGGTATATCATTAGTAGGAGCTAAAATGTATTGTACATATTTTCCATGTTCTGATTGCGCTAGGGCGATTATTCAATCAGGTATTAAAACGTTATACTCACCTAAACCAGATTTCAATCATCACAAATGGGGTAAAACTTGGATTGAATCAGAAACAATGTTAAGAGAGTGTAATGTAAATATTATTTGGACAAACGAAGATAGTAATGAGTAGAATGGTAAAAATTGGTGTGGCTAACCAGAGCAGTATGATGATTAGTCTTGACGATATGTCAGACTGGGAGCCTAAGAATATAACCTATACAGGAACAGCAGTATTTTTTCAGGCTGGAGATATGTTCTACTCAATGGGAAGAGTAGAATTTGAAAATATTTTTAAAAAAAGACCTTAATTATTTTTTAGTTAGGGTTTTTTTACGTATATTAGTTATATAACAATTTAAAACAAATATTATGGCAACAGGAATACAAATATTTAAACAAGCAGATGATTTAGTAGATAAACATGGTTTAGATGAAGCTAAAATCATGATGGAGACAACAATTAGGTTTACTAAGAACTCAACAACAAGAGCACTTTGGGAAGCAGCGCTAAATGCCACCATATCAAGCTCAAATAAAAATGAATAATATTTGGTAGAGTGAAATAAATTTATTATCTTTAATTATATTATTAATTAAAATACTAACATTTAAACAATTTTATTATGAAATTTACTAAAATTTTATCAGATGGTAACGGTGGTTATAACTTATTTGACAAATGGACAACTGGTGACGACACGTTTGCTAAGATATTCCCAATATTATTAGCACTACCAATAATATTATTTATATCTTTAATATTACCAATTATATTTTGGTTAATTGCACCGTTATCCTATGTCAAAGAGAATCATGAAAACACATATTTTGGTTTAATGGTATCTTTATTATTCTTTCTAGACTTATGGTTTGGTGGTTTGTTGTGGACCGTGTTTCACACAACTCAAAACGAAGGGGCACTTTATTTCTTTGGTGCATTACATATAGTTTTTGTTTTAATCAACATACTTAGATTACACATGTATAAAACAAGTGCTGGTGAACTTCCAATAGTATTAACATTTATAATACTTGTACTATCTATGTATTTTGGTTATGATATATTTTCATCTATGGCTGCAGACATGTCGTCATCTACACCATGTTTCTGGATTGAAGATTTTTATAATGAAGAAATGTTAGAAAATATTAGAACTTACAAATACAAGATGAAATAAAAAACTTGCATAACTAATTTTAAACTAGTATCTTTGTAAAATATGAGCGTAATAAAATTTGAATTAAAAGAAGACCATTTAAAGCTACTAAAGCATTTATCTTGGCAAGAACTTACCGAAGACAAGAAGATAATAACTGAAGGTGTAAACTCTCCTTTTGGTGGTATTGACTACTATGAAGATATGGGGATTATAATATTCGGAAAACCTGAAGACTTCGACCCATTAGAAGGTAATCCATTCAGTTGGACAAAAGAACAAAAAGAAGAAATGGATAAGCTGATAGTAGAACTACCACTAGCCATTGAAGTGATTCTATCAACAGGTTCATTTGAACTCGGAAGGTATAAAAGTAGATATCATATTGGAGAATGGAAGATGATAAAAAAACAATAACTATGAGTTACGATAAGCCAGATAAATGGGTTATAATAAAATTATCAGGTAAGGATAAAACATCTCCACTGTACAAAGTTTTCGCAACTTGGTATGGTGGTTATCTTGGTTCTGACAGGTGGAAATTAAATAGTGGGATAGTGTCCGTAGAGGATAGTGAAACCTCATATATTTTTAATGGATATTCTGGTAGTAAATATATTTGTGGTAAGAATGAAACACACTACGGAACTAGTCCATATACTGGGTCATTGTTAAATTCTATAATAAATAATGTTAGTGACTATAAGTATAATACTATAGAGGTGTTGACGTATGATAATAACTGGTTAGAACTAAAATAATTATGATGATAGATTATTTAGGTTATTTAGCTTCACTTGCTGTGTTAATATCCATGTTAATGAGAGATATGATTAAGTTTAGGGTGTTCAACACTCTAGCTTGTAGTATGTTTGTTATATATGGTATTATAAGAAATGACAACCCTATTGTATTACTTAATTCACTAGTTATTATTATTAATTTAGTTTACTTATTTAAGGGTAAACGTATAATATAAAATTTGCACACAATATAAAGTGTTCAAGTGTGTACGCATATGTATATGTTTATAAATTTTAAGTATGGTCATACATGAAGTAGAACAAGTAATGTTTGTAGAGACTGAGCACGGAAGGTGCCAAGTTTTATTTTTAATGGACTATGGTATTCACGAAAATACCATATGGGTATGTGTGAATAAGGTTGGTGATATCCGACACTATAACACAACACAAATTAAACTAGAATACAATCATACTATATGGGAAACATGACAACAATTATTTATAATTTTCAAAACATATTGAAAGTTAAGTAATAAAATAGTATCTTTGCATAATAAGAAGTGAAAAACGATATCGAATGAAATTTAAAGATTTAACAGATAAGCAGAAGCTTAAATTAAAAGAGATATATCTTAGTAAAGAAATATCTTGGAACGAAAAAGAACAAGAGCTAAGTAGATACACTGGTGTTGGCCCAAGAGCCGCTAGAAAGTGGTGTGAAAAACTAGGGTATACAAAACCAACTGAAGAAGTATCACCTCAGTACGAAGAAGCTAAAAATAGAAAGATTAATAAAGATAAGAAGAGAGTTCTTATGACTTGGTGCCAATCTAATACCGACATCAACAATGTTATGCTTGATAACATGATAGTATATGCTAATAAGATTAACGCAGAGATACATATTATTCCTGGGAAGTATTCACATAACATCCTTGAAGTTAAGACTGAAGGTCACACATGGCACTCACGTACTATTAAATACTTGAATGCTACTAGACATGACATATGTAAGACACTTACCTATTGCGGTGATGTAAAGATACTACCAACAGGTAAATACCCATTAGCTTCATTAGGTGGTTTGGGCGGTATGAACTCACAGATATATGGTTCACCTAAAATACACTTAGAATCACATCCAGTACTACAAGGAGATGACGCTAAAGTATTAGTAACAACTGGTTCGTTAAGTAAAGCTAACTACTCAGACAGTAAGGCTGGTCAACATGGAAAGCACTATCACCAATACGGATTTGTTGTTGTAGAAGTACAAGATGATGAGATATTTCACATGAGGCAAGTTGAAGTATGTAATGATGGTTCATTTGACGACTTATACTACCACACAGAAGACGGTAAGGTAACTAAGAATAAAAATATTGAAGGTATTGTTCTTGGTGACTTACACTACGCAACAGTTGACCACGTAGCATTAGAAACAACATTCAAGTTAATGAAGAAGTTGAAACCTAAACATGTGATTCTTGAAGACCTTTTAGACGGTAGGTCAATAAATCCACACAACCTTGATGACCCATTCTATCAAGCAAAACTAGAATACCAAGGGAACAATGACTTAGCTAATGAAATAGAAGAGATGATTGAAGGGCTTAAGGCGTTTGAAAAGTATGAAAACGTTGTAGTAGTAAAGAGTAACCACGATATCTTCTTAGAACGCTTCCTAACTAGAGACTGGAGAAAGTTAACAACTATGAAGAACTCCCTAACCTATATGGAGTTGTCAGCTAAAATACTAAGATGTCACAAGGAAGGTAAACATTTTAAAGGGGTAGTACCAATGCTTGTTGAAGAGAACTACCCAGAGTTCCATGCACTCGGTTATGACGAACCATACTATATCAAACACTTCGCAGTATTCAATCATGGAGAGAAGGGTTCTAATGGTTCAAGAGGTGGTGGTGCTAAGAATTGGAGTAAGTTCGCTAGTGGTACAGATGGACATAGAGAGAGAGGTGTTATAACAGCACACACTCACACACCATCTAGGTATGGTAACTCTATATGTGTTGGTCATTTATTACTCCCTCAACCATATACCGCAGGTTCACCTAGTTCATGGATGCAGAGTAATTGTATTGTACACAAGTCTGGTAAGGCGCAACAAATACACATAATTAATAGTAAGTATTTTACAACATTTAAGTAATGATATTAGCAGATAAAAATAGTCAACACTATAATAAAGTAACGCATGATAAATGGAAAATTGCTAATCCAGATATAACTCTGGAACAAGCTATATACTGTGAAGATATATTATTAGAATACGTTAACGGAAAAAAAGAACAAACTGTGGTATTAGGTAAAATAAATAGTTACCTAAAAGCTAATGGATTAATTAAAGATATAAATAATGAAAAATAAAATTAGAAGTAATGCACTATCACAGGGACTAGGCGATAAGATTAACTCTGAGATTACCCCAGACAATATTAGTGTAATTATGGAGGACGGTAACTATAAACTTATTTTTATCATGAATGAAACAACTACTCTTTCATACCCATATACCAATAAGGATGACTTAGATAACGACTTTAAGTTTATTAGTAATATATTAGAATTTTTAGTATGAATTCATTAATAGAATTACTTGAACTACTAAATACTTGCTCACCAATTAGAGCTAGTAGTTATATGTTCTTTACAACTATCTTTTCTTATATTGTAATAAGTAAATTAACCGACGGTATCGTTAGTGTTATATTTGTGTTAAAGGGTTATAATAAAACTAAAAAAAATAAGATAAAAGATGAAGATGTTGAGTAAATCTTTCAATGACCACTTACTTGAAAACACAGACCAGGAATTTGTAGACAAGTTAATCCCATATTTAGAAGGGGTTAATGTAATTAATGCATCATTGGTACACGGTCTTTTAGGTATAGCTAAGCCTGATTTAATATATTTAAATTTAGAAACAGCTATAAGAATAACTGGTAAATATGGTTTAGCTTTTGTGATTCTACATGAGTTAGCTCATTATAAGAGAATAAAGAAAAAAGGTAAGGAGTGGTATTTAAATTACATACTACATTCAGATGAAGAAAGTTATGTAAGAGATACAATTTTAGAAGAGACAATAGCTGATAAGTGGGGAGTTGATATGGTTAAGGAGATTTACGGTATTACAATTGATACACTTCGTAATCCGATAATATCTAGTAATAAGTTTTCTGATAAGACAAGAGTTATGTATAAGTCTATTAGAAATTCAGTTAAGACTGAGGATGATTGGAATAATATGTTAAATGGTTATGTGTTAAATGTTAGACAATAAGTTAATAGAAATACTTAAGCTTAAAGCCTTCAAAAACGTGTTTTCTATGTTAGAATACTTAACTGATATAGGGTGTAACAACGAAGAAATAATAGTTATCATACCACACTTCTTCACCGAACTAGAACATTTCAAGGACGTTGCTTATGGTAGAGTTATAGGCGTGGTTAAGGAAGAACTTGGTGGTAAAGTTATTGATAATGTTGAATGGGTTATGTTTATTGGGATGATAAGTGAAGATAACAGAAACCTAAGAGGTATGTTTAACACCTATAGGCAGGGTGTTTTCGAAGGTAAGGTAGATAAGTCTATTGAAAAAGACATGGAAAATCTTTGTAAGGAAAAATATGAATTTAGAAATTTACCTGATATAACTATTGATTATTTCAGAAATATTGCTATTAAACATTATGGGTATGCATTATTATAATAAAAATTAAAAATGAAAAACATGAGACTACCAGTAAAGAAAATTATCGACCTAGAGGAATACACAATTCACATTGAATACGACGGAAAAGGTGGTTTAGACATTACAGTTCTTGATGAATTACAAGAAGAAATAGAAGGTATTTATATATCAGACTGTACGGATTGTGACAATACACCAGAAGAAGATAGCGGGATAAAATTTAACCCTAATTAATATGATTGAAAGAGACGTAAAAGACCATGAAGAAATCAACACCTTTTTAAGGGATGAAAAAGAATTATTCTTTACTAACCTGGTGATAGCAATTCAAACAGCATGGGAAGATGGTTATAGTATTGTTGATATTGCTAAATTTAACATTACTGAAACTGGAACTACTGTTGACATATCTATAGGTAACGAAGACTGGCGTCAATCATTATACTTAGGTTTATATCATTTTGAAGAAGTGGAAAATTACGAATATTGTGAGGAAATAAAAGATATAATAACCAAGATGTATGGGGAATAATGACAGACAAAGAAATAATAGACAATCACTTAAACAAATATTTTAAACCAAATATAAAGGTTAATCGTAATGATGTATTCAAAAGTTTAATAAGTGTACAATTTATAAACGATGAAAAAAACTTATCCGAACAAGCTTTAGTTAATGAAATGATATCCACATATGGTATTGAACTTATTGATGGGGATACTAATATGGCTTACTTGGTTAATGACTGGTTAAAAGATAAGTTAAATAATACATTTAATGATATAATAGAATCACTCAAAGAGGTAAAAATTATATTCGGAGTTAGAAGCTGGGAAGTTAAGAGATATGGTTCAGACTTTGATTTAGACTGGCTTATTGAAAAACATAAAAACACACACAATAAAGATACTGTTGTCGGTGTATATAATGAGTGGAAACATAAAGAAATCATAAAAATTAGTGACGAAATATTAAATAACTAAAATTTTATGATAAATAAATACGTTTTTATTTGATTTTTCATATATTTTTTCATATACTTGCAAACATGGTTATAGCTAAAAACAAAAAAAGTACTTGGGAATACAAAATTATTGACGAGTTTGTCACTGGTATTGTATTATTAGGTTCAGAGATGAAACCTATTAGAAATAGCAAGGTCTCAATCAGCGAAGCATACTGCTTCATTAAAGATAATGAAGTTTTCATTAAAGGGATGCACATATCAGAATACCAATTAGTAGGTAAGTATGATACTCACGACCCAGGAAGAACAAGGAAGTTACTTTTAAATAGGAAAGAGATAACTCAAATCCAAAAGAAAATTTCACAAAAGGGTATGACACTAATACCACTTAACATTCACACAACTAACACTGGATTAGTTAAGGTTAAGATTGCATTAGGTAAAGGTAAGAAGTTACATGATAAGAAAAGTGAAATTAAAGATAGAGATATTAAGATAGAAACAGATAGAGAATTAAAAAATTACTAATACATGAGAATTAAAATGATTCAAATATTTGCACAAGGTATTGTCGTAAGTGGGATAATGTGTTACTTTAGTAGGGTAGGTTTTGAATGGCTACCATTTATCATATTAATGATGGTATTATATAGTGTTTACATTGAAATTAAATATATAAATAATAAATAAAATAATTAACACATGAAAAGAGGAATTTTTATCAGCGAAAAGTACACTAACGTAACTACAAAATCATTTAAGAACTACCTTAATGATATTTCACAGATTACCACTTTTGAAACACCTGAAGACGAAGTAGAATGTGCTATTAGAGCTAAGAATGGTGACCGCAAATCTATGAGCGAGTTAGTTAGTAGAAACTTAAGGTTTGTTATCAGCGTCGCTAAGAGGTACGAAAATGCTAATGCGCCATTACCAGACTTAATTAATCAAGGTAATATAGGTCTTATACAAGCTGCAAATAAATTTGACCATACTCGTGGTAATAAGTTTATTTCATATGCTGTGTGGTGGATTAGGAAAGAAATAATGGACTATTTAAATAATAACAGTAGAACCATTAGAATCCCAATGACTAGAATCGCACATATCAGCAGATTTAATGAAGAAATGGACAAGTTAACTCAAAAGGAAGGTAAGGTACTTACAGAGTCTGACATGTATGACAAACTTGATGGGTTTACTAATGATGAGATTGACAACATGCTTGAGATTGATAAATTAAAACCTACATCATACGATAAGAAGATGACTAGTGATGAAGGTGAAGGTCAATCGATGGTTGATATGATTGAGTCTGACTGTAATGAAACCGACCATTTATTAATGAACGACGATAAACAACATATCATCAACAATTTATTTGATAACTTAACTGATACTCAAGAGTTTGTAGTTAGGAGATACTTTGGAGTTTCTGATAATGGTAAAATAATGAACTTAAGTGAGATAGGTATTGAAATTGGGGTTAGCAGAGAAAGGGTTAGACAAATAAAAGATAAAGCCTTATCGATACTTAGACTTAATTCAAATAAGTTAGGTCTTAATGGTTTATCATTTTAAAATATGAGTTTTTTTATTAATTTCTGTATATTTATATATAGACATAAATAACATTATGAAAGAATATATAAAAAAGTTAGTTAAAGAATCGCTGGGTGGTTTACTTAAAGAAAAAGGTAAAGTACCAGCTAAAGATAAAGACGATAAAGACGATAAAGACGTTAAGAAAAAAAAAGCAGTAGAAAAGAACCTGGACCAACAAGACCAGACTGACATATACAACGCCGCTCATTCAGAACTAGCACCGCCTATGTCAGCTATAATGTCAGCTGCAGGGTTAGGTAACCCAGACGACGCTGGTGACAGGTCAACATTTGTAAAAAAGATTAATCAGAAACACGATGCTGGTTTTACTAAATTAGAAAAGACTGCGGTTAGTAAGGTTACTAGTCAAATAGATACAGGTAGTTAAGACACTAAAACATACAATGAATTAAGACTATATAGAAATATATAGTCTTTTTTTTTGCATTTTATTTGGTAGTTAGATATAAAATGCATATATTAGTAGGAGATTAATATTATAAACTTAAAATTTACAACTATGAGAGTAATGATGGAATTTGAATTAAGTGTTTTAACTGATAAAAGTTATGCTAAACTAGAAGTTATGGAGCAAAGTTTAACATCTACAGTTAAAGTAATGAATGAATTAAAAGAGTCTTTTAGAGTTAGTGGTAAGATACAGATGGCTGCACAAGTTGAGGCTCGTATAATCAGAATGAAAGAAAATATTGATAAGATTAAGATTGCCATGACTTCTAAAGAAGGTGACTCTTTAGAATCTTTTACTTTTGGAATTGAACCAATATCATTAAACTAAGAATTATGCAAATAGATAACAGTGTTAAAAATATAATTAAATTGACTGGTACACCTAAGTCAATTAAGAAGGCCATGGGTGAATTAATCATTCAGGGCGATAGGTTTGTATTTGAATCATTTTCACCACTACCAGATGAGTTACTAGGTACGGACCCTATACAAAAAGTAGTCCCAGACAAAGACTACGAAGAGGTGTTAACTAGTTTTAAAGTAAAGATGGATTCTGGTGACCTAGAAAATTGGGAAAGTGTTCCTGTATCTCACAGCATCCACAAGAAACTTATATTAAAGTATGGTTATGATAATTGGTACGACTGGTCAATGAACCATTGGGGAACTAAGTTTGGTCCATACGACACTGAACTAATATCTGATAATGAGTTCTCTTTTTATACGACAAACGCAACACCACACGCAGCGATGGTTAAAATGTCAAGTAAGTACCCTAAGATTGAGTTTAATGTGAGATATGCCGATGAGGACATTGGTTATAATGTAGGTGAATATACTCTCTTAAACGGAGAGACAATAGCTACTGAGATACCATTACCAGACTTAGTAGATAATACAATCACTAAAGAGTCATTTATCATGGCATATAATATTATTAATGATGACTACCATGTAAGAGAAATGATATACGACTTATCAGATAAAGAAATAAAAGCAAGTATTAGCGGGACAGATAAATACTTAAACGTTTTACTACAAGTTATATTAGAATTGGAGTTTATTGATGAAGAATATCCATTAAATATAAATAAATTCTTATTAAATAGTGCTGTGAATACAGAACAATACGAATATGCTGCCGAATTAAAAACATTACTTGATACTCAAGTTGTTGGCGGCTAAGGTATTATAAATTATTTTTAAACTTTATTGTAAAATAGTTGCATTTAAGGTATAGTTTTACTATCTTAGTTATGTAATAATTAAAAAAAGATATATTATGAGAGATTTAAAATTTAACAACATCCAAATAAGTAAAGAAATTAATACTATAATTGAAAAAGGGTATACTGTTAAATCAGGTGGTGTTAGCGGTAATTCTATAGAGATATTAGAGAATAATCAATCATATGTTTATTATGATAATAAAGTTAATAGAGATTCAGATTTAGATAAACTTAAAAAAGCTATTTTAGATTCTAAGAAATAGGATATAAACCTTAATATAAATTACATTAAATAATAAAATATGAATTTAGCCGTACTTATTGATGGTGATAATATTACCTCCGCATACGTTACTGAAATGATGGGAGAAATTGCAAAATATGGTAACCCAACTATTAAAAGAATTTATGGAGACTGGACCAGTCCACACTTGTCAAAATGGAAAAACTTATTACTACAGAATGCTATCACACCTATTCAACAATATGCGTATACTTCTGGTAAAAACGCTACTGATTCAGCAATGATTATAGATGCAATGGATATTCTATATGGTGAAAAAGTTGATGGGTTTTGCCTAGTGTCTAGTGATAGTGATTTTACAAAATTAGCAACAAGACTTCGTGAAGCAGGTATGCAAGTTATTGGTATAGGTGAGAAAAAAACTCCTAACCCTTTCATAGTTTCATGTGATAAATTTATTTATATTGAAATACTCAGGAAAAACTCTGAAAAGAAAGAAAGTGTTAATCAAAAAGATAATTCAAAAGACAGTGTAGATAAGATTACACCAAAAGTAGTTAAACTAATCTCTACTACAATAACTGATTTATCAGACGAAGACGGCTGGGCTTTCCTAGGAGATGTAGGTAGTTTGCTTCAGAAAAAACAACCTAACTTCGATTCTAGAAATTACGGTTTTGATAAACTAACGCCACTCATAATCTCTATCGGTAAATTTGAAGTAGACCAAAGAGAAAATACAAAAAGTAAACACAAATTAATTTTTGTTAAAAACAAATAAAAAATATTATGGAAGAAGAAATACTTGAATCACAAAGAGAAAAACTATTAAGTGACCTAATATTAAGTGATGTAGGTACTTATAGGAGAATAGGTGTATTGAAAGGTCAAGGATTTTTACACGAACCAACACACTATTATCTGGACCTTAAAGAAATATATGACCAACTATCAACTAAGAGTATAAAAAGATTGTTAGATATAAAACCTAAACTGGAACTTAAAGACTGTAGAAAATAATAAATTTATTAAAAAGTTTGCATATTACATATTAAATTAATATCTTAGTGTCATGGAAAATATAAACTTAGATGGTATTCATTTAGATATGGATACACTAATTGAAAAATATAAGGGTAAAATGCATTCAGTGTCTGACACTAAAGAGATACAACAAATATCCCTGTTCTGTCAACATAATATAAACGATTACCGTAAGCCAGTCCTTATGGATATGGTTAATCCGATGTTCGCATTCGCAGCATTGTATCCTCACATAATGACAAACCTTGATTACAACCCAGGAATGGGAGATAAATCTTTCAAAAGTATAAAACAAGGTACAGATGAAGATATGTAAATACATTTTAAGCTGGTTTAATTTAGAAATGTCAGTGTCGCTCAAGGTAAAAAATAAGAAAAAAGAAAGAGAACATGATTATTCTAAACATGGTTCTTACTTAGTTACTGAAAGATTTCATGATGGCTCTTTAAACTTTTTTGAAGTTGGGGACACCATTGAGATAGACTACGAGGTTATATATAACAATTATAATCAAAGAAAGTTTAACCACTTCTCAATATTTTATATACCTAAATCAGGTGATGATTTATACATGGAAATATTCAATAGAGGTAACCAAGAAAACTATGATTTAGTAATAGAAAATACCACAAAGATATTAAACGAAACAACTGGTTTTAAAACCCCAAAATAAATATAAGTTATGACAATAGGAGATATAATAAAAACATTAGTTAATACAGATAACTATTTTGAAGAAAGAGGAAAAATAAGTGATGAAACAATAGAAATGATTAAAACGCTTATGTATTTTGATTATGAATTATTTGAAGATAAAGAAAACGATTATCAGGGTTTTATATCAAACCTTAGAAACGGACTTAAAGATTTACACAATAAAATAAATTAATACTAAATAATATATAAAGATTACTAATAACTAATGATTAAAGTTTTATTAAGAAAGTTACGCTCATTAAATGAGTTTCACGTAAAGATATTCGCAGTTTTTTTCGCACTTATAACCCCCTTTGTAATGATAACTAGTGGGGATATTCTAGGTTCAATATCACAATATTGGGACACGAAATACCAACCCCTTTTTATAATATCAAATGTTATATGTTCTTATTTCTTTTTTTCACTAAAGAACTGGAAGATACCTAGTTTATTTCTAGTTCTAATAACATCATTTAATCATTACCAGTTTAATATAGTGCATAACATATTTGCGGTTTCTTTCTATCTCACATGTCTTTATAGTCTATACCAAACCAACAGATTTATTCTATATAGGATTTTATTTGTATTCTCAATGGTATTATATCCCTATAGTATAATTTTAGGTGAAATTACCAGTATTGTGATATTATGTTCATATCACTTAAGGGTTATATTATATAAAGAAAAACTAATGAAACTTAGAAAGTATATTTAAAATAATAATTAATTAAAATAAAAATGATGAATTTTAAAGATTTAAAAAAAACTTACAAACTATTTAAAGATGTTAACATAAAAGATATCATTTCTTTTATAGAAAAAAACCCTAAACTATTAAAGAGTTTAGGTAAACAAAAACACATAGAAGCTAATTATGATTCGGACTTTTACAATATATTCAATAACCTATCTAAAGAAGATAATCAATTAAGATTAAAGGTTAGAGCATTCATGGAAAAAGATGTTAAACCTATTATTAACGACTACTGGTATAGAGATGAATTTCCTCATGAACTAATACCTAAGTTAAAAGAATTAGATATATGTGGAATATCTTACCAAGGATATGGTTGCCAAAACAAATCCAACTTATCAGATGGTGTAGTGGCTGCTGAACTATCTAGAATAGACCCTTCACTATCTACATTCATAGGCGTTCATTCAGGACTCGCTATGGGCTCTATTTACTTATGCGGGTCTGAGGAGCAAAAAAACTATTGGCTACCTAAGATGAGAGGTATGGAAGTATTAGGTTCTTTTGGGCTGACTGAACCATTAGTTGGTTCTGGTGCTGCTGGAGGTCTAACAACCACTTGTGAAAAGAAGGGTGATAAATGGATTTTAAATGGTCAAAAAAAATGGATAGGTAATTCTACCTTTTCTGACATCACTATTATATGGGCTAGAGATATTAATAACAACCAGGTAAAAGGATTCATAGTAGAAAAAGACAATATAGGGTTCTCAGTAGAGAAGATAGAAGGTAAAGTATCTTTAAAGATTGTTCAGAATGGACTTATCACATTAGATAATTGTATAATAGAAGAAAAGAATAGACTGCAAAATGCAAATTCATTTAAAGATACTAGTAAGGTATTAAAAATGACTAGAGCAGGTGTTGCTTGGCAATCAGTAGGATTAAGTATGGGAGCTTATGAAACTACAGTTAAGTATTGTAATAGTAGAAAGCAATTTGGTAAAACAATAGACTCATTCCAACTAACACAATCTCATTTAGCTAACATGTTAGGTGACTTAACAGCAATGCAGAACATGGTCTACCAATTATCTATATTACAAGACATTGGTAAAATGAAAGATGAACAAGCAAGCCTAGCTAAAGTATGGATTACCAAAGCAATGAGAAGACTAGTGTCTACTGGTAGAGAATTGTTTGGTGGTAATGGTATTCTTTTAGAATACGATATTGCTAAGTATATGGCTGATGCAGAAGCATTATATAGTTACGAAGGTACGGCTCAAATTAATGAATTAATTGTGGGTAGAAGTATTACAGGTAAACAAGCATTTATATAAACTCATAAAATATTAGGATAATTAAAATTAATTTAATATCTTACCTAAATTACCATAATAAAAATAATTACTAAAATTAAATAAAGATGACTAAAGAAGAATATAATAAAGAGTGGATTAATCTTTCACAACAAATGCAAAGCTTAGAAATAAAAAGACGAGAATTATATAATCAACATAAAAAAGAATTTGGAGCTATCGATTTAAAAACCGAGAATGTTCCTTCTATATATTATGATTTGAATAGAATAGATATAAACTTATCTAATGTAAATTAAAACAAAGATGAATAAATAGTATTAAACTAGATTATTGAAAAAAGTAGAGTATATAAATAAAAGAATAAGTGAATTGTTATTATTAATGAAATCAGAAAAAGATATTGTTGATTATAACTATGGTAAAGACTGGGGTAAAGTTAGTTTATATCTTTTAAAATCTAAGTCAACAATAAAATGTTTAAAAAAATATATTAATGTATTAAACAAAAAATAAACAAATAAAAATAAAGTAAACTATGGGAACAAAAGGAACCAAAGAAGAAATGGAGAAAAGTAAAACTGAATTACTTAATAAATTAACAGAAATGAGTATTTCCCCAGATAATTTAGACTGGGTTAATGAACAACTTGACCAAACCATCAATGAGGAAGTTGAAGAACAGAATAAAAACTCAAATAAAAATAATATTGTTTTAGATGATGTTAGTAAGCAAAGCGAACTGTTAAAGGCTTTCATTGATTTCTATAATTACAGAAACACAGGAGATAAAACAATCAATAATGATGAAATTGAAATATTTATTGATAGCCTTTAATTGTTACTAACGTTTTGGTTATGTGCTGAACGTAATGAAATGAAGTATGGCACATAGCTAGTGTTATATGCTTTTTATTAATAGATTAAAATAAATTAAAATGAGTAAAGTAGTAGTATTAAAAACAGAAGGTAAAGGTAGAAACACTCCAGACTTTGTTACAGTAATGTTGTTTGATAAAACAGAAGAAGCGGATAACTATTGTAAGGAAAACACAAAAGAAGGTAAGTATTGGAGCTTTGCAGAAATAATTAATACAGGTGAAAGACTAGAGGCTTGGTATATGGAAAACTTATAATTGCATATAACGGTTAGTGTATGTACCGTTTTAATGGAATTTAATTAATGTTATAAAAAGTAAAATTATGGAACCAGAAGAAAAAAGAATGCTAAGAACAATGAGATATATGGCTTGGGAAAGAGCCAAAGGAGAGTTAAGGAGTATGTTAGAAACCTATTGGCACGATGATGATAAATATGACATAATGAAAGAAGCCATAGATGAATTTATTGATGATGTTCAAGGTCACGCAAAGCAAGAATAATTTTATTGTTTATAATGCTACAACTAAAAGTAGTTTTTAAAAGATTTAAAATGATAAAGATAAAAGCAGAAGTAAATAAAAGTAAAGTAGTTAGGAAGTTAAAAGTAGAAGCTGATAAAAGATTTAAAGGTTCTTGGCAACCTGAACTACAAACAGAAGCATTTATGAAAGGTGTTGATGAACTTTTTAAAGAATTACGTTTAGATAATGTTAGCAATACACTATTTGTTAACCAAGATAAAGACGGTTTTACTTTATCAATGCACAAAACAGAGTTTGGAGCAAAGAAAGACCGTGACGAGAGAAGAATTGAAGATGAAAACGTAAATACATACGAAGTAACACTATTTGAATAGTTGTTGCTAATGTTAGAAGTAAAAATCTGCGTAGTTGTTTTTACTACGTGTTATAAAACGTTAAGAATATGGAAGTTTACGAAGTAATAGTTGAGGAATACCACAATAATGAAACCTCTTTAGGGTTATTCAAAGATTTGAAATATGCTATAAATAAAGCTGAATCTTATCGTAATGATATGATAAAATGTAAAAACAGTACTCAATCATACAAGGAGGTTTTTGATAAATGGCATTTAATGGAATGGGTTGCTGTTGGTAAATACGCTAATCATGGAATTACTATTAATAAAAGAAATGTTTTATAACATACAACATCTGTATGACCATATCAAATTTGATACTTTAAATATAATTCCTTATATTAGTGAATTTTTAAATATTTATATATAAAAATACTATGAGTAAAGAAATGAGAGAACAAATAAATAAAGTTAAGAAATTTGGTCAGTTTTTAAATGAGAATATTAACAAAGAATTCACTGTTGGAACATGTTATGAATATAACTATTTAAATAATGAAATTCAAAAAGATATTGATATACAGTTTAAGAAAAACAACTTGGAAGATGATGAAGACCCCGATATGGATTACCCTTTTTATGAACAACCACTTTTTGATGGAGACCCCGACCACTACGTTTATTGTTATAAATACATAAATGAAAAGGAAATAATGGAAATATACCCAGAAGTTCATATAATAGGTGGTCAAAATTCACAATACATTGATAATACGTTAATTCCAAATATTAAAAAAAATGGGTTAAAAAATCCACCGATAGGACATGAAGGTAATCATAGAGCACTTGCATATCTCAAAATGAAAAAACCAATGCCATATTTAGAGATTATAAAAAAATA
>Ga0114915_1000399_pt1 | contig 20122 bp, 17 predicted proteins | sample MalvirAntarct_55_FD_87288 | JGI IMG/M metagenome (GOLD analysis project Ga0114915, IMG submission 87288) | Marine viral communities from the Global Malaspina Expedition - Malaspina viral metaG Antarct_55 | ecosystem: Environmental > Aquatic > Marine > Oceanic | place: South Georgia Island...
CTCCACGGCGGGCATGGCCAGCGCGTCCAGTTCCGCCGGCAGGGCGTATGCCCACGCGGTTATGCTGCCAGCACCGAGACACACGACCAGATCGCCCGGCCGGGTGATGTCGCGGACGAGAGCCGCGAGTCCCGACGGGGCATCGAGGGGCAGGGCGTGGCGATGCCCGCGCTGCTTGAGGCCGGCGACGAGCGCATCACGATCCATGCCTTCGATCGGGCTTTCCCCGGCGGCATAGACGGGCGCGACGACGACGGTGTCCGCATCGTTGAAGCAGGTGCAGAACTCTTCGAAGAGGTCCTTGAGCCGCGAATATCGATGCGGTTGCACGACAGCCACGACGCGCCCCGGCGTCGCCGATCTCGCGGCCTTCAGGACCGCCGTGATCTCGACCGGATGATGGCCGTAGTCGTCGATGACGGTGACGCCGTTCGATGCGCCGGTCCGTGTGAAGCGACGCTTCACCCCGGCGAAGCCGGCCAGCGCCGCCCGGAGGACATCGTCCGGAATCCCGAGCTGGTGCGCCACGGCGACCATCACCAGCGAGTTCTGAACGTTGTGCTCGCCGAGCATCGGCAGCCGAAGGTCATCGATCACCCGCGCGGGTCCGTTCGCCCGGGTTGCGACGGTCACGTCGAAGACCATCACGCCGTCTTCGGCCCGGACCCGGCTGGCGCGGATGTCGGCCTGGGGGTTCAGCCCGTAGGTCAGCACGCGGCGATCGACGACCCGCGCGACGAGCTTCTGTACCTCCGGATGATCGGTGCACAGGACGGCAAAGCCGTAGAAGGGGATGTTCTCGACGAAGGCGTGGAAGGCGTCGCGAACCCGGTCGAACGTGCCGTAGTGGTCGAGGTGTTCCGGATCGATGTTCGTGACGATCGCGACCGTCGCTGGCAGTTTGACGAAGGTACCGTCCGACTCGTCGGCCTCGACGGCCATCCAATCGCCCTGGCCGAGCCGGGCGTTGGTGCCGTAGGCGTTGATGATGCCGCCGTTGATCACCGTCGGGTCGTAGCCGGCCGCATCCAGAAGGGCGGCCACCATCGAGGTGGTCGTCGTCTTGCCGTGCGTCCCGCCGACGGCGATCGACCATTTGAGGCGCATGAGTTCGCCGAGCATTTCGGCCCGCCGCACCACCGGCAGAAGCTTGGCCCGTGCTTCATCCACCTCAGGGTTGCCGCCGCGAATGGCCGAGGAGCAGACGACGACCTTCGCTTTCCCGAGGTTCTCTGCGCGGTGGCCCACATGAACTTCGATGCCCAGGCCGCGCAGGCGCTGGACGTTCGCCCCGTCCGCGACATCGCTGCCCTGCACGCGATAGCCGAGATTGTGCATCACTTCCGCGATGCCGCTCATGCCGATGCCGCCGATGCCGACGAAGTGGATGGGGCCGATGTCGAAGGGCATCGCGCTCATGCCGCCACCCCGCGCAGCGGAAGGGCGCTGGCCCCCGAACGGGCTGCAGTCAGTTCCGCCTCGACCAGATCGGCGAGAAGCCGCGCCGCGTCCGGCCGGCCCAGGGCGGCACTGGCCGTAGCCGCGGTCTCCAACCTGAGGGGTTCCGCCAGAATTTCCGCGAGGCGGACCGACAGCGCCTGTGCCGTCAGTTCGCGCTGCGGCATGACCCAGGCGGCGCTGGACACGGCGCGCGCGTTGGCCGTCTGGTGATCGTCCATGGCGAAGGGATAGGGAACGAGTATCGCGGGGCGTCCGGCCGCCGTCAGCTCCGCGACGGTCGAGGCGCCGGCCCTGGCGATGACGAGATGCGCGGCGGCCAGACGCTTCGGTATATCGGCGAAGAAGGCGCCGAGTTCGGCATCGGTGCCGGACCGGCCGTAGGCCGCACGAACCGTCTCCAGGTCTTCGGGGCGGCACTGCTGAACGATCCGGAGCCGATCGCGCATAGGCGCGGGAAGTGCGGCGATCGCCTCCGGGACGATCTCGCTGAAGACGCGCGCCCCCTGGCTACCGCCGGTGACGAGGATATGGATCTCGCCATGCGCCGTCGGCGCCTCGTAAGGGAGATCGCGCATGCAGGCGATGGCCGGACGCACCGGATTTCCCGTACGGGCTATTTTCGCTTCGGCGCCGGCCGGTACGGCCGACATCGTCTCGAATGCCGTCGCGATACGACGGACGCGTCGCGCAAGCAGACGGTTGGCGCGGCCGAGCACCGCGTTCTGTTCGTGGATCAGTGTCGGCAATCTCAGCCAACCCGCTGCCAGCATCGTCGGGACCGACGCATAGCCGCCGAATCCGACCACTGCGGACGGCTCAAGACGGCGGAGCAGGCGAAAGGCGGAGACGGTACCGAGAGATATATCGCGGGCGGCTTTCAGCATCGCGGGCAGCGACCGGCCCGGCGTGGCTGCCCGAATGCGATAGACTTCAGACGCCTCGTCGAAGGCGCCGCCGCGGGCGTCGGTTACGAGAACCACCCGGTGACCGCGCGCCGTCAGTTCCTGCGCGAGTGCCTGTGCGGGAAAGACATGTCCGCCGGTCCCGCCGGTGGCGAGAACGACGGGACCCGAACCCAGGCTGCGGCGGGCGGTCATATCATGCCTCCGGGTTCGACGCGGCGCCGGGTGAGGGCGAGTGCCATGCCCATGGTCAGCGCCAGCGCCAGAAGCGACGATCCGCCGTAGCTGATGAAAGGCAGCGTCATTCCCTTCGTCGGCAGCAGGTGCAGAGACGAGCCGATGTTGATGACCGCCTGAAGCCCGAAGTTCGTGACGAGGCCGGCCACCGCGAGGAACACGAAGAGGTTCTGTTCGGCGAGCAGACGGGCGAAGCAGCGGATGACGAGGAACGCGAACAGGCCCACGATGATCAGGCACACGATGGCGCCCATTTCCTCGCCGGCGACGGCGAAGACGAAGTCGGCGTGGGCATCGGGGATCGTTTCCTTGACGCGCCCGACACCGGGGCCGCGGCCGAGAAACCCGCCATTGACGAAGGCCGACAGCGACTTGTCGATCTGGTAGCTGTCGCCGCTCGAAGGATCGAGAAACCGGTCGATGCGGCTGGTGACGTGCGGGAACATGAAATAGGCACCGAACAGTCCGCCGATTCCGGCGAGACCCAGGCCGATAACCAGCCACATCGACAGTCCGGCCAGGAAGAACTGGGCGAGCCAGACGGACGTCACGACCATCGTCATGCCGAGGTCGGGCTGGGACATGATCAGCGCGACGACAAGGAAGTAGAGGCCGAAAGCGATCCAATGACCCGGTATCGCCTTGTCGCGTTTGCCTTCTGCGAACAGCCACGCCGCGACGACCGCGAAGGCGGGCTTCACGAACTCGGACGGCTGCATCGAGAAGCCGGCGACGTTGATCCAGCGCTGCGCGCCCTTCGTCTCGACGCCGATCACGAGTGTGGCGGCCAGAAGCAGCAGTGAGACCGCGAATACGATCGCGCCGACGCGCAGAACGCCTCGGGGTGTCAGGAGCGACGCGCCCAGCATGATTGCCGCCGCGACGGGCAGCAGCATCAGGTGCCGCTTGGCGAAGTGGAACGACCCGTAGCCCAGTCGTTCGGCCACGGGCGGGCTGGCGGTCACGACCAGCCAGGCGCCGACCAGCATGAGAACGACCAGCGCAGCCAGCGCCCAGCGATCGACCGTCCACCACCAGCGTCCGATGACGCTCGTATCCGTGCGTGCGACGAGCGTCATGCGGCATTCTCCGCGCTCAGTGCGGTCACGGCGGTCCTGAAGGCGTCGCCACGGGCCTCGAAGCTCGGCCACTGGTCGAACGACGCGCACGCCGGCGAAAGGAGCACGACCGCACCCGGACGCGCTTCGCGCTGGGCGACCTCGTGGGCATCGCGAACCGCCTGATCCAGTGTCCCGCTTCGGGTATGCGGAATGCTCCGGCCGAGCGTCTCGGCGAACGCGTCGGCGGCGCGGCCGACCAGAAACGCATGCCGAATGCGCGGGAAGAATGCACTCAGCGAGCCGATGCCACCGTCTTTTGGCAGCCCGCCGACGATCCAGTAGATATCGTCGTAGCATGCGAGCGCGCGCGCCGCGGACTCGGCGTTCGTCGCCTTGGAATCGTTGACGTAGCGGATGCCGCGGATCGTCGCGGTCAGTTCCTGTCGGTGCGGCAATCCCGGGTAGGTGCGAAGCGCCGCCGCCGCCTGCTCGGCGGGTACCGAAGCGGTGCGAGCGACCGCGTAGGCCGCGGCCGCATTCTGCCAGTTGTGAGCGCCCGGCAAGGTGGGGATCGCGGTGAGGTCGGTGACGGTGACCCGTTCGCCGTCGATATCGTCGATCAGAATGCCGTCGACGGCCCAGACGCCGCCCGGCGCTTCCTGCTGCGAAGAGACCGGGATGAGCCGCTGCCTGCCGCCGTCGCGGAGAGCCGCCACTACGTGCCGTGCGTAGGCGTCGTCGGTCCCGACGACTGCGGTGTCGTTGCCGTCCTGACCCTCGAATATCCGCATCTTCGCCTGGACGTACCCATGCATTCCGCCGTGACGGTCGAGGTGGTCCGGGCTCACGTTCAGCAGGACGGCGGTGCCGAAGCGGATCGTGGGCACGAGGTCGAGCTGGTAGCTCGACATCTCGAGGACATAGGTGCCCTCCCGGCCGAAAGGCCGCAGGGACATCGCGGCCTTGCCGATATTGCCGCCGGCTTCGGCAGCCCGACCGGCCGCATTCAGCACATGCGCGACGAGCGCCGTCGTCGTGGACTTGCCGTTCGTACCGGTTATGCCGATGAAGTGCGCCTCGGGCTGACTGCGCCACAGGAGCTCGATGTCGCATACCACCGGACATCCGGCGCCGCGCGCCGCCTGCGCCGCGGGGTGCGGACGCGGGTGCAGATGCGGCACGCCCGGGCTCCACACCAGCAGATCGGTGGCCGACCAGTCGCGGCCCTCGAACGACACGACCGGGAGCCCCGAGTCGGTTGCCGCCGATCGCCGGCCCGCATCGTCATCCCAGCAGGCGGTTGCGGCACCGGCGTCGACCAGCGCACGGGCGGCGCTGAGGCCCGACCGGGCGAGGCCCATAACGGCGACCGTCGCGTGCTGCAAGTTGGCGGGAACGATCATGGTCATCTCAGCTTCAGGGTGGCCAAGCCGACGACGGCGAGGATCGAAGCGATGATCCAGAATCGAATGACGATGGTCGGTTCCGCCCAGCCCTTTCGCTCGAAGTGGTGGTGCAGCGGGGCCATGCGGAACACGCGCTTGCCCGTCAGCTTGTAGGAGGCGACCTGCACGATCACGGAGACGGTCTCGAGCACGAATAGGCCGCCGATGATCGCCAGCACCAGTTCGTGCTTCGTCACCACGCTGATGGCGCCCAGAGCGCCCCCGCAGGAGAGCGAGCCCGTATCGCCCATGAAGACCATCGCCGGCGGCGCATTGAACCATAGAAAGCCCAGACTGGCGCCGACGAGAGCGCCGCAGAACACCGTCAACTCGCCTGCACCTACTATATAATGAAGTTGCAGGTAGTTCGAATACACGATGTTGCCTGCGAAGTACGCGATGAGGCCAAAGCAGCCCGCCGCGATCATCACCGGCACGATCGCCAGACCGTCGAGGCCGTCGGTCAGATTCACCGCATTCGACGCGCCGGTCATGACGACGACGGCGAACGGAATGAAGAACCATCCGAGGTTGAGCAGGACGTCTTTCAGGAAGGGCACGGCCATGCCGCTGGCAAGCGGTTCCTGCATTTCGTAGGCGATGATGCAGGCGGCGATCGCGCTGATCGCGATCTGGCCCAGCATTTTGTAGCGGCCCGCCAGACCCTGGCTGTTGCGCCGCGTCAGCTTCAGGAAGTCATCCACGAAGCCGACGAGGCCGAATCCGGCGGTCACGAGCAGGACGACCCATACATAGGTGTTGCGCAGATCGGCCCAGAGGAGGGTGCTCAGAATCAGCGCGAGCAGAATCAGCGCGCCGCCCATCGTGGGGGTGCCGCTCTTGGTCAGGAGATGCTCCGGGGGGCCGTCCGTCCGGATCGGCTGCCCGCCCCGCTGTTTGGATCGGAGCCATGCGATGACCGACGGTCCGAGGAGGAAGCTGATCACGAGGGCGGTCAGCATGGCGCCGCCGGACCGGAAGGTGATGTACCGGAACAGGTTGGCGAAGATCAGCTGATCCGCGTGGGGGGTGAGGAGGTTGTAGAGCATCGCCTCAGCCCTTGCTCTCGACGGCGTCGGGCAGCAGCGCCCGTACGATGCGCGCCATGTCCATGCCCAGCGAACCTTTGACGAGAACCACGTCGCCCGGTCGGACGACGCTTGCGATCACCGGCAGGAGTGCCGCGGTGCTTTCGGCGTGGCCGCCCCGAATCGAGAACGGCAAAGCGCGATAGAGGTGCACCATGGCAGGGCCGGCGGCGTAGACGATGTCGACGCCGCTGTCTGCGACGGCGTCGGCCAAACCCGCATGGAGGGTTGCCGCTTCGGTGCCGAGCTCCAGCATGTCACCGAGAATCGCGATGCGGCGACCGCTCGGTATAGGCTCGCTCAGCGAGAGAACCTCCAGGGCAGCGCGCACGGCAGCGGGGCTGGCGTTGTAGCTCTCGTCGATCAGGGTGAAGGTGCCGTCTTCCAGCGGCACGCGAAGCTGACGCCCGCGTCCGCCCGGAGCACGCACCTCCGCGAGTGACGTGGCGGCACGGTCGACATCTGCGCCGAGGGCCGAGACGGCGGCCAGTACCGCCAGGCTGTTGATCGACCAGTGGCCGCCCGGGGCGCCGACCTTGTAGGCGATGCGACGGCCGCCGATCGTGGCCTCGACGCTGCTGCAGGCAGCCAGCTTGCGGACGCTCCGCAGCCTCACGTCGGCGCGCTCATGCCCGCCGAAGCTGACGACACGCTCGATGCCGCACCGATGCGCGGCGGATTCGAGCCGCTCGTAGAACGGGTTGTCGCGGTTCAGGATCGCCGTGCCACCCGGCTCGACACCTTCGAATATCTCGGCCTTCGCGTCCGCGATCTCCTCCACCGAGCCGAATTGGGCGGCGTGTGCCGGCGCGATCGTCGTGATCACCGCCACGTGCGGCCGGACCAGTCGCGACAGGGGCGCGATCTCGCCCGCATGGTTCATGCCGAGTTCGAACACGCCGAAGCGGGTTGATGTCTCGAGGCGCGCGAGGCTCAGCGGAGCCCCCCAATGATTGTTGAGGTTTCCGGCATTGGCCTGGGTCGGCGCCTGGTGTCCGAGCACGAGACGCAGCGCCTCCTTGAGGCCGGTCTTGCCCACGCTGCCCGTCACGGCCACGATCCTGGCCGTCGAGCGTCGGCGCGCGCCGGCGGCGAGTGCGTTCAAGCCTTCGAGAGTGTCCGGGACGACGAGGAGCGCGGATCGGCTGGCCGAGTTCGACGGAGACTGCTGGACCATCGCCGCCACGGCGCCGCGGTCCAAGGCTGCGGCCACATGATCGTGCCCGTCGTGGTTGGGACCCTTGAGCGCGACGAAGAGATCGCCGCGCTCGACCGTCCGACTGTCGATCGAGATCCCGCTGGCGGTCCAGGGCGCGGTGCTGACCCCGCCCGTCGCCGCATCCGCGGCCTCGGATGTCCAAAGGGCGGTCATTCCCAACCCTTTTCCGCCGCCAGCCGGCGAACCGCTTCACGGGCGACCGCCGTATCGTCAAAGGGCAGCGTCCGGCCGCCGACGATCTGTCCTCGCTCGTGTCCCTTTCCGGCGATCAGCAGGACGTCGCCTGCGCGAAGCTCGGATACGGCCGCCGTGATCGCGGTGGCGCGATCGCCGATTTCCTGTGCTCCGGGGCATGCCGAAAGGATCGCCCACCGGATGGCGGCCGGATCTTCCGAGCGCGGATTGTCGTCGGTGACGATGACCTTGTCCGCATGCTTCGCGGCGATGCTCCCCATGATCGGTCGCTTGCCGGGATCCCGGTCGCCGCCGCAACCGAAGAGCAGTATCAGCCGTCGGCGCGTGTGCGGCCGCAGCGCTTCCATCGCGTTCGCGAGCGCATCGGGCGTATGGGCATAGTCGACGAAGACGGGCGCCGCCTCGGGCGTGCGCGCCGCCAGTTCGAGGCGCCCCGAGACGCCTTGCAGGTGTTCCAGCGCGGCAATGACGTCGTCGGGTTTCTCGCCGTTCACGACCGCGAGACCGGCGGCACAGAGGGCGTTGGCGGCCTGGAAGGCGCCGACGAGAGGCAAGCGGACCTTGTAGCTGTGGCCGAAGGCCTTCAGCTGGAGGATCTGCCCGTCATGGTCGACTTCGGACGATTCCAGTTTCAGCCACAGGCCCTTTCGGCCGTATGTCACCACATGCTGTCGGCGTTGCCGGCACGCCTCGACGACGAGTTCCGAGGTGGTGCTGTCCGCATTGATCAGTGCCGGCGCACCGGCAGGCAGCAGCTCTTTGAAAAGCTGCAGCTTGGCTTCGAGGTAGGCGGGCAGACTGCCGTGATAGTCCAGGTGGTCCCGCGAGAAGCTGGTGAAGGCGGCGGCGGTCAGGCGAAGGCCGTCCAGGCGATGCTGGCTCAGGCCGTGGCTCGAAGCTTCCACGGCCAAGTGGTCGAGCCCCATCGCGGCGATCTGCGCGACGGTGCGATAGAGCGTGACGGGGTCGGGTGTCGTCAGGGCGACAGGTCGGAGGAAGCCTTCTCCGATGGCGCCGAGCGTGCCGATGCTCGCTGCCGGGCGCCCGAGATGCTGCCAGATCTGACGCGTGAAATCGACCACCGAAGACTTGCCGTTCGTCCCGGTGACGGCGACCAGGGTCCGCGGCTGCCGACCGTAGAAGGCTGCCGCCATCATCGCGAAACGGTGTCGCGGGCGAGAGTCCTCGATCAGAGTGGCACCGCCGAGCATGTCGGCGGTAACGGTCCCGGGCGATGCCAGAATAGCCGAGGCGCCGCGATTGACGGCGTCGGGCACGAAGTCGGCGCCGTTCACGCGGGCGCCGGACAGGGCGGCGAACAGGAAGCCCGGCCGCACCTCACGCGAATCGCTCGTCAGCCCGGCGAAATTTCCGATGGGCGGCGATGTTCGGGTGTCGGTACTCAGGCGGGCCGCGATCATGTCGTCACTGCGTGGCCGTCCGGCGAACGGAGGCGCTTGCCTCCACCACGCGGCGGTCCTGCTGGGGTTCGTACCGAGGGGGAAGTCCGAGCAATGCTCCGGCCTGGCCGACGACGGCTTTCACGACGGGAGCCGCGACCCAGCCACCGGTGGCGTAGCCGTAGGTTTCCTTCGTTCCCTGCGGCTCATCGAGCATCGCGAGTATGACGAATTTCGGGTCGTCGATCGGAAAGGCGCCGATGAAGGACGACACCAGAGCCTTTTGCTTATAGCCCCTGCCGCCGACCTTCTCCGCGGTGCCGGTCTTGCCGCCGACCGGGTAGGCCACGGTGTCGGCGTTACGCCCGGTGCCTTCGGCAACCACCTGCCGCATGAGCCAGCGGATCTGATCGGAGACCCGTTGCGAGATGACCCGCTGGCCCTCGGGTGGCGCATCGTTCGGTCGTCGCAGCAGGGTCGGCGAATACAGCATTCCTCCGTTAACGAGCGCCGAGATCCCCGTCACCATCTGCAGCGGGCTGACCGAGAGACCGTGACCGAAGGCGATGGTCATCGTGTTGATCTCTCGCCACGGCGACGGGACCAGGGGCGAACCGACTTCGGGTAGTTCGAACGTCGGTGCGCTCAGCATGCCGAGCTTCTGCAGGAAGGCACGCTGACGGTCGGTGCCGGCATCGAGCGCCATTTTCACCGAGCCGATGTTGGACGAGTAGATCAGGATCTCGGGGACGCTCAGCCATCGGGCCTTGGCGTGATAGTCGGTGATCGTGAAGCGGCCGACGCGGATCGGGTGAGACGCGTCGTATCCGCCCTTGAGGGTCGTTACGCCCGCATCCAGCGCCATGGCGGCGGTGAACAGCTTGAACGTCGATCCCATCTCGTAGACGCCGAGCGTGTTGCGATTGAACATCGCATCGTCGTTGGCGGTGCTGCGGCTGTTCGGGTCATAGTCCGGCAGCGAGACCATCGCGACCGTCTCGCCGTTTCGAACGTCCACGATCATGCCGGCCGCGCCGACGGCCGAGAACTTGGCCATGCTGCGCGCGAGTTCCGAGTGCAGGATGTGCTGCACGCGCATGTCGATGGAGAGCTTCAGCGGTTGGCGGGAGTTCAGGAGCAGATCGTCCTGATACTTCTCCACCCCCGCCAGGCCCTCGTTGTCCATACCCGTGAAGCCGAGCACATGGGCCGCCAGCGGACCCTGCGGATAGATCCGTCGCTCTTCGCGCTGAAAATAGAGACCGGGGATGCCGGCGTTGTTGATCGTGATCTGCTGGTTCGGCGTGAGGCCGCGCCGGATCCAGATAAAGGCCCTGTCCAGCTCGAGCTTGGCCCGAACCTCGCTCTCGTTGAGGTCGGGCAGGAGCTTGACGATCTGGCGGGCCGCCACGCCGGCATCCAGAACCTTCCGCACTTCGCGGGGATTCGCATAGAGCGAAGGCGTCGTCAGGCTCGACGCCATCAGGACGCCGTTGCGGTCGACGATGTCGGCGCGCTTCACCGACAGCCGATCCGAGATCGCCGCGGCTGCCGGGTTCACGGCGTCCGCCGGCCGCTGAAGCGCCAGGTCGATGAGACGGGCATCGATCGCCAGAAACGCGACGATGAAAAGGGCGCCGCCGAGGACGAGGCGATTGCGGCCCGTCTCGATGGCCGCCTTCATGCGTCCGTCGATCTGACCGCGAAGGAACCCGTCGCCGGAGACGACCTGCGGCAACGGTTCCCGAATGGCCTCCGCGGACTCGGAGAACGGCCAGAACCTCATCGGCCTTGCCTCCGTTCCAGGCGAACGACCATCCGGTCCTTCGTGCCGCGGCTGTCCGCGAGCAGCTCGGGCGCAGGCGGCGTCGGCCGAAGCGGGAGGTCCTCGAAGCGGACGATCCGGTCCGGCGTGACCGCTTCCATGCCGAGGTGGAGGGTGCTGAGTTCGCGCACCCGCTCGAGGCGGTTCAGGTAGGCCCACTCCGCCCGCAGGACGTGGCCGGCCTCGCGGGCCTCGCTGATCTGCGTCTGCAGCCGCGCGTAGGTGCGTTCCCGTTCGCGCACCTCACGGGTGACGACCAGCAATGCGCTTCCGCCGGCCGCAGCCAGCAGCACGCAGAGTGCGGTGGTGCGCCAGATCATGTCGCGTCCCTCCAGGCGGCGGCGTCGGTGCGTTCGGCAACCCGCATGCGCGCAGAGCGTGCACGCGGGTTGTCGTTGATCTCTTCGGCTGTCGGTTTCGTGGGGCGGCGGGTCAGCAGACGGAAGGTCGGCGCCATATCCTCCACGTCGCCGGGCAGATGACGCGAAACCCTGGGCTCGCTCCCGCTGCGGCGGCGCAGGAAGTCCTTCGCCACACGATCCTCGAGAGAGTGGAACGCGACCACGGCCATCCGGCCGTCGGCGCGAAGGAGCCGCTCGGCCGCGGCGAGGCCGCGGCGAACCTCCTCCAACTCGTCGTTCACGGCGATGCGCAGGGCCTGGAACGTCCGGGTCGCGGGGTCGATACCGTCCTCGCTCCGTCCGACCGCGCGACGCACGATCTCCGCCAGGTGGCTCGTCGTCTCGATGCGGTTCTCGCGCCGCGCCATGACGATCGCCTTGGCCACCCTGCGCGAACGCCGCTCGTCGCCGAAGCGCCAGATGATGTCCGCGAGATCCGCCTCGTCGGCGGTATTGACCAAGTCGGCAGCGGAAGACCCGCTCCGGTCCATCCGCATGTCGAGCGGGCCGTCGGCGCGGAACGAAAAGCCCCGATCGGCGCGGTCGATCTGCATCGACGACACGCCGAGATCCAGCGCCACCCCCTGAACGGCGGCGTGGCCGGCGCGGGTGACGATGGCGTCCATGTCGCCGAATCGGCCGTGGTGGAGCTGCAGGCGCCCGCGGTATCGGTCGGCGAGAGCCTTGCCTTCCGAGATCGCATCGGGGTCGCGATCGATCGCGACGACGGTGCAGTCCGCAGCGTCCAGCAGGCCACGGCTGTAGCCACCGGCCCCGAACGTGCCGTCGACGTAGACGCCTCCGGCGCGAGGCGCGAGTGCGGTCAAGACCTCGTCGAGCATGACCGGCCGGTGGCGGCCGTCCAGGGCCACGGAAACTGCGCGGGTCATGCCGGCACCTGCGGCTTGAGGCGCAGGGTCAGCTTCAGCTCGCGAGCCTTCTGAAGCCGTTCCTCTTCCTGGGCGTAGAAGAGATCGGGATCCCAGAGCTGGAACGTGAGGCCGCGGCCGACGAAGGCGACGCGGTCCGTCAGTCCTGCGCGCGTCATCACCTTCTCGGGCAGGACGATGCGGCCCTCGGCGTCCCATTGCAGCTGCACGGCGGCGCCGAAGACGAGATCCGCCATCACGTCCTGCTCCGAGAACAGCTCCATGCTCTCCATGCTCGCGCTGAGCTGCTCGAGAAAGTCGCCGCGGCAGCCCTCGTAGGCGCCCGGCGAATTCCAGGACGGAAAAATGATGATCCCCGGCACATTCTGCGTGCCGATGGCCGCACGAAAGGTCGCAGGGACGGAGACCCGTCCCTTCTTGTCGACCCTGTTTTCGTGCGTGCCGAAGAACATCGACGTGCCAGTTCGCCAGCGTTCGACCGCCCGCTCGCCTGCGCACGATCTCTCGCCATGGCCCTCCATGGGAAATCATGGGCCATCATGGGGAAATCTGGGGAATGATGGAAGTGAAAAAGTACTCGGGGCCGAGGACGCGCCGCTTTCCTAGAACAAAGGCGCGTTACCGAGGCTCGGCACCCCGTTCGCACGCAACCCGCTAAGAGATCGCAACCTGAATATCCCCCTTGTACTTGATTTGTTCCGTTTCAGCCGTTCCATCTCATCGTTTGGCTACAAGCCACCTGAGGATCAAGGTACCGCGGTTCCCGCTCGGCACTCAAAAAATCTGGTCAGACGGCCTGTAAGCCGGGTTCTGTCCCCGGCGAACCGGGAGACGGTCATTCATCTGGGGCGCGCGTCGCCGCGCGCCTCTCGCGACCAACCCGGACGACAGTGCGGAGAGCACCTGACCGCCAGGAGGCGGTCGCGTCGTCCCTATTCGGTCTTGCTCCCGGTGGGGTTTGCCATGCCGCCTCCGTTACCGGAGGCGCGGTGCGCTCTTACCGCACCCTTTCACCCTTACCGATGGGACCGGCAGGGGTTCCTGACGATCGCAACGGCGGTCTGCTCTCTGTGGCACTTTCCCTGGGGTCGCCCCCGCCGGGCGTTACCCGGCACCGTTCCTCCGTGGAGCCCGGACTTTCCTCCCCTCGCAAGCGAGAGGCGACCGTCCGGCCGTCTGACGCCCGCAACATAGGGAGAGAACGGCCCGGACTCCAGGGTCGGATCAGACGGCGCCGCTCTTACGAAGTTCGGCTATCGCATCGGCGGCGTAGCCGAGTTCGCCCAGCACGGCGTCCGTATCGGCGCCCAGATCGGGCGTGGCGGAGCGAATCTCCGCAGGCGTGCGGCTCATCTTGATCGCCTGGCCGACGAGATTGATCTCGCCCAGACGGGGATGAGTGACCGGCACGGCCATCTGGTCGTGCTGAACCTGCGGGTCGGCGAATACCTGATCCATCGTATAGATGGGGCCGGATGGGCAGCCGGCCTTGTTCAGCATGTCGATCCAGTGGGCGCTCGGCTTCGTCCGCGTCAGTTCGGCGATCTCGGCGTTGAGGGCCGTGCGGTTCTTGGAGCGGAGCGCCCCGGTCGCGTAGTCCGGATTGGTCATCAGCTGCGGTGCGTCCATCGCCTTGCAGAACCGTTCGTAGATTTCCTGCCCGGCGACGGCGATGTTGATGTGCCCGTCGGCCGTCGGAAAGACGCCGGTCGGAATGCTGGTCGGGTGGTCGTTGCCGGCCTGCTTCGGGACCTCGCCGTCCATAAGGTAGCGGGCCGCCTGGAAGTCCAGCATCTGGATCTGGGCTTCGAGCAGCGACGTCTGGACCCACTGACCTTCGCCGGATGCCTCCCGCTCGAGCAGGGCCAGCATGATGCCCTGGGCGCAGAACATGCCCGCGCAGAGGTCGGCGATCGGAATGCCGACGCGGACCGGTCCCTGTCCCGGCAGGCCGGTGATCGACATCAGGCCGCCCATGCCCTGCGCCACCTGATCGAAACCGGGGCGGAGCGCATAGGGCCCGTCCTGGCCGAAGCCGGAAATGCTGCCGTAGACGATGCGGGGATTGACCGCACGGCAAGCCTCGTAATCGATCCCCAGCCGGGATTTCACGTCGGGCCGGTAGTTTTCGACCACGACATCGACCGCGCGGACGAGTTCGAAGAAGACCTTCTTACCCGCTTCGCTCTTCAGGTTGAGGGTGATCGACCGTTTGTTGCGATGGAGGTTCTGAAAGTCGAATCCATCTCGCGGGCCACCCAAACCCTCGCCCGCCTTCGCCTTCGGCGGCTCCTCGATCTTGATGACGTCCGCGCCCCAGTCGGCGAGCTGGCGAACGCAGGTGGGCCCCGCCCTGACCCGCGTCAGATCGAGAACCTTGAAGCGGGAAAGCGGCAGGCCTTTGCTCGACACGGGCGGAATCCTTTCGAATCGGGGAGTCGCACTCTAGCCCATCAGGGCGGGGGCGATTCAACCGGCATCCGAAACCTGCCCTAGAAGTCGATGCAGCGCCCGCCGATCTCCCAGTCGCCGTAGCGGGTGGGATCCTCATGGCGCGGAACCTTGCGCTCCTCGTCCCTTACGGGAGCCACCTGGCCGCCGATCGCGGGCGCTCTCGTCGGTCGTGTCGCAGCGGGAGCCCCGCTGGTCGCCGGGCCGGAAGGTGCGGGAGAGGGGATCTTCGCGTTCATCCGACCGATATGGCGCAGGGTACGGTCGGCGCCAAGTCTTGAACGCGTCCGGCGGCTCCACAAGATGATCGCTGCCGGCGGACTGCGCCGGCTCCAGAGGAATTTCCGAGCGATGCTGAACCACGCCCGTACGTTCATGCTGCTGGCGGCGATGACGGCGCTGTTTCTCGGTATCGGCTATCTGATCGGCGGCAGCGGCGGCATCGTCATCGCCTTTCTGCTCGCCGCGGGAATGAACGTCTTCGCCTACTGGAATTCGGACAAGGTCGTCCTGCGCATGTATGGCGCGCGGGAGGTCGATGTGCAGACGGCGCCCGAACTCGTCGGCCTCGTCAGGCAACTCGCGCTTCGTGCGGATCTTCCGATGCCGCGCGTCTATATCATCGAGAACGATCAGCCGAACGCCTTCGCCACCGGCCGCAACCCGGAGAACGCCGCTGTCGCCGCGACCACGGGACTTATGCGCCATCTCAGCCAGGAAGAGATCGCGGGCGTGATGGCGCATGAACTCGCGCACGTCAAAAACCGCGACACGCTGACCATGACGATCACCGCGACGATCGCCGGCGCGATCGGCATGCTGGCGAATTTCGCGTTCTTCTTCGGAGCCACCGGGGACAATCGCAACAACCCGCTCGGGTTCGTCGGCATTCTGCTGTTGATGATCGTCGGCCCCATGGCGGCGGCGATGGTCCAGTTCGCCATCAGCAGGGCAAGAGAATACGAGGCGGACAAACTCGGCGCGGAGATCTGCGGTCAGCCGCTCTGGCTCGCCGATGCGCTGCAGCGCCTGGAGCAGGTCGCCGGCAGGGTGGACAACCATGCGGCGGAGCGCAATCCGGCGACCGCGCACATGTTCATCGTCAACCCACTCCATGGGGGTTCGATGGACAACCTGTTTTCCACCCACCCGGCAACGGCGAACCGGGTCCGCCGCCTGCGCGAGCTGGCCGGATCGGCGCCGGCGGCGGCCGCCAAGCGCGGCCCATGGGGGTGACCCGGCGGAAAGGGCAGGGGCCGCTCACCTCCACGAATGCGCCGATCGCGGGCGGCGAGAGCCGCACCGCCTCCATCGACCTGGTCAGGGCCGTTCTGCAGGAGCGCCGTCCATTGGACCATGCGCTCCTCGATCATCCCGGCCTCCCGAAGATGGACGGCCGAGATCGGTCGCATGTCCGGATGGCCGTGGCGACGACGCTTCGGAGGCTGGGGCAGATCGACCGGATCATCGCCGGCCACGTCGAACGTCCGTTACCCGATCGGGCGAGCATCGTCCGAGACCTGCTGCGCGTGGCGACGGCTGAGATCCTGTTCCTCAGGACGCCGCCGCACGCTGCCGTCGACACCGCCGTAGCGCTCACTGGACGCCTGGGCCATCCGGCCCTCAAGGGCCTCGTCAACGCGGTCCTGCGGCGCATTGCGGCGGGGGGCGACAAAGCGGCCGACATGCCGCCGCGGATCAATACGCCCGACTGGCTCTACGACTCGTGGGTCTCTGCCTACGGGGAGGGTGTGGCCGAGGCGATCGCCGCGGCGCATCTCCAGGAGGCGCCGCTCGACTTCACGCTCAAGCGCTCCGAGACCATTGCGGACACCGCGACGGCGTTGGGGGCCGAAGTCCTCCCGACAGGGACGCTGCGCCGTCGTGGTGGCGGCGCCATTGCCGACCTGCCGGGCTTCTCCGGGGGAGAGTGGTGGATCCAGGACGCTGCGGCGGCGCTTCCGGTACTGCTCCTCGGCGACATCGCCGGTCGCTCCGTGATCGATCTGGCAGCCGCACCGGGCGGCAAGACGGCTCAGCTGATTGCCGCCGGTGCCACGGTCACGGCTGTCGATCGGTCGGCGTCCCGTGTGCGCAGGCTCGAGGACAACCTCGCGCGTCTGAGACTGTCCGCGGCGGAGGTCGTTGTGGCTGACGCCGTCGCATGGCGTCCGCCATGTCCGGCCGGTGCGGTGCTCGTCGATGTTCCATGTACCGCGACCGGGACGATCCGGCGCCATCCGGACCTGCCTTATCTGAAGTCGGCGGACGACGTCCGGCGACTGGCGGACGTCCAGGGACGGATGCTCGCAGCCGCGATCGAGATGACCGCCCCCGGGGGCGTGATCGTCTATGCCTGCTGCTCGCTGCAGCCCGAAGAGGGACGCTCGCGGATCGATGCCGCGATCGCATCGGGAGCGCCCGTCGTCCGCGATGCGATCCAGACGACGGAAGTGTTCGGGAGAAGCGAACTGATCTCCGCGGAGGGCGACCTGCGGACGTTCCCCTGCCATTTCGGCGAGTATGGCGGGATGGACGGCTTCTTCGCGTCACGCCTGCGACGCACGGCCTGACTATGCGGCTGGCCGTGCCGTCCCCGTCCCGCGAGAAGCCCTAACGGTCGATGTGCGCGGTCCAGGCGACGTCGCTGAGGGCGCGGTTCGTGCCGTCGACATAGACGTCGAAGCCGTTCACCCGAACCGGCTCCATCGTCTGCGGGTTGAGGTGCACGTCGATCACCTTGGGTTGTGCCCATAGCGTGTCGTAGTCGCGCGTCGCGGGGCGGCTCGCCTCGACCCGGTCCTTCTGCACCGCTACGCCGAGATAGGGCTTCGCGGTGAAAGGAAGTCGAAGATAGGCGAGCGCCGCAAAAGAATCGCCATCAGGCTCTTCCGCACGCGCCGACATCGACCCCAACCCCAGCGAGAGGAAAAGCAGTGCTGCGATGCTGATGCGTACCGACACCCGACCGGTCTCCCAAAATACGCCTGCGGATTGTTGCTGCAGTGTGCCCGCCGCACATGATCAAAACGTAAACCGAGCACGGCATTTATGTCGAGTCCCGATCGTCTTCGGCCGGGATCGATTCAGAGGCTGCGATCAGAGGATCGGTGGCGCTCCTCCTCCGCTTCGAGCGACCGCGTCGCCGCTTCGATGCGCCCACTGAGTTCGGCGAGGAAGGCCTTGCGATCGAGGCCGGGTGGAATGGGCTGAAGAAACGAGATCACCACGCGGCCCGGGCGCTTCAGGATGGCCCGCCTCGGCCAGAACAGGCCCGAATTGACCGCCACCGGTACGACCTGCAGCCCGAGTTGCAGATAGAGGGCGGTAACGCCGGGGTGATACTCGCCCTGCGTGCCGGGAGCGGTCCGCGTACCCTCCGGAAAGATCACGACATGCCGGCCCTCTGCGGAAGCCGCGCGTGCCGCCCGGATCAGCTGCCTCAGTGCACGGCCGCCTGCGGTTCTGTCCACCGCGATGTGCCCGGCTTTCACGAAGCACCGCCCGAGCAGCGGAATGCGTGTGAGTTCGCGCTTCAGGACGTATGCCGGATCGCCCAGCAGTACCGGGAAGACGAACGTCTCCCAGGACGACTGATGCTTGCTCGCGACGATCGCCGGGGCTGCGGGTATCGTGCCGCGCACCTCGTAGCGTATCGACACCATGGAATCGAGCAATGCGAGGACACCGCGAGACCACGCCTGCCCCAATGCGAGCGTGTGGCGCCGGGAGAACGGGAGCAAAGTCACGCCCGCAAATGCTGTCAGGGTGGTCCAGGCGATGAAGGCGACGTAGAACAGAAGGGACCGAATATACTGCATCGATCACGTATTCCCGGACGGCAGTATGACGGTCAGCGCCAGCGCCGCGATGTATTTGAGATATTCCTGCGCGAGCAGCTTGGTTGTGCCCGGCCACCGCCACCACCGCTCGGCACGCACCGCAGCCGGAAACACGGGGTGCGGGATGATCGTGGCGGACGGCATCGCGTGGGCGAACAGGAGCCTGCTGCGCGGCATATGATAGTGCGCCGTGACCAGGCGCAGGGATTTGAAACCCTGTCGCCGCATCCAGTCCGCGGCCTCGTCGGCATTGCCGAGAGTATCGAGCGCCACGCGGCCGAGCGTGATGCAGCAGGCGATCCATGTGGCGGCACCCGGAACCTGCATCGTCAGGTCGCGCAGTGCGACCTCGTCGGGAACGCCCGAGATGAGGAGGTGTCTGCCCAACCCTGCTTCGAGGAGGCGAATGCCGGTCGACACTCTGTCGCTTCCGCCGGTCAGGACGACGATGGCGTCGGTATGGGTCCCCGGATCGTCCACGGTACGCGGCAGGCTCGCGACGAACGCCACGAATCCGATCGCCAGGCCGATCGCGCATATCATGGCCGCGACCAGCGGCACGCGCAGGAACCGGACGAGACGTCTCACGGCATGCGCTTCAGCTGCACGAGGACCGTCAGCCGTGCGGTCAGCATCGCCACCAGGGCGGTGATGATCGGAAGCGAGGCGAGCGCCGCCCACTGCTCCGGCGACAGGCGGGGGACCGGGAGAATCGCCGTTGCGAGATCCGCGGCCGCGCGATCGAGAGCCAGCAGAGCGGCGGCGGCCATCAGGACGCCGATCAGGCCTCCGCCGAAACCGAACCTGAGCGCATGCCGCTGGAACTGACCGGCGATGTAGCCGTCCGAGGCACCCATGAGGTGGAGGAGTGCGATGACGGCGCGGTGGATCGACATGCGCGTCAGCGTCACGAAGAGGACCGTGATGACCCAGACGCCGGCGACGAGCCCCAGAACGACGATCGCGGTCGTCTCTAGGGTGCGGGCATAACGCACCAGCCGCGCGAGCCAGACCTGATGGTCGTCGACGGTGGCGCCGGGGGCTATGTCGGCAACCTTGGCATTCAGCGCCGGCAGGTCCACCAGCGCGCCGTTGCGCAGGCGCACGTCGATCAGGCGCGGCATCGGCAGCTCCGCGATCTCCGCCGTGTCGCCCAGCCACGGAGCGACCAGGGCGGACAGCCGGTCCCGGCTCAGGGCCTCCGCCGACTCGACCCCCGGCGTCAACTGCAGGAACGCGACGAGCTGCGCGACGGCCGTATCCGTTTGGGCGGGCTCGTCCAGCGGCGGCATCTGAACCGTCAGCGTCCCCGTCAGATCGGCCTGCCATCGGTCGAGCGAAGCATCGAGCAGCATGACCGCGGCGAGGGCCAGCGCCGCGAGAAAGACCATCAGTGCGACGATCCAGGGCAGGAAGCGGCTGGCCGCGTCCCGCGGCATGGGCAGTGCGCGCGTCGATCGGAACGGCATCACATCATCTCTTTGGTCGATGCGAGGCGCAGCGTGCCCTCTTCGAGATACAGTTCCGGATGGCCGAACGCCTGGACGAGCGCCCTGTTGTGGGTCGCGATCAGCACGGTCGTTCCCATCTTGTGGAGTTCGTCGAAGAGCCGCATGAGGCGATAGGCGCTCGCGTCGTCGACGCTGCCGGTCGGCTCGTCCGCGATCAGGAGGTCGGGCTGCGCGATGACCGCGCGCGCGATGGC
>Ga0114915_1000400_pt1 | contig 20102 bp, 19 predicted proteins | sample MalvirAntarct_55_FD_87288 | JGI IMG/M metagenome (GOLD analysis project Ga0114915, IMG submission 87288) | Marine viral communities from the Global Malaspina Expedition - Malaspina viral metaG Antarct_55 | ecosystem: Environmental > Aquatic > Marine > Oceanic | place: South Georgia Island...
GCATCTGTGTGCTCGCCTAATGCGGTGCCGGTATAGGCGTAATGCGCCTTGGTTTCCGAGAACTTAATTGGCGATGCTAGCTGACGCTGGGTCTGGCCATTGCTCATTGGTACATCAACTAAAAGCTCACGAGCTTGAATGTGCGGATGCTCAGTAGACTCAGCAAAGCTCAATACTGGCTCTGTGCACGAATCTAGTGCGGCAAAAATCGTCGACCATTCGTCGTAAGTCTTCTTCTTCATTTCGATCTGAATATCGATTTTTAGCTGCTTGACCACTTCTGGTTGCAACATATTTAAGCCCAATGGTGCCAACTCTGGGCGACCGAGCGCTGCGCAAAATTGCATGAAGAATTGTGGCTCTAAACCACCGACAGAGAAGTAACGGCCATCTGCGGTTTCATAGCAGTCATAAAAGCTACCGCCGTTGAGCTGAGTATTCTCCAAGCCGGGCTGATCGCCACCGTTGAGCGCGCCTGGAGCGGTGAGCGCGTGCAAGCTGAAAGCGGCATCGGTCATGGAAATATCGACGTGTTGGCCAATACCGGTGGCTTGACGATGAATTACTGCGGCCAATAAGCCAATAACTGCATGGCATGAGCCACCAGCAATATCTGCTACTTGCACAGCCATTGGTGCAGGGCCTGAGGCTTTGCGGCCGTTATAACCAAGCACACCAGCAATGGCTAAATAGTTCATGTCATGGCCGGCACGATTTTTGTACGGGCCAGTTTGGCCATAGCCGGTGATCGAGACATAAATAATTTTTGGATTAATGGCTTTAAGTGCTTCGTAGCCAACGCCTAATCTATCCATAACGCCAGGGCGGAATTGCTCAACCACGATGTCGTACTCGGCGACCAAACGCTTAACGACCTCAAGGCCTGCAGGCGACTTCATATCGATGCCAATCGAGCGCTTCGAACGGTTCAAATAACCATGAGCGGCGGAATTACCATCGCTGGCCATGGGGGGCAGCATGCGCACCATGTCTGGGCGTGATGGCGACTCAACGCGCAGCACATCTGCGCCCATGTCGGCGAGCATTAAGGTGGCGAATGGGCCTGGCAGCAGCGCTGAAAAATCAAGCACTTTCAGGCCAGTGAGTGGACCGGACATAACTATACCTCTGTGAGTAACGACGAAAATGACTAAGCGGTCAGCATGCTATTACGACAAACAGCAGCTGCCAATGACCAGAACGCTCATCTGCTGACGAATTCAGCTAGTTGAAGTCATTGCGCCTTGGTCTGTGTGGGCGACATACTTTGGCTATAACTTTTCGAGCAAGAACCTATGCTGTCTTTTTTACCCGCCCCGCTGCTGGGCTTTATCGTTGCGTTTTTACTGGTGGTCTCAACACTCCTTGCTTCTACTATTATTTTGCTGATGAGCCCGCTAAAACTATTGTCACTTGTCTTTCCGGCCCTAAGCCCGCGTGTGCGCCGTGCTATTGCCGCCATTCAAGAGACATGGACTGGCACTAACTCGACTATTTTCAAGCTTCTGCCCGACTTAACATGGGATATTCGTGGCCTGTCCGAGCTTCGCCGAGACCGTTGGTATTTTGTCGTCTCTAACCATCAATGCTGGATGGATATTTTGACGGCCTTCCATGTCTTGAATCGCCGTATTCCGCCGCTGAAGATTTTCATCAAACAAGACTTGCTGTATGTGCCGGTGATTGGTCTGGCGGTATATACGCTCGATTACCCATTTATGAAGCGCTATAGCCGTGAATTGATTGCGAAAAAGCCGCATTTGCGTGGCAAAGATTTAGACACCACGCGCCGAGCTTGCGAGAAATACAAAGACTATCCGGTCAGTGTTATGAGCTATCTTGAGGGCACACGGGCAACGCCTGAGAAAATGGCCGCAAGCCAAACGCCTTTCCGGCATTTATTACCGCCAAAAAGTGCAGGCGCGGCCTTCGTGCTCAATGCCTTAGGCGAAAAAATGGATACCGTGTTGGACTTAACCATTGCCTATCCAAATGCAGTGCCTAGCTTCTGGGACTTCTGCTGTGGCCGAGTGCGTCGCATCGTGGTCGATGTCGCTTTACGTGAGATTCCAGCGCACTTTTGCCAGGGTAGTTTTGAAAGCGACCCCTCCTTCCGCGAAGAGTTTGCGCAGTGGACTCAGCAGATGTGGGTAGAAAAAGATGACTTACTTCTGACATTACAGCGTGTCAACGATTAGACTAGTGCAAATAAAGACTTATATCGGAGCCGTATATGGCCGTTTCACAACCCGCTAACTTCAACGAAACCTGGTCGGACAAGCGCATTGAAAGTTTTCTCGCTTTTCAGCCGCCCGCTGGTGAAAGCGCTGACTTTCACACGCTCTACAACGCCTATAAGCATATGCGTGATTCTGACTTCAGTATTTTTCTAGAGCACTTTAAAGCGGCAGGCCGCGATATTCATGCGCTTAATGGTTTGGGTTTATCATTGCTCGACATCGTTAAAACGCATGCACAATCACAGGCTTTTGCCGACCTGCTCAGCGCTTAAACGTGACGATGATCAATGGTATAAAACGTAGCGAATCTGCCCTGCTTCACGCAGGCTCGCCGCTATTTGGCCAGTTCAAAGACAGCCTTCGTCATGTGCAGGGCCAGTTAGACACAAGCTTAGATGCTTTTGGGCACAGTCGAAGCGCCTTTGCACGCCGCTTAGGCTATAAGCAATTTCAGTTTTTTGGCGGTATGAGCGAAGAGCTGGTATTCGGTTGTGCCTTGGTCAGCTTAGGCCATTCCTGCAGCGCCTTTATTTATGCCGTTGATATGCGCACGGGCGAACGCTTTGAGCATAGCAGTATGCGGCCCGGCAGCATGGGTATGAGCCTCAGTGATAACCCCCGCGAAGGTAGTAGCCATTGCCAAATGGGTCGCTTACAGGTCGAGCAGCGCTATTTCGATCAACCCCGACAAAAGCAGCTAAAAGTAAGCATTGGTGAAGAGTTTGTACTTGAGGCATTAAGCCATGAGACAGACTTCGAGCCCATGTCGCTGTGCACGCGCAGTGGTTATAACGGCTGGACATACGCCAATAAAACCGCTGGCGTAGCGTTGACTGGCAGCTTGCTCTGGCGCGGCAAAAAAATCGACTTAGAAACCATTAAGTGCATGGGCCATCACGACTTTTCCTGTGGCTTTATGCGACCTGAAACGTGGTGGAACTGGGCTTGCTTTTCAGGCCATGCTGAGCTTGAAGGTGGCGCTGAATCAGCGGCGATAGGCTTGAATATCTCCTGTGGTGTCAATGAAACTAGCTATAGCGAAAACTGCTTTTGGCTTAATGGCGAATGCATTAATACTGCTGCTGCAGTGTTTGATTTTGACCGCCAAGTGCCATTATCTGAATGGAAAATTCACACTCACGATGACAGCGTAAGCTTGCGTTTCACACCACTTGGCATCTACGAGGACAATACGCGACTTGGCCCTTTGGCGGCACGCTTTCGCCAAGTCTTTGGCCACTTTGATGGCTATCTTATCCACCAAGGTCAGCGCTACTTAATTAAGCGTTTAAGTGGATTTGTTGAAGACCAATTTGTGCGTTGGTAAATCGCGCCCACCTACTGAGCACAAACTCAATGTCAAAACATCATAAAAAACATGCACATATTGTCGAAAAACCAAGTAAGCGCGCACTATTTCGCGATTACTTGGTACTGCTTTGTGACCTGCGGTTTTCGCGCTATTTAACGGTGCAAATGCTACCAATTTTATACGTCCTACTCGTCATAGGTGGTGCTGGCGTCATTGGCCAGTTTGTGTGGGACGCCTTTGCGCAAAGCCTTTTGCGTGGCATAACTTTTCTTGTTGCGGCTCCTGTCGCTGTTTTGATTTGGGCATCTGCTTGCCGAGCTATTACTGAGTTTTTACTCGCTGTTTTTCGCATGTCTGAAGATGTAAATAAGCTAGCGGGCATTCGCCCAACGGTCGATAAGCTTGACCAATTCATTAGTGGCCCAAGCTGGATGAGCCGAATCATGGGCTCAGTCCAGGCTGCATCACAACAACAAAAATCTCCGCGTGCTACGCCCGCTATTCATCCAGAGAAACCCCAGTGAAATTACTATCGACTAACACCTGCTTTATTCCGAAAGATTTAAGTTCAGTCACTCAGTACGACCCTAGCAGCGAGGCTGACCTTGCTGCCATAGGCATGAGCGCTAAGCAAAAAGACACGATTTGGCGCGCGGTCGAAGGTTTTTATCGCACCGGCATCTCGCCTGCCGTGACCATTTGCATGCGGCGCCAGGGCCAGATCGTGTTTAACCGCGCCTTAGGCCACGCACGGGGTAATGGCCCAGACGATAGCCGTGATACACCAAAAGTATTGGCGCAGCCGGACACGCCCATGTGCTTGTTTTCGGCCTCGAAAGTGGTTACCGCCATGCTTATTCATAAGCTCGCCGAGGATCATCTGATCGACTTGCTAGCACCGGTGGCGCATTACCTGCCTGCTTTCGGTGTCAATGGTAAGCAATACGTAACAGTCGCTCATATTTTGGCGCACCGAGCAGGCATTCCAACCATACAAGGCGATTTCGACACCGAAATCCTGTTCGACACACCGCAAGTTGTCGATATTTTATTTAACTCCAAACTCAATGCTCGTAGCGGTCATCGCGCCGCCTATCACGCCGTCACTGGTGGCTATATTTTGGGCGAGTTGATTCGAGCTGTTACTGGCAAAGACGCCCGAGAATATTTACGCGAAACAATCCAAGAGCCACTGGGCATGCGTCACTTAAATTATGGTCTAGCGCCTGAGCATCGTGGAACCGAGGCAATTGGCTACGCTACTGGCTTTAAGCCCGTATTAGCCATCGATTGGTTTTTGCAGCACGCACTAGGCGGCAATCTCGACACCGTGGTTAATGTCACTAATGACCCACGCTTTATGGACATCATCTGCCCGGCCGGTAATATTTTTGCTAACGCCGATGAGGCCTGTCGCTTCTTTGAGCTCATGCTTCGCGGCGGCACGCTCGATGGCAAACGCATATTTGATCCACTAACTATTCGTCGCGCTACCCTAGAAGCCGGCAAGCCACAGTTCGATGGCACCTTGTTAGCGCCGTTACGCTACAGCCACGGCATGATGCTCGGCGGCAACCCAGTCGGGCTTTATGGGCCAATGACTGGCCATGCCTTTGGCCATCTTGGTTTTTCCAATATTTTCTGTTGGGCCGACCCCGAGCGCGACATCTCCGTATCTCTGTTAACCTCAGGCAAGCCGATTGTTGGCCCACACTTACCTGCTCTAGCAAAGCTGCTCGCGAGTATTTCGTTTAATGTGCCTAAACTATGAGTTTGAGCCCGAAATACCCTGTCATAATTTTGAATTGTTAGCAGTGCAATATCTGACTATAATACAATCTCTGTGAACACTCATACACTGAAACTATTGAGGCAAGACCCTATGTCCGATGACATCGCGTCAACACAACAAGCCCCGGCAGAGAAACCGCCGATTAACTGGCTAGGTGCAAGCGTATTACTTTCTACGCCTATTTTAGCGCTGTTGTTGATTCCAACTTATGCATGGTTTAATGACTACTCAACTGCTGCCTGGGTGAGTTTTGTCGTGCTCAGTGCCTTAAACGGCATGTCGATCACTGGCGGCTATCACCGTCTGTGGGCTCACCGTGCCTATGAAGCGCATTGGTCATTACGCATTTTCTATATGCTCTTTGGCGCCATGGCGACCCAAAATAGCATTTTAGTATGGGCCTCAGGCCACCGCACGCATCACCGCCACGTTGACCATGTTGATCATGATCCCTACTCCTCAAAACGTGGATTTTGGTTCTCGCATATCGGCTGGATGTTGCGTAAATACGAGTCGGGCAAAGAAGACTTCCGCAACGCACCGGATTTACTCAACGATCCAATCGTCATGTTTCAGCACAAACACTACTTGGGTGTTGTGCTCGCGATGAACTTTGGCTTACCTCTAGCTATCGGCCTAATAGTCGGCGATGTCTGGGGCGTATTGCTGCTTGGTGGTCTTTTCCGCTTAGTTTGGAGTCACCACACCACTTTCTTTATCAATTCGCTCGCTCATATGTGGGGCAGCCGGCCATACACTGATGAAAACACCGCGCGCGATAATGGCTTTTTAGCGCTATTCACCTACGGTGAGGGCTATCACAACTATCACCATATCTTCCAATACGACTACCGTAACGGCATTCGTTGGTATCAGTTTGATCCAACCAAATGGATGATTTTGGCGCTATCGTGGGTTGGTATTACGCGTAATCTCAAACGTTGCCCTGAGTTTGCCATCGAGAAAGCTAAGCTCACCATGCAGTTCAAACGTGCTGAAACTAAGCTGTCTTTGATTGCTGCTGGTCATGCCCAGCTAGAAGCTTGGCGTGCCAAATTGGCACAAGAATCCGAGCACTTCAGCCAAGTTATGGCCGATTGGAGCCAGCTGAAAGAAGCTTGGTATGGCGAGAAAAAACGTCAGTTATTGCAGAAATGGGAAGAGGCTAATTTCCACAATCGCTTTCAAGAAATTGAATATCGCCTGAAAATGCAACGCAAACGCTTACGCATGCTCACCGCGCAGGTTACTGCCTAAAGCATGTTGGCTTTCGACAACTCCTACGTCACCTTGCCGACGTCGCTCTGGCGTCGGCAACGCCCCACCCCCATCCAAAACGCTAAACTACTGACGCTAAATACAGCGCTAGCCACTGAGCTTGAGCTGGATATTGCGTGGTGGCATTCGCCTGAGGCGCTAGCTGGCCTCGCCGGCGACGGTGTATGGTCTGGCGCAGATCCGGTTGCGATGAAATACGCTGGCCATCAATTCGGTGGCTGGAATCCTGACTTGGGCGATGGCCGCGGTGTGTTGCTTGGCGAAATCATCTCGCCGCAGGGGCAGCGCTTAGATTTGCACTTAAAGGGTAGCGGCCCAACGCCATTCTCTCGCCAAGGCGACGGCCGAGCCGTGCTGCGCTCGAGCATTCGCGAATACTTGGCTGGGGAAGCCTTGCATGCGCTTGGTGTGCCGTCCACGCGCGCCTTAGCCATCGTAAGCTCTACGCATCCCGTGCGCCGCGAGCGCATGGAATCCGCCGCCACGCTATTACGCGTAACGCCCTGCCATATTCGCTTTGGCCATTTCGAATGGTTGTTTCACAGCAACCAACACAATGACCTGCGCGATCTCGCCGACTATTGCATCGAGCGCTATTACCCAGAAGCTAAAGCTCAGTCCAAGCCTTATATGGGCTTGCTGGAAGGCATCATTAAGCGCACGGCTAAGCTGATGGCGGATTGGCAGTGCCAAGGCTTTGCTCACGGCGTGATGAACACCGATAACTTCTCCATTGCCGGCGAAACACTAGATTTCGGCCCTTATGGCTTTCTTGAGCAATACGACCCCTACTTAATTTGCAATCACTCCGACCATAACGGCCGCTACGCTTGGTATTTGCAGCCATCTGTGGGCTTGTGGAACCTGAACGCCCTCGCCCAAGCCTTTACGGCGTTGCTTAGCATTCCTGAAATTGAGTTGGCGCTAGCGCAATATGAGCCGCAGTTGGTTAAGCATTATGATCAATGCATGAATGCCAAGTTAGGCTTAGGCGCAGTACAAGATGGCGACCGTGACTTAGTTGCTGGATGGTTGGCGTTATTGCAGCGCGCGAAGCAGGATTATCCGCAGCGCTTTCGCTGGCTTAGTGAGCATGATATAGCGGACTTAAGCACTGATGATTGGGGCGTACAGGCCGCCGAGGTACAGCAATGGCTTCAGCGCTATCAGCAACGCGTCGAAAAGCAAAAGGCCGTAGACTATAGCGAGCCAGAACGGCAAGCGGCCATGCAAGCGGTAAACCCTTGCTATGTGCTACGCAATTACTTGGCGCAGCAGGTCATTGAGGCCGCCGAGCAAGGTGATGCAAAACCGCTAGAGTTACTAACTCAGGCCTTACAGTCACCCTTCACTCGCCGATCTGAGCTAGAGCACTTCGATGCCGCTGCACCGGAGTGGGCATCGTGCTTATCGATCAGCTGCTCGTCTTAAACGGCCATCAGCATATCGCCAAAATAGCGACCAAAAGCTTTTAGCTCCGTAGGCTTCAACGCAGGTATTAAGCGGCGAATAGCTGCTTGAGAGCCTTTGCGAATAGCAGCTTCGCCAACGGCAAAAACATTGCGCGCGATAAAGCCAAGCTTTACTGCTTGCGCAGACTCTTGGTAAAACGCCTGAATGGCCAGCTCCGAAAAGCGCAACATCGCCTGAGTCATGGCGACTTGGTTTATGCCTTCAGCAGCGGCATCGGCCCAAGCCTGCTGCAGCAAATCATAATCTGCCTTAGCCAAACCAAAACTGATGAAGTCGCGCAACGTGCCCTTGACCATATGCTGTGTACGGCGAGCAGCAATATAAGTCGTTAAAGGCTGTAGCTCCGCGTTAGACATTTTAGCTAGCACTTGGCGCACCAAGGTGTGCGAGGCGCCTTTAATCACACTAGCGACTGTTTCGAGTACTTTCGGCGCACTACTTGATGGCGATGAGCCTTTCATCAGGTTCACTACCAATGCATCGACGATTTCATCGGCGTAGCGCTGCGCCAATGACACTACAGCGCCAGCTTGTGGCTGCGCAGGAATGCCATTGGCAAAAGCATTTAGCACCTCATTAAACTCTTCGGTAAGGCTTTTTGAGGCTTGAAAAGCAAACAAAAACGTCATGATTTAACCTTGCGTGAACATGCTGCCGTAGTGCGCAGCTACTGCTTGTAGCTCAGCATCATTCATCGACACGAAAAGCTTTGATGTTGCTGAGTTGCTGCCCTTAATAATTGTTGAACGGCCTATCGAGACCATTTTCTTTTTCACAAAGCCCACTTCTAATGAATTGGTGAAGTCATCGTAAAAAGCAGCTGTGGCGGCATCAACAAAATCGCTCATGGCAGCGGTTAAGTCTTCACGGGCACCGGTCATATTACCAGCAGCAATGCGCGCTAAAATCTCTTCAAAGCGCTTGCCTAAAGGCTGTGGCATAACAAAGCCAAACTTCGATGCACCATCGACCACTTGCCGGCGGCGACTTAAATAACCAGCTAACTTGTCTTGCTCAGCATCGCTAACTTTGCCCATAATTTGTTTAATGAGCACGTGCATGGTGCTTTTAAGCAAGTTGGCGAGAACAGCTAAAACGCCACCGCCCTCTCCACTGGCCTTCAAGATATCAATAACATCTAGGGCTAATGCTTTCACCACACCATCAGTGGTACCAATCGCTAATTTAATAGCAGTAGCTGACTCTGCATACTGGCCTTTGGCGTGGTTAGTTAGTAAGTCATCAATCGTCTTTTGTAGCGAGGCGTCTAGCGGAAATCCAAATACGTACTGGCTCATGGTTATTCTCAACAGCTTTTAGAGGAAGAAGTGGCATTCACAGTGTTTGTGCCTGAAGTGATTTATACCTTATTGGCGCGCCATGCGCAGCGATTCTGTCAGGCTTTCGAAGTTGGAGCGGAATGGATTGATGTCCAAGCCACCGCGTCGCGTGTAGCGCGCATAAACGGTCAGTTGCTCAAGCTTCGCATGGCTCATTAGATCCATAAAAATACGCTCTACGCATTGCTCATGAAAGTCTGAATGACGGCGATAGGACACTAAGTAGGCAAGTAAACTCTCGGGCACTAAAGCAGGCCCGCGCGCATGAATCATCACGCTGCCCCAGTCTGGCTGGTCGGTAACCGGACAATTGCTGCGCAGTAAATGGCTATGCCAAATAGCGTCTTCATATACGCCTTCACGCACGTGAATCAGGCTTGGGTCTGGCCTGTAGACATCGGTGCTGAGCGCCAGATCATCTAAGCAAGTGCCAGGTAAAGCGACCAAGCTAGCAGCCGCGCCTACATCTAATAAGCTTAAGGTGACTTTCGCTCCAGCAACTGGGCTTAAGTCGGCTTCAACGTGTGCGACGAATGCCTCTGGACTTGCGAAGCGCGTAAAATTCAAGCCATTGAAATACAGCTTCAGCGATTTTGACTCGATGATATTGGCTGATTCGGCCGGCACGCGTATTTCACCAATGGCGACGCGTGGCTTGCCCTGGCCATCAAGCCAAGACAACTCGTAATGTGTCCATAAATCCACGCCCTGAAAAGGCAGCGCTGAGTGAGCGCCTAGCCCAAGGCCATCGCGTGAAAACTGGCGTGGTATGGCCTGCAGGCGCTCGGCGCAAGGCATATCAGGATAATCTGTGGCTTGGCCAAGCTGAGTCAGTAAGTGTAAGTCCATGGTAATTAATCACGCATGCCTGTGCCGCGATTGAGCAAATGCAGCGCAAAAGCAAACATTGCAGCGGTGATCAATGTGATAAGCAGTAAAGAGCTGAAAATCGGCACGTCACTATGGCCAAGCACGCCGTAACGGAAAGCATTAACAACATAGACGATGGGGTTAAGCATGGATACGCTTTGCCAAAATGGCGAGAGCAAGTCCATCGAGTAAAAAACCCCGCCTAAATACGTCAGTGGCGTCAGTACAAAAGTAGGTACGATAGAGACATCATCGAAGCTTTTGGCATAGACCGCATTGATAAAACCACCGAGCGAAAACAGCACTGCTGTGATGAACACGCTGTAAATCATGACAAAGCCGTTATGCAGGCTTAAATCGGTAAAGAATAGTGATAATAGCGTGACGATGGCGCCAACCATGAGGCCGCGGGTGACACCGCCTAAGACAAAACCGACCAAAATAACTGCATGCGGTACTGGCGATACCAGCAGCTCTTCAATGCTGCGTTGGAATTTCGCGCCATAAAAGCTAGACACCACATTGGCATAGGAGTTAGTGATGATCGCCATCATGATCAGCCCAGGCACAATGAACTGCATATAGCTAAAGCCCTGCATGCTGCTGATATTACGGCCAACTAAGTTGCCGAAAATAACGAAATACAGCGTCATCGTAATAGCCGGTGGCAGCAGTGTTTGTACCCAAATTCGAGTAAAACGACGTATCTCTTTTAAAACGATGGTCTGAAGCGCAACCCAGTTTTCAGGTGAAAGTACAACGCTCATGCTGCACTCCCATGGTCTGGACCTAGGTTTTTCTCGACTAAACGCACAAATAGTTCCTCTAAGCGATTGCTTTTATTACGCATGCTGCTGACCTGTAAGCCTTGCGCACTGAGTGCAGCAAAGACCTGATTTAACGATTGGCCACGGCGAATATCGACCTCTATAGCCCGCTCTGAAGTCTTTCTCAATTGGTAGTCATCGAGCGTGGGCAACGCTAATACAGGCTCCACTGTGTCTAGGACAAATGTCTCTTGCTGCAACTTGGCTAGCAAAGAGCGCATGTCGGTATTTTCGACTACCGTGCCTTTGTCCAAAATCGCGATATTACGACACAGCGACTCTGCCTCTTCAAGATAGTGAGTGGTCAAAATAATCGTCGTGCCTTGCTCGTTTAGGCGAGTGAGATACTCCCACATAGATCGCCGCAATTCGATATCCACACCAGCGGTTGGTTCGTCTAAAATCAATAGCTTAGGCTCATGAACTAAAGCCCTTGCAACCATTAATCGGCGCTTCATACCACCCGATAATGTGCGCGCTTGCTGATTTCGCTTCTCCCAAAGTCCAAGCTGCTCGAGATATTTCTCGGCTTGGTCATACGCTTTTGTACGCGGCAAGCCGTAATAACCTGCCTGTGTCGCCAAAATATCGATGACTTGCTCGAACTGGCCAAAGTTAAACTCCTGTGGAACCACGCCCAGGTAGCGTTTGGCGGCATTTAGATCGGTATCAATGTTGTGTCCAAACACGGAGACCTGACCGCTTGTTTTCTTTACTAAAGAGCTAATAATGCCAATACAGGTCGATTTTCCGGCACCATTGGGGCCCAGCATGGCAAAGAAGTCTCCTGGAGCTACGCTCAAGTCAATTCCTTTCAGTGCGCAAGCACCTGATTTATAAGTCTTTACAACGGAGTTTAGTTGCAGCGCTGCGATCATATTACCCTCTCCTCCGATTCAATAAAAAAACTTCATATTTTTCTGTAACGCACCGAATGCTCGCGAGTCTAATTGGCAAGTTGTATAAAACAGCGCGGGAAAAATGATGAAACTCACACAATCAGTACGACACTTTTGCGGGCATTACCCGCATGACTAATTCTAAAATCGCCGTCATTGGCTCCGGCATTGCCGGTCTAAGCTCAGCATGGCTGCTGTCCAAGCAGCACAGGGTCACCGTTTTTGAAGCGGCAGACTACGCTGGCGGTCATAGCAACACGATCGATGTCACGCTAAATGGTATTAGCTACCCCGTAGATACCGGATTCTTGGTTCATAACGATCGCACCTATCCTAACCTGATTGCCCTGTTTAAGCATATTGGACTAGACACTCCAGCTAGCGAAATGTCGTTTAGCGTGAAGTTACCGCACGTCAATTTAGAATGGGCTGGAGCCACCACAGCCAGTTTATTTGCGCAAAAGCGAAATCTATTCAGGCCCAGTTTTTGGCGCATGATTCGCGACATTCTAAATTTCAACAAGCGCGCTCACGACTTGCTCGCCAGTGTTGAGGACAGCAATATGACCTTAGGTCAGCTGCTCGATCGTGAAGGCTATAGCCGAGAATTCCGTGAATGGTATTTATTGCCCATGGGCGCGGCTATTTGGTCTAGCCCCATGGATGATATGGCTGACTTTCCGGCTAAAACCTTTATCCAGTTCTGCTTAAACCACGGACTGCTGCAAATTCATGATAGGCCGCAATGGAAAAGCATTCGCGGTGGCTCACGCGTTTATGTGCAACGCTTATGCCAAGACATCGAAGCGAATGGCGGCCGCGTACTACTCAGCACGCCGGCATTAAATGTGACGCGACATGCCGATGGTGTGCACATAGAAACTGCCGAAGGCGTTGAAGTCTTCGATCAAGTCATTATGGCCTGCCACACGGATCAATCATTAGCCTTATTGAGCGATGCCCATCCGCAAGAGCAAGTCGTGCTTGCCGCCGTGCGCTATCAGCCTAATACGGCTTATTTGCATACCGATGAAAGCCTGATGCCTGTGCGCAAAAATGCGTGGTCAGCTTGGAATTACTACGCCGGTGCTGTGCAAAACGGCCAATTTCCAGTGGCCGTCACGTACTGGCTCAATCGCTTACAGCCACTGCCTTTTGATCGTGCCGTGATGGTTACGCTGAACCCACCAGAGCCGCCACGTGCAAATGAAACCATTGCCGTTATCAATTATGCCCACCCACTATTAGATACCGCTGCATATCAAGCACAGCAAGCGCTGCCATCGGTACAAGGCTTAGATCGTGTCTATTTTGCCGGCGCATGGGCAGGTTTTGGCTTTCATGAAGATGGCCTGAAGTCTGGCTTAGTCGTAGCGAATTTGCTGGGTGTGTTTGCACCTTGGCAAAAAGCTGACGATTCAAAGCAGGAGCAATCCGCATGAATAAAAATTGGCTTTTTAAAGGCCGAGTCGGCCACGCCAGAATAGGTGAAAAGCGCAACGCATTCGTTTATGACAGCTTCTTCATCTGCTTTCCGCTATCTCAACGAGAGCAGTTGAAGTCGCGCTTCTTTGGCCTCAATCGCTGGAATCTATTTTCGTGGTTTGAGAAGGATCATGGCGATGGTGTTGATGCTGAGCATTGGATTCGCCAGCTCTTTAGTGATCATGGCGCCAATGCTGTTGATGGCGAAATACATTTGCAAACAATGCCGCGCATCTTCGGCTATGTTTTTAATCCAATTAGCTTTTGGTATGGCCACGATAAGCAAGGTCAGCTCCGCGCCGTACTCTGCGAAGTACGCAACACCTTTGGCGAACAGCATCGCTACCTACTGCAAGCTCCAGAGCAAGCCGTGATCACGAACGACACTGCTCTGCACAGCGAGAAAGTCTTTCATGTTTCACCGTTTTATCCGGTTAGTGGCGAGTATCGCTTCCGTTTTAGCGGCAGCAATGGCAATCGCCGCGTCGCCATCGACTACTGGCAATCTGGCGAGCTAGCGCTGAAAACCTATGTCAGCGGTGAAGCCTGTGAGCTCAATGATCGCCACTTAATGGCTACGTTAGCGCAATTAGGCTGGACCACCGTGATGGTGGTGTGGCGCATTCATTGGCAAGCGCTACGCCTATGGCTGAAAGGTGTGAGCTTTCACCGCAAACCTAATCCCCCTACGCTGGAAACTACACGATGAATATGTCCGTCTCAGCCTCTATAGATTTATCTCGTGCCCCTGCTATGGCGCGTTTACTTATTTCTTTGTTTGAGCGCCTGCAAGTCGGTGTGATGACGGTGCAATTTCCAGATGGCTCGCAGCGCCATTTTGGCGGCAAAGTCGAAGGCATCAATGCCACCTTGATCATCAATGATTGGACTGCCTGCAGCCAAATTTTGCGCGCAGGCGATATTGGTTTGGCAGAGGCGTATCGCGACAAAAAAATCGAGATGCCCGACATCACCGCCCTACTATTACTGGCGATGGCCAATGAAGATGCGCTGACTCAAGCCTTTTATGGCAGCTTTTTTGGCACTTTGTTTTATAAAATCAAACACTTCCTAGGCAATCGCAACACACGTAAAGGCAGCAAGAAAAATATCCATGCGCATTACGACCTTGGCAATGATTTCTACAAACTCTGGCTAGATCGTGGCATGACTTATTCTGCGGCCTTGTTTGATGGCACCGATATCAGCCTAGAAGATGCACAAACCGCAAAATATGAGCATTTGTTAGATCAGCTTAATGTGAAAGCCGGCGACCATATTTTGGAGATCGGCTGTGGCTGGGGCGGCTTCGCTGAGCATGCCGCACGCACACGTGGAGCACGTGTCACCGGCATTTCTTTGTCACAAGAACAGCTGAAATGGGCGCGTGAACGCGTCAAAGGCACTGATATTGAAGACCTATGCGAGTTTAGTTTCCAAGATTATCGCGATGTTAAGGGTCAATTTGACGCCATTGCTTCGGTTGAAATGATTGAAGCCGTTGGCCAAGCATTTTGGCCATCGTACTTCGGGCAAATTGAGCGACTGCTGAAGCCCGGCGGCAAGGCCGGCATCCAGGCTATCACCATTGCTAATGAACGTTTTGATGATTACGCCAGCGGTACCGACTTTATTCAGCAATACATCTTCCCCGGCGGCATGTTGCTGTCGCCACAAGCCATCGATGAGCAAGCGGCGAAAGCCTCATTGCTGGTTGAGTCGCGCCGCTTCTTTGGCCTCGACTATGCCGAAACGCTACGGCGCTGGCGTGTTGAGTTCGAAGCCAATCTCGAGGAAATCGGCGCTCAAGGTTTTGATGAAGCGTTTCAGCGCATTTGGCGATTTTATTATGCCTATTGCGAAGCGGGCTTCGACTCAGGCCGCACCGATGTTTGCCAAGTTGTTATGAGCAAATCCTAAATAACTGCCCCCTTTGACTAGTTGGAGTTCGACATGATCGCAGAAGCCACTCGCGCTAAATCTGGCGCAGAAGAAGAGCCCGTGCTGTTACCAATTAATGCTGTCGAGCGCGAAACTGGCGTATCTAAAGAGTTGTTGCGGATGTGGGAACGCCGCTATGGCTTTCCTGCCCCGCAGCGTGATGCCCAAGGTGACCGCATTTATCCCATGGTGCAGATCACAAAATTACGTCTGCTACGGCGTTTAATCGATAATGGTTTTCGTCCCGGAAAAATCATGGCGCATGAAATCCCTGAGCTTGAGCGTTTAATGCGAGCCCAGAGTAAGGCTGGCCAAGAAGTCCCTAAAGATCTTGAGGTCGAGCTTTTGCAAGCTTTACGCTCACGCGACCATCAGCAGTTGCGCGACTACTTATCGCACCAGCTCATCAAAATGGGCCTGCAAAGCTTCATCCTCGACTTTTTGCAGCATGCCAATACCATCGTTGGCGATGCTTGGGTGCGTGGCCAGCTCGAAGTGCATGAGGAGCATCTATTTACAGAGCAAGTGCAGGGTTTGGTACGCCAAGCTATTGGTAACCTGCGTGAACCGACACAGGCTCCACGCATTTTATTGACGACGCCGCCAGAGGAAACGCATACCTTGGGCATTCTGATGGTCGAAGCCCTACTGCGCCTCGATAATGTCGATGCCGTTTGTTATGGCGCGCAAATGCCCGTGCGAGACATCGCGCAGGCCGTGACACGGCACAAAATGAATATCGTTGCGGTCTCTTTCAGCGCATCCTATCCGGCGAGTAATGCAGTTAATTTCCTTGAAGAATTACGCTTTAAGCTGCCATTAGCAGTGGATATTTGGGGCGGCGGCGCAGCACTGCGCTCGACACGACGCAGTATTGAGGCCGTCAGTTTTCTACATGATTTATCGGCTATGCGCCAAGCCGTGTTGGGCTGGCGCCGCGTGCATGGAGTTGGCTAAACACAATGAGCGTTCCGCATCATCTTGTCTGCTTGCGTAATGATTTACGCGTAGCCGATCATCCAGCTCTTCACGCCGCCTGTGCCGATCCAACGGCACAGGTTACTGCGCTCTATGCCTATACGCCGGAGCAATGGCAGCAGCACGATGTCGCCGCAGTTCGTATCGACTTTGAATGGCGTCAGCTACAAAGTCTGGTGACTGACTTAGCTGAGCTAAACATCGCCTTAGTAGTTTTAGCAGCGGACGACTACTCATCGCTCGTGCCCAAGCTGCTGGACTGGTGCCAAACCCAGAAGGTGAGCAGCGTATTTGCGCATGAGGCTTACGAAATTAATGAGCGCGCCCGCGATAACGCTATTAGAGATGGCTTGAGCGAGCTTGGCATTGAGGCGCAATGGTTTCATGACAGCTGCATTATTGCGCCAGGCCGTGTGTTTACTGGCGATGGCCGCGTTTACACGGTATTTACACCATTCAAGCGCAATTGGTTGATGCAATTAGCTGAGCATCCAGTGCGTTTGCTGCCAGTGCCAGAAAAGCGCACAGCCTGTGCCGTGGCTTTTAGCCAACTCTCTGTGCGTGCACCGGGCATTACCGTGCCTATTGCCGATGACTTAGTGCAAACGCTATGGCCGGTCGGCGAGGCTGAGGCGCATGCGCGTTTGGCGCAATTCATTGAAGAAGATGGCGGCCGCTATCACGAACGTCGCGACCTTCCTGCAATCAATGGCACCAGCACTTTATCGCCGTATTTAGCCGCTGGCGTTATTTCCGCAAGGCAATGCCTATATCGCGCCGAACAGCACAAACATCATCATGCTGGGCAGCAAGGTTTGGATACTTGGATTAGTGAACTGTGCTGGCGTGATTTTTATAAGCATATTTTGCTCGGCTTTCCTCACGTATGCCGCCACCAAGCCTTTAAGCGCGAAACGGATAAACTGCCGTGGTCGCATAACGAAGCGAATTTTCAGGCGTGGTGTGAAGGCCGCACAGGCTTTCCTATCGTCGATGCCGCCATGCGCCAACTCAACGAAACTGGCTGGATGCACAATCGCCTGCGCATGATCACAGCGATGTTTTTGACGAAGGATTTGTTTATCGACTGGCGCTTAGGCGAGCGCTACTTCATGCAGCACCTGATCGATGGTGATTTATCGGCTAATAATGGCGGTTGGCAATGGAGCGCCTCTACTGGCAATGATGCCGCGCCCTACTTCCGTATTTTTAACCCATTTCTGCAGAGCAAAAAATGCGACCCCGATGGTGAGTTTATTCGCCGTTTTGTGCCTGAACTGGCTCATCTCGACGCTAAACGCATACATGAGCCGCACGCTAAAGGTGTGGATGTACGTTTGAAATATCCTAAGCCCATTGTCGATCATGCCCTTGCGCGACTCGATACCTTGGCCTATTTCAAAGCGTTAAACGCCGCTAGTGCTAACTAGCTGGCGTTAATCTGATCAAATAAGGCTTCGAACTCGCCCGTGAGCTTATGCTTAGGCGCGCAGCTGATCAGTGGCGAGCAGCGCTGATGGGATTCACGCATGATCACTGAGGCTGATAATGGCGGATCTAAAATCGGCAAGCCCTCTGCCTTTAATTCACTGACTAATTGTCTAGGCAAAGCGGCCCGTGGCTGAAATTGGTTAATGATGATGCCCTCAACCTTTAAGTCCGGGTTGTGGTCTTTGCAGGTTTCATCGACATTTTCCAGCAAGGTGTAGAGCGCGCGCCGCGAAAAGGCATCGCAGTCGAATGGGATCAAGCAGCGCTCAGCGGCTATCAAGGCCGATAAGGTGTAGAAGTTAAACGCTGGCGGTGTATCGATATAAATCGCGTCGTAATTATCAGAAAGCTCTTTCAATGCGGCGGCAAGCTTATAAATCTTGTGCTTACTTTCTAGCAAATGCTCAATTTCACGCAGTTCAGGATTCGATGGAATCAAAAACAGCTTGCTGTAATTAGTGGCGTGAACGAATTCGGACAGCGGTTTTTCTTTGGCGCGAAACGCTAAGGATTGCGCGAAAAATTGACCAATATTTGGCGAGAGCTCTGGCTTGTCGCGGCTAAACTCTGCGGCCTCACCAAGCAGGTATTGGCTCGCGTTGCATTGTGGATCTAAATCAATAATCAGCGTCTTTAAGCCTCGCTGAGCGCTGATTGCCGCGAGGTTTACGGTGATGCTCGATTTGCCAACACCACCTTTTTGATTAAATACGACGCGACGCATAGTCATTCCCGCTTAAGCTAAAAATCGGCTCGATGGTAGCAGCGCGGCCTCGCTGACGCGAGACAGAAAACACTCAGTTCGGCGGGAAAAACAGATAACAGGCATAGATAGCCGTGACCACGCCAGCAAGGTCGGCGAGCAGGCCACACGCTAAAGCCCCGCGATCACGCTTAATGCCGACGACGCCGTAATACACCGCCACCACATAGAAGGTGGTTTCGCTTGAGCCTTGCACCGTAGCCGCGACTAGTGCGGGAAAGCTATCAACCCCGTAGGTCTGCATGGTCTCGAGCATCATGGCGCGCGCACCACTGCCCGATAATGGCTTGATCAGTGCGGTTGTTAGTGCTGGGATAAAATCAGTCGCCATGCCAAGCTGAACAGCCAACCATGCAAAGCCAGCCAAGGCCGCCTCTAAGGCTCCGCTCGCCCTTAGGCCAGCAATGGCCACCAGCATTGCTAACAAGTATGGAATTAGGCCGATAGCAGTTTGAAATCCCTCTTTCGCGCCATCGATAAACTGATCATAGACCGGTTGTTTACGCCAATAGCCCCAGCCTAAAAACATCACGATGAGTGCTATCAATAAGCCGTTACCTAAAGCACCTGAGTTTCGCCCCATATCGGCAGGAGCCCATTGCGACACCCAGGTAATTAGGCCAGCGAGTGCCAAGGCAAAGCCTGCGGCATAAGCTAATACCACGCGATTAAACAGGCCAATGCGCTGGCTTAAGCAATAGGCCGAGACACCAACCAGCGTCGACATGCTGGTGGCCATTAAAATTGGTAAAAATACGCTGGCTGGATCGGCGGCGCCCTGCTGTGCACGAAATAGAAATACGGTGACTGGGATCAAGGTCACCGATGAGGCATTGATCACCAGAAACAAGGCCTGTGCCTTGGTTGCACGCTCGGGCTCAGGGTTTAGCGTTTGCAGCTCATGCATGGCTTTTAAGCCCAATGGCGTAGCGGCGTTATCAAGACCCAGCACATTGGCAGACAAGTTCATGGTCATCGCGCCTAAAGCTGGATGACCTTTTGGTACCTCCGGCATTAGGCGCGCAAACAATGGGCTTAAGCCACGACCAAGCACAGCAATTAGGCCAGCATGTTCAGCAACTTTAAACAGCCCAAGCCATAGCGTCATTAAGCCAATAAGGCCAATGCTGATATCGACACTGACTCGTGCGGCGTCGAACCACGCCATGACCACACGCGTACTGATTTCTAAGTCATTAGCGAAAATTGACTGATAAGCAACACAGAGCACTGTGATGAGAAAAAAACTGAGCCACAAACGATTGAGCAAACGAGCGCTCCTGCTTGACGCATGTCTACTTAAGACATGAAAAATATGTCATCGCAGCATAGCCCCCACAGCGTAAAAATTCAGTAAATCTTCGGCCACTTTGTCGATAGCCGCACAGCACGCGGCCTTGGTGACTTTTCCAC